>Ga0066710_100000143_pt1 | contig 34410 bp, 21 predicted proteins | sample GraSoiAngelo_159_FD_79666 | JGI IMG/M metagenome (GOLD analysis project Ga0066710, IMG submission 79666) | Grasslands soil microbial communities from the Angelo Coastal Reserve, California, USA - 14_1009_16_40cm | ecosystem: Environmental > Terrestrial > Soil > Grasslands | place: USA... | reverse complement strand
CTCGCGGAGGAATTCTCCGTCGGGCGTGAACTCGAGGAGTTGCGCAGCGCTCGCGCCATAGGCGGGACCGGTGGTATTGCCGCGCGTGAAGACGAAGATGTGGCTTTTGGAATTGACGGCGACGCCGGTGGCTTCGCCGAGATGGAGGTCGGGTGGAAGTTTCAGAAAGTCGGGGACAGATTGGAAACGGATTTCTGGTGGTTGCTGGGCGAAAAGAGGAATGGCCGCGAAAAAGAGCAGATTAAAAATGGAGCGTTTCATGTGATTCAGCCTCGGTACTTCGCCCCGCATCATACGCGCGTTTGGGGAATCAGTCGCCTGCTAAGGATTTGTATTGGGCTCTGGTGAGGGCGACGACGGAGAGGCGGCCGATGCGGACGAGCGGAGAATCAGCAAAGAGTTTGTTGGATTTGATTTGAGCTAAGGATATCGGCTTTGCGAGCGCTCTTTCCGCTTTGATCTTGACGGCGGGATTTTTGGGATTGGAGGTGTCCACGGAAACGACGGAGGCGGTGCCCACGGCGCTTTTGTGGTCGCCGGTTTCGTAGATGATTAACTTGTCGCCGGGTATCATCCCTCGAAGATTCTTCACGGCGACAGGATTCGAAACGCCGTCCCACACTGTGACTTGATCGCGCTGAAGATCGGCGAACGAGTATTCGGAAGGTTCAGTTTTGAGCAGATAATCGCAAGACATCGGCGCTCTCCTGTGTCGCTTTTGCTCCCTATTCTACACGGCGAGCGACCGCGTCACTTCTTCTTTATGCGCGTAAGCTGTCGAAGGGTGCGCCGATTCTGCGAATGCTCGATGAGCGTGGAAAGCCGCTTGAGCTTCGTCTCTTCCCTCTTTGCGGTGATGACCCAATAAGTGCACACCCTCTGGTACCAAGGAGGTTGAGAACGGAAGAATTCCCAAGCGGCTTTGTTGGAGCGAAACTGCTTGGCCTGTTCGCGATTGAACTGGGCACTCTTGTGTTGTTCGTAAGCGTAGATGCCGGATTTTTTTGCGTTACGAGCGGCGAAGGCCTTGAGACCTACGGGATGCATCAGGCCCTTCTTTGTGAGCTCTCGAACAAATTTGATGTTAATGGAACTCCAAGTGCTCGTGGGCTTGCGCGGAGTGAAGCGAATCATGTAGCTGATTTCGTCGATGCTCTTTCGAACGCCGTCGATCCAGCCAAAGCACAATGCAACTTGTACGGATTCGGGCCAGGTGATGCTGGGCTTGCCGGAGCTTTTTTTGTGGAAGCCGACGAAGAGTTCCTGGAATTTGTCGTGGTGGGCTTCGAACCAGGCAAGGAAGTCGGATGGCGTGGGGAAGAATGTTGGTTTTGGCGGCATGACGTCGCAAGCAATTCTACGCATGGAAGATTAAGACTGACGGACCGTCGGGGCAAGCTCCGCCGCTGGACAGGAAAGGCACACAGCCTGAAGGCTGTGCCACCTAGGAGGTGAGTTCGTGGGTAGCCGCGGCGAAGATTTTGGTGTGGGCGTCGATGTCGGCTTCAGTGGTGGCGGGACACGTGAGCGCCATGTTGTGGAACGGAGTGAGGAGGACGCCGCGGTTGAGAGCGTAGAGGTGGAGGAAGCGCTCGAGCTCGAAGTCGGCGGCGGCAGCGGATTCGCCGCCGTTGCGCGGAGGTTTCGAAGCGAAAGTGTATTCGGCGCGGGCGCCGAGGCGAATGACGTTCCAGGGGAGGCCGGCGGTACGAATGTGTTCGGCAACGCCATCGGTGAAACGTTTGGCGAGCGGGATCATGCGCTCGAACGCAGCGGGCGTGAGGATGTGTTCGAGTGTGGCGCGCAGGGCGGCTAGCGAGAGTGCGTTTCCTGCCAACGTTCCACCGATGCCGCCGACGTCGCAATCTTCGAGATGAATACGGAAGGAGATGCGCTGGGCGACTTCTTCGGAAACGCCGAAGGTGGCGCCGGGAATGCCGCTGCCGATGGCTTTGCCGAAGACGAGCATGTCGGGATCGAGTTTCCATTCGGCGGTGCAGCCGCCGGGACCGGCGCAGATGGTGTGGGTCTCATCGGCAATGAGGAGCGAACCGTAGCGGCGCGCGAGTTCGCGCGCCGCGCGCCAGTAGCCGTCGTCGGGGAGAATGATGCCGACGTTGGTCATGGCGGGTTCGGCGAGGACGCAGGCGACATCGTGATGCTTGAGGGCGGCTTCGAGGGCGTTGAGATCGTTGAATTCGACGACGCGAGTGGTTTCGGCCGGATTGACCGGCGGGCCGATATTGCCGCGGCGCGGGCCGACGACGCCGTATTCGAGCTTGGCGAAGGATTCATCAACGGTGCCGTGGTAGCAGTAATGAAAGACGAGGATTTTCGAACGCTGAGTGATCTCGCGAGCGATGCGAATGGAGAAGCGATTGGCGTCGGTGGCGGTGAGAGTGAATTGCCAGTAGGGGAGGCGGAAGCGACGCTGGAGATCTTCGCCGACGCACAGGGCGTCTTCGGTGGGAAGCATGAAGGTGATGCCTTCCTTGGCGCGGCGGGCAACGGCTTCGGCGATGACATCGGGAGAGTGGCCAGTCATAGCGCCGGTGTCACCGAGGCAGAGGTCGATGTATTCGCGGCCATCTACGTCGGTGAAGTGCGCGCCTTTGGCGGATTTGACGAAGATGGGGAACGCGCCGACCCATTTTTTCATCCAGTTCATGGGGACGCCGCCGAGGAGGGAGGATTTGGCGCGGTTGTAGAGAGCGGCGGATTTGGGGTGGTCGGCGAGGAAGCGGGATTCTTCTCGTTTTTGGAGAGTTTTCAGTTTGGTGCGATCGATGGTGGCAGTCATGTGTCAGATAAACCTAAGAAAACTGCGCGCCTGGCAACAATCAACCAGAACCACATCAGGATTCGAAGAGAGATTCCTCGACTGCGCAGGTGACATTCCGCAGGAGCAGAATGCAAAAAAAAAAGAGTCGGCCTGCTTCGCTCGGAATGACCGTGCACGATGACATTTTATCAGCGCAGTTCGCGGATGATTTCGCGGGCGGCGTTGGCGCCGGAAGCGCCGGTCAGGCCGTTGCCGGGATGAGTACCGGAGCCGCAAAGAAAAAGGCCGCGGATGGGCGTCTTGTAGCGTGCCCAATCGAGGACGGGACGCATGGTGAAAAGCTGATCGAGCGCGAGCTCGCCGTGAAAAATATGACCTCCAGTGAATCCGTAAGACGTTTCGAGATCCTTGGGCGTGATGACCTGGACGCCTTCGACCAGGCCGGGCAGATTGGGCGCGTAGGTGGCGAGAGTTTTGATGACGGTGTCGCCGAGATCCTTGCGGGAGGCATCCCAGTTCCCTTCTTTTTTCTGTGCGCCCGCAGAGCGGTCGACCAGCTTGAATGGCGCGAATTGAACGTATGCGGAGAGAACGTGCTGGCCGTCTGGGGCGAGCGAGGGATCGAGAATCGTGGGAATAGTGACGTCGAGCCAGGGGGCTTTTGAGAATTCGCCGTACTTGGACGCGTCAAAGGCACGTTCGAGGTAGTCGATTTCGGGGCCTATGTGGATGCGGCCGGACAGGGCCCTGAGGTAACTTCCGTTGTCGGCAAGCGCTGGAAACGCGGGCAGCGCGCCGAGGGCGAGATTGATCTTGGCGACGGTGCCCTGGGCACGGAAATTTTTCATGCGGTTGGCGAAGATGGGGTCGAGCTGCGAGGGATCGACGAGACGGAAGAAGGTACGTTTGGGGTCGAGTCCGGAGACGACGGCTTCGACGGCGATTTCCTCGCCGTCGGTGAGAACGATGCCGGTGACGGCGCCGTCTTTGATGCGGATGTTCTGCACATCGGCATCGGTACGGATTTCAGCGCCAACCTGCTTTGCTGATTCGGCGAGAGCGCGGGTGAAGGACCCAAGGCCTCCGCGAGGAAATGCGGCGGGGCCGACGGGATGAGCGTCGGCAGCGGCGCGCAGAAGAAGGACGGCGGTCGAACCGGCTGACCAGGGGCCGAGGGCGGTGCCAAAGATGCCGCGAGCGGCGATGACGGCGCGAAGCAATTCTGTCTCGAAGAATTCTGCGACGAAGTCCGCGACGGCCATGGGACCCCAGCGGAGAAGATCGAAGATGCCGGCTTTTCCAAGGCTGCGAACGCTACGGCCGGTCTTCAGGAGACTCCAGAGATCTTCAGGAGTGGGCTTGTCGATCGCGGGAGGGGTGATCGAGGTGAGTTGCGAGAAGAACCCGGCGGTTTCTTCGAGCGACTCGGCGAATTGTGCATATTTCGAAGCGTCCTTGGCCGAGAAGTTGCTGATGGCAGCGGCGGTCTTGGCGACGTCGTTGTAGAAAAGGAGCGCCTTGCCGTCGGGCGTTGGCGCGAAGACACGCGGGTCGGGAGAGAGAATTTCACAATCGAATTTATCGAGTTGCAGATCGCGGGCAATGTCAGCGCGGAGCGGGCCGAGCGTGTGCGCGAGAGTGGAAGCGTGGAAGCCGGGATGAAATTCCTCGGTGATGGCGCCGCCACCGACCATTTCGCGGCGTTCCAGGACCAGAGGCTTGAACCCGCCCTTGGCGAGATAAAAAGAGGAAATCAGAGCGTTGTGCCCGCCGCCGATGAGAACTACGCGCTGTCCGATGGGCATGGTCAGTTGGCCGCCTTTGACGCGGTCGCGCTCGAGCGTGAGGAACTACCTTTCCATTCTTTAAGGATGACTTGGCTGGCGATGCGGCCGTTGGCGCCCATGATACCGCCGCCCGGATGCGTAGCGGAACCGCACATATAAAGGTTGCGGATGGGCGTGCGGTAGTAGGCCCATCCGGCGACGGGGCGGAGGAAAAACAGCTGTTCGAGAGAAAGCTCGCCCTGAAAAATGTTGCCCTGAGTGAGGCCAAATTCACGCTCAAGATCGAGCGGGGTGAGAACCTGGCAGCCTATGATGATGTCTTTGAGGTTGGGCGCGTATTCCGCGATGGTGTTCATGACATTGTCTCCGAAGGCTTCTTTTTGATCGTCCCAGGTGCCTTCGGCGAGTTTGTAGGGTGCGTATTGTACGAAGCAAGAGAGAACGTGTTTGCCCGGAGGCGCGACGCTGGGATCGGTGAGGCTAGGAATGACCATATCGATGTAAGGCTTGCGGGAGAAATGGCCGTACTTGGCGTCGTCGTAGGCGCGCTCCATGTATTCCATACTGGGAGAAATGGAGATGGCGCCGCGAAGATGGGCGCCTGACCCGGGAAGGCACTTGAAATTGGGAAGCGCGTCGAGCGCGAGATTGACTTTGCCGGAAGAGCCACGAAATTTGTAACGGCGGACGCCTTCGAGAAAATCTGCGGGCAGTTCGTTCGGTTCGAGAAATTTCTCGAAGGTGAGGTGGGGATCAACGCTGGAGGAAACGACATTGGCGGAAAGCTCTTCACCATCCTGAAGGGCAACGCCGCAAGCTCGGCCATTCTTTGTGAGAATTTTGCCCACGGGCGCTTTGGTGCGGATTTCGACGCCGGCTTCGCGCGCAGCATCGGCGATGGCGTTCGAAATGGCCCCAGTGCCGCCGCGGCTGAAACCCCAGGAACGGAACGCGCCGTCGATTTCGCCCATGTAGTGGTGAAGGAGGACGTAGGCGGTGCCCGGTGAGCGGATGCCGAGGAACGTGCCGATGATGCCAGAGGCGGACATCGTGGCTTTGAGGACATCGGTCTCGAACCACTGGTCCAGGAAATCGGCGGAACTCATGGTCATGAGCTGGACGAGGGTGTAGCGCTCGTCGGAAGAGAGTTCGCGGAAGCGTTGCAGTAGGAAATGGAGCTGCTTGAGGTCCTTGGGATTGAGCGTAGTGGGGTCGGGCGGAACCATCGAGAGCATGGGCTTCACGAAGCGGCACATGGGCGTCATCATTTTCGAGAATTCGTCGTAGGCCTCGGCGTCCAGGCGGGAGTGGCGGCGAATGTCGCGGATGGACTTGGCGTGGTCGTTCATGCGCCAGAGGTAGTCACCGCCGGGCATGGGAGAGAAGGTGCCGTCGAGGGGCAAAATCTCCAGACCGTGACGAGGGAGATCGAGTTCGCGAATGATTTCAGGGCGAAGGAGTGAGACAACGTAAGAACATTCGGAAAAAAGAAAGCCCGGGATGATTTCTTCGGTGACGGCGGCGCCGCCGAGCACGTGGCGTCGTTCGAGAACAACGACCTTCTTCCCTGCTTTGGCAAGATAGGCGGCGTTGACTAGGCCGTTGTGGCCGCCGCCGATGACGATAACGTCGTAGTGCTGACCCATTCCGTACGACTCCGGTATAACTCTGCCGAGCGCGACGGCGAAGCGGTCATTGCCGACTGCGACCCCTAAGCGGTCGACAAAAAAGACAAGCTATTGGAAACGAAGATTGAACATTCTACTGAGAGCAGACCTTGGGCACAAGTCGGCGTATCGAGCCATCTAAAATGTAACCGAGGGGCAACCTCGCGCCATTTTTGTCGCGTGGTACGTGTGATCGCGGATGTTACTCCCACAGATTTTCTAGCGCTCGATGGACCGAGGATGAAATCCTCCTATTAGCGAGCTTCAACCGGTTCCTGCTGCGGTCTAGCCAAGAGCGCTGCCAGAAGCCCGCATGCAGCTGCGAAGGACAACCACAACCCCGGAACGGCCCGGTTCCCGGTGAAATGAATCAAATAGGTGCTGATTGCGGGCGTGAATCCGCCGAAGACAGCGGTGGCCAAGCTATAGGCCAGGGAGAAACCCGAGGTCCGTACGTCTATCGGCATTATTTCCGTCAAGAACACAACCATTGCGCCATTGTAGCTGCCGTACATGAAAGAGAGCCACAGTTCGACCGTAAGCAGTCGAGAGAACGAAGGCTCGCGAACCAGCCATATCATTGCCGGATAGGCCGTAACAAGCATCAGAATTGTGAAAACGGCCAATAACGGCCGTCGCCCTATCCTGTCAGAGAGCGCGCCCATCACCGGGAGCCAGAAAAGGTTGGATGCCCCTACACAGAGGGTGACGATCAGACTATCTACGGTTGCCAGGTGAAGAACCGCGTCACCAAAGGTGGGAGTGTAGGCTGTGATCATGTAGAAGGAGACGGTGGTCATTGTGACCATCATCGTCCCGATAAGCACGACCGCCCAGTTGGCAGTGAGCGAGCGGAATATTTCCGATGTTGTTGGCCGATGCTTTCGCGCCACGAACTCATCCGTCTCCTGGAGAGAGCGCCTGAGCCGAAACAGAAACGGAATTATCCCGCAGCCGAGAAGAAGGGGGACGCGCCACCCCCATGCGGCCATTTTCGCCGGCGGAAGGATGGAGCTGAGCACGACCCCAACGAGAGCAGCGAACATGACCGCTACCTGCTGGCTCCCCGATTGCCAGCTTACGTAGAAGCCTTTGTGTCCCGGTGTTGCAATTTCGGATAAATAGACGGAGACGCCCCCTAGTTCCATGCCCGCGGAAAAACCTTGAAGCAGCCGGCCGACCAGCACAAACAAGGGGGCCAACAACCCGATTGTGGCGTATCCGGGCATGCACGCGATGGAAAAGATTCCCACGGACATCAGCCCCAGCGTTAGAAGTAGGCCGGTACGGCGTCCGTGACGATCGGTGTATGCGCCGAGCACAATGGCCCCGATGGGCCGCATCAGAAAGCCCGCTCCAAACGTCATCAACGACAACATCAACGAGACAAACGGGTTGCCGCTCGGGAAGAAAGCTTTGCCGATCGCCGCAGCGTAATACCCAAACACCATGAAGTCGTACATCTCCAGAAAGTTCCCGCTGGAGACGCGCACGACCGACCAGACTTTTGCTTTTCGATCTGCGGAAAAGCTCATAGGACTCGTGGGTTCACTGTTGCGGCCGTCGGCAACGCCGGAGCATCGCCTACGCGGGCCTCGGCGAAAATGATAAAGCCATGTACTAGCTCGAAAAAGCGTATGGCGACCACTCCAACGCAATTGTTTTTCTGAAAGTTGACCCGCACCTGGACCCCTGCGTGCCAGTCCGCGGTTTCATGAATTGCAAGGTAGGCTCCCTCTGCCTGAATAGTTCGGCACTTCAATATTATTGGTCACTCGCAGCCCCCGGTCGTGCTCAATGGGATAAGGCCGAAAGGCCTACTCCGTCTGGGTCACCGATGTGGCGATCGCTGCCCCCAACTCTTTGGTCGTGGCCGTGCCCCCGATATCGGGAGTACGAACTTTCGATTGCGCCAGAACTTTCGCGATGGCGTTCTCGACGGTATCCGCAGCTTCCGAAGCGCCGAGATGCCGGAGCATCATCGCGCCGGACCAAATCTGACCGATCGGATTCGCGATTCCCTTCCCTGCGATGTCAGGTGCCGAGCCGTGCACGGGCTCAAACATGGATGGAAATTCCTTTTCTGGATTGAGATTCGCGGAGGGGGCAATGCCAATAGATCCAACAACGGCGGGACCCAAGTCGGAAAGAATGTCACCGAAAAGATTGGAGCCCACGACAACATCAAACCAATCCGGGTGGCGCACAAAGTGAGCGGTTAAGATATCGATGTGAAACTGGTCCGTGCGGATGTCCGGAAATTTGGCCGCCATCTCATGAAAACATTCATCCCAGAACGGCATGGTATGGATGATCCCGTTTGATTTTGTTGCGGAAGTCAGATGCTTGTTTCTCTTGCGGGCTAATTCGAAAGCAAATCGCATCACGCGGTTTATTCCCCTCCGCGTGAAAACTGTCTGCTGAACGGCCATCTCCTCATCGGTTCCCTCATAAAGACGGCCGCCAATGTTTGAATATTCCCCTTCGTTGTTCTCTCGGACAATGCAAAAATCAATCTGGCCGGGTTTCCAATTCTTCAGCGGAGTTTCGATTCCTTCAAAAAGGCGCACGGGCCGCAAATTCACGTATTGCCGGAAACTGCGGCGTATGGGGATCAAGAGTCCCCAAAGCGAGACGTGATCCGGCACGCTGGGATGGCCAACCGCGCCCAGAAAGATAGCGTCGAACGGCCGCAGTTGCTGCAGGCCATTTGCCGGCATCATCTTCCCGGTTTCAATGTAGGTTTCACAGCTCCAGTCGAACGCGTGCCAGTTCAATCGAAAACCAAAGTGCTGTCCTGCGGCTTCCAGTATGCGGATGCCTTCTGGCACCACTTCTTTTCCGATACCGTCTCCCGCAATAACTGCAATATTAAAAGTCTTCATGTACGCCGCTCTTTATCCCTTTTCCGCTGACAGCAACGGCGACAGCACACTCACATCGGGAACCGAATCCAAGGCCTTCACGAAAGCGATGATTTTCTCGGTCTTGACCTTCGGCCAGTCTGCGTATTCGGCGCACCCTCTGAATTTCGCCGCCGCTTCCTCAAAAGTCATTGGGTTCGCGGGGCTGCCCTTGCCAAAATCAGCTCGGCCGGCGATGACTCTCCCGTCCTTCAAATGAATTTTCAGCAAGGAGGTCATCTTGTCGTAGCCTGCGCTCTCGGCCTCGGGGTCCACATAGAAGTTGACGCGGCCAATCATCTCTTGCACGTCCGCACCTTGGACGACCTGATCGGAGAACTCGCTCAGTCCTGCCTTCCCGCGCAAAAGAAGAATCGCCATGCAAAATTCCATGCTGAACTTGGCTTCCAATCCTGTCCTGGGCCTGTGATGAAGCAGTGTCGTCGTCATCTGGTGATTGGCGCCCACGTCGAGCTTTTCCACTTGCGCCCCTTGCAGTTTTTGGACTTCGATCAGGCGCGCCAGCTCGGTCATTGCAGGGTGCGAGAGGGAGCCGGACGGATAAGGCTTCAGCGAAATTCCAGGAGAGGCGAACGTCCACGGTTTTCCCAGACGATCCATGATTGCCGCAGGATCGTAGGAACCTCCGAAAGCGTGGAAGAACCCGCGGTCCGCTTCCAAAATTTGCTCAGCCGCCGTCCAACCCAAAGCGACAAGTTCAGCAGACAGGAGCCCGCTTTCTGCGGCGTGCCCGGCTTGAAACGGCTTGGTCATGGTGCCAAAGTTCTCTCTAAGTCCCCCCGACTGACTGGCAACCAGGCCAAATGTATTCAGCATCTTCGAATGCTCTAGCCGAAGCAGTTTTGCACATGCCACTGCTGAACCGAAAGGTCCGCATGTTCCGGTGGAATGAAACCCATCTTGATAATGGCGGGGCGAGATGGCCTCGGCAATCTTGCATTCGACCTCAACCCCCAAATGGTACGCAAGCATGAATTGTTTGCCCGAGATCGCTCTGCCTTCGGCCACCGCAAGGACGGCCGGCAACACCGGCACGGTTGGGTGCACCAGCAGGCCGTATACGCGATCTTTGGCGGCGGAAAGTTGCGTGTCGTCGAAATCATCCGCGTGAATGGATACACCGTTTACAAACGCGGCGAAACGGGGAGAAGTTTTTTTTGAAGAACCAATGATGGAGGATTTTCCGTCGCAGTCACCAAGGTGCTCAAGGTATTCCCGGCAAATCGTTCCGGTTTGCGCCCGCGATCCTGCCAGTGCCAGGCCCAGGCCGTCAAGGATGGACTTCCTGCCAAGCTCGATGACGTCTTCTGGGACATCCTTATACCTTGTTGAAGCAACAAATTTGCCGACATATTCTGTCAAACCGGGAACCTTAGGAAAATCGCTGCCGAGCACGCCTCCCGCTCTTCCTGCTGAACCGGCGAGAACGGCTGACCCAATCACACCGAGAGAGGCTTTGCCAAAATCACGCCTTAACACATTTCACCCTTTATTTCGAACGGTTGCTTCCGGCCGGGTCGCCTTCTACATGGAGAATTCAAATTTCCACGCCGGACCTGGCCATTCTTTATAATGAAATTCGCGCGTTTAAGCTATGTGAGTTTAGGGACTCCAAGATGTAAGCTGCTCCGCTTTGTCCGCAAAGCCATGAGCAACGTTTCAGCGAGAGTATATTTCAGCACAGTGTCCAAACCTAGAAATTGTGCTGGCTACCTTGAAAGATAAAAGCAAATTAATCTGACATTAAGCTCGCATCGCGGCAGCTAAGATATGCTTTGGCTCGCTGGCTCTCCAGGGCAATCTTCTGGCATCCCCCATTCACGTTGCGGGGCCGCCACGCCTCAGGATGCTGGAAGGCACTGCAAGTCGGCTTGACACTGGATGCTTTATAAACGAAGCGTCTCCGGTAAGTACCTGATGAGCGTCGCTCGGAGTCTCGTTGCAGTATCATTAATCGTATGATTCGTACCGGCCGACACTTCTTACAAATCCCCGGTCCTACAAACATTCCCGATCGAGTTCTGAGGGCCATCGGCCAACCCATCATTGATCATCGTGGCGGGGAATTTGCGAAATTGGCAAAGGAAGTTTTGGAAGGTCTGCGCCCAATTTTCCAAACAACCTCCTCCGTAGTGATGTATCCGTCCTCCGGCTCCGGTGCTTGGGAGGCGGCGTTGGTCAACACGCTTTCTCCGGGGGATCATGTATTGGTGTTCGAGACGGGCCACTTTTCGCAACTCTGGGGGCAACTGGCGCAAAAGATGGGCTTTCAGGTGGAGAGCATACCTGGTAGCTGGCGGGCAGGTGCGGCGGCTGGAGAGCTGGAGTCACGATTGAACTTGGATAAAGGCCACGCCATCAGAGCTGTGCTAGTGGTTCACAACGAGACTTCAACAGGGGTAACGAGCGGAATCGCCGAGCTTCGTCGCGCAATGAATCGCACAGGCCACTCTGCGCTGCTGATCGTGGACGCGATTTCTTCCTTGGGTTCGATGGAGTATCACCATGATGAGTGGGAAGTAGATGTTACAATCGCGGCCTCACAAAAGGGGTTGATGATTCCTCCTGGCCTGAGTTTCAACGCGATTTCGCAAAAGGCCCTGTCGGCAAACAAAACTGCCAAAATGCCAAGGTCCTATTGGGACTGGGATGGAATGCTGAAGTCTAGTGAGACGGGTTCCTTCCCTTATACACCCGCTACGAACCTCATTTACGGCCTGCGGGAGGCGCTGCAGATGATTCACGAGGAAGGGCTGACGAACATATTCCGCCGGCACGAAGGTCATGCGAAAGCAGTCCGTGCGGTGGTTTGGGACTGGGGTTTGGAGATCGTCTGCGCCGTACCTCAAGAGTACTCTAATACAGTCACGGCGGTTTTCACTCCGGAGGGTCACGACGCAGACCAACTGCGAGCAACGATCCTCGAACATTTTGATCTGTCCCTCGGGGCAGGATTAGGAAAGCTTGCGCGCAAAGTGTTCCGCATCGGGCATCTCGGGCACCTCAATGATCTCATGCTGACTGGGACACTGGCCGGGATCGAAATGGGCCTGCGATTGGCGAGTATCCCTCACAACGAGGGAGGTGTCATGGCCGCTCTGCGCCTCCTGGCACCGACAGGCAAAATCGCCCAGGCTTCTCCATCAACCCGATGACCGGGGCAAGCTTGGTGCTCGAGAGAACCCTTTGTGTCACTGAGATAGATTTTTTGCTCTAGAGTGAATATGCCTTGATGCCGCCCTCTCCATTGCCTCTCAGCTCCCACGCAAAGCCAGTTGACGTTTTTCCACCAGCGGCGGAACTAGAGAGGGAATTAAAGCAGACAATAAAAGGCGAAGTGCGCTTCGATCGTGGGAGCCGGGCGCTGTACGCCACGGACGGCTCAAATTACCGGCAGATTCCCATTGGCTTGGTCGTGCCCCGCGATGATGCAGATGTGATCGCAGCGGTGGGGGCATGCCGGAAATATGGTGCGCCCGTTCTGGCGCGGGGGGCCGGAACAAGTCTGGCTGGACAATGCTGCAATGTCGCGGTGGTCTTGGATTTTACGAAGTATATGAATCAGATTCTCGAGCTAGACACAACCGCGAAATTCGCGCGAGTTCAGCCAGGCGTCGTCCTGGATTCACTACGGAACCGCGCAGAGGTGCATCAGTTGACCTTTGCGCCGGATCCTTCAACTCATAATCGCTGCACCATCGGTGGGATGATTGGGAACAATTCGTGCGGAACACATTCGCTGCTCGGAGGGAAAACCGTCGACAACGTCGAAGAGCTGCGAATCCTGCTCTACGACGGCTCGCAGATGACGGTAGCCGACACGAGCGAGGCAGAATTGGCTCGCATCCTTGCACAAGGTGGCCGCCGTGGTGAGATTTACGGCAAGTTGCGCGGGATCCAAATGAACTACGCCAGTTTGATTCGCGCGCGCTTTCCGCAAATTCCACGACGGGTCTCCGGCTACAACCTGGATGAACTGCTGCTAGAAAGAGGATTCAATGTTGCGCGCGCGCTGGTCGGAACCGAAGGTACGTGCGCCATTGTGCTCGAAGCTAAATTGAAATTGATTCACAGTCCGCAGCATCGTGCACTTGTTGGATTGGGATATCGAGATGCATTCTTCGCAGCCGATCATGTTCCGGAGATATTGCAGTTCCATCCAATCGGACTGGAAGGCTTTGAAGGAAGCATCGTGGACGGCCTGCAGAAGAAGGGAGCACCAAACCTTGATCTCCTTCCCGAGGGTCGCGGGTTTTTGCTGGTGGAATTCGGCGCTGATGATCCGAACGAGGCGGGCCGTCTTGCCATGCAACTCATCGACCGATTGAAACAGATTAACGATGCACCCAACGTACGGCTGTACTCAAAGAGTGAGGCGCGGGCGGTGTGGCAGATACGCGAGGCTGGGCCACGCGCGGCCGCGTTTTCTCCGGGCGCTCCGGCGGAATGGGAAGGCTGGGATGACGCCGCGGTGGCGCCGGAAAAGCTGGGAGGTTATCTGAGGGATATCCGCAAGCTGATGAATGAATACGAATACCGAGGCGCATTCTACGGCCATTTTGGACATGGCTGCGTCCACATGCGCGTCAGCTTCGATCTCGAAAGTGAAAACGGGATCCGCAGGTATTCAGAATTCATCGAGCGTGCTGCTGATTTGGTGGTTAGCTACGGGGGTTCGCTCTCCGGCGAGCATGGTGACGGACAATCGCGAGCCGCGTTGCTTCCGAAGATGTTTGGCGCGGAGCTGATAGAGGCCTTCGCCGAATTCAAGGCCGCCTGGGATCCGGATAATAAGTTGAATCCGCACAAAATTGTCGATGCTTACTTGCCTACTGAGAATTTGCGCCTAGGCGCGGACTACAAACCTCTTGAACCGGAAACGCATTTCAAATTCCCCGATGACAATGGTTCGTTTGCAAAGGCAACCCTCCGCTGCATCGGGCTCGGCGCGTGCAGGAAGGGAGATGGCGGCGCGATGTGCCCGAGTTATATGGTGACGCTGGATGAAGGACACAGCACGCGGGGACGCGCTCACATGCTTTTTGAGATGCTCCAGGGCGAGGTGATACGCGACGGCTGGGATGACGAACACGTTAAGGAAGCCCTGGAGCTCTGTCTCTCGTGCAAAGCCTGCAAGTCGGAATGTCCTGCAAACGTCGATATTGCAACCTACAAAGCGGAATTTCTGTCGCACTATTACGAAAACAAACGGCGGCCGCTGAAAGCGTATGCTTTTGGCCTGATCGATCGGTGGGCGAGGCTTGGGTCGCGAATCCCCAGAATTGCTAACTTTCTTAGCCAGGCACCGGGACCCCGTCACCTGCTGCAAAGGGTCTTAGGGCTGGCGCCGCAGCGGCAATTGCCACGTCTGGCGCCAGTCACTTTTGGGCAATGGGCACAGGAGCATCGGAATTCCATTTTCCGAGATGAGGACAGATTGAATTCGGTGCCGCTGCCTAAGGGGCGGCAAGTCGTTCTGTGGGTGGACACGTTCAACAATTACTTCCATCCGGAAGCGTGCCGAGCGGCCCTAGAAGTGCTGGAGGCGGCGGGATTCACGGTGATGTGTTCCCGACAACCTCTGTGCTGCGGGCGGCCGCTATATGACTTCGGTATGCTCGAGAAAGCCAAAGAGAATCTAAAACAAATCATGAGCGCTCTTCAATCGCAGATTGACGCGGGATTGCCGATTGTAGTCTTGGAGCCGAGCTGTGCTTCTGTTTTTCGAGATGAATTGCATAACCTATTTCCCGCAGACGAGAGCGCCGCGCGGCTCCGTAAGCAAACATTCCTTCTCAGTGAGTTTCTGCAAAATCACGCTCCGGACTATCTTCCTCCTTCCCTCTCCCGAAAAGTTATTCTTCATGGCCACTGCCATCATAAGGCGCTGATGAAAATCAATGATGAGGAATCGTTGCTCCGGAAAATGGGCGTAGAACTGCACTCCTTGGACTCCGGATGCTGCGGAATGGCCGGGCCGTTCGGATTTCAGAAGGATAAGTTCGAGATATCGCAGGCCCTAGGAGAGCGAGTTCTGCTGCCGGCGGTGCGACGCGCGGAGCCGGACACGTTGATTGTCGCGGATGGCTTCAGCTGTCGCGAACAAATACTGCAGGGCACTGGCAGGTCTGCGATGCACCTGGCCGAGGCCTTGAAAATGGCGTTGGATCGCCAAAACTCTTCCGGGGGCGGCCAACCTGGCCGGACCGCGCAAGCCTAAGTTCGCTTCACAACCAAACGAGAGTGTTCTACTTTTTTCTGGATGATGCCACCGATCTCTGCAATTTGCTGAAATCTAGGCCAGGCAAGAGAGGAGTTTTCTCAATTCTTACGGCATCTAAGCTAAACGGATTCAGTCTCAATGCTTTGAGGATGCTAGGGGCAATTTGTGACGTTTGTACGGGGAACTTTATTTCTTGGCGGCTGAACCTAGGATGGTAAATGAGAATCGGTACACTTCGATCCGTGTTCGCGTTGCCGCCGTGCTCGGCGATGAACGTGCTGCCGTTATCTACGTAGATTTGGCCTGGAGTCGGCTGAATAATGATATCTGGCACGCGCGGGTCACTCTTGGGTTCATTGAATAGGAGTTTCAATGATGCACCTGCGTAAATTTCCTGAATGCCCGCCTCTTCCTGGATTTCTCGCAGCGCATTGACGACATCAGCGGTGCGGTCCTGGTCCGACAGCCATAATAGGGCGACACTTCCGTCCTGCTCCAAACCCGCTAACAACCCTTCGCGCACAGCAGTTACGGTTTTCGGAATGAGTTCCAGATTGGCATGCTTGAGCTTCGCGGGATCAATTGGAGAGTCCCCATGCTTTGCAGTAATGATAACCAGCGTTGAGTCAAGCAAGTTTCGCTCTTGGAGCCTGGTCATGATCTTCTCGAGGGACTGGTCCGTGTGAACCAAGGCCTCTTCCAGGGACGGGCTCAGACGACCGCTTCCGTCGACGTAACCGCCGCCCGCGGTCTTTTGTGCCACGCTGATCGCCTGGAAATTCATCCCAAAAATTGTCGGTACCCCTACTTCACGCGCTCCGGTGTGGTCCTTACCTGTGATCTCATTCAGGATCGCCGCAACCTTGAGGTCATCGTACAATTCAGTGTTTTTCAGGCCACGGAAGGAACGGACTTCGGGTGTAAATAGGTCGTCCACGCCAGTGCCCGAAGGACCATTCACGAACTCGTAGGCGGGATGCTTGTCGGACCATGCGGTACGGCCGCCACTTCTCCTTATGACTTCGAAAATCGTGTTGACACGGATGAAGTTGTGAGGAAAAACAGGTGAGCAGCCTTTCTTGGGATCTTTCGGCAGTTTATCGGGATCAATACCTCCGCCGCCATCGGCGGCATCGCGATTCTTGTCAATCGAGGAATCGAAGATCACAGTCGTCCCGATCTTGGAGCAATTGGAGGCCGGTGGCGACAAGCTTCGGTCATAGGAGTTCTCGAAAATTACTCCAGTAACATTGGGAGATCCCCCCGTCACCATGGAAAGCAGGCCGGGCCATGAATTGGAGGGGAACGAAGTTGAAGCATTGCTGTAAATGACGGCGTGCAGGCCCAATTTCGCAAGAGCCGAATCGGGCCTGTCTTTGACCAGATTGGCGAGATCGATGCCATGCATCCCGTCGATACTAAGGAGTAGGACATGTTGCACAGAATCTCGCCGTGGCTTCGAGCCATTCTGGCCAGCAAGTTGGGCCTTCGCTTTTATTGGTATCAAGACCGATATCACGCCGGCCAGAACTACGCCCAACAGGACTGCCAACCTGAATTGCATGGTCCTACTCTCTGTTCTCAACTGTTTGCTCCTCGATCCGGTAATATTCTTCCAATCCTATGGTGTCTTCCAATTCCTTTCGAACTTTCGTGAAAACAGACTGGTCCATTCCGGTGCCGCCAGTTTCTTTGAGCCGCACAAACAGGTCTTTCACGCTCTTGAACATCGTCGTGATCGCACTGATCGCGTCGTTCACCATCTTGTAGCCCATCGCTTCCAGATCCCCAATCGGGAAGATGGGTCGCCCAAGCCGATTTCCTTCACTGTTCACGAAGATCAACGGCACGCTCACTGCGGCAGGCGCTTTGCGTGTTTCTTCCGCCGTGTTCGGGAAGAGCATGACCATATCAGCTCCGGCTTCGGCGTAGAGGTTTGCTCTGCGCACACCTTCACCGAAGCCATCGGTGCGTAGGGCATCCGTGCGCGCCGCGATGACGAAGTCTGGATCACGCCTGGCGCGCGAGGCGTATCGAATCTTTTCACACATTTCTTCGCCTGAAATCAGGTGTTCAACACCTCTATGGTAGTGAGCGCGTTTTGGGTAGACCTGGTCCTCAATGTGAACTGCCGCAGCCCCGGCGCGTTCTAATTCTCGTATGGTTCGAATCACGTGAACGGGGTGGCCATAACCGGCGCCTCCATCAACCATCACTGGAATTGAGACGGCGGCAGTGATGCGCCGCGTTGCCATAACGACTTCTTCCAGACTGAGAAGGGGTTCCGGAACGCAGGAACTGGCGCCCAGGGCATATCCTCCAATGTCCAGGCAAGGGAATCCCACACTCTCCGCAATCCTCGCTGACAGAGGGTCGTAAGCGATCGGCGCATGGATAACTCCAGGGGCCTGCAGCATCTCGCGGAATACTGTCGTCATGCGTTTCATTGGAGTCTCCTCAGAAAATATCTTCGATAGCCTCGCCTGAGGTCATTGCGCCTTTCGACTTCGTCGTCTGATTTACGAAGACGTCTTGACGCTAGCTACCGGTTGCACGCCCGCATCGCTCGCAGAAGTTGCAACGGTTGCACGCTGGGCTTCGCTGCCGATCTCAAGACGGTCGGCGGCGTTCACGAAGACCCAGATCACACCTCCGCAGAAGCTCACCAGTGCCGCAAAATCCAGTGCCGTTATCCAGCCAAACTTGGTCGCGATATATGCCGTCAAAATCGGGGCGATCCCTCCCGCAAGGTTGGCGCAGGTGTTCATCAGTCCTGAAAGCGAGCCCGCGTGCTCGGGAGTCAAATCAATGCAAGTAGCCCACCAGCTGGGCGCGGCGAAATGACTGAATCCCGCCGCCGTTGCCAGGAGTAGAATTGCGGACGTGTTATTTATCGCATGGCTACCGGCCCACAGCAGTACCGCAGAGCAAGTCATACCAAACCACACCGTGCTTTGCCTTCCGCGGCGCCGGCCGAAGTGAGCCACCGCCTTGTCGGACAACCATCCGCCGAGCGGCGCCATCAGTGTCATGGCAATGAAGGGTGTGGAACCCCACAATCCGCCTTTTGTAAGCGTGAGGCCACGCACGCGAGTTAAGTAGATGAAGAACCAAGTGTAGTAAATATAAGGCGTATAGCCATGACAAAAATAGCTGGCAATCAAGGCCCACACAGAGCTACTCGCGAAAATCTTTCGCCAAGGAGTGCCGCTCAGGCGAAATGCATGACTCCTGCAGGGGCCCTCGGAGGATCCCAGGATCTTGAGTTCCGTAGCGTTGACCGAAGTATGTTCCTCGGGCCGGTTGGTCGCGTAAAAATACCAGACGGTCGCAAAAAGGATCGCAAGAAAGCCGGAGAGAAGAAACGACGAGCGCCAGCCCCATTGTTTTATCGTTTCAGCGAACACCATTGGTGCCAGTACTCCACCTGCGCCGACTCCGGCTAGCAGCAGGCTACTGCTGATACCCCGTTGCTCCGCGGCCATCCAATTAGCGACGATTTTGTTGGCATTGGGGTAACTCGCGGCCTCGCCCGCCCCTGTCAAGAACCGAACCGCCACAAAGGTCCACGCGAGACGCCGCCAGGAACTATCGCCAACTGCCAGAGGAACCAGAGTCATCAGAATCGTCAGTGTGGACCACCACAAAATCGCCAGAGTAAGTGCTCGGTGGGGACCATAGCGATCGCCCGCCCATCCACTGGGTATCTGAAAGAGCGCATACCCAAATGCGAACGCTCCGAGGATCCACCCCATTGCTTCATTCGAGAAATGGAACTCTTCCTGGAGGAACTTTCCTGCGATGGCAAGATTCAGCCGGCCAAAGGCAGTGACCAACATGATGAGGAAGAGTATCGCAAGGATGTACCATCGAATGTGCGTTGGACGCTGATCCGTCAATTGATTCCGCTTTCTTACCGGATCGCATTTGCCGGCTAGAGAATTGAAGGAAAGAGACCGCGAACGAAACTGAAGACTCGTCGCGCGACTCGGCGGATGCTACGTCACTCTACGAAGTGCGTCAACGAATGTTCCAGCGGGCAAATGAAAACGCGGCGCGTTCAATTGTTCCAATGCGCCTGTTTTGAGGCAGTATCAGGTCCGCGGTCACATTCGAGTTAAACAGAAATTAATCTTGTTTTAAGTCTGAACCGCAGCGAATCAATTATGCTGTCTCGTGTTGGCATCCTCTCACTTGCCCTACTGATTCGATGGGGAAATCTCGGTCCATGCCAGGGTGCTTTGAGGACGCCGGTCAACTCTGGCGCGATATCATGTTCGTCTGACACCGCAGTGGCAAGATACTCCGTCGCGCGGATCAAACCAGATCAGAATCGAGCTGCGGCTGGCAAATCAGTTTCACGTAAGAAGCATTCCATCTTATGGAGAGAAAATGAAGAAACGGTCGACAGTCCTTGTGGCGACGCTCATGTTTTTCGGCGTCCAAGCACGATGTCAGACGGCTGCACCAATCAAGCTGGTCCAAACGCTTGCATTGCCAGCGGAGGTCAAAGGGAACTTTGACCATTTCGGAATTGACCTGAAAGGCGGGCGGCTTTTTGCCACTCCGGAAGGCTACCACGCCGTTGTTGTCTTCGATCTTAAGACAGGCAAGCTAGTTCATAAGATAGAGGGAATCGGCAAACCACACGCGGTGCTCTACCGGGAAGATCTGAACCGCATTTATGTAACGGATGGAGATGCGGGCGACTTAAAGATTTTCGACGGCACAACGTACAAGCGGGTATCGAGCGTGAAGCTCCTGGAGGACGCGGATTCCATGGGGTACGATCCGGCGACAAAGTTCCTGTACATCGACAACGGCGGTGGTGACGTTCACCAGACGTACTCGATGTTGAGTGTCATTGATACGACGGCAAATCAAAAATTGCCTGACCTCAAGATTGACGGGGAAACTCTCGAGGCCATGGCGCTGGAGAAGTCCACACCGAAAATGTATGTAAACAACAGAGCCAGGAACCAAGTATCCGTGGTGGACCGGGAAAAGCGCGAACTAATAGCGAGTTGGCCGGTAACTCTGTGCAAGAACAACGTCGCTATGGCCCTCGATGAAGCAAACCATCGTTTGTTCGTTGCTTGCCGCACTGCGCTGATGGCGGTGCTCGATACTCAAACGGGCAAGGAAGTCGCATCCTTCCCGATCACCAAAGGCGTTGACGACATTACCTACGATGCGGCCAGCAAACGCGTCTACGCCGCCTGCGACGGCGCCGTTGATATCTATCAACAGTCCACCCCTGACAGCTACGAGTTGGTTGCGAATGTTCCCACAGGCCCTATGGGGAGAACGGCTCGTCTGGTGCCCGAATTAAAGCGCTACTTTGTGGCCGTGCCACAGCACGACACCACAGGCGCTAAGATACTTGTATTCGAAGTCCTGTGAAAAGGCGTGTGGCTCGGAGCCGAACGAGGATTCGAGATGACTTGGCACGGCCCACCGAGCGCCTCGTTGTGCGAGAATACTGGGTGCGACCATGCGGATCCTGCTAGTCGAAGACGAACGGAAGGTCGCCAGCTTCATTGCACGGGCCTTGCGGGAAAACACCTATGCTGTGGATGTGGCAGAATCGGGTCAAAAGGCGCTCGAATTAGGAGCTGATGTTTCCTACGATGCCATTCTTCTCGACGTACGTTTGCCTGATCTCAGCGGAATCGAAGTCTGCCGCGAGTTGCGTCAACGAGGAATAGAGTCTCCCGTGATGATGCTGACGGCGCGAGGTTTGGTCGAGCAGCGGGTCGAAGGCCTGGATGCAGGTGCCGACGACTATCTCACCAAGCCATTTGTTTTGGCGGAACTTCTGGCACGGGTTCGGGCACTGGTTCGCCGGGGCTTCCATAGCAGCAACGCAAAGCTTCGCTACGCAGACCTGATGCTCGACCGTCACCGCCGACGCGCGACGCGCGACAAAGAGACGATCCCACTAACATCGCGAGAGTTTGCCCTCTTAGAGCTACTTTTGCTTCGGGCACCTGAGCTTATTACCCGCAGCGAGATCGTGGAACACGTTTGGGACTGCCACTTCGATAGCGAAACAAATCTCGTGGAAGTCTATATTAACCGGCTTCGCCAGAAGATTGATCAAGATCGTTCAGTCAAGCTTATCCACACGATCCGGGGCGTAGGATACCGCTTGGGGACGCCGGGGTCATGAAAGTCAGAACACTCCGTCTCCGGATGATGTTGCTTTTCTGCACCGTCGTCGGAGTACTTCTAGCTGGGTCGTACCTGGCGTTCTGGGGCCTGTTGGCCCATGCGGTCCATAGCCAACTTAATCGTCAACTACTCGAGACAGCGCGCCCCATCATCTCGGACATGATCGCGGAACCAGACGCACAAGATATAAACCGGCTCGATCTCCCCGGCGAATTTTTTGAACTGCTGAGCCCCAATGGCAAGGTCCTCCAGCAATCCAAGAATCTGCCTGTTCCGATTAATTTGAACGGGATGAATCTGGCCATCTCACAGCCTGCGTTCGGGATAGCAACCCTTGCGAATGGGGAAACCGTGCGCCTAGCGCTCATTCCCTTTCAGCATGGAACGCAGCCCCGTGTTTTCGCTGTGGCTATCCCGACTTTTGGCACCAACCGGGTCCTCGACAACTTTGGAGGCGTGGCCTTGTTGCTTTTGCCTCTAAGCCTCGCGCTGACAGCCGGAATATCAGCACTTTACGTGGGAAGAAGCCTTGCTCCCATCAAGGAGTTGACCAAGCACGCTGCGCTGATGGCCAAACGCGTCACGAACCGACAAGGGTTTTGGACGCCGCTGCCCGTGTCTTCCCCACACGATGAGCTTGGGCGATTGGCACAGACATTTAATCATCTACTGAAGAGCGTTGATTCGGCCGTTCTCCAGTTACGCCAATTTGTAACCGACGCCTCGCACGAGTTGCGTACTCCGCTCGCAGTGCTTCACGGCGAGACAGAGTTGCTGCTTTCTAAGCCACGAAGCGCGGAGGAATATCGCCAAACTCTTTGTGTATTTGACGACGAGTTCAAGAAACTGACACGGATCGTGGAAGGTCTGTTCACTCTCTCGATGGCTGACGCCGGGCAACTACATTTGGTCCAGGAACCACTTTATATCAACGAGGTATTGGAAGAAGCTTGCGGCCTAGCCGCCTCGCGAGCACGCACGAAGAGTATCGCCATCGTACGGGATTTGAACCGGGAATTAGCCTGTACTGGAGATGAGGCATTTCTGCGCGAACTGTTCTTGATTTTTCTCGACAATGCTATCAAGTATTCCCGCGAAGGTACGCGTATCCAAGTGACGCTAGGGATTCGGGACGGCGCGGTTCAAGCGCGTTTTCAAGATCAAGGCGTCGGGATCTCGCCGGAGCACTTACCGTTCATCTTTGATCGGTTCTACCGGGCCGCACCTTTGAATAGCGGTGAGGCCCAGAGCGGAGGGCTCGGTCTGGCTATTGCGCAGGCCATCGCCATCGCACATGGTGGCGCCATTGAGTGTGAGAGCACAGTGGGAGTGGGTTCAACTTTCACGGTGATATTGCCCATTACTCACCTGCAAGAAGCGGCTCTCGAAACCGTACCTAAACAGAAATTAATTCTCCGTTAAGGCATCATCCTATCTTCTGCACTAGGCTCAACGCCAAAGTGGAGGTGATCCGGTGTTCTCTCGAAGGATTTCTACAGTGTATTTGTATTGCCGCATCGCAGTGATTCTTTTGATGTGTGGGGTTTATTTTTCTGTTCCGGCCAGTGCTCAAGTGTCGGGGGGAAACCTCTCCGGCACCATATCCGATCCCTCCGGTCGACTAATCCCCCAGGCGTTGATTGCGATCCAGAATATTGCGACCGGGATTACGACCACGGCTACGACGAACTCGGATGGCTTTTACACCGTCGCAAACTTGCTCCCCGGTGAGTATCAAGTCACTGTCTCTGCAAAAGGATTCGCGACTGAGGTCAGAAAGGGGATCTCCGTTACGGTTGGCGCGCAGCAGGTTTTTAACCTGACCCTGCAAGTAGGGTCGGCAGCGAAAACCGTCATAGAGGTGACCACAGAAGCTCCTTCCGTGCAACTTGCCAGCTCGGACATCAGCGCGGTCGTGATTGCGAACACGGTCCGTGAGTTGCCGCTTAACGGCCGTAGTTGGACGGACCTGGCGACCCTTCAGCCCGGTGTGGATGCGATCCAAACTCAGCCAACGTTTGCTGTGGGTGCCGATCGTGGCAATCGCGGTTTCGGCCAGCAATTAACAATCTCTGGCGCCCGGCCGCAGCAGAATAACTATCGTCTGGACGGCACGAGTATCAACGACTACGCGAATGGAGCACCGGGCAGTGTGCTAGGGGGAAACTTGGGCGTAGATGCCATTCAGGAGTTCTCCGTCCTCACAAGCAACTACTCGGCTGAGTATGGAAAGACTTCCGGAGGTGTCGTCAATGCTGTTACCCGCTCCGGGACGAATGGTTTGCACGGAAACGTTTACGAATTTCTCCGGAACAGCGCGTTGGATGCCCGGAATTTCTTCGATGGAGCCACAATCCCGCCTTTTAAACGAAACCAGTTCGGGGGCTCCATTGGCGGCCCTATTATCAAGAACCGTACTTTTTTCTTCGCGGACTATGAAGGCATACGGCAGTCGAAGGGCATCACCGCTCTGATCACGGTGCCTTCCCTCAATGCTCGCAATGGAATCCTCGACAACGGAGATCCTCCGGTGGCTTCGTGCCCCACCGGAACAACACTAATTATGCCTGGGCAGTCGAACGTCTGTGTAGATAATCAGGCCTTACTTTACCTCCCCTTTTACCACCTGTCCAACGCAGGCCCTACGGATAACGCAGACATCGCAAAATATCGTTTCGCCGGTCAGCAGATCGTCCACGAGAACTTCTTCACGACCCGGCTTGATCACAAATTTTCCGACAAGGATAATGCGTCCGGCACCTACCTGTACGACAAGACTCCGTTCACATCCCCGGATGGCGTCAATAACGTTTTGCTCGGCAGTCAAAGTTCGAGGCAGATCGCTGTCCTCGAGGAAACTCATCTCTTCAAGCCCACCTTCGCCAATACCGTGCGTTTTGGCTACAACTATGAGGTAGTGAACAACAACCAGGGCCTGAAGGCTCTGGTCCCGGAGGCGGCCGCCACATCTCTAGGTACATTTTCCGGCCGAACCGCGCCGCAAGTTTTTATTACTGGAATCACTCCCTTCTTGGGTGGCGTGGCCGGAGAGTCCGCCTACTTCTACCATTGGAATTCCTTCCAAGCGTATGACGACGCTTTCGTCAACAAAGGGACGCACACGATCAAATTTGGCGGCACCGTGGAGCGCATGCTGCTCAATATCAGGGCTCTTTCCGATCCCAATGGAATCTTCAAGTTTGGCGGCTTGCAGAATTTCTACGCGAATAATCCGAGCAAGTTCCAGGGGGGAATCGCCAGCACGCTCTCTCCGCGTAACCTTCGTCAGACCATCTTCAGTCTATATCTGCAGGACGACTGGCGCTGGAAGTCCAACCTCACGCTGAATCTGGGGTTGCGTTACGAGATGACCAGTGTGCCCACCGAGACCGCTGGAAAGCTCTCGGTCCTGAGAAACCTCGGAGACGCCACACCGCACCTCGGCGATCCGTTTTTTGGCAATCCCACAACCAAGAATTTCGAGCCACGCCTGGGTTTTGCATGGGACCCGTTGCGCACCGGCAGGATGGCTGTCCGCGGCGGCGTAGGGTTATTCGATGTGTTGCCGCTGCCGTATCAGTTCACACTCTTAACGACTTTGGCGGCCCCATTTTTCCAATACACGTCTATAAACACTCCAGGTACGGGAACATTTTTCAACAATCTTCCGCCCCTTCCGGCGAACAAACTGCGTGCTACCTATATCGATCCCAATCCCAAGCGCAATTACGTGATGCAGTGGAACCTAAACGTCCAGTACCAGCTAATGACGGACCTGACGGCCATGGTTGCGTACGTGGGCTCACGCGGTGTGCATCAACCCTATCGCCTAGATGATGCCAGCCTTGTCATCCCCACGCTCACCTCGGCTGGATACCTCTGGCCGCAAGTGGATGTTCTCGGAAACATCTTTACGCCGCAGTGCAATCAAACCGATCCCAACGGTAGCGACCCGGCGCAATGTAGCCCTCCTTCCCGTAACAACGAGAATTTTGGCTCGATGCGCGGAATGTTTTACGAAGGACGCTCTTACTACAATGCGCTTGAGACACAGTTAGCCAAGCGCATGAGCCATGGCTTTCAGATGCAAGGCACCTTCACCTGGGGCAAAAGTATTGATACGAGCTCGGCGACAGTTGCAGGCGACGCGTTTGGGAACTCAATTTCGAGCCTGCAGTTTGCGTTTAATCCGAAGTTGAGCCGCGCGCTCTCCGATTTCAGCATCGGACGCACCCTCGTCCTGAATGGCACCTGGGAAGTTCCGTCGCCCAAATCATTCAGCGGTCCTGCGCACTGGCTGAGCGATGGCTGGCAGCTGGGGGTGATCTTTACTGCCAGCGATGGAGTGCCGTTCACGCCCACGTGGGGTACTGGTGACGATCCTACCGGAACGCTCAGTTCTGACGACTGGGCTTTTCCGAATCGGCTTGGCGGCCCTGGATGCAAGAGCCTCACGAATCCCGGCAACCCCAACAATTATGTCAAGACACTTTGCTTCGCCGTTCCCACTGCCCCAGATATTGCTTTCTGGACAGCGAATTGCGACCCTGCACCTCCCACTTTCGGAGGTCCACTTCCTGCAGGAGATCTAAGGTGTTTCAACCTCCGCGGCAACGCAGGTCGCAATATCCTGATCGGTCCGGGCATCACGTCGCTCGACTTTTCGGTGTTCAAGAATAACCGGATCAAGAGAATCTCGGAAAACTTCAACCTGCAGTTCCGGGCTGAGATTTTCAATATTCTCAACCACGCCAACTTTGCTCCCCCTACAACCCCCGACAACACCGACATTTTCGATTCGTCGGGAGCAGATACTGGTGTGGCGGGTTTGCTGTCCAGAACGACCACGACGGCGCGTGAAATTCAATTTGCTATAAAGGTCATCTTTTAGCCGTTGGTTGCAGCAGCTCTCAACGCCGTCTTGACCATCATCGGTCGGGACCGCGTTCCACAAAATGAGTGGTTTGAGGGCGGCCTCTAAAGGAGACAGAATGAAAAGACCGTTTGGAGTGTGTCTATCGCTCATTTTCGCGCTCGCACCCGTGGCTGTTGCGCAAGAAAAGTCGCCCCTGAAGTTGGTGGGCACTACTCCTTTGCCCGGTTTTTCGGGCGATTTCGACCATTTCGCGTTGGATCTCAAGGGCAAGCGCCTGTTTCTCACCGCCGAGGATCACAAGACCGTCGAAGTATTTGATTTAGAAGGCAAGCCCCTCCATAGCATCACCGGATTCGGCCAGCCTCACGCCGCCGTCTTTCTGCCGGACGTCAACAGGCTGATCGTGACGGACGGCGATGATTTCGGCAGGGTCGAGCTGTTGAGTGGGAAAAATTACAAGGTCCTCAGCACCATCAAACTTCCCCCGGGCGTGGACGGCGCCGTATTCAATCCCGTAAATCAGTATTACTACGTGGAAAGCGGCAGCGACGAACCAGACGCGAAGACTCACGCTCTCAACATCATCGACGCCAGGACTTTCAAACACATCGGAGACATCATTCTTCCCGGCAGTCACTCCGAAGCAATGGCCATTGATAAGGCCGGCAAAAAAATGTACGTCAACCTCACAGGCACAAATGAGGTTGGCGTCGTAGACCTCAAGACGCGCAAAGTCATTGCGAGATGGCCGATACCCGGCGCCCAAACAGCCAACGCGCTGGCTCTCGATGAGCCGAATCATCGAGTCTTTATCGCCACGCGAAAACCGCCGACATTTTTTGTGTTCAACATCGATACGGGAAACGTCGTCACCGAGCTCCCTTGCGCAGCGCAGAACGACGACATGTGGCTGGATCTCCAGCGCAAGCGAATTTATGTGACTGGGACAGAAACAACGACGGTTTTCGAGCAGAAGGACTCCGATCATTACACCAACGTCGCGGATGTGCCGACGGGATTTCGGGCCCGGACCTCCATCCTCGTCCCGGAGTTGAATCGGCTCTATATCGCTGTCTCCGGCAAAGGCAAACCGGATGCGAAACTCGCGCTCCAGATTTACGAACTACAGCCCTGAGCCGGTCCGACACCGTGTTGCAGCGTTTCGTTGCCTCCGATCTGCGGGTGCAATGCCGGAGTGGGCTTGCGCAAGGTTGCAATCCACGCACCTAAACAGGTCAACGGTTCGTACTAAGAATTATGCGGAGGTTTCCACATGAGACTTTTTAGATTTGGCCACTTCGGAGCATGCGGTGTCGTTTTGCTGTTCGGTGGTCTTGCTCTCGCAGGTCTCCCGGAGAGCGGCTACCACCTGCTAAAGAAATACGAAATCGGCGCGGCACCCGGCGGCAAAGAATATTGGGACTACATCACATTCGATGCTTCCACGCGTCATCTCTACCTCTCACACAACACGGAAGTCAAAGTCGTAGATGCTGACAGCGGCGCAATCGTCGGCAGTATTCCAGATTTGAAAAGGGTCCATGGTATCGCCCTCGTGCCTGATCTAGGCCACGGATTCATCAGCGACGGTGGTGCAGACGAGGCAGTTGTTTTTGACCTGAAGAATCTGAAGGTTACCGGGCACATCAAGACGGGGGCCAATCCGGATTGCATTCTTTACGAACCGGCCTCCAAACACATCTTCACGATGAACGGGAAAAGTAACGATGCTTCTGTGATAGACCCGGCTACAGCGACTGTTGTAGCCACAATTCCGATGGGTGGCCGCCCGGAATACGCCGTCGCCGATGGCAAAGGGATGATTTACGACAATATCGAGGACAAAGACGAGGTCGTCGCCTTGGATTCCCGAACCAATACCGTAAAAGCCCGCTGGCCCATCGCCCCCTCCGGAGGGGCCACTGCTATGGAAATGGACTTACAACATCGCCGCCTCTTCATCGGCGGGCGCAACAAGGTGCTGGCCATCATGGATGCTGACAGCGGGAAGGTTCTCCAGACGTTTCCGATCGGTGACGGGGTCGACACGAACATTTATGAGTCCGAAACAGGTTTGCTCTTCACCGCCACGCGTGAAGGCACCCTGCACATCTTCCATGAAGACACGCCCGACCGATTCAGCGTAGTTGAGACCGTCAAGACGGAATTTGGGGCTCGCAACATGGCGCTCGATCCCAAAACGCACAGACTTTTCATTGACACCGCGGATTTTGCTCCTGCTGGGGCACCGACTGCGGAGCAACCCAAGCCGCAGCCCACCCCTGTTTCGGGGACATTTCGATTGCTAGTCTACGGCCGCTGAGCCGGTGGCCGCTGCTGCTCTGCTGGATCAGGACTGTGACGTCGCAAGATAGACGCATACGAGGTTTGGTTCTATTCGTTGTCCTGGCTACCTCTGCGCTGCATGCCGGCGTCAAGGGCCGGGCCGCACTGTATCCTCTTGCAGATACAACGCCCGTTCAAGAGTTGCAATCGAACTCACAACAACCGGCGGCAGGCGCGCAACCGCAATCTCCACTCAACTACGAGGAATACCGCGCTCGCGTCGAGCCGGTTTTTCTCAAAAAGCGTGAAAGCGGAGTGCGTTGTTACGACTGTCATTCCACGCTTGCCACTGGCCTTCGATTGCAAGCCTTCCTGCCGGGGGATTCTTCTTGGACAGAAGAACAGTCGCGACAAAATTTTGAATCCGTTTCCCGATTGGTGACACCCAACGATCCGCTCGGCAGCCGTCTCTTGCTTCATCCTCTGGCACAGGAAGCAGGCGGCGACCCTGCTCACACGGGCGGCAAATTCTGGAAGTCGCAGCAAGATCCTGAATGGCAAATGCTCGCTGCCTGGGTTCGCCACAGTTCGCCTGGCACGCCGGCGATGCAACCGGCTTCTCCGGCTAGAGGCGCCCTTGGTTTCCAAACATTCAAATCGAGAGTCGAGCCTATCTTTTTGAAAGAAAGGCCAGGACACGCCCGCTGCTACGGCTGTCATTCGGAATACAACAGAAGCTTTCACCTGGAGAGGCTGTCACCGGGGGCAGCGAATTGGACGGAACAGCAATCTCAGCGCAATTTTCAAAACATTCTCCAGCACGTTGTCCCCGGAGATCCCGCTTCAAGCCGGCTGCTGATCCATCCGCTTGCGCCCGAAGCAGGAGGTGACCCGTTCCATTCAGGCGGTTACCAATTCCAGTCCCAGAATGACCCCGACTGGCTGACGATTGCCGAATGGGTGAGAAGTGCGCGAACAGAAACCAATCCGGCGTCTTCGACAAAACCCGCGGCACTCATCTACGTCACCAATAGTGCGGGAGACACAATCGATGTCATCGATCCCATCGCCAACACCGTTGTGCAGGTTATACGCGGCATTGAACTGCCTCACGGAATCACCTTTTCTCCCGATGGAGCGCGACTCTATGTCAGCAACGAATCCGAAAGCGTGCTCGACGTCGTAGACCGGAAGAGCGGTGCGGTTCTGCAGAAAGTACCTCTTAGCGGCCGACCGAATAACCTCGCCGTCACCAAGGATGGGCGTCGCATCCTCATAGGCATCCGTGCGCCGCATGGCGCACTCGATGTGATCGACGCACTTTCCCTGATTCGAGTCAAGAGCATCTCCGTCGATAGCGTCCACAATGTCTATGTCACCCCTGACGGCCAGTATGCGGTCAGCGGCTCCCTGGAGGGCCAGTCGGCCACCGTGGTTGATCTTCAGACCGATCAAATCGCATGGAAACTGAATTTCGATCATCCCGTGCGCCCCATGGCCTTCGAGGCCAAACCCGACGGATCCACGCACCGTATTTTCGTTCAACTTTCCAACTTCAACGGATTCGCCGTCGTGGATTTTGCGAAGGGCAGTGAAGTAGCCAGGATCACTCTGCCGAATGAGCCCGGCGGATTCGGCATTGCCGAGGGGCGCACGAACACACCAGCCCATGGCATAGGGGTCTCCCCGGATGGCCAATCATTGTGGGTAAACAGTACCATTGCGAACGCCGTTTTCGAATACTCGCTGCCGGACTTGCAGTTGGCTGGGCACACCGAACTCCCACTCATCCATCCGCTCGGTCATCTACCTACCGGATCCGTCCCCGAATGGATCACCTTCACCCCGGACAGTAAGTATGTCTATGTCTCGAACTCCGGTGGCCGCTCCGTGTCCGCCATCGACGCCTCATCTCGGAAACTAGTGGCTGTAATCCCGGTAGGCGAAGTACCGAAGCGGATCAACACGTTGGTATTGCGCTGAACGCGCGAACCCGGCAATCTTTCCCTCCTCGGCTCGCGTTCACCAGATCACCTTCAGTGCGAACTGAATCTGCCTTGACGGCGTTTGCGTGGAGGTAATCAAGCCCGCATCTGCGAGCGGCGCTCCTCTCGCATCGAAGATGTTCTTGTGTTCAAGCGGCGGAGCAAAATTCGCGCGGTTAAACAGGTTGAAAAACTCCGTCCGGAATTGCACGTTGAAGACGTCCGAGACCCTCTTGATGTAATTGTTTTTCACCACAGAAAGATCAAAGTTCAAAAGTCCGGGGCCGGTCAGCGTGTTTCGGCCCAGATTTCCTCGGAGCGTAATCGGGTTCGGCACGGCGAAGCATTGTGTCTTGATGTAGCGGTTGGGATTGCCCGCATTCACAAACGAACCGCAGCCCGGACCCGTCATCACATTTGGCAGGTCGATGTTCGGTTCCGTACTGCCCACTCCTAGAGAATCGCCGCTGAAACCCGGAGTGAAAGGCACGCCCGAGCTCACCTGAAATACGCCGCCCAGTTGCCATCCTCCCAGCGGGGCCGCTCCCAACAACCATATCTTTCGCTTCGGAGTCCCCAACACCCATGTGTAATTCACATTCAAATTGTGACTGACATTGAAATCCGCGAGTCCTCGATTCAGCCTGAGATCGAAGAACAGCGGACTGGAGATCGAATTCGTGTACTCGTCGCCGACCATGCTCCCGGAACCCGTGTCGATGGTCTTGCTCCAGGTGTAGGAACCTGCCACCTGCGAACCGCGGCCCAGCTTCTTCCTGATCTGCACTTGCAGCGCGTCGTAGTATGAGCGGCCGCTCCAAAATCCGGCCGAAATCCTGCCCGCGTTCGGATTCACTCGCGTCCCGCTCCCCACTGGCGAGGGCCACACATATCCTTGTGGAGTGAGCGTTGGAAGCACAATGTCGGTGTCTTCCGTACGGAAGGGCTGGTGGATCGCGCGCGAGCCCACATAGCCAACCCGCAGGTTTAAGTCAGCGATGAGTTCGCGCTGAATCGTCAGGTTCCACTGCATTACATAGTTCCGTCCAGGCTTCGGCTCGAAGTACGCCTGGCGTAACGTGTTCGGCGACGCTGTCAGGGCTGCGTATGCCGCAGCCGGGTAGGTCCCTGCAGGCAAGTCTCTTGCGCTCGCGGACTCGAAGAATGGCGCCGAAAACAGCTCGTTCATTTGGAACAAATAAGGTAGCGGTAATACATCGAAGATTCCGAAGCCACCGCTCACCGTCATCTTGCCATTACGCGTCGGGTCCCAGGAGAAACCCACGCGCGGTTCAAAGTCGCGAAGCGTGGGATTCGAAATCAGTGGATCACCAAGGTGGGGCACTGCATCGGTGATCTGCCGAAGCACCGTCAGTTTGCCATGCACTTCGGTGAGAACCGTACTCATCTCGTAGCGCAGTCCCAGATTAATCGTCAGGTTTGGCCGCCAGCGCCAGTCGTCCTGAAAGTAAGTCCCCGCGATGGTCTGCCGAAATCCACGCGGGCTCACGGCGGTCGGGATCGCCGCTGCCAGCGAGAATGGTTTGTTGGTTAGAAAATCGGAAATTGAATTGAAAAGAAATTCCCCACCTGGAGTCGAAACTCCCAGCTTATTGTCCCGAATTCTTTCAATCCCAAGGCCGAATTTGAGCGAATGATTTCCCCTCACAACGGAAATGTCGTCATAAGCCTGGATCGAGGTCCAGTGAAAGTGGAAATTCGTCGTGACATCTAAGCCGCCCGTGAATCCAGCGATACCCGGCACGGTAACTTCCGCGGCATTGTGTCCTGGGACGGTACCGAAGGACGGATCGCCTGCGGACGGATTACCGCTTGCGAACGTGAGTCCCGTTGTCGCTACGACGCGGTAGATCCCAAACCGGAAAGAATTGAGAATCCGGGGATTGAAGGTATGTGCTTCGCCCGCGGTAAAGAACTGGCGCCGGGAATCATATCCCGTCAGCTTGTTGTTCAACTCGTCGGGCTGTCGCACGGTTCCACTGTCGAACATATACGTTCCAGAGAGCGCGTCCCTTCCCGAAAATTTGTGATCCATCCTGGTCGTGAAGTAATTTTCGGGTGTGACCTGCTGCCCGGAAAACGTATAAATCCCGGTGTCGCCCATTCCGAGGAGACTCCCGTTGGGCAAGGGAAAGAACGCATTTACAAACCGCAGTACGCTTGGATCGACAGCAACCTGCCCCGTAGACAAGCTCCCCGCCCTCGCTAGCCTCGATGGTACGGTGTCAACCTGGGTGATGCCGGTGCTTGCTCGCAAGCCCTCATAATCACCGAAAATGTACGTATGGTCTTTCCGGATGGGTCCGCCCGCCGACGCTCCAAATTGATTGCGGCGGAAAGGCGGCTTTGCGGAATCGAAGAAATTCCGCGCGTCCAGCGCGCTATTGCGAATGAACTCGAAGACGTCGCCATGAAAGCTGTTCGATCCCGACCGTGTAGAAGCGCCAACCACTCCGCCAGAAGAGCGGCCGACCTGCGCCGGATAGTTGCTCGTCAGGACCGTGAACTGTTCCACGGCATCGACTCCAAGATTTATGCCCAACGCGCTTCCGGGCGAGCCGTTGGCGTAGTCGTTTACGCTGACGCCGTCAAGACGCGCGTCATTTTGGCGCGGCCTTCCCCCGGAGATCGTCATTTGCGTGCCGAAACCGTATCTTCCCTGTCCTGAAGATTGTGTGCGCGCCGTTGCGACGCCGGGCTCGAGGGCCGCCAAATCGGAAGCCGAGCGCCCGTTCAACGGCAACTCCCGCACATTTTGTGAGTTAACTACGCCGCTTACGGTGGACGAACTGACTTGATCAGTGCCGGGATGCAACACGAAGTCTGTCACCAAGTCGGCATCCCCTCGAATCGTCACCAACGCACGGGCCAAGACGAACCCGGGAGCTGTGGCGGTCACCTCGTAATTTCCTGGCACCAGCCTAGGGACGCTGTAGGACCCATCTTCTGCCCCCGTGGCGGCGACGATATTGCCGTTCCCTGTGTTTCGTATGGAGAGATGCGCTTTCGAAATGCCAAACCCGGAGTCGCTCGTCACTACGCCAGAGAGGGTTCGCATAGCCGCCTGTGAAAAGACCGAAATTGGCAACAGTAGTGTCTGTAAGAAAGCGGTCGGCGCAAGAAGCAGAACCAGCTTCACGCACAACAAACCGAAGTGCGATAGACAGGCCCCGCGAGTGGCTTTCCCTTTCCATTTTTTCGCAGCCTCGGAGCCGAGCACACCTTCAGGCGATTTGGGCGTTTTGCGAGGCATGACAATTCCCGTAAGTTCTAAGACGGCCGCTCCCCTGCGTCACTGCCAGCCGGGAGCCAGACTCTTTCCGAATACGCGGGGGGCCATTTATGGAATCACATCGAAAACCAATATCTTGGCCTCTTCGATCGTTGCTTCCTTTGATTGGGGAATGGGAGGAACCAGGATGACAAGCTTGGGGATAGCCGCATAGAAACGCTTGAGTTCCGGTACTAGCAGCGTCGTCTTTGCAATCGGCCCAGTCGCAACTCTCCCCAGTCGTTCGTAGTGATCAGCATCGACCTGTTTGAATACTTCCACGAAGCCAGTTGTCCCGGTGTAGTAGATGCGTTTGCTTGGCGCGTCAAACACGAGTTCGTCGACCCCGCCCTCAGTGTCGATCGCATCAATCACTTTCCCGTTGTGCGAATCCATCACTACCAGTTTTCCTGG
>Ga0066710_100000142_pt1 | contig 34426 bp, 33 predicted proteins | sample GraSoiAngelo_159_FD_79666 | JGI IMG/M metagenome (GOLD analysis project Ga0066710, IMG submission 79666) | Grasslands soil microbial communities from the Angelo Coastal Reserve, California, USA - 14_1009_16_40cm | ecosystem: Environmental > Terrestrial > Soil > Grasslands | place: USA... | reverse complement strand
CGCGGCGCCCGGCGACGCCGGCACGCGGCGCGCCGAGCAGCTCTACGAGCGCGTGTTCGTCGAGTACGGCGACGACTCGGTGGCCCAGCTTGGTGGCGTGCATCTGGCGTGCGAGGGCGCGTCGAACATCCTGACCAAGGTCCTGGAGTGGGGCCGGCTCATGGCCTACCTCGAGCAGTCGACGCGCTACATCCCCTACGACGACCGCCCCGACGGCCGATACCGCTACCACGTCCCCGCCGAGCTGACCGGCGCGCTCCGCGAACGTTACGTCGCGACGCTCGATCGGAGCTTCGACACCTACCGGGTCTGGCTCCCGAAGCTCCGCGCGTTCTACGAGAAGAGGTTCCCGCGCGACCCGGCCGAGTCGGAGACCGTCTATCGGATGACGATCCGCGCCAAGGCGCTCGACACCCTGCGCGGGATGCTGCCGGCCGCCACGACCTCGAACGTCGGCATCTATGGCACCGGCCAGGCGTACGAGCAGCTTCTGCTCCGCATGCGCGCGCATCCGCTGCTGGAGGTCCGGGCCTACGCCGACCTGATGCTGGCCGAGCTGCGGAAGGTCATCCCCGCGTTCCTCAAGCGCGTGGACGTGCCGGAGCGTGGCGGGATCTGGTCGGCGTACCTCGAAGAGACCCGCAGGGAGACACGGGAGGTCGCCGGACGGCTGCTGGGCGCGGAGTCGGCCTTTGCCGAAGAGGCGCCGCCGGCGACGCTCGAGGATGAGGTCACGCTCACTGACTTCGACCCGGACGGTGAGGCGAAAGTCGTGGCCGCGGCGCTCTATGCGGTGTCCAGCCGCCCGGACGCCGAGCTGCTGGACGTCGCGCGCGGCATGACGCCGGACGAGCGCAACGCGGTGCTGGCGGCGTACGTCGGCAAGCGGGTGAATCGGCGCCATCGGCCCGGACGCGCGTTCGAGCGGACGACGTACCGCTTCGACGTGCTGGGCGACTACGGGGCGTTCCGCGACTTGCAGCGGCACCGGCTGCTGACGCTGGAGTGGCAGCGGCTCACGCCGCGCCACGGCCAGATCGTGCCCGACGCCATCACCGAGGCGGGCGCGCGGGACGACTGGGGCCGCGTGCTGGCGGAGTCGGCCGAGCTCCACGACGCGATCGAGGCGGCCGGTCTCCCGGAGATCGCCTCCTACGCGGTGGCCATGGCGTATCGCGTCCGCTTCTACATGGAGATGAACGCCCGCGAGGCGATGCACGTGATCGAGCTCAGGACGACGCCGCAGGGACACCCGTCCTACCGGCGGATCTGCCAGAAGATGCACCGGCTCATCGGCGAGCGCCACCCGGCCATCGCCGCCGCCATGACCTTCGCCGATCACTCGGCGGTCGAGCTCGAGCGCCTGGACGCCGAGCGCGCGGCGGAACGCCGTCGCGCGGCGTCGGCGTAAGGATTCCCCGAGGCCCGCGCGCTTGACGCCGACCCGCGCCGAAATGATAATTGGTCGTCCAATCAAAACTGGAGGGCCATGAGCCCCCGGCGCGGGGTGGCGCCGCTCCGGCGCGCGGCGATCGTCCGGGCCACGATCCGGTGTCTCGCGCGCGACGGCTACTCCGGGCTCACGATGAAGCGGGTCGCGCGCGAGGCGAAGGTGAGCCAGGGCATCCTCCACTACTACTTCAGGGACAAGCGGACGATCCTCGTGGCCGCGCTCGAGACGGTCGCCGCGGATCTGGACCGGCGGGTCGCCGCGGCCCAGTCCCGCGGCGGGAAGGACGCGCGAGCGCGGCTCCTGACGCTGGTCGAGGCGTGCCTCCGGCTGGCGGTCGAGGAGCAGGCCTTCTGGATCGTGTTCGTCGAGTTCTGGGGTGAGATGATGCACGACCGCCGGCTTCGCGAGATCAACGCGGTCTGGTATGACCGCATGCGGCGGCTGATCGGCGCCGTCGTCGCGCAGGGCGTCCGCGCCGGGCTCTTCCGCCGTCTCGATCCCCTGCGCGCCGCCGCGGTGATCCTGGGGCTCGTCGACGGCGTCTCGCTCCAGCTCACCTTCGACCCGTCCGCGTTCCGCGTCCCCGAGGCGGCGCGGTTCTGCGGCGACGCGGTGATGCGCTATCTGGCGCGGGAGGTCCCATGAGCCCGGAGACGATCGCCCAGACCCAGGCGAAGGCGCGCGGGTACTTCAAGGAGAAGGGAACGCTGGCCTCGGCCTCGGCGATCCATTCGAGGATCGCCGAGGCCTTCGAGGCGCTCGGCACGTTCCTGGAGCCAGTCGCGGCGGCGACGGCCGTGCGCGCCGCCATGCCCGGAGAGTGGACGATCCAGGAGATCGTCGACCATCTCGTCGAGACTCACCGTCCCGGCCTGGACGAGCTCTGGTGCCTGCTCGCGGGCCGTCGCCCGCCGGGCGAACCGATTCCGGCCAGCCTGCAGTCGAAGGCGCCGCTCGTCCGACCCTGGTCGTGGCTCCGCGCCGAGCTCGCGCGCGTCCACGGCGAGATCCTCTGCACGCTCGCTGCGGCTCCAGGAGACTTCGTCACCGACGCGCGGGCGCCGCTGGTGATGGTGGTCAACGTGATGGACGAACGCGGCAAGGTCGTCCCACTCCACTGGGTCGAAGAGCTGGACTGGAAGGCGTACGCCATCACGTGGCGGCTGCACGTGATCGATCACCTGAAGCAGGCGAAGAAGGTCCTGGCCGCGATCGAGCGGTGAGGGCGATGCCGCTCGCCGCGACGGAGGTCGAGCTCCAGCGCATCCTGGCGGACGTCGCGTTCACGCGGGCGTACGGCTTCCGCCTGCACTCGATCGCCGACGGCCAGTGCACGCTCGAGGTCCCGTTTCAGCCGCTCTTCGAACGCCCGGGCGGCATCGTGAGCGGCCAGGTGTTCATGGCGGCCGCCGACGTGGCGATGTGGCTGGCGATCATGACCCGCCTGGGTGCGAGCGACGGATCGGTGACGGCGGGCATGACGAGCGCGTTCCTCGACGCCGCGCGGCACGAACCGTTCCGCTGCACGGCGCGGATCGTGAAGCTCGGCAGACGGCTCGTGTACGGCGTCGCCGAGAGCGTCAGCGGGAGCGGCCGGCTGCTGGCGCACCATTCGCTCACGTACGCCCGAGCTGCTCGAGCCGGGGGCTCCGCCTAGCGAGCGCGTCGCTGGTGCGTCCGCACGACGTGCCACCCCGCGCGCTCGTCGTCCGTCGTCTCGGGCGGGCCGCCGCGCGCATCCAGCCAGTAGGCGAGGTCCCACAGCTCGTCGTCCTCGAGGACCTGGTGGTACGAGGGCATCGGCGTGCCGTCGAGCCCCGTCATGAGCGTGCGCACGATGTCCCGCGCGGCGGGGCCGCTCTTGAGTGGCCGCCGCGTCAAGTCGGACGGCTTCACCGACAGGTCCTTGACCGACGGACCATCGCCGCGCGCCTCCTTGCCATGGCACTCGGCGCACTCGCCCTTCACGTAGGCCTTGCCGCCGCGGGCGACGGCCTCGGGCGTTGCCGGCGGAGGCCGCGGGATCGCGAGCACCCTGGGCGCCGGCCCGAAGGCGAATCGCGGTGACAGGCTCTTGATGAACGCGATCACCGCCTGCACCTCGGCGTCGCTCAGGTGATTCTGGGGAACCATGCCGGTCGAGGGAACGCCCTGGGTGATCGTCCGGGCGAGGTCCGCGTCCGTCGGGATCTGCCCCGAGGCCGTTGAGCGGAACTTGAACCGTCCCTTGGTGAGGTCGCGCGGCGGACTCTTGAAGTGATGCGCGGCCATCCCGCGGCCGTCTCCGGCATCGCCGTGGCAGACCGCGCAGTGGTCACGGAACACCCGCTCGCCGGCCGCGCGGTCGGGGGACTGTCCCGAGGCGCCCGCTACCACCCCGAGCCCCAGGACCGAGGCGACCAGGGCGAGCGCCCTGGGACCAGCCGACAAGCGATCTACTCGAGAACGATGAACTGGCCGACGACGTGCGCCGGGTGCAGGTGACACTTGATCGGGAAGATGCCGGCTTTGTCGGCGGTGAACTTGACGTTCGAGGTCTTCTCGCCCGCCACGACCTCCTTGACGCCGAACGCGACGATCTCGAATCCATGCTCGTCGGCATGGCGATTGACGAGCTGGAGCGTCACCGTGTCCCCCTTCTTCGCGGCGATCGAAGTGGGCTCCCAGATTTTCACGTCCTGCGGCGTGACGACGTTCACGACGCGGAGCGAGATCTCGCCCGCCTGAGCCGCGGCGAGTCCGAGCAGGACCACTCCAAGGGCGAGCGAGGGCACTCTCATCGGTCGAATTCCTCCTTCGCCGCCTTGAGTTTGTCGGGTGAAGCGAGGAGGTCGACCGCGGTGAGCGCCAGCGCCTTCGCCCCCGCCACTATCCCCCCGCGCGCCATCGGTGACCGCGCCCACTCTGCGAACTCGCGAGAATGCCCGGGCACCCCGTCGGGAGAGATGCGGATGTAAGGATGGATCGTGGGCACGGCCTGGCTCACGTTGCCGCAGTCGGTCGAGCCGTAGCCCGCCTCGCCATCGTCCGGATCTACCGGGAACCCGATCACGCCGAGGTTCTGCTCGAAGAGCGTGGCCATCGTCCGGTTCGGCTTCATCGGGTCGTGGATGGTCGGCTCGGCAGTCACCTCGACGCGGCAGCCGGTCGCGGTCGCGGCGCCTTCGGCGCAGCCCGTGAACCTCCGGAGCAGCTCCTGACAGTAGTCCTTCGTGAGCGCGCGGAGGTAGAAGTCGGCGCGCGTGTATTCCGGGATGATGTTGGGCTGATCGCCGCCCTTGACGATGATCCCGTGGACGCGCGCCTCGGGCCGGAGATGCTGGCGCATCTGGTCGAGCCCGACGAAGAGCTGGATGACCGCGTTCAGCGCGTTCACGCCGCGCCACGGCCACGAGGAGGCGTGCGTCGCCTTACCGTGGAACTCGGCCTTGACCTTGATGATGCCGAGCGTCGGCCGCCACACCTGGGTCCCGCAGCGGCCGTGGATCATCATCGCCGCGTCGACGTCACGGAACACCCCGCCTTCCATCAACCGCACCTTGCCGGCGCCGCCTTCTTCGGCGGGCGTGCCGATCACCTGGATCCGGCCCGCGAACGGGAGCGTGCCGAACGCCACCGCGAGGGCCGCGCCCGCCCCGGTGCCCGCGGTCGCGATCACGTTGTGTCCGCACGCGTGGCCGATCGAGGGGAGCGCGTCGTATTCCGCCAGGATCGCGATCGTAGGCCCCGGTGTGGTGCCGGGGATCGTCGCCCGGAACGCCGTCGGCAAGCCACCGACGCCGCGCTCGACCTGCGCGCCGTGCTTCTCGAGGAACTCGGTGAGCCAGGCGTGCGCCTTCTCCTCCTTGAAGCAGAGCTCGGGGTTGTCGTGGATCCGGTGCGACAGCGCTTCCAGGTCGTCGGCCAGACGATCCACGGCGCCCGCCACCTTCTGCTTCACGTCGCCGGGCGCGCTCATTTCGCCCCCTTGAATTCGTCGTGAGCCCGCTTGACGAGGGCCGGCTCGGCCAGGAGATCGAGCGTCGTCATCGCCATCGCCTTCGCGGCGGCGAGTGTGCCCGCACGGGCGAGCGGGCTCACCGCGGCGGCCTCGAAGGCGCGCGAGTGAATGGGCGTGTTGTCGGGCGCGATCTTCATGAGCGGCTGGATCGTGGGGATCACCTGGCTGACGTTGCCGACATCCGAGGACCCGAGCCGGTCCACGAGCGGTGGCGCCTCGGTGATTCCCAGGGCCGTGAGATTGGCGCGGAAGGCGCCCAGGAGCGTCTCGTTCCGCTTCATCGGCTCGTAGACCGTGTCGTTGTGGGCGATGACCTTGAGCGTGCAGCCCGTGGCCTTCGCGGCGCCCTCGGCGCAGGCGATCACGCGCTTCTGGAGCTCCCACATGTAGTCGAGATTGAGCGATCGGACATAGAAGATCGCGGCCGCGAACTCCGGAATGATGTTGGGGGCCGCCCCGCCGTGGGTGATGATGCCGTGAATCCGGGCGTCCGGCCGCACCTGCTGGCGGAGCATGCTGACGTTGTTGTACGTCTGGACCGCCCCGTCGAGCGCGTTGACGCCCTCCCACGGATCGGCCGAGGCGTGCGCCGCCTTGCCGGTGAACTCGAACCCGACCCGCACGATGCCGAGCAGGTCCATGTGGCCGACCCACTGGTCGAAGCCGTGGACCATCATCGCGGCGTCGACGTCCGTGAACACGCCGGCCTGGATCAGCTTCACCTTGCCGCCGCCGCCCTCCTCGGCCGGCGTACCGATGACGTGGATGCGCCCCTTCGGCAGCTTGTCCCGGACCGCCGCGAGCCCGGCGCCCGCGCCGGCGCCTGCGGTCGCGATCGCGTTGTGGCCGCACGCGTGACCGATCGCCGGCAACGCGTCGTATTCGCAGAGGATCGCCACCGTCGGGCCCTCGCCCGTCTCGATCGTCGCGCGGAACGCGGTCTCGATGCCGGCCAGGGCGCGCTCGACCTTGAACCCCTGCCCGGCGAGGAAATCGGTGAGCCAGGCGGCCGCCTTCACCTCCTCATAGCAGAGCTCGGGATTGTCGTGGATCTGACGCGAGAGCTTCTCGAGGTCGTCGCCGAGGCGGTCGATCGCGCCGACGATCGCGGTCTTGAGGGCGGTCATGTCTCTCTCCTGGGGCGCGGGATCGGACTCTGTCGGTAGCGGTCAACTATATCACCGCAGGAGGTGTGCTAGGATTCGACCGTGCCCCCTGGCGTGCGGCTCGGTGTCGCGATTCCCCAGACGATTCTCTCGGGCGGATTCGACGCGCGCGCGATTCGCGCGTTCCTCTCCCGTGCCGAGGCGCTCGGCTTCGAGAGCGTCTGGGTCGTCGAACAGATCCTCGGATCGATCCGGAGCCTCGAGCCCGTCACGCTGCTCACGTACGCCGCGGCGTGCACCGAGCGGATTCGGCTCGGCTCCGCCGTCCTCCTGACCGCGCTCCGAAGCCCCGTCCACCTCGCCAAGACCCTGGCGACCCTCGACCACCTGAGCGCCGGCCGGATCGACGTCGGCGTCGGGCTCGGCGGAAATCCGCGCATCTACGGGGCGTTCGGGCTCAGCCCGGAGCGGCGCGCCGCGCGCTTCGCCGAGGGGCTCCGGGTAATGAAGCGGCTCTGGACCGAGGAGCGAGTCACGTCGGACGGAGAGTTCTTCAAGCTCCAGAACGCCTCGATGGAGCCCAAGCCCTTGCAGAAGCCTCATCCGCCCCTCTGGTTCGGCGGGCACCATCCCAACGCGCTGCGCCGCGCCGTCGAGCTGGGGGACGCGTTCATCGGCGCCGGCTCCGTCTCGACGAAGGTCTTCCTCGACGAGATGAAGCTCCTCTGTTCGTTGATCAAGGAGAGCGGGCGAGACCCGGCACGCTTCCCTCTGGGCAAGCGCGTCTACATCGCGGTCGACCGGGATCGGGCGCGTGCCGGCCGCCGGCTCGGTGAGTGGTTCGGAGCCTTTTATGGTCGGCCGGAGCTCGCGGCGGAGGTGTCGGTCTGGGGCGAGCCCCAGGAGTGCGTCGAGCGCCTCTCGGAGATCGTGGCGGCCGGGGTCGGCTTCCTCATGCTGAATCCGGTCTTCGACGAGCTCGAGCAGCTCGAGCTGTTCGCCTCGGCGTTGCGACCGAAGCTCTAGAGCGCTCCAGGTACCCCGCGTTCGGTGTCGGAGAGCTTTACAGCTTCCGGAATCGCGGCTCGCCTACTCGAGCCTGGCGATCGGAACCGGACGGATGGTCTCGACTCCGACACGACGGCCCCTGACGTGCCGCACCTCGCCCGCAACCGTGAACGAGCCGACCTCTTCGGTCAGGACGTCGATCCAGCACGCCTTGCCAAGCTTCAACGCCGTCGTTGGGGCGATGGTCACCCAGAGACCGTGGCGGCTCGCGTCCTCCGCGCGGCCAAGAAGGGGCTCGTCGTCGACCCACAGACGGACAGGCCACGAGACGGGGATCCGGGGGTGGCGCCGGCGTTCCGGGATCGAGCTCATCCCGCGAATCGTCTCATGAGACAAGGGAAGCGTGCTGGATCGCGGATTCCGCCTCGAAGCATATCCTGAGACACGAGGCGAGTGCCGAGACGCGGCGCGACGTGAGGAGCGGTTGACGGGGCACGGTGCCCGTCGGATCGCTACATCTTCCGTGCCATCGGCAAAGGGCTTGCGGCACATGGAGTTCGGGCCCACCCCTGGCCACCAGGGAGTCCGATCGTAAACTTCCCTGACGGTGTCATATACTGGCGTGCGTGGCCAAGCGAGTCCTGATTGTCGACGACGAGCCGCCGGTAATCGAAGTTCTGAGGGACTTCTTCCGACAATTCCGCCACCCGCACACGTACGAGACCGAATCGGCGAAGGACGGCGCCGAGGCGCTCATCGTCCTGCTGCGCGGACAGTTCGATCTCATCCTGCTCGACATGCACATGCCGCGCATGGGCGGCCTCGAGCTCCTGAAGCAGATACGGGGTCTTGGCGTGAACGTGCCCGTCATCATGATCACCGCCAACGCGGACACCAAGGCCGCGGCTGAGGCGCTGAGCGGCGGCGTCTTCGCCTACATCCCGAAGCCGTTCGACATCCGGCACCTCGACCACCTCGTCGCGCTCGCCGTAGGCCTCGGATCTTCGTCGCCCGGTGGCTGAGTCCCGGCGTCACGGCGGAGCGCCCGGCGAGCGCTACGTGGTCATCGGGGCCACCGGCCAGCTGGGATCCGATCTCGTCAAGACCTTCGAGCGCGCCGCCGAGCTGGTCCCCCTGGGCTCGAGGGACCTCGACATCCTCGACGCCGCCAGAGCGCGGTCGACCCTGGAGGACTTGCAACCGACCTGCGTCCTCAACACCGCGGCCTACAATCTCGTCGACCGCGCGGAGGAGGACCGGCCGGGCGCGTTCGCGCTCAACGCCGAGGCGGTCGGCACCCTGGCGGCCGTCTGCCAGGCGATGGGGGCGACCTTCGTCCACTTCTCGACGGACTACGTGTTCGACGGCCGCAAGCGCGCACCGTACCTCGAATCGGACTCGCCCGATCCCCTGAACGTCTACGGCGAGTCGAAGCTCGCAGGAGAGCGTCTGGCCCGCGAGCGCTGCGAGCGGACGGTGATCTTCCGGGTCTCGGGACTCTTCGGGATCGCCGGCAGCTCGGGCAAGGGTCGGACGAACTTCGTCGAGACGATGCTGCGCCTGGCGAGCGAGGGCAAGCCGCTCCGCGTCGTCGCCGATCAGGTGCTGGGCCCGAGCTACACCCTCGATCTCGCGCGGAAGGTCTGGGCCGTGCTTCCGAAGGCGACCCACCCGATCTATCACCTCACCAGCACCGGGCAGACGAGCTGGTACGACTTCGCGCGGCGGGCCTTCGGGCTCGCGGGCCTCACGGCCGATCTCACGCCCGTGACCGCCGCCGAGTTCGGCGCCAAGGCCCGACGACCCGCCTACTCGGTCCTCGCCCATTCGCACCTGGCCGCGCTCGGCGAAGACGATCTGCGATCCTGGGACGCGGCCCTCGCGGCCTACGTCGCCGCGCGGTCGTCGTCCCGGTAGCGCTCGGCCAGCGCGAGCTGCGCGGTCACGCCGATCAGCTCGTTGAAGTCGCCGAACGGCATGTAGAGGTCGGTGAGCCCCTGCACGTCGTCGCGCGCCCTTGCCTGGGCGAGAAATCCGCGGATGGCCTGGACCGCGACGAGCAACGTGTCCACCGGGAGGAGGATGACGGCGAACCCGAGCTCGCGCAGCCTGGCGAACGGCAGGAGCGGCGAGCGGCCGCCGGGCGCGTAGTTGTAGAGAAGGGGGGTATCGAAGGCGCGCGCTACGGACTCGACCGCCGCCTCGGTGCGCGGTGCCTCGATGAACAGGACGTCCGCGCCCGCCCGGACCACCGCCTCGCCGCGACGGAGCGCCTCGTCCAGGCCGACCGCGGAGATCGCGTCGGTGCGCGCGATGATGAGCAGGTCGGGATCGGTCCGCGCCTCGACCGCGGCGCGGATCTTTCCCACGAACTCGCCGCGCGGAATGACCTGGTGCCCAGAGAGGTGGCCGCATCGCTTGGGCGTGATCTGGTCTTCGATGTGGAGCGCCGCCACCCCTGCCGCCTCGTAGGTCTGGACGGTCCGGCGGACGTTCAACGCGTTTCCGTACCCGGTGTCGGCGTCGGCGATGAGCGGGACGTCGAGGATCGCCGCGAGGTTCCGCGCGTGGTCGGCCATCTCGGCGAGCCCGGCGAATCCGAGGTCGGGCAGGCCGAGCCGCGAGGCGGCGGTCCCGTACCCGGTCATGTACACAGCCGGGAACCCGGCGTGCTGCACGAGCAGGGCGGAGATGCCGTCGTACGCGCCGGGAACCACGAGTCCCCCCTTCTTCGCGACGAGCGCGCGGAGCGTCTGGCGGCAGGCGGTCATGCGAGGCCTCCTCGGTCCATCGTGGCGCGGGCGATCCTGCGCTCGAGCGCCGGGTGCGAGTAGAGGACGATCTCTTTGAGTCGACTGGGGCGTCGCTCGGCGAGGTTCAGGCGGGCGAGCCGCTCCATCGCGCCGATGAACGCGGGGGCATTGCCGGTCGTGGCCAGGGCGAAGTCGTCGGCCTGGCGCTCGATCCACCGCGAGAAGCCGTTGCCGAGCGGGAGCTGGACCAGCCCGAGCGCCAGTGCCACGAGCGCCAGCCACGGTAGCCCGGCCGGATCGGCGGGCCCGGCGAGCCCGAAGCGCGCGCCGCCGGCGTCGAGACCGAACGCGGCCAGCCGAAACGTGACGAGCATCAGCACGCCCTGGACCAGGAGGCCGCGGCGGACGTCGCCGTGGACGTGGTGGCCCAGCTCGTGGGCGAGCACCGACTCGATCTCCTCGGGCGGAAACTCGGCGAGCAGCGTGTCGAAGAGGATGATGCGTCGAGTGCGGCCGAGGCCCACCACCGCGGCGTTGGCGGTGCGACTCTTCCTCGACTGGTCGGCCACGAAGACCCCGATCGCGTCGACGCCGGCGCGGCGCGCCAGGGCGAGCAGCCGCTCGCGGAGCCTGTCGTCGGCGAGCGGTACCAGGCGATAGAAGAGCGGAACGATCCAGACCGGCAGCACGGCCGTCAACGCGACCTGGGCGCCGATGAAGATCGCCGCCGCCACGAGCCACCAGAGCGGCGTCACCGCGAGGAGAGCGTAGACGAGCTCGAGGGCCGCGAGGCCGAGCACCCCGCCGATTACCATCGCCTTCACGCGATCCGCGAGCCATCCGCCGAGCGGCTGGTGGAGAAGCCCGAAGCGTCTCGGCAGCCAGTAGCTCCGGATCAGCGTCACGGGAAGGCCGAGCGCGCCGTGCCCGGCGCCGAGCACGAGCGCGACCAGCGCGACCTGGCCCCAGCGCCCGGGCGCGAGGCGTGCCGCCCAGTGAGCCACCACGAGGCTCGCGCCCGTCAGAAGCACGGTGAGGAGGTACGCGAGCGAGAGGCCGAGGCCGAGGAGCGTCAAACGGAGCTGGAGGCGATGGTAGCGCGGGGCGTCGGTCATGTGGCATTGTACACGTCGGTCGGCGGGCCGAAGTCGCCGAACTGCCTGCTACAATGAGAGAAATTCACTCGGGTAAGGGAGCCACCATGTTCGAGTCCGTCGAGGAAGTCCAGCAGCGGTTCAGGGACGCGCGCTACATCGCGAGCCGCCGCGTGTCCACCGTCGTGTTCCTGGCCGCGCGCATGGGCCGTCCGGTACTGATCGAGGGGCCGGCCGGTGTGGGCAAGACCGAGCTGGCAAAAACGCTGTCCGAGATGACGGCGCGCCCGCTCATCCGCCTGCAGTGCTACGAGGGGCTCGACGAAGGCAAGGCGCTCTACGAGTGGAAGTACGCCAAACAGCTCCTCTACACGCAGCTCCTGCGCGACCGGATCGGCGAGCTGATCGCCGACGCGCCGTCGCTGCCCGACGCGGTGGCGAAGATCGCGGGTCAGGAAGACGCGTTCTTCTCGTTCCGCTTCCTCTCGCCGCGCCCGCTCCTCTCGGCGATCCTGGCCGAGCAGCCGGTCGTCCTGCTCGTCGACGAAATCGACAAGGCCGAGCCCGAGTTCGAGGCGTTCCTGCTCGAGGTGCTCTCGGACTTCCAGGTGTCGGTGCCCGAGCTCGGAACGGTGCGGGCCAAGCACATCCCGCTCGTCGTCCTGACGTCGAACAACGCCCGGGAGCTCTCCGACGGACTCAAACGCCGGTGCCTGCATCTGTTCATCGACTTTCCTGCGCCGGCCGACGAGCTGCAGATCATCCGCCTGAAGGTGCCGGAAATCCCCGAGCATCTGGCCCGGGCGGTCGTTGCCGCCGTCCAGAAGATTCGCGCGATGGACCTCCGCAAGCTCCCGTCGGTCTCGGAGTCGCTCGACTGGGCGCGCTCGCTCGTGATCCTCAACGCCCGGGAGCTGAACCCGGAGCTCGTCGAGTCCACGCTGACGATGCTGGTCAAGCACGAGAAGGATCTCGAGCGCGTGAAGAGCTCGCTGGACAAGGTCCTCGCAGAGTGAGCGGCCGAGCGTCGGGCGCGACGGCGCCCCGACGGCGAATCTGATGGACGAGCGAATCCTCGAGTTCATCGGCGACCTCCGCAGGGCCGAGATCCGCATCTCGCCCTCGGAGGCGCTCGACGCCCTCGCGGCGAGCGCCGAGGTGGGCCTTTCCGACCGCGAGACGTTCAAGTCCACGCTGGCCGCGACGCTGATCAAGGAGTTCCGCGATCAGGCGACCTTCGATCGCCTCTTCAACCTGTATTTCCTCGACCTCGAGGCGCTCGGGGAAGGGCTCAAGAAGGCGCTCGGCCCTCAGGACCCCCGGGTGCAGGATCTGCTCGACGAGCTCCTGGCCGACGAAGGGATGGAGCTCGACGAGCTGACCGAGCTGCTGATGCGCGGGCAGGGGAGCGAGCTCGAGATGGCCATCCGCTCGGGCAGACAGAACGCGGGCCTCGAGCGGCTGATGTACTTCCTGCAGGTCGGCTTCTTCTCACGGCGGATCTCGGATCGCTTCGACTGGTCCGCCATCGAGGGCGATCTCGAGCGGATCATGAAGGCCCTCGAGGCGCGCGGCCTCGATCCCGGCCAGCTGGCCCGGATCCGCAACTACCTCGAGCTGCGGCTCGAGGCGTTCAAGCGGATGATCCGCCAGCACGTCGAGCGCGAGCTGGAGCGTCGGGCGTACCGCCAGGGCGAGAAGCTCACGCGCGAGGTCCTCTCGGACAAGCCGCTCTTCGCCTTGACCCCCGACGAGATCTCGCAGATGAAGAACGTCGTGGCCCGCCTGGCGCGCAAGATCAAGGACGCGCTCGCGCTGCGCCAGCGGCAGGAGCACAAGGGTCGCCTCGACTCCCGGCGAACGACCCGCAAGAGCCTCCAGTACGGTGGAGTGCCGATGGAGATCTTCCTCAAGCGCCGCCACCGCGAGAAGCCGAAGCTCATCACGATCTGCGACGTGTCGGACTCGGTCCGCAACGCCTCCCGCTTCATGCTGCAGCTCGTCTGGAGCCTCCAGGAGTGCTTCAGCCGGGTTCGCTCGTACGTGTTCGTCTCCGAGATCGCCGAGGTCACTCAGGCCTTCAGCACCTACCCGGTCGAGCGCGCCATCGAGTGGGCGCTCAAGGGTGCCCCTGTGGACTACCACTGCCGGTCGGACTTCGGGTTCGCCTTCAGCCGGTTCGCGAAGACCGAGCTGGAGTCGCTGGACCGGAAGACGACGATCCTCATGCTGGGCGACGCCCGCAACAACTACAACGACCCTCAGGCGTGGGCGCTGCGGCTCATCCGCGAGCGGGTGAAGGGGATCATCTGGCTGAACCCGGAGGGTCAGTGGGGCTGGGGCATCGGCGACAGCGTCATGCCGCTCTACGCTCCGTCGTGCGACTTCGTCCGAGAATGCCGGACCATCGGGCAGCTGGGTGAGGTCGTCGACAATCTCGTGCACCACTGGTGGCGGCGCGGCCGCTAGCGCCGCGCCCGTCGACCGACGTCGCCAACCTCTCGACCGGCGAATTTCCGGCCGAATTTCCGACTGACGAAATGCGCCAGCGGCTGCCGTTCCGTCACGCCGTTCTGACTCTCGCTCGCGGCTAACTCCGCGTCTATCCCCGGAACCCACAGCGAATCTCCCCCCTGGCATCGACGCTGCACTGTCTCCCGGGCATGAACACTAAACGCCCGCTCCCCAAGCGATTTTCCGGAACGACGCGCGTTTCCGGAATTCTCGTCGGTCTGCTGGCGCTGTCGCTGACCGCTCTGATTGCTGGGGTGGCGGGCGCCGCGCCATTCGCCTACGTAGCGAACTCGGGTTCGAACAACGTCTCGGTGATCGACGGCGCGACCAACACCGTCGTCCAGACCATAGCCGTCGGGCGAAACCCTCTAGGCGTTGCGGTGAATCCGGCGAGCACGCGCGCGTACGTCACCAACTCCGCCTCGAGGAGCGTGTCGGTGATCGACACCGCGACCAGGAGCGTCTCAACGACGGTGTCACTCGGCGTTCAGCCCCTTGGCGTCGCCGTGAACGCGGCCGGCACGCTCGTCTATGTCGCCAACAGCGACGGGACGGTCTCGGTGATCGACGCGGGCTCCAACGCGGTCATGGCCACGTTCGTCACGGGAGGATCGCTGAGCGGTGCAATCGCGGTCAATCCGGTGAGCCCACGCGTCTACCTCACCGACTTTCTGAGCAACAACGTCATCGTGATCGACGCCAGCTCGCCAGGCGGGTGCTCTCCGACGACGTGCTGGTCGATCCCGGTGGGCTTTTCGCCAATGGGCATCGGGGTAAACCCCACCGGGACGCGCGTCTACGTCGCCAACAACGGAGGGACGGTCTCCGTGATCAACACAGCGACAAACGCCGTCGTCGCCACGGTGCCGATCGGCACCGAACTACTGAGTATGCCGGACGGCATCGCGGTGAGCCCCTCGGGAACGCTCGTCTACGTGACGAACTCCTTCGAGGACACCGTCGCCGTGATCTTCGCCCAGACGAACACGGTCGTGACCAACGTTCCGTTGCCGGTCGGGAGCAGTCCGCTCGGCATCGCGACCGATCCCACGGGCGCGCGCATCTTCGTCGGCAACCACGACACGGCGACAGTGTCAGCGATCGACGCGGCGACGAACACCGTGGTGGCGAGCGTCCCGGTCGGAATTCGGCCGGATGTCTTCGGCGCGTTCGTCGGGGGCGCGCCCAGCACTGCGGCCTCATGCGACGACCAGATCGCGCCGCTCCTGGCCCAGATCGACAGTCTCCAGCGAAGCCTTGCGGCCGCAAACGACACGATCTCGACGCTCCAGCAGCAGCTTCGAACCGCGAACGCGACGATCGGGGACCTGACCAACCAGGTTGCGGCGCTGACGTCCCGGCTCGCGGCCGCCAACGCGGCGCTCCTGGATCTGAACAACCAGAACGACGCGCTGAAGACCCAGAACACCGCGCTACAGAGCCAGGTTGCTGGCCTGCAGAGTCAGGTCGCCAGTCTGCAGCAGCAACTGGGGACGCTGCCGGCCGAGAACGCCAAGCTCAAGAGTGATCTGGACACCGCCAACCGGACGATCGCCTCGCTGGTCGACCGCCTCTTCGGAGCGCGGGCGGACGCCAACGTGGCGGCGGTGGCGCGCGACGCGGCCCAAAGCGAGCTGACGCAGGCGACCGCGAAGGTCGGCGCGCGTGATTATCGCGTGAAGTACGCTCAGAAGGAGTTCAACGAGGGCCTGGCCGCCCTCCGCGCGGGCCACTATCAGCGCGCGGTGCGCGAGTTCCGGGAAACGTTCGAGATCTGCCAGCGCGTCCTCAGGCACTAGCGGCACCCGGGGGTCGGCGTGTGCTAGCCTTCTGGCATGGCACCCGCCGACCCCCAGACGAAGGAAGATCTCGCCGGGCGCGACGTGAACGACTCGATCGCGGGGGCGAGGGCGATCAGACGGCTGGCGATGGTCGTGGGGACCTGCCTCCTGCTCGCCGTGGGGTCGGCTGACACCGCGGCGCAGCCCGACTGCATCACGATCGAGGACTTCTCGAAAGCGAAGGTCGGCGAGTTTCCGCCCGACTGGAAGCCCCGCAAGGACGCCGGCAAGGACGTCTACCGGGTGGCCGAGGAGTCGGGGCACCGCTTCCTGCACGCCGCCGCCCGCGGTCTCGGCATCCAGGCGGCGAAGCAGCAGGAGTGGGATCTCAATGCCTACCCGGTGCTCGCGTGGTCCTGGCGGCCGCTCGAGTTCCCCAAGGGGGGCGACGAGCGCGAGACCAAGACCAACGACAGCGTGCTGGCGGTCTACATGCTCGTGCCCTATTCGCGCGTCACCGGGCCGAAGGCGGTCAAGTACGTCTGGAGCGAGAAGGTCCCGGCCGGCACGCGCCTCAACTCGAACTCCGGCCTCACCCAGGTGCGGGTGCTGCGGACCGGCGCGCCCGAGAAGAAGGGCGAGTGGGTCGAGGAGCGCGTGAACGCGCGCAACGACTACAAGAAGTACTTCGAAGTGAACGAGACGCCCAAGCCCGCCGGCATCGCCGTGCTGACCGACGCCGACGACACCGGCTCGGCGGCGCAGGGGGACTACGCGAACTTCAGGGCCTGTCGCCAGTAGGCGATGGCCCGCGATGTTCTCGTGGTCGAGGACGAGCCGGACATCCGCCGGCTCGTCGTCCTGCACCTCGAGCGCGACGGCTTCCGCTGCCGGACCGCCACGAACGGACCGGACGCGCTGCGGGAAGCCAAGACGGCGGTTCCCGACCTCGTCGTCCTCGACCTCATGCTCCCGGAGCTCGACGGGCTCGAAGTGTGCCGCCGGCTCCGGAGCGACACGAGCACGGCGGCCGTGCCGATCATCATGCTCACCGCCAAGTCCGACGAAGTCGACCGCGTCGTCGGGCTCGAGGTCGGCGCCGACGACTACGTGGGCAAGCCCTTCTCGCCGAAGGAGCTGGTGGCGCGGGTGCGGGCCGTCCTCAGACGCTCGCGCCCGCATCACGCGCCCCGCGTGCTCTCGGCGGGTCCCGTCGCGCTGGACCCGGCGCGCCACGCCGTGACCCTCCACGGGCGAGCGGTAGAGCTCACCCCCAAGGAGTTCGACCTCCTGCAGGCCTTGCTCGAGGCCGCCGGGCGCGTTCTCTCTCGCGAGCACCTCCTGAACCGCGTGTGGGGCTACGCCCGCGCGGACGAGATCGAATCGCGGACGGTGGACGTGCACGTGCGGCGCCTGCGGGCCAAGCTCGGCGACGCCGGGAGCCGGATCGCGACGGTCAAGACGGTGGGCTATCGGCTCGAAGCGGACCGAGCGTGATGGGCGGCTTCGTTCACTTCCTCCGGCGCAGCATCGCGCGGAAGCTCACCCTGACCCTCGTCGGCTTCGTCGCCCTCACGACCGCCGCCGCCGGCCTGTACCTGACCCGCGCGCTCGAGACGTTCGCGGTGGAAACCCTCGAGGCGCAGCTCGCCAGCATCGGCCGGCTGCTGCACGACGAGGCGCGGGCCCTCGTGGCTCGCGACGCCCCGCCGGCCGAGTTTCGCGCCTTCGCGCTGCGCGCGGCGCGGCCGACCGGCTCGCGCGTCACCGTGATCAGCGCCGATGGGCGCGTGCTGGGCGACTCCGAGGTGGCCGTCGACGATCTGCCCCGAGTCGAGAACCACGCCGCGCGGGCGGAGGTGCGCGCGGCCCTCGCCGACCGGGTCGGGCGCGACCTGAGGACGAGCGCGACGATCGGCCATTCGCTTCTCTACGTGGCGCTCCCGATCGTCGACGGTGGGAGGGTGATCGGCGTCATCCGGGTGGCGCTGCCGCTGGCAGCGGTGACGGCGTCGTACGCGGCGATCCACCGGGTCATGCTCGCCGGGGGCATCGTCGCTCTCGGCGTCGCGTTCGGGATCGGTCTCTTCGTGGCCCGCCGCGTGACCAAGCCGGTCCTGCAGATGCAGGCGATCGCCCGCCAGATGAGCGAGGGCGACTTCACGGTCCGGGCCCCGATCCGCTCGCCCGACGAGATCGGCGCGCTCGGACGCGCGCTCAACGGGCTGGCGGCGCGGCTTCGGGAGAAGGTCCACGATCTCGGGCACGAGCAGGCGAAGGCGACCGCGATTCTCGACGGCATGATCGAGGGCGTCATCGCCGTCGATGGCCGCGACGTGATCCTTCTCTTGAACGAGCGGGCGCGTGCCATGTTCGGCCTGGACGCGACGCGCGGCGAGCGGAAGCCCTTCCTGGAGGTCATCCGCAACACGGAGCTCCACGAGCTGTTTCGCGAGGGTCGAGCGGCGGGCGAGGGCAGCGTGTCGCATCGCGAGCTGCACCTCGCGCGCCCGGTCGAGCGGCGCGTCCAGGTGAATGCGGTGCCGCTCCGTCTCGCCGCCGACGAGGTCGGGGTCGTCATGGTCCTGCACGACGTCACCGAGTTGCGCCGCCTCGAGCAGGTGCGCACGGAGTTCGTGGCCAACGTCTCGCACGAGCTCCGCACGCCCCTGACCGCGATCCAGGGCTATCTCGAGACGCTCCTGTCGGGCGCGCTCGAGGAGCGGGAGAATGCCCGACGGTTCCTGGAGATCGTCTTTCGTCATACCGAGCGGCTGGGCCGGCTCCTCAACGACCTGACCGATCTGTCGAACATCGAGATGGGCCGGGTCTCCCTGAAGCTCGCGCCGACGCGCCTGGACGAGGTCGTCGATGCGGTCCTGGCCATCATGGATTCGAAAGCGGCCAGCGGGCAGGTCACGCTGACGAGCCACGTGTCCCCCGGCCTGCCGCCCGTGCCCGCGGACCGCGATCGGCTCATGCAGATCGTCATCAACCTCGTCGACAACGCCGTCAAGTACACACCCGAAGGCGGCCGCGTGACGGTCCAGGTTCAGGAGCCGGCCGATGGCCAGATCGAAGTCGACGTGATCGACACCGGCATCGGGATCCCGCCGGCCGATTTACCGCGGATCACCGAGCGGTTCTACCGCGTCGACAAGGCCCGGTCGCGTGAGCTCGGCGGCACCGGCCTGGGGCTCGCGATCGTCAAGCACCTCGTGTTCGCCCACGGCGGGCAGCTCCGGATCGACAGCGAGCCGGGCCGCGGCACGACCGTGCGGGTCACCCTACCGATTAGCGTCGGGGGGAGCGGCGCCGCTCCCCGTTGAACATTGGGGGGGAGCGCCCCGCGGTAACCCTCGGCGTCGAGTCGGGGGTGCGGGCGGCGCGCCAATTTTGATTGAACATCGGGGGGAGCGCCCGGCGCTCCCCCCGAATCCCCCCCGCCGAATTCCCGTGCTGTCCAGCACGTGGAATCGTCGCGCCGGCAAAGCCGGCGCTCGTAGCGGCGATCCCGATGGTGGATTCGGCGAGGAGCGCGTTTCCTTTCGAGAGGACGAATCAAACCCAGTTGAAGAAATCGCGGGCCCAGATGAAGGTGGCGATGCCGGCGAGCCGGGCCGCGTCGCGGTCCTTCGCCGAGTCACCGACGTGGGTGGAGGCCGCCAAGTTCACGTCGTGGAGGCCGGCGAGCTCGAGCAACATCCCAGGCCGGGGCTTGCGGCAGCCACAGCCGTCCTCGTCCCCGTGGGGACAGAGCCGCCAGGCCGTGAATGGCCGTCCGAGCTGCTCGTTGGCCCAGGCGAACCGCCGCAAGACCTCGGCCGCGTCGATCTCGCCTTTCGCGATGCGCGCCTGATTCGACACGATGAAGCAGACGTCGAACCGCGGACGCTCGCGGGCGAGCGTCGCGACGACGTTGGGCATGAGCACGGGGTGACCGGCCGCGTCGATCACGGTGCGATTGTCCTTCGTGAGGGCGAGGGTGCCGCCCCAGTCGATGAACAACGCACGCTTCCTGACGGGCACCGCGCGACCCTATCACGCCCGCGTCCTTCGTCGCCAGAAATTCACACAAACTTCACAGAATCGAAATGTGAGGCGAGCCTAGGCTGCACCCATGCTGACGACCCCGCTCATCCGATCCGCCACTCCGACAGACGCGCCGGCCGTGACCACGCTCCTTCGCGACCTGGGATACCCGGTGGAGCGGGTTCATGTGGCCGCGACGAGTGGGTCGAGTCGGTCCGCCGTATCGTCACCGACCGCCGTGCCGCGGTTCGCGTGCTCCACGCGGCGCGGGCGGCCAAGCGCCACAACCTCGAGGAGCGGCTCGGCGAGCTCCGGGTGCCGACGTTGCTGGTGTGGGGCAAGGACGACCTGATCACGCCGCCCGAGGTCACCGAGCGGTTTCATGCGCGCACCCGCGGCTCGCAGCTCGTGTACCTGCCGAACTGCGGCCACGCCCCGATCTCGAGCGGCCGGAGGCGTTCAACGCCGCGGTCGGCGAGTGGCTCGTCGAGACTCGCCTGCGACGCGTGGGGCCGGGAGGCCTCCGGTGATCGAGCGGGTCGAGGGCGCCGCGCTCCGGGTCTACGCGGCCCACCGCCGGCGGTCGCTCGAGGGCGTCGCGCGCGACGCCGCCCGCGTCCAGGAGACGGCGCTGCTCCATCTCGTGCGCGCGGCGCGCGGACCGCGTTCGGCCGCACGCACCGGTTCGAACAGGTGAGCTCGGTCGCCGATTATCAGACGCGCACGCCGCTCGGCGACTATCTCCGCTTCCAGCGCTCTATAGCGTCGACGTCAAGCCGGCGTAGCGGCCGTCCACCGCGCCGCCACGTGGTCAAGGGCCGAGGGAAATTCCAGAAGCGACGCGTCGTGGAGGGGAGCCTCGAGATCCGCGCCTCCGGCTCGACCGACGACGCGCGGTGGCGCGGGTGGATCGATGAGTCGCGTGTCGTCCTGCCGCTCCTCCACACGATGCTGAGGCGCTGCGATCGAGGCCCGGGCCTCGTGCGCCTCGCGCTGGAGGACCTCCGGCGTCGGGTCGAGGCGGTCGAGCGCGAGCTGGCGCGCTTGCGCTGCGAGCACGACCGCTCATGAGCGCCGCCAGCCGCTTCCGCGACCGAGACGTCCCGACCGAGGGCCGGAGTGTGTCAGAATCGCCGCCGACGGAGGGTTCCTGTCTTGGTGCCCGAGTACGACTTCGACCTCGTCTCGATCGGGAGCGGGCCGGCCGGTCAGCGCGCGGCTGTCCAGGCAGCCAAGCTCGGCCGGCGGGCCGCCGTGGTCGAGAAGCGCCGCTGCGTGGGCGGCATGTGCATCGACACCGGGACGATCCCGAGCAAGACCATCCGCGAAGCGATCCTCGCGTACACCGGTGTCACCGGGCGCGCGGAGCGGCTGCCGTGGACGCGTCCAGCGGGCCGGCCTACCGCCGCGCAGCTCCTCGCCGGCGTCGAAACCGTCATCAGTCGCGAGATCGAGGTGATCGAGCAGCAGCTCCGCCGCAACGACGTCACGCTTCTCCAGGGCGAGGCGTCGTTTCTCGACCCGCACACCCTGGCTATCCACGCCGAGACCGGCGTGCGCCGGGTGACGGCGCGCCACGTCGTCATCGCGGTGGGCACACGGCCGGCGCCGACGCCGGGAGTCGAAGCGGACGGCGAGATCGTGCTCAACTCGGACCAGCTGGTGAATCTCAAGCAACTGCCACGGGCGCTGGCCGTGGTCGGCGCGGGAGTGATCGGGATCGAGTACGCGTCGATGTTCGCCGCGGTCGGCGTGCAGGTGACGCTGGTCGAGCGTCGCGAGCGGCCGCTCGAGTTCCTCGATCGCGAGATCGTCGACGAGCTCATGCACCAGCTCCGCCAGCGCAACGTCACGTTCCGGCTCGGAGAGAGCGTCGACACCCTGGCCGTGAGCGAGGGCTCACCGCGTCGAGCCGTCCTCAACCTCGAGTCCGGCAAGCGTCTGGTGGCCGATGCGGTGCTGTTCTCGGCCGGTCGGGTGGCGGCCACCGAGAGCCTCGACCTGGCGGCGGCGGGTCTGTCGGCGGACGCCCGCGGCCGGCTCCAGGTGGACGAAGCCTTCCGCACCGCAGTGCCGCACATCTTCGCCGCGGGCGACGTCATCGGGTACCCGAGTCTCGCGGCCACCTCCTCGGAGCAAGGCCGGCTGGCCGCGTGCCAGGCGTTCGGGATCGAAGCGCGACCGATGGCGCGCCACTTCCCCATCGGTATCTACGCCATCCCCGAGATCTCGATGGTGGGCCCGCCGGAGCACGAGCTGACGGCCGCGCGCGTGCCATACGAGACGGGCGTCGCTCGCTATCGCGAGATCGCGCGCGGCCAGATCCTGGGTGACGGCAGCGGCTTCTTCAAGATGCTCTTCCATCGCGAGGATCGACGGCTGCTCGCCGTGCATTGCCTCGGGACGGGCGCGACGGAACTGGTGCACGTCGGCCAGGCGGTCCTCGGTCTCGGCGGCGGGCTCGACTACTTCCTCGAGACGGTCTTCAACTATCCGACCCTCGCCGAGTGCTACAAGGTGGCCGCCCTCGACGCCTCCAACAAGCTACGCGGCTGAGGGCGAGCCCCCAAGCCGCCGGCCGAACTTCACGCTTTCGTCATCAATCCGTAACGGCCGGCGTCGATCATGCCGGCCATGATCGAGCTACTTGGGGTCGGTGCCCCTCGCCAAGACGGTGGCTGGATGCTCCACCGCGTCTGCGCGCAGTTCCGACGCGGCGAGGTGACGCTGGTAGTCTCGCGTCTGCCCGAGGAGCGGGACGCGCTGCTGGATGCCGTGGCCGCCCGAATCGTCCCGGAAGAGGGGCGGGTCTGGGTCGGTCGCGTCCCGGTGTCCCGCGACACGGTCCGGCGGATCCGTGGGCTGGTCGCCGAAGTCGATGTGCGCGCCCGACCGGTCGAGCACCGCTCGCTGCTCTGGAACGTCCTCGTCGCCGGCAAATCGGGGCACCGGGCTCTCCATGGGCTCTTGCGCCTGCCGCGCAAGTCCGAGCGTCAGGCGGCGCGGCGCGCGCTCGAGCGCGTCGGGCTGGGCGGCCGCGAAGTCGAGACCGCGTCCGGGCTCGGATCCATCGACCAGGCACGGCTGGCGCTCGCCGGCGCGCTCGTCAAGACGCCGGAGGCGCTCGTGATGCGAGAGATCGATCGCGGCTTCGACGGGGCCGAGGCGGCGGTCGTGCGCGGACTGCTCCAGCCGCTCGCTCGCCGCGAGCGGCTGGTGATCCTGGCCAGCGCCGCCACGCCGGCCGCCGCGTCCGGCTTCGCCGATCGGCTCGTGGCGATCGCCGACGGCCTCCTGGTCTTCGACGGTCCGCCGGCCGACTTCAGCGGCGAACGAGCGGCCTGGCGCTTCGGCACCGCCTGACCTCCCCGGCACGCCGCCGGTACTTTTTACTTATCCACACTGTCCACAGGCAACCCCCAGTGTGTCCCCAGCAATACACTATTTGCGGTCCTGTAATACCAAAGCAACAATATATTGGGTACGCTGACGCCGTGCTGAGAGGCACGCCCGGTTCGCTTCGTGGTGGTGGCAGTTTTGCCGTGTGGTGGCAGTTTTGCAGTGTGGATGGCTGTGCATCACTGTGGATGACCTCGGAGAGGAGGCGAACGGTTGAAGCGGATCGATACCCACTCGCATCCGAAGATGTCAAAGCATTTCAAGTTCGATCCAGTCTCCGTCGAGCGGATGGTGCGGATGGCCCGGCGCGTCGGGCTCGACGGCCTGGCGCTCACGGAGCATTTCCACGCGACGGATTTCTGGGCGGTCCACAACCATCTCGAGCGTACGTATCCCCTCGAGGGCGGCGTGTTCTGGGCCGATGGCCTCGCGCTGATTCCGGGCGCCGAGATCAACATCCGCGAGGGCGCGCACATCATCGTCCTCGGCGACGTGGCCGAGCTTCGACGGCTCGACCGAGCGTTCGCCGAGCCGCTGTCGCACCGCTACGAGCCGACCTTTCGTGAATTCCTCGACGTCAGCGAGTACTTCGAGGTCGCGCGAATCGGCGCCCACATGTTCCGCCCCAAGAAGGAGCTGGGGAAATTCCGCATCGATGATTTGAGGCGATTGCACGCGCTCGAGGTGAACGGCAAGGATTTCGGCACCGAGGTGATGCTACTCGTCCAGGCTCGCGCGCTCGGCTTGCCGATCGTCGGCGGGAGCGACGCGCACCACTGGCTCCAGCTCGGCGTTCGCCACACGCTCGTGCATCTGGACGAGATCAGAATCAATACGGTGTTGAAGGCGATCAGAGAGGGCTTGACGGGCTTCGCGACATCCCCCTATACTCCGCTGCGCGTCAGGGCCGCTAAGTCCCTGAAAACCGCGACGAAGTTATTACGAAAATGTTACGGCAGAGTAATCGCCGGCGGTACCCCGCGGCCTGTGGTGTCGACCGCGAGCACCTGATCGCGCCGTAATCGAATGCCCCGGGGAGCGACTGACCGGGGCGTCGGCTCGAAGCCGCTCGACGTGCGTCTGTCGCGAAATGCAAGCGAGAAGCCCGCGTCAGTCATGCCGCCGCCGGCGCGGAGGGAGCATGTGAGCGCCGCGATTCCGGCGAAGTTCCACGGTCGCGCCCGCCGGGACGCAGCGGCCTTCTATCTTTCGCAACTCGCCAGGGGTATGCTCGCAGGCGAGCTCACGTTCGCCGTGGGAGAACAGCAGATCCTGCTCGCGATGGCCGAGTTCGTCTTTCTCAAGATCGAGGCCAAGCAGCGGAAGCGCGCGAACCATGTCAGCGTCAAGCTTCGATGGCCGAGGCGTCCACTGATTCGGGTCGCTGCAGGAGGTCGTGATGGGAGATAGCCGGGAGTTCGAGTTCGAAGGAGCCGCAACGCCCTCCGAGGCCGCGGACGCGCTGAACCGCATCGCGGACGGGATCCGGGCACGCTCGCTGTCGCTGTCCATGGGCGAGGAGGAGATCACCGTCTATCCGGACGGCGACCTCGCGATGGAGATCGAGGCCAGCGAGAAGAAGGGGAAGGCGAAGATCGAGATCGCCATCGCCTGGAAGCGCGCCAAGGACGATGACGAGGACGACGACTAGGCCGAAAGGGGCTCACGATGGCTAAGAACACCGTTCAGTTCGCCCGGATCGCGTCGCCCGAAGAGATCGCGGAGTATCTCACGTCGCTGGCGGTGGGGCTCAAGCGGGGTGAGATCAGCCTCGAGTCCGGCGAGCGCTCGCTCCACCTGTCGCCCACCAGCGACGTCAAGCTCGAGCTTAAGGCGGGACAGAAGGAGCGCAAGGGGCGCATCGAGCTCGAGATCGGCTGGAAGCGCTCCACGGCGGCGAAGACGTCCGAGCTGCGCGTCACGGTCGGGCAGCGTCCCGACCGCGCGTAGCCGTTCCCGCTCCGCTCCGCGACCCGATCCCGGATCAGAGACCGATCCGTGACTAGTGTCCTGCGCGAAGACCTCGGCCAGGACCTCGCCATGATGGCGCGGCTCGTCCAGTCGCAGCTCATCAGAAGCATGACGGCGTTCTTCCAGCGGGACCCGCGGCTCGCCGAGCAGATCACCCAGAAGGACGACCAGGTCGACAACCTGCTCGGCCTCATCGAGGTGAAGTGCTTCGAGCGCATCGCCGGCGAAGAGCCCAACGGCGTACGCTCGCGCCAGCTCCGCGGCGTCTTCCGCGTGGCGCTGAACCTCGAGAAGCTCGGTGACTACGCGGTCAACATCGCCGAGCAGGCGGTCCACGTGTCGCGCCTCGCGTCCCGCCCGATCCCGTTCGATCTCGCGGGCCCGGCGCGGGTGGCGCTGGCCGCGCTCGACGAGGTCATCACCGCGTTCACCGACGCGAGCGCCGACAAGGCGAAGCACGCCTGCCGCTGCGAGCTCGAGCTCGACCGCCAGTACCGCGACGCCCTGCAGGAGACGTTCCGGCGCCTCGCCCAGCCGAATCAGGATCCGGCGTTCGTCATCACGAATCTCTTCGTCGCGAAGTTCCTGGAGCGGATCGGCGACTCAATCCTGAACATCGGCGAGACGACGCTCTTCATCCTCACCGGCGAGCGGCTCAAGCTCCACCAGTACCTGCACCTCGAGCACGTGGCCGGCGCCGTCGCGCCGCACGCCGAGGGCGCGCTCGACTTCCGGCAGATCTGGGGCGGCATCAGCGGCGCGCGCGTCGGCCGCGTCGCGGTCGGTCAGAGCGAGCCCCTGATCTGGAAGGAAGGCGACGAGCGCAAGATCGACGAGGAGATCCGCGAGATGGACGCATGGAACCGGATCGTCCCGGGTCTCGTGCCCGACGTCAAGGCGCGCCACCGCGAGGACGGCCGGCTGTCGTTCCTGGGCCAGTTCCTGCGCGGGAGCCTGCTGCGCGACGTCTACATCACGCGGAGCTGGGACGAGAAGGTCCGCGCGACCCAGCGGCTCCTCGAGACCGTCCGCGACATCTGGTCGGCCACCCTGGTGAAAGAGCCGCCGAAGATCGACTACGCCCGGCAGATCCGGGAACGGCTGCCGGAGCTCTTCGCGCTCCACCCGAAGCTCGAGGCGCTGCGCGGCGGCGAGAGCCGGGTCTTCGGGATCGCCCACGGCTCGCTCGCCGACCTGCTCGATCGCGCCGCCGACCTCGAGGCCGCGCTGGCGCCGCCGGTGTCGGTCCGCCTGCACGGCGACTTCAACGCCAACAACATCGTCTACGACGCCGAGCAGGACCGGGTGTACTTCATCGACGTGCACCGCAGCGGTCCGGGCGACTATCTGCAAGACATCGGCGTGCTGCTGGTCTCGAACATTCGCAACCCGATCGAGGACGGGCACGTGGCCGCCGATCTCGGGCAGATCAACGAGCTCATCCGCGAGTTCGCGCTCGAATTCGCCCGCCGGGTGGGCGACGACCACTTCGAGACGCGGCTCACGCTCTCGCAGGCGCGCTCGTTCATCACCTCGGGCCGCGTCGTGGCCGACTTCGAGTTCGCGAGGTCGATCTTCCTGCAGGGCGTGCGGCTCCTCGAGCGCGCCACCGCCGTCGCCGCGTGAAGATCGCCGTCGTCGGCCAGCCAGGTGCCTGGTCCACGGAGCGGCTGGCGGCCGCGCTCCGGTCCGCGGGGGCGGACGCCGGCGTCGTCGATCTGGCCGCGTGCAGCCTCCGACTCCCCGACCGCCGGCTCTTCCATCGCGGTGAGCCGCTCGAGGGGCTCGCCGGCGCCGTGGTCAAGAAGCTCGGCGACACCGCCGACGGGTGGAGTGTCCAGGAGCGCATCGGGATGCTGCGCCACCTGGAGGCCTCGGGCGTTCCGGTCCTGAGTGCCCCGGACCGCCTGCACGTCGCCGTGAACCGCTACCGGATGACGTGCGAGCTCGTTCGGGCCGGGCTGCCCGTTCCGGCCACGACCGTCACCGAGGACGTCGACGAGGCCGCCGCTGCCGTCGAGCGCTTCGGCACGGCCGTCCTCAAGCCGCTCTTCACCTCGAAGGGCCGCGGCATGCGACGTCTGGAGCCGACGCGCGATCTCCGGGTCCAGCTGGAGTCGTACCGCGACGACGGACCGTTCTACCTGCAGCGCTTCGTCAAGCATCCGGGACGGGACCTCGGCGTGGCGGTGCTCGACGGGCGGTGCATCGGCGCCTACTGGCGGGTCGCGGCCGAGGACCACTGGATGACGACGATTCTCTCCGGCGGACGCTACGAAAAGGCGGACCCCGGGCCGGACACGGTGGCGATTGCCGTCGAGGCCGCGCGCCACTTCGGCCTCGTCTTCACCGGCGTGGATCTGATCGAAGACTCCGACGGGCGCTTCAACGTTCTCGAGGTGAGCGCGTTCGGCGGGTTTCGTGGGCTCCTGAACGGTTGCGGTGTCGACGCGGCGCCCATGCTGGCGGACGTGGTGCTCCGGCAGTTCAGTCAGGTGCGGCGGTGAGCCCCGCGTCGCTCATCCGAGGGGTGGCGGCGCCCCACACTCTCTCGCTGTCCTTTGCGGACGTGCCGATCAGGGTGAGGACCAACGATCCAGACATCCGGATGCGCCTGGCGTCGTACTTCCGGCCGTACGTGATCGCCGACGGCGCGGCGCCGCTGGCGGAGGTGAGCCTCATCCAGGGCACGGTGCTGGTCGACGGGACGTTCGTCGACGTCGTGCGGGACGGCGGCCGGCGACCGAAGGAGGCGACGCAGGATGTGCCGGGCGGCCGCCTGGTCCTCAAGCGGATGACCGGAGTCCTGATCGGACTCTGGCCCGGCGGCGCGTTCGCGGCCGGCGATATCGGCGCGAACCTGAACCAGGGCGTCAACCTCGTCAACAACTGCTACGCAAAGGTCGTGATGGGCCGGGGTCACGTTCTGCTCCACGCCTCCGCCGTGTCGCTCGACCAACGGACCGCCGCCCTCGCCGGACCGCCCGGTGCCGGAAAGTCGACGTCGGCGCTGCACCTCGTCGAGGCGGGCTTCCGCTGCCTCTCCAACGACCGCGTCCTCGCCAAGCCCATGCCGGATATGGTCGAGGCGCTCGGCTATCCCAAGCAGCCGCGCGTCAATCCGGGCACGCTCGTGGGCCATCCGCGGCTCTGCGCGCTCCTCGCCGCCGCCGATCGCGCCGCTCTCGCCGCGCTGCCGGCCGGCGAGCTGTGGGAGCTCGAGCGCAAGTCGGACGTCGACCTCGACGGCATCTACGGCGACGGGACCGTCGAGTTGCGCGGGCAGATGGCGGCGCTGGTCCTGCTGAGGTGGCAGCGAGGCGGCCAGGGGCTTCGTGTCCGGCCGCTCGCGATCGAGGAGGCGCTCGATGCGCTCCCGCTGGTCTACAAGAATCTCGGCGCCTTCGATCTCGACCGCGCGCCCGGATCTCCGATGAGCGACGCCGAGCGCGATCGCTACGCGAAGCTCTACAGTCGAGTGGCCCTGGTGGAGGTCACGGGAGGAATCGACTTCGCGGCGCTCGTCGGCGTGGTCAAGAGTCTCCTCTCGACGTGAGGGGAGCCGTCATCCAGCCCTGACCCTGTCACCCAAGATTTACTCGCCCGTCATCGTCCTGTAACCCCCTGCGTCGACACTCCGCTACGATGAGCACCGCACGGGAGGTCGACATGATGGCCACGGACCGACGCCGCGTCCTGCCTGGGGCCGGCCAGCCGGGACGCCAGCGTATTGGACGGGTGCTCCTCGTCGAGGACGAACAGGACGTGGCCGAGCTGATTCCCTACAACCTCACGAAAGAGGGGTACGACGTCGTCCTGACCGCAAATGGAAACGACGCGCTCCGGCTCGCCCGGGAGCACCGCCCCGACGTGCTGCTGCTCGACATCATGGTCCCGCAGCTCAACGGCTGGGAGGTCTGCCGGCGCCTCAAGAAGGATCCCGAGCTGGCGACGATCCCCGTGATCATGGTGAGTGGTCGTGTCGAGGAAGGGGACAAGGTCCTCGGCTTCGAGGTCGGGGCCGACGACTACGTGACCAAGCCCTTCTCACCCCGCGAGCTGATCGCCCGGATCCGGGCGGTCCTTCGCCGCGGCCGGCAGGCCGACGCCAAAGAAAAGAAGGCCAGCCTCAAGGTCGGCGACCTGGAGATCGACCGCTATCGCTTCGAGGTCCGGATGAAGGGTCGCCAGGTCGAGCTGACGCCGAAAGAGTTCGAGCTTCTCGCCACGCTGGTCGGGACCCCCGGACGCGTGTTCGGGCGTGAGGAGCTGCTCGACATGGTCTGGGGCCGCGACGGCTTCGTCGAGCCCAGGACGGTGGACGTCCACGTGGCGCGCCTGCGCGGCAAGTTTGCGTCCGCGAAGCTCGAGGAGCCCGGGATCGAGACCGTCCGGGGCGTCGGATACCGTTTCCGGGACAAGCCGTAACACGTTTGTAACGCGCGCTTTATGTCGTCGAAACACGGGCGCGTGAACATAGCTCGGAGAGAACAAGAGGCGGTGCGCGCCGCCGGCCGTCGCGGAGCCGGGGCTCCGCCGGCCGGGGCGCGACTCTCGTTCAAGGAGACCGACGGATGAAGAACGTATGCGCGGTGATGCTCGCGGCTCTCATCGTGATGGGAGGGAGTCTGGCGTTGGCGGTGGGACCGCCGAAGCTCGACCCGGCGCTCCAGCCGTACCGGCCGACGAGCGGCGTCAGCGGCAACATCAACAGCATCGGCTCGGACTCGCTCAACAACCTGATGACCCTCTGGGCCGAGACGTTCAGCAAGTTCTACCCGAACGCCAAGATCCAGATCGAAGGCAAGGGGTCCTCGACGGCGCCGCCGGCGCTCATCGCCGGCACCGCCCAGCTCGGGCCGATGTCGCGCGCGATGAAGGGGACCGAGATCGACCAGTTCGAGAAGAAGTACGGCTACAAGCCGACCCAGATCCGCACCTCGGTCGACGCCCTCGGCGTGTTCGTGAACAAGGACAACCCGGTCAAGTGCCTGACGCTCGCGCAGGTGGACGCGGTCTTCTCGAAGTCGCGGCGACAGGGCTACAAGGAAGACATCACGACCTGGGCACAGCTCGGCCTGACGGGAGAGTGGGCCTCGAAGCCGATCAGCCTCTACGGCCGCAACTCGGCCTCGGGCACGTACGGGTTCTTCAAGGAGCACACGCTCAAGAATGGTGACTACAAGGACTCGGTGAAGGAGCAGCCCGGCTCTGCGTCGGTGGTCCAGGGCGTGACGGTGGACCGGTTCGCGGTCGGCTACAGCGGCATCGGCTACGCGACGGCGGGGGTGCGCGCCGTCCCGCTCGCCGAGAAGGAAGGCGACAAGTGCTATGACGCGGACCAGGACAACGCCTACGCCGGGAGCTACCCGCTCTCGCGCTTCCTCTACGTGTACGTCAACCGCGCGCCCGGCAAGCCGCTCGACCCGCTGACCCGCGAGTTCGTCAAGCTCGTGCTTTCCAAGGAAGGGCAGGAGGTCGTCGTGAAGGACGGATACTTCCCGATCCCCGCGCCGATCGTGAAGGAAGAGCTGGGCAAAATCCAGTAAGTGGCCACCAGTCTAGAAACTCTCAGAACGGGCGAGCCGGTCCCGCCGGCCCGCCCGCTCGGCGTCGGCCGCACCCGCACGAGTCGGCGAATCTTGCTCGACCGGATCTCGTCGCGATTCGTCGTTCTCGGTGGCATCGTCATCGTCGCCTCGATCCTGGCCATCCTCGTCGTCATCGCCGCCGAGGTCTATCCGCTCTTCAAGAAGCCGACGGCGTCGCTCGTCGGCACCTATGGGCCGGCGACGACAACGACGGTGGCTGCCCCGGGCGACTCGGTCGGGGTCGACGAGTATCGGGCGGTTGCGTTCGTTGTCACCCGGGACGGCGTCGTGGCGCTCGCCGCGCTCGACGGAAGCCGGTCGCTGGCAGCCGCGACGGCACCAGGTCTGGGCGGCGCCACCATCACGACCGTCGCCGCGCTGGGGAAAGGCGTCTACCTCCTCGGCACCTCCGACGGCCGGTCGCTTCCGCTCGACGTCAAGTTCGATGTGGCGTTCCTGGACGGCAAGCGCACGGTGACGCCGCAGCCCGAGTTCGGTGCGCCCACGAATCTCGACGCGGGACGGAAGCGGCCGATCCTCCGCCTGACGAGCGCGCTGACGGGTGGTGGACCGCTGACGGTCGCCCAGGTCGGGCCAACCGAGCTGGTCGTCCATAGCGTCGTCGAGAAGAAGGCGCTGGTCGGCCCGAGCCGCAAAGAAGAGTCGAGCATGTCGCTGCCGATCGCGCTCGACGGTGAGATTACTTCCCTCCGGCTGGACGGACGCGGCGAGGACCTGTTCATCGGGACATCGCGTGGCCAGCTCATCTGGTACGACATGCGCGAGGCACAGAGTCCGAAGCGAGCCGGAGTCGCGCAGGAGGGCAACGCACCGGTGACGGTGCTCGGATTGCTCATCGGCGACCGGACGCTCGTGTCCGGCGACGGCGTGGGCGGTGTCTCGACCTGGCAGATCGTACCCGGGCCCACCGGCGGCGAGCGTCGGCTCACGCGTATCCACCGGTTCCGGGGGCACTCCGGGCCGGTCGTCGCCGTCGACGCGTCGAAGCGTGACAAAGGCTTTGCGACGGCGGACGCCAAAGGCCAGGTCCAGATCCACTACGGCACCTCCGGCCAGACATTGCTCTCGATCGGTACTGCGGCGGCGGCACTCCGGGGGATCGCCTTCGCCCCCAAGTCCGATGCGATCCTTGCGGTCGACGGGGCCGGAGGCGTCACGCAGTGGCAGGTCGACAATCCGCATCCGGAAGTCACCCTCGGTACCCTCTTCGGCAAGGTCTGGTACGAGGGGTACTCCGAGCCCGCGTGGGTCTGGCAGTCGACGGGCGGGACCGACGACTTCGAGGCGAAGCTCAGCCTGACACCGCTCGTCTACGGGACGCTGAAGGGGACCTTCTATGCGCTCCTGTTCGCGGTGCCGATCGCCCTCCTCGCCGCCATCTACGTGAGCGAGTTCATGCATCCCACGATCAAAGCCTACGTGAAGCCGGTCGTCGAGATCATGGCGGCGCTGCCGAGCGTCGTGCTGGGATTCTTCGCGGGACTCTGGCTCGCGCCCGTGGTCGATCGGATCGTCCCGGGCCTGTTCCTGATGCCGGTGGTCGTGGCCCTCGGAATCCTGGTCGCGCTCGTCGGGTGGCTGGCGGTGCCGGCGGCGATCCGCAGCCGCTTCCGGACCGGGACGGAGATGTTGATGGTCCTGCCCGTCGTCGTGGGCAGCGCGGCGGTGGCGCTGGCGCTCGGCGGGCTGGTCGAGCGGACGCTGCTCGCCGGGAGCTACCGTGGCTGGCTCCTGACCGTCCTCGGGCTCACCTACGATCAGCGCAACTCGCTCGTGGTCGGGATCGCGATGGGCTTCGCGGTGATCCCGATCATCTTCACTATCGCCGAGGATTCGCTCGCGAACGTGCCGCAGCATCTGCGCGCCGGCTCGCTCGCCCTCGGGGCCAACCGCTGGCAGACGGCGGTCCGGATCGTCCTGCCGACCGCCAGCCCCGGCATCTTCTCGGCGATCATGATCGGCTTCGGCCGCGCCGTCGGCGAGACGATGATCGTCCTGATGGCGACCGGGAACACGCCGGTCATGGACTGGTCCATCTTCAACGGCTTCCGTGCACTCTCCGCGAACATCGCGGTGGAGCTGCCGGAGGCGCCCGAGGCCGGGACGCTCTTCCGCGTGCTCTTCCTGGCGGCGTTCCTCCTGTTCTGCTTGACCTTCGCGGTGAACACCGTCGCCGAGCTGGTGCGCCTCAAGCTCCGGCAGAAGTACCGCTACCTGTGAGCGGCCGGACGCGGCAGCTCTGGCGTAGCGGCGAGCCCTTCATCTGGCTGACCGGGGGCGCGCTGGCGTTCGCCCTCCTGCTCGTGCTCGGGCTCGTGGGGCTCATCGTCGCGAACGGAGCCGGTTTCTTCTGGCCGAACGATGTCGTGCGCCTCACGCTCAGAGACGGCAAACAGATATCGGGCCAGCTGGTCGAGCGCGAGGCGATTCCAGATGCCGCGGGGCACTACCGGATCAAGCTCAAGGTCGCCAACCGCGACCTCTACGGTGCCGATTTCCAGTGGGTCGACGAGGCAGCGATCGCTCGGCGGGACTACCCGCCGGAGGTCGCGGTGGTGGAGCGCACGGAGTGGGGGCTCCTGATCGGGACGATCAAGGAAGTCCGGGAAGGCGACCGTATCGTGGCGGCCGGACCCGGCCAGGGCCTCGCCGAGCTCGAGCGCCGGCTGCCCGAGGCCGCGCGCGCGCGCCGGGAGATCAGGAGGATTGAGAAGGGGGAGGTCGGCGCCATCAACCACGCGCAGGAGAAAATCCGGCTCGGCCTCCAGCGCCTCACGCTGAAGGGCGTAACGAGCGGACCGACGGTCGAATCGCTCCAGGGGGAGATGGCGGCCCTGCAGGCCCGCTATCAGGAGCAGGAGGCGCGGCTCGCCGCCCTCCGGGCGCGCCTGACCGCGAGCGTCGGCATGACTGTCGACGACGGCAGGGAGAAGTACCTGCCCCTCATCCAGGTCCTGCACGTCGACACGCCGAACGCGATGGGCCTCCCGGGGAAGGCCGCCCGGTACCTCGCCCGCGTCTGGGAGTTCGTGTCCGACGACCCCCGCGAGTCGAACACCGAGGGCGGTGTGTTCCCGGCGATCTTCGGCACGGTCATGCTGGTCCTGATCATGTCGGTGATGGTCACGCCCCTCGGCGTCCTCGCGGCCTTTTACCTGCGCGAGTATGCGCGGCAGGGCATGTTCGTCAGCGCGGTGCGGATCGCCGTCAACAACCTGGCGGGCGTGCCGTCGATCGTCTTCGGCGTCTTCGGGGTCGGCTTCTTCATCTATGTCGTCGGGGGCACGATCGACCGGGTCTTCTTCAGCGAGGCGCTGCCCAGCCCGACCTTCGGGACCGGCGGGATCCTCTGGGCCTCGCTCACGCTGGCCCTTCTCACCGTGCCCGTCGTGATCGTCGCGACCGAGGAGGGACTGGCGGCGATCCCGCGGGGGATGCGCGAGGCGTCCCTGGCGCTGGGCGCGACCAAGCTTGAGACGACGCTCCGGGTGGTGTTGCCCGCGGTGATGCCGTCGATCCTGACGGGACTCATCCTCGCCATGGCCCGCGCGGCGGGCGAGGTGGCGCCGCTCATGATCACGGGCGTGGTGAAGCTCGCCCCGGCCCTGCCGATCGACGGCTTCTGGCCGTTCGTGCACCTCGACCGGAAGTTCATGCACCTGGGCTTCCACATCTACGACGTCGGCTTCCAGTCGCCGAACGT
>Ga0066710_100000141_pt1 | contig 34633 bp, 34 predicted proteins | sample GraSoiAngelo_159_FD_79666 | JGI IMG/M metagenome (GOLD analysis project Ga0066710, IMG submission 79666) | Grasslands soil microbial communities from the Angelo Coastal Reserve, California, USA - 14_1009_16_40cm | ecosystem: Environmental > Terrestrial > Soil > Grasslands | place: USA... | reverse complement strand
CTGTGGCTGCCCTGGGCGGGCAAGCGCTTCAACGCTCGCGGCAATCGCGGAGAGAACCTCATCCTGAAGAGCGCCCGCGTGCCGGCCCGGCTGCTGTGGCCGCGGTACCGGCTGCGGGAGGCCGGCACCGCCCTGACCGGCTTCGACTTCCTCACGCGGGTCGACCCGAGTGCCGTCGACGACACCCACGATGTGCTGGTCATCGACTACGCACCGGTGAACGCCAACCCGGCGCTGCTCATCAAACGGATCCGCGACGAGCTGGTCGAGATCGTGCCCGGCGCCCACCTCGGCAAGATGCTGCTGCGCACGGGCAGCGGCTCCACGGCGCGCCACCATCTGCTGGCGTACTTCGCCCTGAAGTCGCGCCTCTAGGCCGCAGCCGTCAGATCGGAGGTCCGGACGCCAGCGCGACCGTTGCGCTGCGTGCTGCACCAGCGGACGTGACCCAGCGCACGGTGATGCGCTGACCGGGTGTGTACTGCCGCAGGATCGTGCGCAGGTCGGCGGCTGAGCCGACGGGCCGGCCCGCGAGCGCCGTGATCCTGTCTCCGGCGGTGATGCCGGCGGCGGCCGCCGGCCCGCCGGTCGTGACTCCGGCGACCAGCGCTCCGTCTCGAGACTGGCTGTCGACCTCGACGCCGAGCAGCGGTCCGGGTCCGATGTGGATGTTCGCCGATCCGCCGCCGCCCGCCTCGATCTGCCGCACCACCGCCATCGCCTTGTTGATGGCCACGGCGAAGCCGGCGCCGGGCCGCGTGCTGACCCGGCCGTTCTGCGATCCGGCTGTGGTCATGCCGATGACGCGGCCGGCGCTATCGATGACCGGGCCACCGGAGTCGCCCGGCGCTATGGCTGCATTGATCTCGATCATCCCGCTGAGCGTCTCGGCGCTCCCGCTGCCATCGCCGGCGGTGATCGTCTGGTCCAGCGCCGTGATCACCCCCTCGGCCCGTGCGGGGGCGCCGCCTCTGCCGAAGGCGTTGCCCAATGCGGTCACTGCCTGGCCGACCGAAAGGGTTGCGGAGTCGCCGATGGGCACGGTGGCCAGCGCGGAGGCGCCCTCGATCTGCATCAGCGCGACGTCGTCCGTGGGGTCCTCGCCGATCACGCGCGCTGCATAGGACGTACCCGTGCCCCCGAGCTGGACGGTGATGCTCGTGGTCGCCTCGATGACGTGGTTGTTGGTGAGCACCTCGCCCGACGCGGTGATCACCATCCCCGTGCCGGCGACCTGCCCACCGCCGGCGAGCCTCGCGTTGATGTCAGCGATGGCCTGAACGGCGGTCGCCGGTGTCGCGCCGTCCGCCGGAGGAACGATGTCAGGGCGCTCGTTTCCGTTGGGGGTGGGAGGTGTCTGCTGCGTCGAGTCGCGCGGGAGCTCGGCGGTGGAGGGCACCGGCGTCGTTGTCTGATGCGCTGCCAGCGCCCACCCGGCCGTTGCGGCCAGGGCAAGCGCGACGACAGATACAGCGACGGCCGGCAGCGCACGCAGTCGCCTCTGCCGCCGTGCGGCCGGTACACGCGCCGCGCCGTCAGCTGACCAGGGCGGCGGGCCGTCGGGCGGCCACGGTGGCGGGCCCTACGGCGGAGGCTGCGGCGTGTCGGGCGTGCGATCCATGCCGTCGCACATGGTGCGGACCTGTGGCTTTCGTTCCCATGACAGACGCGCGGTCAGTTGGGGACGAGCACGACCTTGCCGATGTTGCGTCCTTCCATGAGGCGGCGATGCGCGTCGGCGGCGCGCTCGAACACATGCGACGAATCGACGACCGGCTGGATCACCCCACCCTGCAGCAGTTCGCGCAGCGGCAGGACGAGGCGGCCGAGGTTTCGCTCGCGGTCCCACCAGTGCTTCAGGTTCAGCGTGAAGAGGCCGCGGTTCTCATGCAACACCGCATGCCCTTTCCACCACGGCATGGTCGCGAACGGCAGGGTCAGCTCTGCGCGCAGCGCGGCGCGAAGGTTGCGTCGCTCCCCGCGCTGGATCTCGGTGAGCCCGTATATAACGAGCCGCCCTCCAGGGCGCAGCAGCCGCCAGTCGGACTTCATGGACCTGGGACCGAGAGCGTCGAGCGCGACATCGATGCCGAGGCCGCCGGTGATTCGCCGCACCTCGGCGGCCACGTCGGCGTGGCGATAGTCGATGACGTGGTCGGCGCCAAGCCGCCGCACGCTCTCGTGCTTCGACGCTGAAGCCGTGCCGATGACCCGCGCGCCGTAGTGCTTGGCCAGCTGCGTGGCCGCAGTCCCGACCCCGCCCGCTGCCGAGTGGATGAGCACTGTCTCGCCGGCGCGCACGCCGGCCATGAGCTTGAGGGCGGCGAAGGCGGTGCCGTAGTTCACGGGGATCGCCGCAGCCTGCAGCGCTGTCAGCCCGTCGGGGACGGGAATGGCGTCCTCGACGCTGGCCACCGCGTGCTCGGCCTGGCCACCGAAGCGTGTGGCGGCCATCACCCGGTCACCGGGCTGGAAGGCGTCGACGCCGGCGCCGACGGCCTCGACGGTGCCCGCCACCTCATAGCCCAGGACGCACGGTGGCGGCGGCGCGTCCGGGTAGGTGCCCGCGCGCGCCAGGACGTCGGCGAAATTGAGTCCCGCCGCCTCGACCGCCACGCCGATCTCGCCCGGCCCCGGCTGTGGCACCGGGCGGCTCTGGACCTCGAGCACTTCGGGCGGCCCGTGCCTGGTCACGACAACGGCGCGCACCGGATGATGATGGCGCATCGACGTGTCACGGGGCCGGGATTGGTCCCGCCGGCCTGTGGTACACTGCGCTTGACCTAGCACCGCTAGGTCTCTTTTGTGTTGAGGCAGCGAACGTGGCCACAGCCAAGGGCGGCTCGATCATCACCTTGCAATGCAACGAGTGCAAGGAGCGCAACTACACGACGCTCAAGAACAAGCGAAACGACCCTGATCGCCTTGAGCTGCGCAAGTTTTGCAGACGCTGTCGTCAGCATCGCCCGCATCGCGAGACCAAATGACCGAAGGGGCGTAGCTCAGCTGGTAGAGCATCGGTCTCCAAAACCGAGGGTCGCGCGTTCGAGTCGTGCCGCCCCTGCCACAACAAACACCGCGAGCCGCTCCGATCGGTGGCGGAGCAATCACCAACCATTTAAAGGAACCCCCTGTAGGAGCTGAAGAGGCAGTGGCCAAAGCGGTGAGGACTGCACCCGTCGGCTCGCGCGCAGCGCGGCCGCCGATCGCCACGCCCGGCCCCGGGCGCACAAGCCTCGTCGAGTACTTCCGAGGTGTGTGGGACGAGCTCAAAAAGGTCGTCTGGCCCACACGCGAGGAGCTCTGGCGCATGACCGGTATCGTGATGGCCACCGTGATCATCTTCGCAGCGGTGATCGGCGGCGCCGACTACCTGCTCAGCCTCGGCGTGAAGCAGGTGTACACGAGCTCGCAGTCGAGCTCGAGCCAGAACTCGAACACCACCACGAACACGGCACCGCCGGTGACGTCAGTCCCCACCGCGGCGCCATCGCGGTCACCGAAGTGACGCCAGGACGGTAATGTCAGAATGGCCCAAAACGTGAGCAACGCCACCACCGCCAAGGATGCCCGCTGGTACGTCGTGCATGCGTACTCCGGTCACGAGGAGAAGGTCCGCGCCAACCTGCTCAAGCGTGTGGAGTCGATGGACATGCACGACAAGATCTTCGATGTCCTCGTCCCCACCGAGGAGGTCATGGAGATCAAGGACGGGCAGCGGCGCAAGGTCTCGAAGCGGATCTTCCCCGGCTACATCCTGGTGAACATGATCATGTCGGACGAATCCTGGTACGTGGTTCGCAACACGCCCGGGGTGACCTCGTTCGTCGGCTCGGGCAACAAGCCGGTGCCGCTCCAGGAAAACGAGATTCGCGGGATCCAGAAGCAGGTCAAGGCTGAGGCGCCGACCAAGGTGTCGGTGGAGTACGAGGTGGGCGAGAACGTTCGCGTCACCGATGGTCCATTCACCGACTTCCATGGCAAGGTCACCGAGATCAGCGTCGAGAAGGGCAAGCTCAAGGTGCTCGTCAACATGTTCGGCCGCGAGACACCCGTCGAGCTCGACCTCCTCCAGGTGGAGCGCTTGCGCTAAGACATGGGCAAGAAGAAGGTGAAGGTGGTCATCCGCCTGCAGATCCAGGCAGGCAAGGCCACGCCGGCGCCACCGGTGGGCACGGCGCTCGGGCCGCACGGGCTCAACATCATGGAGTTCTGCAAGGCGTACAACGAACGCACCACGAATCAGATCGGGGTCATCCCCGCGGAGATCACGGTCTTCGAGGACCGCAGCTTCACCTTCATCACCAAGACACCGCCTGCCGGGGACCTCTTGAAGCGTGCAGCCGGCGTGGAGAAGGGCTCATCGGTGCCCAACCGTGACAAGGTCGGCTCGGTCACGCGCCAGCAGGTGCGCGAGATCGCCGAGGTGAAGCTGGCGGACCTGAACGCGCACGACATCGAGCACGCCATGCGCATCATCGAGGGCACCGCCCGTTCCATGGGACTGACCGTCAACTGAGCACACGACACGTGGGAGGACGCTGACGCGTCCGCCTGAACCACAGGAGGAACATGACCGCTCGACACGGAAAGAAGTACAGGGAGGCGGCTGCAGCGCTCGAGGACGGCAAGATGTACGCGCCGGTTGAGGCGATGACGCTGGTGCGGCAGACGGCCTTCACCAAGTTCGACGCGTCGATCGAGGCGCACGTCCGTCTCGGCGTCGACCCGCGCCATGCGGATCAGATGGTGCGCAGCAGCGTGCTGCTGCCCCACGGCACCGGGAAGACGCGGCGCATCGCGGTGTTCGCGCTCGGCGAGAAGGCCCGCGAGGCGCTCGACGGGGGAGCGGATCTGGTCGGCGGCGAGGACCTCGTCAAGAAGGTGCAGGGGGGCGAGCTGGATTTCGATGTTGCACTGGCCACTCCGGACGTGATGGGCATGGTCGGACGCCTCGGCAAAGTCCTCGGCCCTCGCGGCCTGATGCCGAACCCGAAAGCGGGTACTGTGACCTTCGACATCGCCAAAGCGATCCGTGACGTACAGGGCGGCCGTGTGGAGTTTCGCGTCGACCGTTTCGGCATCATCCATGTTGCGATCGGCAAGGCGTCATTCGACGACGACAAGCTGCGAGACAATTTCGCCGCGCTCATGGATGCGATCGTCCGGGCCAAGCCGCAAGCCGCCAAGGGCACCTACGTGAAGACCGTCACCCTCGCAGCGACCATGGGGCCAGGCGTTCGCGTCGACCCGGTGCAGGCCGCGCGCCTGACCGTGGGCTGAGCTCGAGTTGATTCGCCTTCTCATCGTCGACGACATCGCAAGCACACGCGAGAACCTGCAGAAGCTGCTGAGCTTCGAGGACGACCTCGAAGTGGTGGGCACCGCGGGGGACGGCAAGCAGGGCCTCGAGGAGGCGCACCGGCTGCAGCCGCACATCGTGCTGACCGACGTGAACATGCCGATCATGGACGGTATCCAGCTCACGGAACGCCTGGCGCAGGAGTTGCCCACGTGCCCGGTGATCATCATGTCGGTGCAGGGCGAGCGCGACTATCTGCGCCGCGCCATGCAGGCCGGCGCGCGCGAGTACCTCATCAAGCCGTTCAGCCACGACGAGCTGGTGGCAGCGATTCGCAGGGTGTATCAGCTCGAGGACAAGAAGGGCACCTATGCGCCGCCGGTGGCGCCCTCGCAGTCAGACGGCGCGCAGCGCACCCGGCCAGGCGAGATCATCCTGCTCTTCTCGGGCAAGGGCGGCGTCGGCAAGACGCTGCTGGCGATCAACCTCGCCGTCGGCCTTGCATCGGAAACAAAGGCGCGGGTCGCGCTGGTCGACCTCGACCTTCAATTCGGGGACGTCGGCGTGATGCTCAACCTGGATCACAGCCGCAGCATCACCGATGTCGTCGACAATTCCGAGAACCTGGACGGTGAGCTCCTCAACGAAATCCTCGCCACCGGACCCGCAGGCATACGCGTGCTGCTGGCGCCGATCAGTCCGGAGCTCGCCGACCTCATCACGACTGAACACGTGCATACGATCATGGCCGAGCTGCGCAAGGCGTACGACTACGTGATCATCGACGCGTCGAGCCATCTGGCGGAGTTCAACCTCGAGGTGATCGAGAGCGCGCAGCGCATCGTTGTCATTACAGCCCTGACCATTCCCGCGATCAAGGATGCCAAGCTCAGTCTCAAGGTTCTGGAATCGCTGAGCATCGATCCCGCGTCCATCCTCCTGGTGGTGAACCGCAGTGATGGGCACTCCGACTTCAACCGCGAGGCCATCGAGCAGAACCTGCGCCACGCTGTTTCAGCGCAGATCCCATACGACCCTCGTGTGGTGGGGGAGGCGGTCAACCGCGGCCAGCCCTTCGTCGAACTGAGCCCGGAGGCTGACATCAGCAAGGCGGTGCGCGAGCTCGTCGCCGTGCTGGTGCCGCACCCCAGCGAAGTGCTCGCCACCGCGGGGCTCCCTGAGAAGCGACGCAAGCGGGGGATCTTCGGCCGCTAGATACGCTGAAAAATCCGCACCCGACCAATCACCCCACAGATTCTGCGAATCCGTGGGGACCCCGGGGCACCGCGATTTTTCAGCGCAAGAAGCGGTGTCGGACCACGGCGAAATGAATTCGCCTGCGACCGACTAAGAGGAAATTTTTTCTACGACGTAGCGCTTAGTCGCGGGCGAAACCGAGGATGCGGCGGGAGCGGCGGCGGCCCTCACCTGATGCTGTTCCCGTTGGTACCTTGCGACCCTCGGTTGGTGCAGCGATGGCGTCCGCGAGCTGCTGAAACGCTTCGGCGGCGGGGGAGCGCGGGCTGCTCACCACCACGGGTGAACCGCGGTCGACGGCAGCGCTCATGGCGGTGGTGTCATGAGGGATCTGCGCAGCGATAGGCAACCCCAGGAACGCTTCGATGCGCTTGGTGTCGAGACCGGCAGCGTTGCCGGAGTCACGCTGGTTGGCCACCACGGCGATGCGGCTGTCGTCGATGTGGAGCACACCCATGACCGAAAGCACCATGCGCGTGTTCTTCACGGAGATCACGCTGAAATCGGTGACGATCACCACCGTATCGGCGCTCTCCGCAGCCTCGAGCGTGATCTCCGAGAGCTGCGAGGTCGAATCGACGACGACGAGATCGTGGGTCCGTCGCAGCTCGTCGAGGAGCGCGCGAATATGCCCGCTGGTGACGTAGTCAGCCAGCTCCGGGCTGGGCGGCGCGGCCAGCACCCGCAGCCCCTCCGGCCCGGCGCTCAGCACCTCCCGGATGGTCTCTCCATCCGCTACGGCGTCATCAGACGCAAGGTCGGCGATCGTCTTCGCTGAAGGCGTGTCGAGGAGGGCGGCAACGTCGCCGAACTGCAGCGACAGGTCGACGATCGCGACGCGAGAGGGATGCCCGCGTGCGAGCAGCACGGCCAGGTTGGTGGCGACCACCGACTTGCCCACCCCGCCCTTGCCGGACAGCACGGTGATCAACCGCCCCGAGCGTTTGCCGTCGTCCCCGCTGGCGAGGACCGGCGCCGCCGCCGCGGCTGCCGCTCCCGAGGCGGCGACCTTGCGCGCTTGAAACTGGTGCACCCGATGGATGGCCGCCACCAGGTCGTCGCCCTTGAAGGGCTTGTGCAGCACCTCACGCGCGCCGGCGAGCATGGCGCGGCGGTACATGTCGCTCTCGCTGTCCATGGTCATCAAGATCACGCCGCACTTGGGCGTGTACTGGGCCAGCATCTCGGTCGTCTCCACGCCGTTCATGACCGGAAGGGCCGCGTCCACAACAGCCACATCGGGTTGCAGGCGAAGCGCCTCCTGGACGGCACGCTCTCCGTCCGCGGCGCTTCCGCAGACGACCATGTCCTCCTCGAGTGCGAGGCGTCGCCGCAAATTGGCGACGATGCGTTCGCTGGCGTCAGCCAGGAGGACTCCGATCACCGCGCTATTTCCGTCCCAGGCTGAAGCGACGGCGATTGCCGCGACCGCGGCTCTTCACCTGCTCGTCCGGAGCGGCCTCTGCCTCACCGGACGAGATCAGGTAGTCGACCAGTGCATGGAAGTGCTTGTTGATCTCGGCCTTGGGGTCGCTGAGGATCATCGGGTGCCCGCTGTCAATCGACTCGTCGATCTTGGGCTCGTACGGAAACTGGGCGAGCACCCGGCTGCCGAGAATCCGCTCGACCTCCTCGGCGGCGAAGCCCACCTTCGGTCGCGTCTGGTTGAGCAGCACCACCATCTTCTCGCGGTCCACGCCCATGGCCTCGAAGAGGCGCAGCGTCACCTTGGTGTTCTTCACGGCCGTGACATTGAAGGAAGCCACGAGGATGATCTGATCGGCGAGCTCGATCGCCTCGAGGGTGCGCTCTTCCAGGTGAGCGGCCGCGTCGACGACGATGTAGTCGTACGCCTTGCCCAGCTCCCGAAAGATCGAGCGCAGGTTCCCGGTGGTGACCAGGTCGGCGAACTCAGGGCTGGAGGGGGCGAGCAGCAAGCGCACGCCCTCGGGACCGGTGGCCATCACCTCATCGAGGAAGTCCGCCTCAACCTGCTCGCCTTGCTGGCTGAGGTCGTCGATCGAGGTCAGGTGGTTCTCCACGTGGAGCAGGACTCCGACGTCACCGAACTGCAGATCGAGATCGACCAGGGCGACCTTTGAGCCGGTGTCCATGGCCAGCGCGACGGCCAGGTTGGTCGCGATGAGCGACTTGCCCACGCCGCCCTTGCCGGAGAAGACCAGAAACAGGTCGCCGCGAGTTCGGCTGGGGCGACGGGGCCGCCGGGGCCGAACCTCGAGGATCGCTCCCCCAGCGGTCGGGTCGTCCAGCAGAGGGACTGCCTTCAAAGCACTTGAGGCGGGGGGCGCCGCCTCGCGAGACGCCGCCTGGGTGATGGTCTCGAGCAGCGTCTCCGTGGTGGCCAGCGGATCGATCCAGGTCACCTGGCCGGGGAGGGGGCTGCCGTTCGGGGAGTCGTCCTCGATGGCCCGCGCCGCCACGATCCGGGTTCGGGGCGACATCTCAGCGACCTGGGTGACGAGCTTGGGCAGGTCGATGTCGCCGAAGCCTTCACCGATGAACAGCACGTCCGGATGGCGGAATGCCACCTCGGCGATGATGGTCTCCGGCCGCCGTGCGACGCCGCATACCTCGACGCGGTCTGCGTGCTCGGCCAGACGGTCCAGATGACCGACAACGTGCGCGATGTGATCAGCGATCAGCACGCGGATCACAGTGCCGCTCTGGCCCTCGTGCATTGCCGAATGGTACGTCCGATTCCCCGCTGATGGGACAGCCGGATGCGGCGCGGGGTCCCCGGTCCGCAACAGAAAAGGAGCCGATCCCGAGGGACCGGCTCCTTTCTGACTGGCCTGTCGAAAGACTACTGGGCGAGGCCGTTGCTGATGTTGGAGAACACGTTGTTCACCTGCTTGCCAACCACGGTCACGATGACGATGACGACGATGGCGATGAGCACCAGGATCAGCGCATATTCGACCATGCCCTGTCCTTCCTCGTCCTTCTCGCGCTTGCGAGTCAGGAACTCGGTCATGCGCAGGTAAAGTTCGCTCAGCATTATTGGTATATACCTCCTATGAGCTGGGCTGATATCTTCCGGGAGACAGGGCGGTGGCCCTGCGACCCGACTGCCTGTGACTATGCGGCCAGGTCGGGCACACTCATATGGCCGGGCTGCTAAGGATCCGTAACGATGGGTCACATGGTGCCTGTCGTTGTCACATCGACTCCGACCTCGGCATCGGGATGTGGCGGCGCCACCGAGCTGCGCGGGCATGAAAAGAGCCGCCCGGAGGCGGCTCTTTCCACTGCGATCTGGGAGGGTGAGCTACTGGCTCAGTCCGTTGCTGATGTTGGAGAAGGTGTTGTTCACCTGCTTGCCCAGCACGCTCAAGATGACGATGACGACGATGGCGATAAGAACCAGGATCAACGCGTATTCGACCATCCCCTGTCCCTCCTCGTCCCGCCCGAGCTTCGGCAGGAGCTCCCGGAGCCTGAGGTAGAGGCCGGTTGGCATAAGTTCGCTTCACCTCCTTTGCGGAGAAATCATGGTCCTCCTCGGGAGTCGCTCCGCGGAGGGTACCTGTTCATGACTATGGCCGTGACACGGCCCAACACTGTGGCCGCGATGCCAAGACTCGGTAACGAACGATCCAATCCTGACGCGCTCATGTGACTGCAGTCACCGGGCCGTGTCCCGATAACAATGCAGCCACGCCTTGTCTCCACCCAATGGGACTGGCTTTACGATTGCTTTCATGGTGGACCGCGCGGTCTCCCCGCCGCTGAGCGTCCGGCTGGAGGAGATCCGCTTTCTCACGTTCGGGCGGGCCCTGCCGGCGACGCTGTTCGCTGTGCTCGGGTTTCGCGTCTTCAACAACCTGCTCGCGCAGGTGGCGAAGCTGCCTCCCCACGCGAGCGCCTTCGACGTGATCGCGGGCCCATTTCCCACGGCCCTGTACTTCCTGTTCTGCTCGATACCGGTGGGCATCTACCTGGTCCGCCCGCGACCGCAGGCCCGTGATGGACGCTTGGTGGCCCGCGCCGCGGCGCTCACCGGCACCACCATGCTCCTCGTGGTCGGGGCCTTTCCCGACCCGGTGTTGTTCAACCCGCCCGAAGTGGTGCGTGGGCTGGCCACGCCGCTGACCATCATCGCGTTCAGCCTGGCGGTGTACGGCCTCGTGTATCTGCGCCGGAGCCTGAGCATCATTCCCGAGGCTCGACGGCTGGTGACCGGTGGGCCATACCGGCTGGTCCGCCACCCTCTCTACGTCGCCGAGATCCTCGCCGCCACCGCAGTCGTGATCTCGCGCCCCGCCCTGTGGGCGGCCGCGGCCCTGCTTCCGTTCATCGCTATGCAGCTGCTGCGCGCCCGGTTCGAGGAACGCCTGCTCGCCGAGACGTTCCCGGAGTACCGGGAGTACTCGCGCCGGACATGGAGACTTGTGCCGCTGGTCTGGTGAACGATGGTTCGCACACACCGAGGCGATGCTATGGTGAATTGAGCCATGGAGTCCCCCGCCATGACCCCCTGCACGCGCGCCGGCTGCACCCGCTCCGACGCTGTCCAGTGCGCATACATCGACCGGCGCAGTCGCGCTTGCCGCACGGCGTGGTGTCCAGCGCACGCCGTCATCGTCGAGCACCAGGTGTACTGCCGCCGTCACGCTGGGGTGATCACGTCATTGCCCAGCGCCGACTCCTCGCTGGTCGCGCCTCTGCCGGACCTGGACAACCGCGCCCCGTCACTGGTGGGCTGGGTGGCGCGTGAGCTCGATCAGAGCGTGTGGGACATCCTGCTGCACGAGCTCGACGCTGACGCGGGAGCGCAGCTGATCGCCGATCCAGTCACGCTGGTCTTCAGCGGCGTCGACCGGCGTCGCGCCTGGGAGCGAGCCTGGAAGCTGGACACGCACACCGGCATCGCCCGCCGCGCCAGCATCCAGGTGGCGGAGTACGCCGACACTGAAGTTGTAGTCAAGGTGGGCGCGAACGTGGTCGATCGTCTCGTGCCTCCCTGGATCACGCGCCGGGCGCGCGGCGACACTCCCGATCCGATCACAGACAGGCGCGATCGTGACGCCTTCAACCAGCGCGCCCTCGACGCGATCCGCCGCGGCCTGGTGCGCGAGCGCGAGGTCACCGATTACATCGAGACCGGGCGTGCGACCGAGCACCCGCTGCACGTCGCGGGCGAGCAGGGGGTCGTGAAGCCATGACGGGCCGGATTCTGATCGTGGACGACGACCCTCGATTGCTGCACATCGTGGCCATGTACCTGGGGATCGAGGGCTATGACGTCGTGACCGCGGAGAACGGCGAGGACGGGCTCCGCGAGATCGAGGCACAGCGCCCGGATCTGGTGATCCTGGACATCATGATGCCCGGCATGGACGGCATCGAGGCGTGCCGGCGCATCCGGGCCAATCCGGAGACGCAAAACATGCCGGTGGTGATGTTCAGCGCCCTCTCCAGCGACGATGACATCGAGCGCGCCAGGCTCGCCGGCGCCAACCACCTCATCACCAAGCCGTTCAACCTCGTTGGTCTGGGCTCGGTGGTCAAGACCTTCTTCCCCGCCGACGTGAGGAGTTGAGCGGGCCCGATCAGGTCGGTGGAGTGGCCACCACCAGGCTCTGCGCCAGGTGACCGCTGAAGTCACCCGGAAGCGCAGGCTTGAATGCGAACCGCACCTGCGGCTCGAGGCGAACCGCCTGGCCGGACAGCGTGGAGGAACGGATTGCGCCGGCCGCCGCGCCGCGCCCGGTCTCGGCGCCGGCGCCCTGGACACCGGCCATGGCGAGTGCGACGAGAAACAGGATGAGCGCCTCAGCGAGACCCACGATCGCGCCGCCGATGGAGCCCACCATGCGGTCGAACATGACCACCGCAACCATCTGCAGGCGATCGTGCAGCACCTGGCCGATGATCTCGACCGTGACCACAACGATCACGAAGACGCCGACGAACGACCAGGCGTTCGCGTAGAGGCTGTGCTGCTGCAACAGGCCGGCGATCGCGTTGCCGACATTGGTGGCGGCAAACGCTCCCAGGTAGACGCCGCCGAAGGCGAACACGCGCCGGACGGTGCCGTGCAGCCAGCCCATGTAGGCGTTGACCAACACCAGGATGACCAGCAGCAGATCGGCGGTCACCTGACCCCACGTGGTGTCAAGGGCCGCGAGGGACGTACCCACGGCCGGACACTAACACGCCCGCGGCGCTACAACACCACTGTTTCGTCACAAAGGTATGCCAGTCGACGTGGTGACTGGTACGATCGGTACAAGCGAGCAGTCGGGCGAATGCGATAGCAGATGTCTCCTCGACCTTTCCTGCGCACAGCGCGCGTCGACATCTCGGCGCGCAAGACGTACGACCTCATCGACGAGCCGACCGGCCCGGAGTACGACGCGCTGCTCGAAAGCGCCCTCACGCAGTGCTCGACGATGGTGTTGACCGTGCACCCCAACGGGGAGGAACCGAGGGCACGCGCCGTCGTGGACGAGCTCGGCCCGCATCGCCTCCAAGACGGGGCGGGCGGACCCGTGCTGCGCTACCGGCTGAGTCGGGATACCGTCGCCATCCTCAAGCGCTCCGCGCGCGGCCTGTACGCGTGGCACGCCCCGGGTCTGCCGGAGAACCTGTGCCTCCTGCGCGCGGACGGCACCCCGTGGCTGGTTTCCATTGCTCGCGAGCAGCTGGGCTACCTGGAGCTGACGCCCTTCGAGAAGCTGCTGCTGGGCCGGGCAGCCCCCGGGCTCGCCGCGGTGCTCGCCCACCAGGCCGCCAGGGACGCCATCCTCGCCTACCTCGAGCGGCGCTACGAGACCCACCTGGACGGACTCACGAACGAAGTCGAGCGCTTCGCGCGCACGGTCATCGACGAGGGACGCGAGGGTCTCGTCGAAGCCGTTGCCGACTGGCTCGAGTCGGACGAGCCGGCCCGCGTCAGCGCGGCGATCGACATCATCGGTGCCCTCGGCCTCACGGAACTGCGCGGCGAGGTGAGCGCGCTCAACCGCGCCGTCCAGGCGGACACCGCGGCGGTCCCCCACGTCTACCGGTCGAACCTCGTGCTCCGCGAGCGCTGGAAGGCTCGCCGCCGCCAGCGGCTGGAGCGCGTGCTGGAGCAGCTTCCGGCAACATCTTCGTAAGGGGAGGAGTGGCGCAGGGGTGAGGCCGGCATCACGGAGGCGAGACGGAACGGCTTGGAGCGTGAGTCGAGCCGAGTGTTGAGGCGCGGGGCCCCAGCGGGGCTCCGACGCTGTACGGCCCGAACCCCTGCGCTACTCCTCCCCTTACGGAAGCGTCACCTCGACGGCGCTGCCCTCTTCGTCGGGGACCTCCTCGATCGTGCCGCCGGCGAGCTGGAGGCGGAGCCGGCAGCGGAGCATCCAGTCGGGCTCGTGGGTGGCCGACGACAGTGCGCGTGACTGCGTGGCCACGGTCATGCTCACCCCGGAGGTGGTGGTCACGTTCACCTGCACCCAGCCGGCCATAGTGCCGTGGAGGTGGTGGAGGAGCTCCTGGAGCACCCACACCAGCGCCGCAGACGACTCGGAGCTGACGTCCGCGTCACGATCGTCCCAGTCGAGGCCGGCGTCAAGCGTGCCCGAGTACCGGTTGAGGCAGCGCCCCACGGCGACCGACAGCGGCTCGTCCGCCTGCGTGCGCACCTGCACGTTGTTGGGCAAGCCCCGCAGCGTTGCGGCCGCTGCAGTGACGTGGTCGCGGAGGTCGCCGAGGAGCTCGCCGGGAGCGGATCCGGAGCCGATGCGGCGCTCGGTGAGCTCGAGCTCCAGGGCGATCGAGCAGAGCGTCTCCAGGGCTTCGGAGATGGCCGCGCGTCCGGTCGAGGCTCGATCCACGGCGATGCCGTCGAGCAGCCGGCGCAGCGTGTGCGAGTCGACCGCAGCCTCGGAATCGGCATTCGCCGGCTCCGAGTTGGTGAGCCGGTTGCGCTCCGCCCGCACCATGTTCACGAGCGCGTCGGCAGCGCCTCGCCGAGCTGCGGCTTCGAGCTGAGCCGATACGACATGACCGACCTCCTCGGGGAGGAAGTCGGTCAGCTTCGGCACCATGTGCTGCCACAGAGCCGCCAGACGCAACTCGTCGTCCTGGCAGGCGGCGGCGTGCTCGGGCAGCTCGGCCTCGAGCCGCTCCAGCCACTCCAGCACGTTCTGCGCGGTCGCCGTACCACCGTCAGGCGAGCTGATCCAGGCAAGCCATGGCGACGACTCCAGGGCAGCCTGCTCCGGAGAGCTCGGCACGCCCGTCTCGTGAGCGCTGGTCATGCCCCTTCCTACTTGGGACCCAACTGATGCGCCACCTCGATGATCGCCGGCCCCAGCAGGACGATGAACAGCGTCGGGAAGATGCACCCGACCATCGGGAACAGCATCTTCAGCGGCGCTTTCTGGCCCTGCTCCTCCGCCCGCTGACGGCGCTTGCGCCGGATTTCCTCGGACTGGATGCGCAGCACGTTGGCGATACCGACACCGAGCTGTTCCGACTGGATGATCGCCGACACGAACGTGGTCAGCTCGTCGACCTTGCACCGCTTGCCGAGGTCGTCGAGCGCCTCGAGACGGCCGCGACCCAACCTGATCTCGTTGAGCATCAGCGTGATCTCCGAGGTCAGTGGGTTCTTGTACTTCTCGGCGACGCGGGTCATCGCGGCGTCGAAGCTGAGCCCGGCCTCGACACTGATGGTGAGCAGGTCGAGGGCGCTGGGCAGGGCGAGCAGGATGCCCTTCTTCCGCTTGCGGATGCGGCGCGATACCACGGACTCAGGCAGCAGGTAGCCGAGACCCGCGCCACCGAAGGGTCCGATCAGCCAGAGGGGCATGTCGAGCGCCAGCAGCAGTGCGAGGGCGAGGCCGATGCAGCCAAGCAGGACAAGGGACAGCAGTCGCAGCGCGACAAAGCCCTGCGCGTTCAGTCCCCATGGGCGGCCGGCGAGGTTGAGCTTCTCCTGCAGTGCCTGCTGTGAACCCGCCTGCGCGCGCTTGGACAGGTAGCCGCCAAACCCGTCCAGCACGGGTCGGATGGCGCGCTCGAAGAACGGCAGCGACATCTCGACCTCTGCGAGCGTCGTCAGCGACCGTCCCGCCTCGCTGAACTGGGCCAGGCGTGCCTCCAGCAGGTCCACCGGTCGTGGAGAGATGGTCATCATCAGTCCGAAGACGACCAGTAGCACACCCATCGCGGCGACAACAGCCAGGACGATGGCCAGAAAGCTCATGTCAGACCTCGATCTTCACGATCTTCTGGATGACCGCCGCGCCGATCGATATCGAGAAGACGGCCATGCCGATGAGAATGTGGCCGAGGGGGTCGCTGAACATCGGCGTGAAGTAGTCAGGGGAGATGAGCGTCAGCGCGCCGGCGAGAAAGAACGGCAGGAGCGTGATGATCAGACCGGAGGCTCGTGCCTGTGCCGTCAGCGTGCGAATCTCTCCCTGGATGCGGACTCGTTCGCGGATGGTGTAGGCGATGCTGTCCAGGATCTCGGCGAGGTTGCCGCCCACCACACGCTGGATCTGGACGGCGGTGACCATCAGGTCGAAGTCCTCGGACTGGTTGCGATCGTTCATGTGGTTGAGGGCGTCATCGACGTTGATCCCCAGCGCTATCTCCCGCGTCGCGCGCGCGAACTCGTCGGCGATCGGCGGCGCGGCGTTCTTTGAGACGGTGGAGAGCGCTTGCGCAAAGGAGTGGCCGGCCTTCAGTGCATTGCTGAGCAGGGTGAGCGTGTCACCGAGCTGGTTGTTGAAGGCGCGCGTGCGCTTGCGCTGACGCAGCCGCAGGTACAGGCCGGACCCGAACCAGACGATGACGGGGCAGGGGAGGAAGGCGACCGGGTTGGCGAAACGCAACGCGACCAGGAGGCCGACAAGCACACCGATGCCGACAACCATGAGCACCCATTCGGATGACTTGAACTTGAGGTCGGCTTTCTGCAGATCCTCGGCGAGCTTGCCACTGTGCGAGCTGCGCGACAGGATCGGGTTGAGCCCCGAGGAGACGGAAGCGAAGGCGTCGCGCAGCGCGTTGCCCGAACTGACGCGTGGCGGGGGGGCCGCCGCGACTGCCTCGCCCCGTACTGGTTGAGGCGGCGGGCCATTTCCTCCGCCTCGGTGTGACCCTGGCTGGTGAAGAATGCGACGAACGCCAGGATCGACGATGCGACCAGAGCGGCGGCGATGAGTCCGGCCGGGGTCATCGCCTACTTGCCGAAGATCGAGTCGAGGCTCTGCGGTGTGACGCCCGGATCTGCTGCGGCGGGCAGTTGTCCGCCGGATGACGGAAGGTAATTCGGAGTGAACGTCGTACCGTCCGCCGACACCTTGCCCCATTCCGATTGCGGCCGGAGCACGTACTTCACGGTGAAGGGTGGCGCCTTGCAGGGATTGGGCGGCGGCGTCACCTGCTTCTGCTGGACGAGTGAGGTCAGCAGCTCCGCCTGGCTGCGCGCCACCTCGACGATGAATATGCCGGGTGTGGCGGTGGCGCCCACCGAGCCAACGCGGATCACCGGCAGGTCCTGGAACGCGAAGCGGACCGTCCCGCTCCCGTTGTCGACGAGGATGTCGATGTGGTCGCCGGGCAGCACGTAGAAGCCGGCGGCGAAGAGGTCACCCGACAGCCCGGTGCCGACCCCACAGGGCGGAAGCGTCCCCTGCGCAGGAATCGCCAATGCAACATCACCCTTGCGCAATGTGAACTCGACCGAGGTCACCGTCGGAGCGCCGGCAGTCGTCGCTCCTCCCGCGGCGGGGGAACCGAGTTGCGCAAAGAGGGCGGGCACCAGCACGGTGTTTGCCTTGATCGCGGCGGCGGAGGTCTTGCCGACCACCTGGGTGGTGGACTGGAACGCGTCCGCTGGTGTGGCGTCCGTGGGGACCGAGGTGACCGAGACGAGATCGCTGGTGACCGCCGTCCCCGGAGCAATGTCCTTCTTGGCGACAACGACACTTGCCGTGTTTCCGCCGCCCTTCTGCTGGTTGAGTGCGAAAAGCACGCCCGCAAACGCCAGCGCAGCAAGCGCCACGCCAACGATCAAGAACACTCTGCTGCTCGGTTTGTTCGGCTGGATGGCCACCTGGTCTCCTCGCGATGTCGATTTGTGAATGCCGTCACACAGCGCCGCCCATCTGTACGAGCGGCTCAGTCCTGGGGACCGTCCCGAGTGTGCCCCAAGCCGCCCAGCGCCTCATCGCCTTTCGGTAACAAACGGATCGCGCCGCGTCAGCCATCCATCACGCGGCTCGTGACCGCTGCGCTGCCTTCGCCTGAGGCGTCAGTCCTCGAAACGTCCGCTCGTTTGCGCGCGCATGAGCACGCTGATGATGTCCTCGCGAAACGGCGCGATGGTGGCGAGCTTGCGGTAGATGCGCAGCGCTCCCTTGTCATCGCCGCGCAGCCGCAGAATCCGGGCGACGCGCTCCAGGTAGGAGGCGGCCAGCTCGATGTCCTGGTCGTCGAGGCAGATGTCGGCGAGGCGCAGGAGGGGTGCTTCGTAGACAGGGTCGGCGCGCGTGCCGGCGAGGTAGCAGCTCAGGGCGGCGTTGGACTTGCCCAGAGCGCGACAGCGGTCGCCGGCATCCAGTGCCAGCTCGGCCACCGCGCGGCCGCCGAGATCCGTGGCCAGCTTCTGGAGGAGCGCCGCTGCCTCGTCGAGCTTGCGTCGCTGCAGGCGGTCACGAATCTGCTGGCGGAGCTCGACGATCGCCGGCTCGAAATCGAAGCGGTTCTGCGTCTCTGCATCATGCTCGGAGGTGTCCTCCGGCTCGACCTCGCCGGCGGCCGTGAGCACGGTGCTGACGGGACGGCGCCGTGTGTAGCGCTCGGGGCGCTGGTCGCGAACGTGCCAGCCCTTCCCGCTGGGCTCCTCCTCGGCCTCCGTCGCCGATGGCCGGATGTCGACGTCGGCGGCCGCAGCTTCGGCCCTGGTGAGGTCGTCGATATCGCTGAGGTGGAAGCCGTCACGCGGAGCGACGAACGGCACGCCGCCTGCCGGCGCCACCGGCTCGAACACCTGCGCGGCAGGCAGTTCGGGCACGTGCGTGACGTCTCGCTTGAGCGGTATCACAGGGCGCGCCGGCGGGGGCGGCGCCGCCGCCGGGCGGGCTGCCGCCGGCTCCTCGATCCGGATGCCGGCCGGCTGGGGAGGCGGCGCTACGGGCGCGGGATCCGGGGCTGGGGCACGCTCGACGGCTGCGGCGGGTTCGATGGCAGCAGGCTCGGCGGGCTCGCCCTCCGGCTCGGGCGCCGACCTGCGGAAGAGCGTGAAGCGCGGGCGCCTGGCGTGGTCGTCACCGTCGGCGTCATCCACCTGCTCCGGGTGCGAGTTTTCGTCTGCCAACGGCGCGAGCGCCGGCTCCGCTTCCGCCTCTGGCTGCAGTTCCGCGGCCACCGCGGCCTCCGCCTCTGGCTCGACGGCACCGTTCGGCGCCTCCGGACTGGGCATCGCTGCCGGCGGTGCGGCTGCCTCCGGTGTCGGGATCACCCTGAGCGCCGGCTCGGCCGCGTGACCGGACAGCGCCGCAACCTCCTCGGCGCCGACGAGGCGGGAGGCAGTGGAGACGGCGGCGAGCTCGCTCGATGCCGGCTCCGTCTCCTCGGGCGTCAGCGCGTCAAGCGAGAGCAGGTACTCGTAGACGGCGCGCTGCAAGCGGCGCGTGAGGTTGCCCGCCGCCGTCGGCGGCATGGAGGCGAATGCCAGGTGACCGGCTTCCTCGACAACCGCGAGCAGCGCAAGCTCGCCCAGTTGATCGTCACGAACAGCCTGGTCGAGACGCACGCCAAGCAACGCGGGAAGTTCGTCGACGTTCGGCGCGAGTGCCGACACGGCGTCGTTCCATCCGCGGCGGAGAATCTCGACGTTCGCGGCCGCTACGGTCATTCGCTGCGACCATTCTCAGGGGCCGCGCGGCCCCTCACTGGCTACCATGGGGCAACGAATCTGTTACCTCTCGTCATACAGGCACCGAGCGCGTCTGGACACTGATGCAGGCGATCGTGGTACGAGGGCTGCGCAAGTCGTACGGCAGCACGCACGCGCTCGCTGACGTCAGTTTTGAAGTGCAGCCCGGAGAGGTCTTCGGATTGCTCGGCCCGAACGGTGCGGGCAAGACGACGGCAGTCGAGATCCTCGAGGGCTTTCGCCGCCGCGACGCCGGTGAGGTGAGCGTGCTCGGCGTCGATCCCGAGCGTGGCGGGCGACATCTGCGCCAACGAATCGGCTTGGTCTTGCAGGAATGCGCGGTCCCGCCGCTGCTGACGGTGACCGAGCTCATCGACCTGTATCGCGGTTACTACCCTGCACCGCGCCCGACCGCGGACATCATCGAGCTCGTCGGTCTCGGCGAGAAGTCCACGGCGCGTATCAAGACGCTGTCCGGCGGACAGCAGCGCCGGCTGGACGTCGCGCTGAGCCTGGTCGGCGACCCCGAGCTCATCTTCCTGGACGAGCCCACCACGGGCTTCGACCCGTCGGCCCGGCGTCAAGCCTGGGACCTGGTGCGCAACATGCGCTCGCTGGGCAAGACGATCCTGCTCACGACGCACTACATGGACGAGGCGCAGCAGCTGGCGGACCGGATCTGCATCCTCCGCCACGGCGTCGTCGTGGCCGAGGGGACGCCGCAGTCTCTGCGCGCCGCCACCGACGGGAGGACCCGCGTGCGCTTCACGCTGCCCGCCGGCGCCGACCTCGCTGCGCTGGCGCCTCCGGTCACCGTGGAGGACGGCGTGGCATGGCTCGAGACCACGACACCGGCGCAGACGCTGCACGACCTCACCGCGTGGGCGCTGGCCCGCGACCTCGATCTTGCCGACATCGAGGTGACCCGGCCATCGCTCGAGGACGTGTACCTGGAGCTGACCGCCCATGAGTGACGCGGCCATGGTGGCGCACCAGGTCGGCTATGAGCAGCGGTCGTTCTGGCGCAACCCTGCCAGTGCGTTCTTCGCCTTCGCCCTCCCCATGGTCTTCCTCGTGGTTTTTGCCAGTATCTTCCGTAACACCGATGTCGAGGTCGCCGGCCATCGGGTCGCGTACAACGACTACTACATCCCCGCCCTGATCGCGTTCGGGGTCATGGGCGCGTGCTTCACCAACATCGCCGTCTCGGTGGCCGTTCGCCGGGACAGTGGAATCCTCAAGCGCATGCGCGGCACGCCGTTGCCGGCCTGGGCGTTCATCGCCGGACTGGTCGGCTCGTCTGTCGTGGTCAGCGCCGTGCTCACCGGGCTGACAACGCTGTTCGGCATCGTCGCCTTCGGCGTGCACGCGCCCGCGCATGTTCCCGCGCTGCTCGCCACGCTGGCGATCGGTTCGGTGGTGTTCTGCGCCCTCGGCCTCGGCGTCACCGTCGTCATCCCCAACGCCGAGGCCGCCGCCCCCATCGTGCAGCTGCTGCTGCTTCCGCTGGTGTTCATCTCCGGCACGTTCTTCACCATCGACCAAGGCTCGCTGCCGGCGAAGATCGCCACGTACTTCCCGGTGCGGCACCTGATCGCGGCGATGCAGAGCGCCTTCGACCCGGCAGGCGTTGCCGGCGATGGATGGAGTACCAACGATTACAAGGTCATGGCCATATGGGGCCTGGCCGGGCTGATCGTGGCAATCCGCCACTTCCGCTGGGAGCCGCGCCACACCTGACGCGTTTTGAGACGAGAAGCGGCCCGAGGGGATGCGCGGGGCACGCCGTCGGCGACGCCGTTGGCGTCGCTCGCGGCTCAGCTCTCGCCCGCGGGGACCGCCGTGGGCTCCGAGATGGCCCCTCACACCCCCTCGGACCGCTTCTCGTCAATGACGCGCGCAGTGTGGCGCTATGTCGGCTCGTTGGCGGCTTGACGATGGGCCAGCGTCAGCGCATCGAGTAGCCGTGCACCGCCGTACCGTCCCCGGACCACCAGCACGTTGATGAGGTTGGCGACGCGCCATTCGACGGTGATCTGCACCGCCTGGGCGCCGCCGGCCGTGTCACGCACCAGGCTGTCGGCATGTGCTGCGTCCCCCAGCGGACCGGTGGACAGCGGGTTCTCGCCGGCGCCGTCACGCGCGCGGATGTCGGCGCTGTAGACGGTCGCGGCGCCGGACACTGTGGCGAAGCGCTCCACTGTGCTGGTCACGTCGAGCGGGCCATCGGACGTGGCGAAGTCACGTGTGTCGAAGCTCACCAGTCGCGAATAGCGCACCGTGCTGGCGGCCTGCAGGTTGTTCCGCCGCAGCCGGCGCACCACCGTGGCGTCGGGCGTGGGGCTGGCACCGGCCGCCGGTGTGGCGATGGCGTCCGCATCGACAGCGTGGGCAGCGGTGTAGATATGAAAATCCGGCGACACCAGCTGGTCGAGCGCAAGCAGAAAGCGTGCAGGATCGCCGCTCAGCACGCGCTCCTGCGTGCTCGACCCGCATGCGGTCAACGCTGCGGCGGTCAGCGCCGACAGGACAGCCCTGCGCATCAGCGGACGGTAACGCGGCGCGGCCTATTCGTGGTGCAGAGCAGAGAGGACTGAAGCGCGGACCGCGCGACGCGCCGGCCCGAACACGGCAACGACGGCCGTGGCGATGATCACCACCCCCAGAGCGACCGCCATGCCGGTCGGGAACGCGAACCCCGGCGCTAAGGCCGCAGTCGCGCTCACCCGCAGCATCGGCAGCGCGATAAGGCAGCCGGCGCCGACACCGACGAGGATCGCGGTGGCCGCCAGCAGCGCAGCCTCACCGAGCACCATGCGCAGGGCCTGACGCCGGCTCATCCCGACCGCGCGCAGTATCGCCAGCTCGCGCGTGCCTTGCCGCACGTTGACAATCAGCGTGTTCACCACGGCGAGCATGGCTATGGCAACCGTCACGATGGCCAGCGCGAGCAGAAGCCCGATGGCGTGCTCCAGCGAGCGCCGGGCGGCCGCGGCGATGTCGCTGACGAGAACGGCCTGCAGTCCGTATGTGTTTGCCGTCGCGTGCACGTCGGCGGCGTTGCCGTTGGTGCTGACGACGAGGTCGTCGAAGCCGGCCGCCTGGTTGCCGAAATAGGTGCGCGCGAGGTCGGACGCCATGAGCAGGCTCTCGCCGCCGTCGCCGGCCGGGAACGAGTGCGTGAGCACGCCCGCGACCCTGAAGTACACCGTCCCTGACGCGGTGTCGACGGGAAGCTGGTCGCCGACGGACCAACCTGCCGCACTGGCCAGTTGCTGCGGCACGAGGAAGCTGGGTTCGGCCTCGAGCAGGCGAAGCGCGTCGGCGCGTGCCGGGGTCACGACATCCAAGCCGCCTCGCGCCTGGTACGCGGCCGGGTCGATCGAGGTGATGCCCTCGACAGCGCCGGCAACCGGCTCTGAGAAGAAGCGCAGCGGAGTGACATGCTCGACGCCCCGGCTGTGCTGGATCGCTGCGACGATCTCGTCGCGCTCGGTCACCGGCCCGTGGATGACCATGTCGCCGACGAAGAGCTGGGACACCCATTGATCGCTGGCGGTGAGCGCGCCCGCCGTCAACGAGCTCACCGCCACTGCCGCGGCAACGCCGACGGACAGTCCGGCGACGGTGAGCGCGGTGCGGTTGCGGGTCCGGCGCAGCTCGGTCGCGGCGGCCCGCGCCCCCGGCATCAGGGGCGAGAGGACGACGGCCAGAACGCGGGCGATGGCGGGCGCCGCCACCGGCAGCGCCGCCAGCACACCGGCCAGGAAGAGCGCCACACCGAGGGCGACGAGGCCTTCACTGTCGCTGAGGAAGCAGACGGCGGCGATGACCAGCACGACGGGAGATGCGGCAACCAGCGGAAGGCTCGTCCTCTGGCGCTCGGCGCCCGGGTGCGAGCGCAAAGCGGCGAGGATCGGCGTGCGCGCTGCCCCAACGGCGGGGATCAGCCCGCCGACGGCGGCTGCGCCCAGGCCGGCTGCCAGCGCGCCGAGGACCTCGGCGGCGCTCACCGACAACGTGGGGAAGGGCAGGTCGTTCGGCGTGAAGCCGGCCTCGAGCGCCGCCGCAAGGCCGATTCCGGCGCCGATGCCGAGCGGAACCGCGGCCAGGGACACGGCGAGCGCCTCCGCGGCGAACAAGCGGAACACCTGCCGCGCGGACGCCCCCGCGGCGCGGAGCAGGCCGATCTCGCGGCGCCGCTCCGAGGCTGCCAGGGCGGCGCTGTTGGCCGTGACACCGGCGCCGACGATCACCGCCAGCACGGTCATGAGGACGAGCAGCGGGCGCACGTCGTTGAGGGGCTCGGCGCCACCGCCGCGGGGATCGAACGTGGTCACCGTCTGCCCCATGGCCCCGTGCACCTCGGCGATGACGCCGGCGGTTGTGGCCCCCGGGCTGAAACGCAGCGCCACCAACGGCGTCTGCAGGCCGAGCTTGAAAACGCTGAGCATGGCCGCGTCATCCACGAACACCGCCGATCGCGTGAACGCCGGTCCGGCCGACGTGCCACTGGTGAAGCCGACAACGCTGAAGACGTCAGGCCCGGTGTCGGTGATGAGCTGGATGCGCTCGCCCAGCTCGATCGGCTTCGACGGAATCGGGCTCAGCGCCGTGGCCAGCCCTAGGTCGAGGGCCAGCTCCGACGTGCTGCCGCGACGGGGGAGCCGGCCCGCGGTCACGGTCACCGACCGCAGCGCGGCGCTCCCATCGTCGAGGCCGACCAGGGTCACCGCCAGGCCCTCGATACCGGCGCCGGCAGTGCCGGCCGCCACCCGCTTCTCATACAGCGGTGCGGCCTGCGCCACGCCAGGCAGGGCGCCGAGCTGAGCGACCTGGTCGGGCGTCAGCCCGGATCCGGCGTCGACGCGCACATCCAGCGACGAGCGGCCGGCGCGTGTCTGCTGTGCCGCAGTGGCCTGCGCCGCGAGGCCGTCCATCACGATCTGGGCCGCGAGCACGACGGCGATGCCCAGCGCCACCGCTACCGCCGTCAGCGCGCTGCGCAGCGGTCGCGCCAGGATTGCCCGCCGGGCGAGCAGCCAGAGGCCGCTCACAGGTCCAGCTTGCTGAGCCGCGCGATCAGTGGGGTCGGGTCCGGCGCCGCGCCGTTCTTCTCGCGGCCCAGGGCTACCTCGTCCACGATCTGGCCGTCGCGCATCACCAGGACGCGGTCTGCGTACGCGGCTACGCGTGCGTCATGGGTGACCAGCAACGTGGTCTGGCGCTCGACGTGACACAGACGGGCGAGGAGGTTCATCACGTCATGCCCCGTCGTCCAGTCGAGATTGCCGGTCGGCTCGTCGGCGAGGAGCAGCGCGGGTGCGGCGGCGAGGGCGCGGGCGATGGCGACGCGTTGCTGCTCACCGCCCGATATCTCGTCTGGACCGTGACCCTGCAGGCCGCGAAGGTTGAGCTGGTCCATCAGCGCGAAGACACGATCCTGGATGTCACGCCGGCTGACTCGCTGGCGCAGACGCAGCGGCGCGCTGGAGCGCAGGCGAAGAGGCAGCGCGACGTTCTCCGCTGCGGTGAGGGTCGGCAGCAGGTTGAACGACTGGAACACGAAGCCGATGTGGTCGCGGCGGAACCCGGAGCGTCGTTCGTCGTCCAGCGCGTAGACGTTGCTGCCGCGGATGTGCACCACTCCTCCGTCGGGCGGCTCGAGCCCGCCGAGAATGTGGAGCAACGTCGATTTGCCGCAGCCGCTCGGGCCCATCAGCGCAACGAACTCACCGTTGTGCACGCGCAGCGATACGCCGCGCAACACCTCGCGGGGCGGCCGGCTGACGCGATACGTCTTGTGGAGCGATTCGGCGACAACGACGTCGGCGTCGACGCCGACGGGGGATGTGGCGGCGGCAGCCTGGGTCAGGGCAATTCTCCTAATTGACGAGGAATGCTTCGAGGACGGACTCGATCGAGCTGGGGAACAAGCCCTCGTACTCCGCGATCGGTGGCGGTGGCGCGAACCCTGGGAGCAGGCGCGTTGGAATCGGCGTCGGCGTCGGCAGTGGCGTGGGCGTGGGTGTCGGTGGTGGGGCCGGCGCCGGCGCCGGTGTTGCTGCGGCCGTCGCCGGCGGCACCTTCGGCGGTGCCGGCGCGGGCGAGTTGCGCGGTACGGGTCGCGGTGTCGGTCTCGGAGTGGGCCTGGGGGTCGGCGCTGGTGCAGACGCGCTGAGCTGCGCGAACTCCTCCGAGAACATCCACACGTTCACGAAGGTGCCCGAGCCCGGATATGACCAGGTGACGCCTGCCGCCGTGCCCCAGGAGCCGATGCCCAGGTGCGTGTAGCTGGCGTTGAGGATGTTGGCGCGGTGCTCGGGGCTGTTCATGAACTGACCGTTGATGTACGTGGCCGACGCCACGCCTGAGCCCGCGCCCGCCGCCCAGCCGATGTTCTCGCCGGCGAGCCTGTAGTTGATGCCGTACGCATGCATCATCGAGAAGACATAGAGATTGCAGGGCGGGATCTGATGCGAGAAGTAGTTGCGCGCGATCATGTCGTCGGAGCGTCCATAGACGGTCGGACCGCAGCCGGTCCAGCGCGCGTTCTCGCCGATGGCCTGCAATGTCGTGTTGAGGCTGAGCGCGTGCACGCCGTTGCTCGCCCGGTCCTGGTTGGTCAGTGAGAAGAGCGTCGCATCGGCGCTGCCGTCCGCAGCCACGGGTATCGCGGCGCGCACCAGGTGGCTCACAGCAAACCCCGCCGCGGCAAGGAGAACCGCCCCGCACAGCACCGGGCGGACCACGCGCAGCCAGCGGTGCCGAGGCTCGGGCTCGGCGCCGGCCTCCGCACGCACCAGCGGCGCAGTCCGCAACACCTCGCTCCAGGCGTCCTGCTGCGCCGATTTGGCATCAGAGCGCGGGTGAGGTGCGATGGGATGGAACAGGGGGATGCTCTCCTAGTCGACGAGGTACGCCTCGAGGACCGACACGACGGAATTGGCGAGCAGGCCCTCATACGTCGTGATCGGCGGTGGCGGGGCGAAGCCCGGCAGCAGTCGCGCGGGCACTGGCGTGGGGGTTGGCACGGGCGTCGGCGCCGGCGTGGTGGCCGCCGGTGGCAGCGCGGGCGGCGATGGAGCGGGGGAGTTCCGCGGCGCCGGGATGGGCTTGGCGGTCGGCTTTGGCGCGGGCGCCGGGCTGGAGGCGAGCTGCGCGAACTCTTCCGAGAACATCCAGGCGTTGGTGTAGTTGGCGGATCCGGCATAGTGCCAGCTGGCGCCCGCCGCGGTGCCCCACGACCCAATGCCGAGGTGCGTGTAGCGGGAGTCGAGGATGTTGGCGCGGTGCTCGGGACTCGCCATGAACTGACCGTTGATGTAGCCCGCCGAGGCGGTCGCGCCGCCGTCACCGGCGACCCAGCCGATGTTCTCACCGGCCAGCCTGTAGTTGACGCCGTACGCCTGCATCATCGAGAACACGTACTTGTTGCAGGGCGGGATCTGATGCGAGAAATAGTTGCGCGCGATCATGTCGTCGGAACGTCCATAGACAGTCGGGCCGCACCCAGTCCAGCGCCCGTTCTCTGCAATCGTATGCAGGGCGCTGTTCGCGCTCAGCGCTCGCACTCCGTTGCTGGCGCGGTCCTGGTTGGTCAGCGAGAAGAGCGTCGCGTCACCGCCGGCGTCGGCCTGCGCAATCACCGATGCCCGGAACGTGTGGCTGATCGCCAGGCCGGCGCTGAGCACCAGGACTGCTCCGACCAGCGCGCGTACCAAGCCCGGTACATGGCCAAGACGTCGCGGCTCGTCAACGCCGGCGCAGGCCCGGACGAGCGCGGCGGTTCGCACCAGTTCCGCCCAGGTATCACGCGGCGCGTCGGGGCCCATGCACGCTCCTTGATCGATCGACCAGCTGCCGCCACCGTTCCTATCTAAACCCGCGCTCGCCGGGATCGAACCGCGCTTCGACAGGATCGTTGCACCCTCACGCTCGGGTCTGTGCGAGCCTCAGACGTAGCGTGCACATGCCCGCAATTCCGGCTGCGCAGAAGGTGCAACAGATCCGTGTCCCTCCTCGATCGAGTTCAGCGCAAGGCTGAGGAAGCCGCCCCGACGTCGCCGGCATCGCCGGCTCGCGAACCTCGACCCGCGCCTGCCCTAGAGCGTCCGCCGGGCGAGGGGTTCGTGCCTCCTGCGACACCTCCCCCTGAGGGCTGGCAGATCCATATCGCGGCACCGGAGCAACCTGCGGAACTGACGCCGGGCACACCGCTGGGAACAGGCACGGCGCGGAACGTGCAGTCGTTCGCGCCGGCCGCACCTGCTCCGGCACGTCCCACGCCGGCGCCGGCCCCCAGCCTCGCACCCGCGCCGGCCCGCGAACGCACTGCCGACGCGCCGCCTCGACCCGCGTCCTCGCTGCTGCATCGCACCGGCCTGAGCCGGCCGGGCGGCGCCAAGACCGCCGGTGGGACCGGCTATTCAGCCCTGCGCGCCAAGGTCCACCAGCGTCTCGTCGAGGAGCTGGCCGACAACGCCGAGAACGTCCCCGCGGAGGTGGTCCGCCAGCGCATTGCCGAGCTGGTGAACGAGGTGGTGGCCGAGCAGTCGATCACCATGACCCGTCAGGAGCGGCAGCGGGTGGTCGAGGTCGTCGTCCACGACGTGCTCGGACTTGGGCCGCTGGAGGATCTGCTGGCCAACCCGGAGGTCACGGAGATCATGGTCAACGGGTACCAGCAGATATACATCGAGCAGCACGGCAAGCTGACCACGAGCCCGGTGACGTTCGAGAGCAATGACCACCTGATGCAGGTGATCGACCGCATCGTCAGCAGCATCGGGCGGCGTATCGATGAATCGTCGCCGATGGTGGACGCGCGGCTCAAAGATGGGTCCCGCGTCAACGTGATCATCCCGCCGCTCGCCTTGCGCGGTCCGACGGTCACCATCCGGAAGTTCGCCAAAGAGGCGCTGACGGTGGACGACCTGGTCCGCTACGGCTCCATCACGCCGGACATGGTGCAGCTCATTCGCTCCTGCGTCCGCGCCCGCCTCAACGTGGTGGTCAGCGGCGGTACCGGTTCCGGCAAGACCACCACCCTGAACATCCTGAGCAGCTTCATCCCCACCGACCAGCGCATCGTCACCATCGAGGACGCGGCCGAGCTGCAGCTCCGCCAGGACCACGTGGTGACGCTGGAGACGCGGCCGGCGAACGTCGAGGGTCGCGGCCGGATCAGCATCCGCGACCTGGTGATCAACTCCCTGCGCATGCGACCGGACCGGATCGTGGTCGGCGAGTGTCGCGGCGGTGAGGCCCTGGACATGCTCCAGGCCATGAACACGGGGCACGACGGCTCGCTCACGACGCTGCACGCCAACAATCCGCGCGACGCGGTCAGCCGTCTCGAGACCCTGGTGCTCATGGCCGGCGCAGAGCTGCCCTCGCGCGCCATCCGCGAGCAGATCGGCTCGGCGGTCGACATCATCGTGCATCAGTCGAGGATGCGCGACGGCACGCGCAAGATCGTGAGCATCACCGAGGTGCTCGGCGCCGAGAACAACGAGGTGCGCCTGCAGGAGATCTTCGCCTTCAAGCAGACCGGCTACAACGAAGAGGGGGGCGTCATCGGCGCGCACATGGCCACCGGCGTGGTGCCCATGTTCATGGAGCATCTGACCTCCTCGGGTGAGGGCATCCCCGAGGAGCTCTTTCAGCCGGTGCGGATGATGGAGGCCGGAGCGGCGGTCTAAAGGCGCTGTGTCCTGGCGTCAGGTGACGAGCATGGCGTCGCCGAACTCATGCCAGAGGTAGCGACGCGTCAGGCACTCGGCGTAGGCGGCTTCGAGGAGGGGCCGGTCAAGGAACGCTCCCACGACGTCCAGGTGGCTGCCGTTGGCCTCGTGCAGCCCGGAGAACAGGCCGTGGCACGCGCGCAGCGCCGTCGTACGGCCGATGCGAAGCGACGTCCAGCCCTCACACGCTGACACGCGGCCGGTCGTCGCATCGACAGCGGTCTCGAGGGCGCGCACCACGCTGGTACCCACCGCCACCACGCGCTGCGCGGCGTTGATCCTGCGCACCGCAGACGCTGGGATGGAGAACCATTCCTCGACCAGGGGATGGGTGGCATCGATGTCGTCGTCCTGCGTGGAGCTGAGGCCCGTGTGCAGCACGATGTCGACGACATCGATACCCCGGTGACGCAGGCCGAGCAGCAGCTGCCAGGTGAGGTGGCGCCCTGCTGACGGCGTCTCCGCCGAGCCGGGATGGTCAGCGAACACGGTCTGCAGGTGCTCGATGCTCACCCCCGCGCTCGCGTACGAGTAGCGGATCGGCTCACCGCTGCTGAGCAGCGAGGCGAAGCCATCGCCGCTCACACGCTCGAGGCGCCAGAGCGACGGGAGGTCGTCACGTCTGTGTGCCACACGAGCGACGAAGCCGCCGGGAAAGTGCAGCACCTCACCTTCGTGGAGTGGCACGGGCGCGTGCGGGGGGAGCGGCGACACGGCGATGACGTCCCAGCTGCTCGGACGGCGCACCCAGGGACGCACCTGCACCCGGCTGCCGCCGGCGCGCTCGCCATTCAGCGCGGCGGGGATCGTGCGGCTGCTGTTGACGACGAGCAGGTCGCCGCGGCGCAGGTGCCGGCCGATGTCTGACACGTGCGTGTGCGTGATGCGCCGCTGCGCGCGATCGACGACACAGAGTCGGGCGCCGTCACGGGGCAGCCCACGAAGCTCCGCCGGCATGGGCGCGCGCAGCTCGGCGGGGAGCGACGTGATCACAGGCTCACGCCAACGCGCCCGGCGCCGGAGAAGCCGCCCACCAGCAGCTCGACCATGGCGGCGGCCACGTCGTCCGGGTTGCGCAGCGACGCAGGGTCGGCTTCGGGGTCGGCGGCGCGGTGCATCGCCGTGTTCATGTCGCCGGGGTCGATGGCGATCAGGCGCACGCCACTGCCCTCCAGCTCGGCATTCCAGCTGCGCGTCAGCGCTTCGAGTGCTGCTTTGGAGGCGCCGTACAAGCCCCAGCCCGGGTAGCCCTCGACCGCGGCGTCCGAGGTGATGTTCAACACCAGGCCGCTGCCCCGCATGAGCATGCCGCCGATGAGCGCCTGGGTCATGCGGAAGGCGCCGATCACGTTGACATCGAGCACGCGCTGCAGTCCTTCGGAGGGTGCATCGCTGAGGAACGGCAGCGGGGTCGGCCCCAGGTCGGAGGCGTTGTTGATGAGCACATCGACGCGGCCGAGCTGCGCCAGGGCCGTTGCCGCGAAACGCTCGATGTCGGGAGGCGAGCCGACGTCAGCGCTCAGCGCGACCACGGTTCCGCCGTAGCGTCGCGCAGCGTCGGCGGCGGCCTCGAGATCTGCCTCACCGCGCGCGCAGAGCGCCAGCGATGCGCCCTCGCGAGCCAGCGCGAGGGCCAGCGCGCGGCCGAGCCCGCGCGACGCGCCGGTGATGGCCACGGCGGTGCCGTCCAGTCGCTTCACGCTTCGATCATGGAGCGGCGGCGCGCACCGCCGCGACCGTCCATGGACCGAGACGGCCGTCCGTCCAATGACGGATGCGTGCCGAACCGCGCGTTATTCGACGAGGCGGCTGCGGATCGCCAGCACCGCCGCCTGGGTGCGGTCGGTGACGCCGAGCTTGCCGAGGATCCGGCTCACGTGCGTCTTCACCGTCTTCTCGCCGATGCGCAGGCGCGAGGCGATCTCCTTGTTGGGCAGGCCCTCGACGATGAGGCGAAGGACGTCGCGCTCGCGCGCGGTGAGACCCGCGGCCGCCGGCGACGGTTCGGCGGCGCGGCGCATCAGTCGCGTGGCCACCAGCGGATGCAGGGCCGGCCGTCCCGCGTGCACCTCGCGGATCGCGGCAGCCAGCGCTTCCGGATCGAGATCCTTGAGCAGGTAGCCGGCTGCGCCTGCGTCCATTGCCGCGAAGAGCTCGACGTCGTCGGTGAAGCTGGTGAGCACGAGCACACGCGCGTCCGGCGTGTGTGCGCGGATGGTGCGCAAGGCCTCCAGTCCATCGCCTGCGGGCATGACCAGGTCGAGGATGACCACGTCGGGAAGCACCTCTGCGGCCAGCTGCGCTCCCGACCTGCCGTCGGCGGCCTCACCGACGACGCTGATGTCCGGCTGCAGGTGCAGAAATGCGCGCAGTCCCTCGCGCACCACCGAGTGGTCGTCGACGAGGAGCACCCGGATGGCGTCGCTCACGAGCGTGAGCGCCCAAGCGGGACGCGAACCGCCACGGTGCTTCCGGCGCCCGGCGTGCTGCTGACCTCGAACGACGCCCCGAGCGCGTCGGCGCGCTGGCGCATGGTGGTCATCCCCAAGGTGCTCTCCGTTGCTGCGTGCGCGCTGGGGTCGAATCCGGGTCCGTGGTCTGACACCGTGAGCGTGACGTTCGAGCCGCGGCGCTTGAGGCGCACGCGCGCCGGCGCGCCTGGGGCATGCTTGACCGCGTTGTGGATGGCCTCTTGGGCGATGCGCAGCAGCGCGTGCTCCTGATCGAGCGTGAGGCCGAGGTCTGGATCCGTCTCCACCTGCATGTCGAGCGTGTGCGTGCGGCGCAACCCATCCACGTGCTCGCGCACGGCAGCCGCGAGGCCGTCGCGCTCGAGACTCTTGGGCCGCAGTGCCAGCACCAGCGTGCGCAGCTCGGTCAGGGCTTCAGCGGCGCCATTCTCGAGCCGCTTGAGCGTCGCAGCTGTCGCGGCGTCGGGTGCCCCCAGCGCGGCGGCGCGCGCTTCGTACACGAGGCTGAAGAGTCGCTGCGATGCGGCATCGTGCAGCTCGCGCGCGACCCGGGTGCGCTCCTCGATCACAGCGAGCTCCTGCGCGCGAGAGTACAGGTCGGCGTTGGCGATGGCGACGCCGGCATAGGCGGCGAGGTTCTGCAGCGTGCGCCGGTCCGCCGCGCTGAAGGAGCCCGTGCGGCTGCCCGACATGAACAGGTTGCCGAGCACTGTGCCGCGGTGTGTGATGGGAACGCCGAGGAAGTCGGTCATCACGGGGTGATGCGCCGGGAAATACGAAAAGCGTGGATGGCGGCGGATGTCGCGCAGGATGATCGGTCCTTCGTCGAGCAACGCGCCGAGTACCCCGTGCGTGTGCGGCAGGGCGCCGATGCGCGCGGCCTGCCGCTGCGTGATGCCCTGGGTCAGGAAACGGGCGAAGCCACCCTGCCCATCGGGCACCCCCAGCGCCGCATATCGCGCACCGACGGCCGATCGCGCCACGCGAAGGATGCGGCGCAGGACGAGATTGAGGTCCGAGCTGTCGGCCAGCGCCAGCAGCTTGAGCACGTGGCCGGCGAGCGGGTCGGCGAGGCGTTGACGCTCCACACCGACAGGATGTCAGAGGAGCGGCGGTGCCGTAACCCGGCCACGTGCTCGGGAGCGTCAGCATCTTGGAGGACGCTCAGGCTCGTATGCTAGCGACGATGGGAGAAAGCCTCAGAGACATGGTGCGTGAACTCCTGGAGCGGGTGCCAAAGACGACTGTCCAAGACGTGAAGACAGCACTGGACCGCGGTGATGTCGATTTCCTCATCGATGTTCGCGATGCCGGCGAATACCGCAAGGGGCACCTGCCAGGGGCGCGCAACGTGTCCCGAGGAATGCTGGAGCTGAAGCTCGATCCGAGTGCGCCGATGCCCGATCAGGACGTCGCAGGCAAGTGGGATGCGCGCATCATTCTGTACTGTCTTCAAGCTCCGGGCTTCCGCTCACTGGCAGCGGCCGATACCCTCGCGCGCATGGGCTACACGAACGTCCGGCAGCTCGCCGGCGGCGTCGAAGGCTGGGCAGGCGAGGGGCTGCAAATCGTGACCGAAGAGGCCAAGAAAGCCTGACGACTGAAGGATATGGATGCTGGCCTTACCGCGGCGTGGGGCGAGCGAGTAGTCGACGCCGCGACTGTCGCGGCGAGACGGATTCAGAAAACCGAGAAGGAGAGGCGAACGGCGTAACCGCTGGCACACCGGGTCGACACCGCTGCCTCAGGCCAGACATCCGCACATGTATCTCGGGAAGGGAAACCGCTTCGAGCCCCGCCCGCCAGAGATCAGAGCGTGAGGGTGCCCGTCACCTGCCAGGTCCCCACGCCGCCTGCAACGGTGAACGTCTCGGTCGCGGTTCCCGTCGCTCCACTGAAGATGCCGACGCTGCGCGTCCCGTCCACATTCAGGTTCGAGGTCCAGAAGCTCGGACGCCCATAGTCTTGGTTGCTCGGGTTCGATGGGACGTTGCCCGAGCTGCCGGGAAAGCAGAGCATTCCTGATCCGATCAGTACGAGCGTCGAATCCGTGCCGAGCAACGCAATGTCGTCTTCCTTGTCGAAGGAAAGGCAGTTGCTCGACGGTATGGGCTGGAAGTTGCTGTCGAACACGTCGATCTCGGCCGGCCCAAACCCTTGGAGGTTGCCCACACCACAGAAGACGTCAGTCGGGCACGGGTAAACGTTGTTCTGTTGACCGGCCTTCGGGAAATGCACCGTGAACCGCCCGGAGAGCGGCTGCGTGGCCGCGCTCGCAGCGCTTCCCCCGATCACGAGGCCAGTAACCGCTATCGCCGATGACCAAAGGATTTTTCGCATGATCCGCTCCCCATAAACCCTTGCTCTTGGCTGGCAGGGACCGCTCATATTAGCGGGTGCGGGCTCGCCCGGAACGACTTCTAAGTCGTAACCGGCGCCGCTGACCACTAGGGAGGGGCAGGCTGTGCACGCGAGGGTGCGCTGATCACCCCTGACGGCGCGCCACCGTCGGCTCGACAGCCCGTGCTTCAGGATTGATCCACTCGCGCCCTGGCGCTATGTTTCAACCGCCGCTTGAGCGGCAAGGCGCTCCACGCCCTCGGTCAAGTTCTTCTGAGTCAAGGCGCGCACTCGGCGCGCGTAAAGCGCTGCGAATGGACCGTCTAGCCTCGCCCGGTGTGTGATGCGTACGCCCGCCTCTCTCGGGTCGATGACATGCTCGAATGTGAGGCGGGCGCCGGGCAGGCGCGACGCTGTTGCGAACATCCTCTCCGGATCAACGGCGGTAATGCGAAAGCGGAGCGCCCATGAACCCGGAGGCTTCGACTTGCCCTTTGACCCAATGGCGAAAACACCTTCGAGGGTTGCCCATTGGACACCTGGTGACCATTCACTCCAGCGAGCTACGTTTGAATACCGTTGCCACACGGCGTTCGTGCTTCCGGCCGAGTCCGCGCTG
>Ga0066710_100000139_pt1 | contig 34706 bp, 33 predicted proteins | sample GraSoiAngelo_159_FD_79666 | JGI IMG/M metagenome (GOLD analysis project Ga0066710, IMG submission 79666) | Grasslands soil microbial communities from the Angelo Coastal Reserve, California, USA - 14_1009_16_40cm | ecosystem: Environmental > Terrestrial > Soil > Grasslands | place: USA... | reverse complement strand
GCTGGCAGTGGCGGACGCGTTCCGCCGCGGCAAAGGTCGAGCACGTGAACGCGGTGCGGCGCTCACCGCGGTGGCGCTCGTGTTCGTCCTCGTGCCGAGCGTCTACGCCGCGTACCTGACCAATGTCGCCCGCGAGGCCGCTCTCGAGGTGTTCAAGCCCGCCGAGCAAGCCTGGCAGCCCAGCCCGTTCCAGCCGACCACCCACGACGAGGACTTCGGCGTCGAGCCCATCGAGTCGGAGGCACCCCTGCCCACGCCCGAGCTCGGCCGATACACGGTGCTGCTCCTCGGCGTCGACTCGGGCCCGGGTCGGTCGGAGTTCCTGACCGACACGATGATCGTCGCGTCGCTCGACCCGATCGCCGGCGCGGTGTCGATGGTGTCGGTCCCACGGGACATGGTCGACGTGCCGCTGCCCGACGGTCGGACGTACCGGGGCAAGATCAACAGCCTCGTCTCGTACGCCAACCGCTACCCCAGGAAGTTCCCCGGCGCGACGTCGGGCGAGGCGGTCCTCGGTGCCGCACTCGGCAAGCTGCTCAACGTCCGCGTCGATGGCTGGGCGGAGGTCAACCTGCCCGGCTTCGTCAAGGTGATCGACTCGATCGGCGGCGTCGACGTCACCGTGAGGAATGCGCTGTGCGATCCCCGCTACAACGAGTACGGGTTCAACGGGTTCGCGATCAATGCCGGGAAGTACCACCTCGATGGCGAGGGCGCGCTCGCGTACGCGCGGATCCGCAAGTCATACGGCGAGAACGACTTCACCCGCGCCGCCCGCCAGGGCGAGATCGTCGTCGCGGCGCGCGATCGCGTCGTGAAGGGTGGCTTCGTGAACGATCCGGCCGGGTTCATCCAGGGGATGGGCAAGCTGCTCACGACGAGCCTCGATCCCGCGACCATCGGCAAGTACGTCGAGTACGCGGCCAGCATCCAGCGCGACCACGTCTACCGCGCGGTCATCACGTACCCGCTGGTGCACGGTGCGAGCAACGATCCGCGCGGCTCGGTTCTCATCCCGCGGATGGGCCTGGTCCGAGCACTCGCCGCCAAGGCCTTCCCGCCGGCGGGCACGCTCCCCAGCGGGCTCGAGACGATCCCCGAGAACAGTGACGGCCCCACGAAGACGAAGCTGCCCGCCGTGACGTGCTACGAGCCGAAGGTCACGCCCCGGCCGACGCCCAGGCCCACGCGCACCCCCGCGCCAACGCCACCGCCGGCAACGCCCACGCCCGAGCCGACCGCGCCTCCGCCGACGCTCGAGATCACGCCGCCACCACCGCCACCGAGCTGATCGCTCGGCGCCCGGAAGGTTGGCCCGACCCGTTCCGTCCGGGCCTAGTGGTTGATCGTGGGCTCCAGAAGGTATGGCGGGGCGGCCGCGTCCGTGTACGGGTATTCGAGAGAGATGTAGGCGCTCCCGCCGTTGAACTTGGCGGTCCACGACAGCACCTGGCCCACCGTGTTGAACCCATTCCGCCCCGTGATCTTGACATCGTCGTACGGGGCGTAGAGGACGCCCTTGAAGGCGATGCCAGGAGCGTCAGTGGTCCCGGAGCCGCCCATGTAGAAGCGGCGCTGGATCTGCGCGGAGGCCTGCGTCCACGTGTTCGGGGTCAGATAGAACGCGATGCCGCGACCGCCCGTGAGCAATGAGACGGTCTGGCCGGCGCAGGTGCCGAGCGGATCTGGATCGGTATTCATGTAGCACGACCTTGGCACGCACTCGTTCCCGCCGCGCGTGCAGACCGGCCAGGTGTTCTCGCCGTTGCGGGGGTTGGTCGTGTCGTTGGGGTCGATCTGCCAGGCAGCGTTCGAACCGGCGTATGGCAGCGCGACCAACGGCGGGTCGGGCGTCGCCCCGGCGTTGATGAGCAGCGCCGCGTTGGTGCCGACGTCGATCCCGTTGTCGGGGAATCCGTTCGCGCCGACGCGTGGGTCGAAGACCAGCGAGACGCCGTCGCCGATGAGATAGGACCCTGATCCGACGACGATGCGCGGCGCCGCAGAGCCGGTTCCACCGCCCCCGAACCGGAAGATCCCGGGCAGCTGGTACAGCTGGACGCCGGTCGCGTGCGACGGATCGAGGATGGCGCACTTATTGGCCGGGATGGTGATCGAGTGCCAGTAGCCGGGCGGGATCCGGGGCGCCTGCCGCGGCTGGAGGTTCTGCTCCTCGACCTCGGCCCACGAGATGCCCGCGCCCTTGTTCGGAACAGCCGTCGTGACCGAGAACTCCAGGTACAGGTTGTTGTACCAGGTGGCTCCGGTCATCGAGCTAACCGGGACTGAGAATTGGTACACGGTCGCGGACTCGGTGGCGGTCTGGGAATCCGATCCTCGAGTCACATAGGTGCTGCCGCCGGTCCGCTCGCGCAGCCTGACGGTGACAGGGACCGGGGTGCCGGCCGCCGTGTCGATCGCGCCGGAGGAACCGGTGGTTCGGAAGAGCACGTAGCGCACGATGAGGTTGCCGCCGGCGTGGACTCCGTCGATGCTGTCGAGCCCGACTCGGTATGTGTGCGCCGTGTTGTTCTGGCTGTAGACCCAGTTCGCAATCGGCCCCGTCACGGTCGCGGATCCAGGTACCGATCCCGGTAGGCTGCCGACCGCGTCCATCGTCGTCTCGTTGATGTTCAAGTACCGGTTGCCGCCGCCGGAGTTCGAGTTGTAGAACACCGGCGACCCAGCCCCTTGCCAGCGCGGGTTCGGGTTCGAGTCGTCGTTGTTGGGCCGGTAGAACTTGTCGAAGTTCCCGCCGCCGCAGATGACCGTCGAGCCCGAGACCGTCGGCGTGCCGCAGTCGGTGATCCCGTTGTCGCAGGTCCAGTCGCCGACCCACAGGGCCGAGCTGGGCGCGGGATCCGGGCTGGACTGATTTCGGTATGGCACGCACGGGACGTGGTAGTTCGGGGACGTGACGTCGTTCCAGGTCGTCGTGTCGGAGCAGACGCTGAGCGACGCGTAGTCGAGCGGCGACTCGTACTGCGGAACCGGCAGCGGCGCCATGTAGAAGGCGTTCTTGCCGTTATAGCTCGGCGCGCCATCGGAGATGCCGCCCAGTGACGGCGGGCCGTTCGGGCAGTTCCAGGAGGACGATTGGCAGGTCCCGTTCACCACGAAAGTATTGCCATCGTCCACGACGACACCCTGACCGCCGTTGGCCGTCACTTTGAGGCTCTCGTTGCTGCCGATGTCGCCGCTCAGGAGGCGAATGCCGCCCTGGCCGTCGATGGTCAGCCCGGCCGAGTTCTCGCACACACCCGACTGCGGTGGGATGTTGTTCCGGCAGAACGTCTCCAGCGCGAGGCCGGAGGGCAGGGCACCGGCGGTCGCCCAGCCGGTGCGCGGACCGGGCGTGATGCCGAGCACCCCGCCGAGGAAGGAGCGGACGTCACGGTCAACCCGCACGAAGACGACGCCCTGGTTGCCCTGGTAGCGACCTCCTGCGCCGAGGTACGCCGCATAGGCAGGTGGTGGGGTCGTGACCCAGATCTTGTCCTTCAGCGGATAGGTGGTGACTCCGTCCGTAATCGAGGTTTCGCCGATGTCCGGAGAGTTCCGGGTCGCGACGACGCCGATCGCGGTGGATGGCAAGCCGAGCTTGAGCTCGTCGTTCAGCGAGGTCCAGGCCTGGGCTCGCGCGTTGAAGCACTTGGTGCCTGAGCAGTTGGTGACGCTGGCCCGGTTCTCGAACGCGGACGCGCCGGCGAGGGCGGCGTGATCGGCGGCGTTCTGGAGGTTGCGATCGACGACGAGCCAGCTTGCATAGTCGATCGCCAGCGCCGAGATCCCGAGGAGGGCGAGCAGAAGCAGCGCGAACAGGACCAGGACCTGGCCCCTCGACCGGCCGGACGGCAGTCGCGGATCGGTCGTCTTCATGGGCATGGCGGGATCGACGGCAACGGGCTGGGGGCCAGGCCTGGGTTCTCGATCCGCATCTTCTCGCTGGCCGAGAGCGCGATCCGGTCGTCGATCGTTCCGTCGGTCGCATCGAGGAAGAAGGAGACCAGGGGCACGTACAACGGGTTTCGGTACGTCGCCGAGACATGCGCGACGAGGAAGTAGTCCCCGCCGCCAGGGTTCTGTTGCCACTCGTAGGCGATCGTCCGCGAACGGCTCGCCATCGAGAAGCCGACGATTCCGGTTCGCTTGTCCCCCAGCTGCGCGTCGAGCTCGGTCCCGATCGTGTTGCAGATCGAGCCCCACACCGTCGGATCGAAGCTCTGGTCGTTGATCCGGTACGTGGCCGCCCGACGAGCGGCGTTGCGCACCCCGTCGACCAGACCGTTCTGGGCGGCGAAGATGATCCCGATCTGGACGACGAAGAACACCATCAGGAAGAAGATCGGGGCGACGAGGGCGAACTCGGCCAGCGCCTGACCGCGCACGGAGCGACGGGTCGGCCCGGGACGGCGCAGGCCGCGGGTGATCACGGGCATTGCCCTGGATCCGTGAACCCGCTCACGCTGGGGTCGATCTTCTCGAGGCGCATCTGCGCCGAGACCGACAGGTCCCACTTGCCGTTCGGGGTGCCGTCGATGGCATCGGTGGCGAAGCCCATTGGGGCGAAGAACAGCGGATGGCCGTAGGTCACATCGACCTGGACGCGATATTCCGTCGCGATACCCGACGCCGTCTGCACTGGATAGCTGCAGAAGGTGACGCTCGGCGGGTCGGCCCAGAGTCGGGTGCCGTCGAAGGCTTGGACGTTCTCGGGCAGCAAGCCGCCGTCACATGGCGGCACGAGATCACCACACAGCTGCTGCTGTGTCCACTCCTGGAGCGAGCCGCTCCCCGTCCAGACTGGTGGCGTCTGCGGTTTGGCGGCAGCGACGCGGCGGCCGGCTTCGCGCACGGCGTTCTCGAGCCCTATCTGGGTCTCAAGCACAAACGCGAACTGGAAGATGGCCATCACGAGCAGAACGAGCATCGGGGTGACGAGGGCGAGCTCGAGGAGGGCCTGGCCGGACTCCGTCGTCCGGTGGCTCGGACGCTGCGTCCCCCACGCGGGCATCCCGGACCTGCGCTTTCTCCCTCCCATTCCCCCATTGATGCGACGTCCCGGACCTGTTCGGAGGGAGCCGCATTATCAGCCCCAGGACCTTTCGATTGACATTACTGACCGAAAGTCCTGTGCCACGGCGCAACGGAGCGTGCGGTCCGGAGCGGTCCGGTGATGTCCGGTCGGAATCACGTTCGACGGGCGTGAATCGAAAGAGCCGCGCACGGTGGGCGCGGCTCCGTCGAGATCGAGCGAGGGTTACTTGATGAGCTGGATGCTGAGCGAGTCGCCGTTGCCGACCGTTCCGCCACCGACCGGCCCGGTCGTGATGAACCGTACGAACCAGCCGGCGATACAGCTGCTGCTGCCGTTGCCGGCGATGGTGACCATCAGCTGCGGCAGGGGGACGTCGTTGTTGTAGTGGCTCTGGCAGAGCGAGTTGTTCTGGTTGTTCGAGTCGCTCATGTAGTCGATATAGAAGGAGACGACACCCGTGACGTGGTAGCTCGCGTGGCTGCCGCCGGACGTGTTGCATTCGTTGTTGTCGCAGATCGGGATCAGGACCGTGCGGTCGTCACCCACCAACGTGTCGACGGCATCCGCCAACGGCTTGGCGCAGTTGTTGCCGTTGTCCGACGCGATGGTGACCGGGAAGGAGTCGAACTGGATCGGATCCGGGTGCGTGACCTCGTAGGCGCAGTTGTTCGGCGTGCCATCGAGGTCGAGGACCATGAACGAGCCTTCGCCGGTCTTGCACAGCGGCACGATGTATTCGGTGCCGACCGGATGCGCGCCCGCAGCCCCCGGCTGGCTGATGTCCCACTGGTCCTTGGCGGCCCCGAGGGTACCGTTGCCCGAGCAGTCCGTGATGTTGACCGGGAACACGACCGGCAGAAGCCTGCCGCCGTTTGTCTTGCCCGTGACCGCGATCGCATCGGCAGAAGCGGTGAAGCTCTTGATGCCGATCACCCGCGCGAGCGCCGTGGGGAAGGTCCGGTTGCCGCCCACGTGGACGCCCTGGCCGTTCGGGGGAATGGCCCCCGCGGGTCCTGCGCCCACCGCCACGGCAAGGTTCGCCGCGACGACGTTGCCGCTCGCGTCGATGGGCTGGCCCTGCCAGTCGGTGTAGTAGGCAGCCTCGGTCACGCTGTTGAAGCTCGCGCTGGACGTAATGGCGGAGTTGACCTGAGCGTCGGTCTTCGGGACGCCGGCGAGGTGCTGGGCGATGACGGTCGCGCCAGCGTTGGCCGCGGCGTCGGCCGCGTTCTGGACGCTGCGCTGGTTCTGGTAGGCGTTACCGCCCTCGAGGACGAGCGCGACGCCGGTCACGAGGACGACCAGGCCGAGGGCGAAGACCACGAGGATCTGGCCCTCCCCCTTGCGTCGGGTGCGACCGTGGCGGGCTGACATTCCGCGCTCCTTGCTGGTGGCGTCGTGTGTGGTCACGGCTGCTTCGGACACTGCGCTGCCGTGTGGGTCAGATTCGGGCAGCTGTATTCGACGGACAGGACCGAGCTGGCGGTCAGCGTCACGCCGTTCTGGAACAGGATCCGGCCGATGATCGGCGTGATCGGGTTGTAGGTGGACTCGAAGGTCACGACGGCGAGGCAGCCCACGGCGGCCGGCGAGCAGGGGGACGACAGGTTGGGCGTGCCGTCGTCCGCCTCGTGGTAGAAGTTGATCGTGACGTTCGGCGCGGTGATCTCGGCGATCGACACCTGGTTCTTGGCGCGCTGGATCACGCTCGCGGAGTCCTGGTTGACGACGGCGAGGCGGACTCCCTCGCGTGCCGCGTTGGTCAGGGAGTTGTAGGTGAAGACCGCGGTCCCGAAGTCCATGACGGCCATGAACAGCAGCAGGAACAACGGCAGCACCAGCGCGAACTCGACGAGCGACTGGCCGCGCGAGCGTGGCGCCGCCGAGCGGCGGCGGCCGATCCACCCGATCACGGGTTGTTCACCGAGATCGTGCTCGAGCACGCGACCTGCGTGTCGGCGACGATCGTCTGCGATCGGATGGTGAAGTTGCCGTTCGGGGCACCCGGCCCCCTCTGGACGGTCGTCGAGAACCCGGCGCCGGGCGGCTTCGGGAGGCCCCACAGGCCCTGGGCGCTGTTGAACCTGACGCCGTTGAAGCTCGGGATGGTGCAGAGGGTCGGCTGCGACGCGGGTGTCACCGTGATGGTGGTGCCCGGATTGGTCGTGACGGTGCCGCACGCGTTGGTGATGCTCAGGGTGACCGTGTAATTGCCGGGCGTTGCGTACGGGATGTCGCCGGGATCCCGGAGCGTCGACTGCCGACCATCGCCGAACTCCCAGAGCCACGCCGTGCCGGCGCCGCCACCGGAGGCGTCGCTGAAATTGACGGTCAGGGTTGCCGGGCCGTTCGTCGGGTTGGCATTGATGGCGGGGTTCGGGAAGAGGCACACGCCGCCGCCGGAGCTCGTTTGCGATATGGCCGACTTGACCGGGAAGACCGACGACGCCGACACGTTCACCGTGTTGCCGACGATGTTGGCGATGATCGGGGTGATCACGCTGAACCGGCAGGTGAGGGCCACGGTGACCTTGTCGCCGAGGCCACGCGAGTCGCCGTCGCCGTCCGTGTCCGTGAACGTCGGGTCAACAGGGGTCGCAGGATTGAGCGCGCAGTTCGTGGCGGCCGCGTCGGCGAGGATCTGGTTCTGGTACTTCGTGATCTTCTCCGGGTCGGTGCTCCCCGGAAGCCACGCGAGGGGGTTGTTCGCGGCGTAGTTGGCCGCGATGCGGGCCATGTTCTGCAGGTTGATGTAGCCGAGATAGATCCGGCCGAAGTCGACCGCGATGAGCGCGAGCAGGAGGAGGACCGGCAGGATCAGGGCGAACTCGACGGTGCTCTGGCCACGTCGATCGGTCGCGGGGAAGCGGAGAAGCTGGCGAAGGACTCGGCCCGACTGCCGCCGCCCTGCCGGTTCACTGATCTCCGAGCGTCGTCCCCGTGCAATCGTCAACGAGACCCCCCGGCCCCTCGTGACCGATGCGACCGCCCCGGTCTGCGGAACCCCTTTCGAGGTGCCCGGATTATCGAGCATCAGACCTTCCAATTCACCTTGCATGCGCGGGCGCTTCGGCGACCTGTGGTGGCGCGGACGCACCACGTCGCAGACGCAGGTTCTCGCTAGCGCACGTCCTGAACAAGGCAACGCGACGTTAGTCGAGGCGTTCGGGCCCTCAGGCCAGCCGTTCGTCCGTGCGAGCGTCGAAATTGGTAAGGGCTGGAAATTCCGAGCTCGGCCTTCGCCGCCTCAGCTCGAGATCGAGGCTGCAACGATCGGAGCGGGCCGCCGGATCACGCGGACCGCGATCGACGAGGCGGCGATCGACAGGGCGACCGCCGCCAGCAGGGCGGCGTACACCTCGCCCGGCAGCACCCCGCGGGCAACGGCGACGGTCGCGAGCACGAAGCCGAACTCGCCCACCTGGCCGAGGCCGACCGCGAGCTGGCCGTGATGTGCGGGCAGCCGCGCCAGCCGCGCGAGGCCGAAGATCACCAGCGATTTGGCGACGACCACCAGGCCGAGGCTGAGCGCGAGCCAGCCGAGGCCCCGGCCGAGCGCGCCGGGGTCGATGAGCGTGCCGATGGCGACGAAGAAGAAGATCGCGAACAGGTCGCGGAACGGCAGCAGCCGCTTGCGCGCCTCCGATGAGACCGGCCCCTCGCTGATCGTCAGGCCGGCGATGAACGCTGCCAGGGCGAGGGGCATGCCGGTCAGGAGGGCGCCCGCGCCGGCGACGGCCAGGCCGGTCGCGATGGACACGGCGAGGAACAGGTCAGGCTCGCTGCGCATGCGCGCGAGGACCCGAGGCAGGAGCCGTGAGGTGAGCAGCGCGAGGGCCCCGAATGCCGTCAGCCCGAGCAGCGTCAGGTGGATCGGCCGTCCGGCGCCCAGCACGGCCAGCAGGATGATCGCCCCGGCCACGCCGATCACGTCCTGGAGGACCGACCAGCCGATCAGCAGGTGATCGGTCTCACGATCGGTCGTGCGGCGTCGGCTGCGGGTGATGTTGACCACGACCACGCTCGACGACATCGCGATGGCGAGCCCGAGCAGGGCTGCGGCGGCCAGATCGAGCCCGAGGAGCGAGAACGCGGCGGTCGATGCGCCGAAGGTGATCGCCATCTGGATCGGTGCGGCCCACAGCACGGCCGGATGCTCGCGCCGGAGCTCACGCAGGTCGACCTCGATCCCGACCTCGAACAGGAGCAGGATCGCGCCGACCTCGGCGAACAGGCTGACCTGGCCGCGATCCGCGACGTAGCCCGGGGTGAACGGTGAGACGGCCAGCCCGACGGCGAGATAGCCGACGATGGCGGGGAGCGTCAGGCGCCGAGCGAGCCAGCCTGCCCCGGCAGCGGCAAGGAGGATCGCCCCGACCTCGAGGACCGTCTCAGCGGTGTGCTCCACCCTCGAATGGTACGGGCCGGGACCTCCCGAGCCGGCCAGCTGCGACACCACTGTGGGGTCGAATGGACCCCGCCGACCGCTCCGGCAAGGCCATGCCTGTCAGGGTGTGGGCATGCTCAAGGCCCTTCGCAACCTGATCCTGTACCGGCTCATCGGCGGTCGGATCATGCTCGGCCTGGCCCTGCTGGGCCTCGCGCGGCGCATCCTCGGTCGTCGCCGATCGTCGACGACCGGGCGCTCCTCGACCTACCAGCCCTCCCAGGGCGAGTCGCAGATCGTACAGCGCGACCCGCGGTAGCGGCTCCAACCACGCTCGGGATCGGTCTCGTAGCCGTCGCGCCAGCGATGGGCGCCCAGGACGTGGAGCACGTTCCACGTCGAGTCCGCGATGCGCGAGGCGAGATGGAAAGGGGCTCGGGCGACGCGGGCACCCAGCGAAGGCTCGAAGGGGACGACCTTGGGGGGCGGCGTCGCGCGCTCGGAACCTTGCATCTTCTGCCTCGGCTGGGCGTGGCGGGATTCTGCGAGTCTTACAGAATCGTGACAGACAGCAAGGCTAGCCGCACGGCCGTTGCGCTTCTGTCTACTGCGGAACAGACCGGATAATGCCCCTGTAATCCCCTTCCCGGAATCCTTGGCGCATGGGCAGCAACGTCCATGCTGCATCCACCCCGCAGCAGCTTGGATCGCAACTGCTGGCCTCGCTTCCGTCGCGGGATGCCGAGACCATCCACCGCGACCTCGAGCGCGTTCGACTGGACGCCGAGCGATCCCTCGTCCACGCCCACGCGCCGGTTCGCCGTGTCTATTTCCCCGAGTCCGCGCTCATCGCCCTCTCGGTGACGATGGCAGACGGCCGGACGGCAGGCGTCACCATCGTCGGGCCGGAGGGGATCGTGGGCGTATCGGCCGCGATCGGCGATATGGGCATGATGGACGCCGCCGTGCTCGTGCCCGGCCTCGCGCAGTCGATGTCGGCGGAGCGCTTCCGGTCGGCGATCAAGTCGAGCGACGGGGTGCGCCGCACGGTCGAACGGTACGCGGTGTCCCTGCTTCGCCATCTCGCGCAGACGGTCGCCTGTAACCGCCTGCACACGCTGGACCAGCGAGCGGCGCGGTGGCTGCTGCTCGCCGGTGACCGGATCGGCCGCGAGACCTTCCCGCTCACCCAGGAGGCCTTCGCCGACCTCCTCGGCGTGTCACGGCCGGCCGTTTCGACCGTCGGAGCGCGCTTCGCCCGAGAGGGTGCCGCCGAGTTCCGACGGGGCACGGTCCACATCCTCGACCGCGGGCGTCTCGAGAAGGCGAGCTGCGAATGCGTCTCGTCCGATCGGGATGCGCTCGAGCCAGCCGCCCCGCCCGTGGAGGGCTCGAGCCACCGGATCCCGCGGCACCTGCCGCGGACGGCCCTGGGAATGATCCGCCCGGAGATCCGCCGGGCTCGTTGACAGTGGAGGCAGCCATGAACGAACGCCAGAAGCCGGACCTGAGCACCATCCCGCCCATCGGCAAGCTGCCGGACGAGGAAACCGCCCCGACACAGACCGAGCAGGCGGAGCGTGTCGGGCGCACCGCGACGGCCGTCCCGGGCGCGCCGCCGGCCGTGGGTGTCGAGGCGACGACCATCGATTCGAACCAGCCAGGCATCCCGAGTGACGAGGAGCGGGAGCTCGACAAGCTCCGCCGCGGCTGACCCTCGGCGGGTCAGTCGCCGATCGGGTCCGCGCGGAGGTCCGCGTCCTCTGGGTGCCGCTCGAAGTGGCGCCGGAAGAACGGGCAGCGGGGCGTGACCGTCAAGCCCGCGGCTCGAGCGTCGGCGAGGACGCGACGCACGAGCGCCGACGCGATGCCGCGCCCCTCGAACTCGGGCAGCACCTCGGTGTGGAGCGCGACGAGGCGCGTGCGCACGCGCCCGTAGTCGACCCAGCCCGCGAGCGTTCCGTCGAGGCGGGCCTCGTACCGGCGGGCTTCCGGGTGGTCCTCGATGACGAGGTCGTCGGTCACGCGGGCGGCTCCGGCTCCTGGATCTCGGGCACGAGCGGCTCGCCGGTGATCAACCGTGACCCACGGCCGTGCGTGACGAAGCTCCAGGCCCAGCGGATCAGCACGATCAGCCGGTTCGAGAAGCCGGCCAGGTTGACGATGTGGATGCCCAGCCACAGCAGCCAGGCGATGAACCCGCCGGTCCGCCCGAACGGCCCGAGCCAGGGGATGCTGGTGACGCCCGAAAGCCGGCCGATGACCGCGACGTCGCCGAGGTCGCGGAAGCGGAAGGGCTCCTGGGGTTCGCCGTTGAGGCGCGCGACGATGGCATCGGCGGCGTAGCGGCCGGCCTGGATCCCGCCCTGGGCGACGCCGGGCACGGGCTTGTCCGGCTTCCACGGCTGCACGGCGGCGTCGCCGATGACGAAGATCTCCGGATGCCCGGGGATCGTGAGGTCCGGCCCCACCTTGATCCGCCCGGCCCGGTCCGTCTCGGCCCCGGTCGCGGCTGCAACGATCCTCGCGAACGACGAGGCCTGGACGCCGGCAGCCCAGAGGATGGTGCGGGTCGGGATGCGCTCGGGCGGCCCACCCGCTGTCGGCTCGACGGTCACCTGGCTACCGCTGATCTTCGTCACCTTGGTTCCGGTGCGGACGGCGGCGCCGAGTCGCTCGAGCTGGCGTTTCGCCGACCTGGACCGGCCCTCCGGGTAACCGGGCAGGACGCGGTCCATCGCCTCGACGAGGATGATCCGGGCGTCGGGCGGATTGATCGATCGGAAGTCGCGCTTGAGCGTGTCGTTCGCGATCTCGCCGAGCGCGCCGGCGAGCTCGACCCCGGTCGGGCCGCCGCCGACGACGACGAACGTCATCCACTCCGCGCGGCGCTTGGCGACGTGCTCGCGCTCGGCCGCCTCGAAGGCGATGAGGATCCTGCGCCGGATCTGCGTCGCGTCGTCGATCGACTTGAGGCCGGCCGCGAATTCACGCCACTTGTCATGCCCGAAGTACGAGTGGCGCGCCCCGGTGGCCACGATCAGCGTGTCGTACGCGATCGGCCCGCCGTCTGACAGCGCGACCTCGCGCCGCTCCGGGTCGAGGCCGATGGCCTCTCCGAGCAGCACCGTCGTGTTCCTGTTCCGGCGCAGGATGCTCCGCAGCGGCTGGGCGATGTCGCCCGGGGCGACGGCGCCCGTCGCGACCTGGTAGAGCAGGGGCTGGAAGACGTGGTGATTGCGCCGATCGACGAGGGTCAGGTCGACGCGCGCATCCCTGCCCAGACGGCGCGCTGCGTACAACCCGCCGAAGCCGCCGCCGATGATCGCCACGCGCTGCACGCGTCCATGATCCCCGACGGGCAAGGCGCGCGCATCAGCCGATCAGGACGCCGGCCTCCCGCATCCGTTGCGCCGTCGAGCCGGCCGAGGCGAACCTGCCGCCCGGGCCGAGCGGGCCGTGGACCTCGCGCAGGATCGCGTCGATCTCCGGGCGCAGGTAGCGCCCACCGGGCACCGAGCGCATCCACTCCAGGAAATCCGGATCCACGAGGGCAACCTGGCCGAGCGACCAGCCCTCGTAGCGGCCGTAGGTCAGGACGGTCCCGAACGCGCGGCCTTTCGGCGCCCCCGCATGGTCGGGCGACACCGGGCGCGTCGCCGGTGCGCCGGTCACGATGGCGGCCGCGGCAGGCTGGCCGCCGTTGGCGTGGGCCCGGTCATACTCGGCGCGGCGATCCTTGTGGCCGAGGATCTCCCAGGCCTCGTTCAGCCGCTTCATCGTCGCGTCGTCGCCGGCGAGGTCGGGGTGGAAGCGGCGCGCGAGCACACGGTAGGCAGCCTGGATCACCTCGACGTCAGCGCCCGGGTCGACCTGCAGGATCCGGTAGTGGTCGGCACTCCACGACTCCATGGCGGTGACGATGCGCGCTCCATGGCCCGTCCGCGAGGGGCTCGCCTGTCCTGCCCCCGGTGGTACCAACGAGCGTTACCGTGCTAGACAGCGGGCAGCGGCCGGCGATGCGGGGCCGGCCGATGGCGGCTGAGCAAGACCATCACCAATAGGCTCACGGCCAACGCGGCGGCGACCGCCGGCTGGTGGACGAACACGATGACGCGGCCCAGGCCGGGCAGGAGGACCCAGGCCTTGCCCGCGACGTCGGCGGCGCGCGGCTGCCACGGATCGGGCGCCGGGTTGTTGTCGCCGAGCATGGTGAAACCGGTGTGCCCGTCGCCCGAGACGATGCGATGCACGACGAGGCGGCCCGCACCGACCTCGCCATCCGGGACGCGATAGCCCACCACATCGCCGGCCGCGACGCCGTCCACCACCTGCAGGATCACGAGGTCGCCGGCGCGGAGGCTCGGCAGCATGGAATCGCCCCTGATTACGGCGTACGTTGCCGGGCCGCCGAGCGAGGTCGGCCGCAGCGTGACGGCCCACAGCGCGACGAGCGCCAGACCGAAGGCCAGCTCCACGAACCGTCGCGCTCGGGCGCTCACGGAACGTTCACGTACGTGACGACGAGCTGGGGCGCCTGGCTTGCCGTGCCGAGGTTCTTGGCCGAGAACGTCGAGGTGATGGTCGACGTCGAGCCCTCGACGTCGTCGCGCAGCATCCAGCCGAAGTTCGTGGCGGTGCCCGCGACGAACGCGGCGACGTCGGCGGTCATGATCGCGCCGACGATGTAGGCGTTGTTCGTCAGGTTCTGGCAGCCGGCTGGGGTGCCGATGGTGAAGCTGTTCGAGGCGGACCCGCTCGCGGGGTTGTTGATCGCGGTTCCGAACGGCTGGTTGTTCCATGTGATCCCCGCCTCAGTCCAGTTCGCGGTGACGCTGAACGCGTCGACCGTTCGGCAGCTCGCGGGCAGGCCGGTCGCGTACATCCGCAACGTCGCAAGGCGGACCGTCGCCGTGGCCGGGATGGCCGGCGTGCACAGCGACAGGTCGAAGCGGATGTAGAGACGACGGTTCTGCGCGCTCCCGGTCGCGACGTTGTTCGTGGTCGCCGTACCGAAGTTGCTGGTGGCCGAGCCCTGCCGAACGGACGCATCGATCACGGAGGTCGTCGCCGCGGGCGTCGCCGTGAGCACGCAGGTGCGGTACGGGGTGAGGCCCTGCGACGCGAGGTTCAGGCCGGCGATGAGGCCCACCTGGGCGGCGAGCGCGCCGATCACCACGGCGACGACCAGCGCGAGTCGCCCGCTCGAGATGCTCATGGCCCGGTCAGGACCAGGTCGATCTCCTCGGTCGTGGCCATCGCGACCGGCGTCCCGAGCGTCACCGTGACCGAGCCACCCGCGGCCGGCACCGTCGCGCTGCCGCCGCTCGACGTGCTGGTGTTGTTGAGCGACACCTGGAGGGTCGCGTTTCCGCAGGCCGCGGGCAGGTTGCTGACGGTGACGCTGACCACGTTCGAGCCAGACAGGTTCTGGATCTGCCCGAGGCCGGCGTTGGTGCATCGAGGTGTGCTCGTCGAGGCCATGCCCAGCGAGCCTCCGGCGAAGGAGAGCGACGCCGCGAACGCGGTAGCCCCGCCGAGGACAACGATGAAGGCCACGACGGCGACGTTTCGGATGGACGACATGCCTCGCCCCAGGGAGGGGATCCCGCGGCGACCGTATGCCGGGGTCGCCGCCGGTGTGAGAGTCGGGTCAGCCGCTGATCACGACGGCAATGCCCGTCACCGACGCGGCGTTCACCGCGGGCGAGAACGTCGCCGCGAAGCTGGCGCCGGATGCCGGGGTGGTGCCGGTCGCCTCGCCGAGCGAGGCGCTGCCCGCGCCGGACAGCGTGATCTTGTAGGCCTTCGAGTAGCACGTGGCGGCGAGGCCGGTCACCGTGACGGTGCCCACGGCGTAGCCGGGGACGGTCGTCGAGTAGGAGCTGGTGTATGTCGCCGTCAGCGCCCCGGCCTGGCACGCCGCGACCGTCGTGTCCGCGGCGCCGAGGCTCTCGGTGGTGAGGTTGAGGCTGGCCGCGAAGCCATACACGGCGCCGAACGTCAGCACGCCGGCCAATGCCACGATAAGAGCGCGTTTCAAGGCATGTCCCCCACTTCGCAACGCTGCTGAACGGCCGAGTCGGACCGTTTCCGGTGTGGCACCATCGCATCCGCCGAAGCGCGGCTGATATCCCCCGCATGGCCGCTGCGCTCCGACAGGGGTCCGTGACATACGTCACGCCCGGCCTGGGCCGCCGGCACCGCGATTTGATGAGGGCATGAGCAGCACGATGCTCGACGCGGGCAGCGACGCCCGACTCCTCGCGGACACGTTCTGGTCGGACCTCCCCGAGCCGATCCTCGAGCGCCTGCTTCACGGCGCCCAGGTTCGGCGCATTCCAGCGCGGGGCACGGTGTTCGCGCTCGGCGACCCCGAGCCGCGGGCGGGCATCCTGCTCTCGGGCACCGCGCGGGCGTTCCTCGCCGCGGCAGATGGGCGACAGCTCACGGTGCGCTACGACCGCCGTGGCGCGTTCGTTGCCCGGCGCTCCCATCTCCTCGGCGGTCATTCGCCGATCGCGATTCACGCCGTGACCGACGTCGAGCTCCTGGAGCTCGAGGCGAGGGAGTTCCTGGGCCTCGTCGAGAGGGAGGCGAGCGTGGCGCGTGCCGTCCTGGCCGAGCTCAGCCGGCGGCTCGAGGACGTCTACGCGACCGTCGCCGACAGCGCGTTCGGCACCGTCCGCGAGAAGGTCGCCCGGCACCTGCTGGCGCTGAGCGATGATGGCCGGCCAGGTGAGCGGCGAATCGCGCCGATCACGCAGCAGGAGCTGGCGGACGGGGTGGGCACCATGCGCGAGGTCGCCGCGCGAGCCCTTCGCGATCTTCGGCGCGAGGGCATCGTCGCCACCGCGCCGGGCTACATCGAGATCCTGGACCCGGCTCGACTCGCCGCATGCCTCGGGGCGTGGCAGGTCGCTGCCGCCGGGCTGGAGCAGGACGCGCGGGAAGATGTCGAAGCCGTCCTCGAGGCCAGTCCGAACGCGATCGTCACCGTCGGGACGGACGGCGAGATCACCTACCTCAATGCGCTGGCGGAGGCGACGTTCGGTTGGAACCGCAACGAGCTGGTTGGGTTGCAGGTCGAGACCCTGATCCCGGATCGGGTCCGCGAGAAGCACGTCCACCGACGTGCGGAGTTCCTGGCGGACCCGGTGCCGCGTCCGATGTATCTGCGCACCGGCCTGCACGGGCGGCGACGCGATGGGACGGAGTTCCCGGTCTCGGTCGGGCTCAGCCTGGTGGCGACACGTCGCGGCTCGATGGTGCTCGCGACCGTCGTCGACCGCTCGGCGGGCTGACCCTCAGCCTGCCCGCCGCGCCGAGTGCAGCTCGACGGCCCCAGACACCCCTTTGAGCTCGACATCGCCGATGTCATCGAAGCGAATGCCCGACACGGTGGCTGCCTCGACGACCGCGCGGCTCACCAACACTTCGCCGGGACGGGCGTACTCGGCGATTCGTGCGGCCATGTTGACCGTCTGGCCGTAATAGTCGCCCTGCTGGAGGACGACCGGGCCGGCATGGAGGCCGACATGGGCTGGGGGCAATCCGGCCGGGACCAGGGCCTCGACCATGTCCAGGGCTGCGACGACCGCGGGGCCGGGGTCCCTGAACCAGAACATGACCCCGTCCCCGAGCCACTTCACCGCGCGGCCACCATGCTCAATCGACGTCCGCTTGACGATTGGAGTGAGCACCTCGGCGAGCTCCGCGGCCGCGCGATCTCCGCGCTCCTGGGTCAGCCGGGTGAACCCGGTGATGTCGAGAAAGCAGATCGCGGGCGGACGGTCGGGCGCATGGAACAGGCCGGCTCTCCCGAGGAGATACTCGAAGCCCGCGGCGATGTTGGCGGTCCAGGTCTGTTGCTGCTGGGCATGCCAGATCGCGATGAGAGCCTCCTCGGAGGCAGCCGTCAGCTCCGCGGAGCCCTCCGGCTGGCCCAGGAGTCCGGGGTCGACCCCGGCCGCGAGGCGCGGCTCGATGACCTCGGAGCGCCACCACTCGGACTCGGACTCGGCGATCCGCCGCAGGCTGTCCCCCATCGCCCGAAGCAGCCTTTCGATGGCAGCCGGACGGAATCCTAGTCGCACTTGCCGTGCGACGAATGGCACGATTGACTGCTCGTCCTCGCGAAGCCGGTCGTTCGGATTTGCCGTGCCCAGGCCGATTGCCTCGCGGATCATGGCGAGCAACGGCAGCGGAACGCCCGTCCGGCTGCTGGCCGCCTCGAACGTCTCCGCGCTGATGTCTTTGAATCGGGAGTATTCCGGGGAACTCACGAAGGCGAGCGACAGGACGCCCTGCTTCAGCCCTTCGGTGAGCCCGTCGAAAGGGAGGCCGGCTTCCTCGAGCGCTCGCATGATGCCGACCCGCCTGACGTCGTCGGTGGTCAGCCGGTCCGCGGTGTCCGGCGCCAGCACTCCGGCAGCGATGAGCCTTTCGACATAGGCGTCATCTGCGCCCGCGCGCTCTGCGACCTCCTGGCGGGTCAGGCCGGCCATCGGGGCAGTTACTTGTCCCGCACGGCAGCTCCGGCGAGGACCGCCTGGGCGGCGGCGAGGCGCGCCACGGGAACGCGGAACGGCGAGCACGACACGTAGTCGAGGCCGATCCGCTCCACCTTGGCGATCGACTCGGGATCGCCGCCATGCTCGCCGCAGATCCCGACCTCCAGGCCGGGACGCGTGGCGCGCCCCTTGTCGACCGCGATCTTCATCAGCCCGGCGACCGCGTCATCGAGTGTCTGGAACGGGTTGAACGGCAGGATCTTGTCCTCGACGTACTTCAGGAGGAAGCCGCCCTCGGCGTCGTCGCGCGAGAAGCCGAACGTCATCTGGGTCAGGTCGTTCGTGCCAAAGCTGAAGAAGCTGGCCTCGCGCGCGATCTCGTCGGCGGTCAGGGCGCCACGTGGCACCTCGATCATCGTGCCGAACTTGTAATCGACGTCGACGCCGGCCTTCGACTCGACCGCTTTCGCCTCGGCATCGAGCAGCTCACGGGTGCGCGCGAGCTCATTCACGTGGCCGACGAGCGGGATCATGATCTTCGCGATCGGGTTGCCACCGGCCTGCTTGACCTTGATCTGCGCGTTCAGGATGGCCCTCGTCTGGACCTTCACGAAGTCCGGGATCATCAGGCCGAGCCGCACGCCGCGCAGGCCGAGCATGGGGTTCTGCTCGTGCATCGACTTGATCGTGCGCAGGAGGTCCTCGTCCTCCTCTGAGGCGCCCCCGGCGTCCTCGGCGCGGGTGACCTTGACCAGCTGCTCCTCGAGGTTGGGCAGGAACTCGTGCAGCGGCGGGTCGATGAGCCGGATGACGACCGGCAGGCCGTCCATCGCCTTGAAGATGCCCTCGAAGTCGCCCTGCTGGAGGACCTCGAGCTTGGCCATCGCCGCGTCGAAGGTCGCGACGGACTCATTCTCGTCGTCGGTGAGGCTCTCGCCGGACGCCGCCTTCGCCTTCGCCCGCGTCGCGGCGTTGGCCACGAGGATCGCGCCACGCACGATCTCGAGCCGCTCACCCTCGCGGAACATGTGCTCGGTGCGGCACAGGCCGATCCCCTCGGCGCCGTAGCTCCGCGCCTGGGCGGCCTCCTCCGGCTTGTCCGCGTTGGTCCAGACGCCCATGCGCCGGATCCCGTCGGCCCAGCCGAGGATCCTCTGAAGCTCCGGCTGGTCCTCGAAGCGGGCGCTCACCGTCGGCAGCTCGCCGAGGTACAGGTCGCCGGTGGTCCCGTCGAGGCTCAGCCAGTCGCCTTCCTTGAAGTCGATGCCCGTGAGCGAGCAGGACGCCGACTTGGCCCCGTAGTTCACGTCGAGGGCCGATGAGCCGGCGACGCACGGCTTGCCGATCTGGCGGGCCACGACGGCCGCGTGCGAGGTGGCGCCGCCGCGGGCGGTGATGATCCCCTCGGCGACCGCCATGCCGTGGAAGTCGTCGGGCGAGGTCTCGATCCGGACGAGGATCACCTTCTCGCCACGGTTGACCCAGTCGACCGCGACGTCCGCGTCGAAGACGGCGCGCCCGACCGCCGCGCCGGGTGACGCGTTGAGCCCCTTCACGATGCGCTTCGCCGTCTTGAGCGCCGCGGGGTCGAAGGTCGCGCGCAGGAGCTGGTCGACCTGGGCCGGCTCGATCCGGCCGACGGCCTCCTCGGACGAGATGACGCCCTCGTCGACCATGTCCGTGGCGATCTTCACCGCCGCTGCCGCCGTCCGCTTCGCGTCGCGCGTCTGCAGCATGTACAGGCGGCCGCGCTCGATCGTGAACTCGAGGTCCTGGACGTTGCGGTAGTGCCGCTCCAGCTGGCGCCCGATGCGATTGAACTCGTCGTAGACCGCCGGCATGTCCTGCTGGAGCTGGCTGATCGGCGACGGCGTCCGGATGCCAGCGACGACGTCCTCGCCCTGGGCGTTCGTCAGGTACTCGCCGAAGAGCTGGTCCTCGCCGGTGTTCGGATTCCGGGTGAAGGCCACCCCCGTCCCCGAGTCGTCGCCCATGTTGCCGAAGACCATGGTCACGACGTTGACCGCGGTCCCGAGGTCGTGCGCGATCTTCTGGCTGTTCCGATAGTCGTTGGCACGCTTGCCGAACCACGATGCGAACACGGCCTTGATCGCGAGGTCGAGCTGCTCGAGGGGGTCGCTGGGGAAGTTGCGGCCCGAGTCCTTCTTGACGACGGCCTTGAACTCGTCAACCAGGGCCTTCAGGTCGTCGACCGTCAGGTCCGTGTCCCGGGCGTCCTTGCCGTGCGCCCGCTTTCGCTCCTCGAGCGGCTCGTCGAAGCGCTCGGCCCTCACGTCCATGACGATCCGGCCGAACATCTGGATGAAGCGGCGGTATGCGTCCCAGCCGAAGCGCTCGTTGCCGGTCAGCTTGATCAGGCCGGCGAGCGTCGCCTCGTTCAGCCCGAGGTTGAGGACGGTGTCCATCATCCCCGGCATCGAGAACTTGGCGCCGGACCGGACGCTGACGAGCAATGGACTCGCGGCGTCGCCGAAGCCCTTGCCGGTCTGGCGCTCGACGTCATGGAGCGCCTCGAGGACGTCGTCCCAGAGCCCGGCGGGGAGCTTCTCACCCGCGGCGAAGTAGTCGTTGCAGGCCGCCGTGGTGATCGTGAAGCCGGGCGGGGTCGGGAGCCCGGCGCGGGTCATCTCGGCGAGCCCGGCGCCCTTGCCGCCGAGCAGATCCTTCATCCCGCCGTTGCCCTCGGCCGCGCCGTCGCCCCACGCATAGATGTAGCGCTGCGCGGCCTTGTGGGCGCGTTCTGGAGCAATGGGCTCAGCCGTCTGTGTCATCGGGGACCGTGATTGTAGGTCCGATGGGCCACGCCAGCCCGCCATGGCGGGCCGTTACCATCACCCTGATGCTCGAGCTTGACGAGCGCGTCGTCGTCAGGGACGCGCCCCAGTACAACGCCGCGCTCGTCGGTCGCGAGGACGCGACCGAGTCACTCTCGACGTTCTGGGTCCGCTTCGACGCGGAGCCGACACCGTTCCTGGCCGGCCAGTACATGACGATCGGGGTGTTCGTCGAGGGCGAGGCCGGCGCGCCGCCGCGGATCGTCCAACGCGCATATTCCGTGGCGTCGCCACCGGCAGTCGCGGGCTCGGACGGCTACGAGATGTACGTGCGGCTGGTCGAGGGCGGGCTGTTCACGCCGCTCCTGTGGCGACTTCCGCTTGGGCACCGGATGCGCATGATCGGGCCGAAGGGCAAGTTCACGCTCGAGCCCGACGACGACCGAACGCACCTCTACATCTCGTCGGGCACCGGCAACGCCCCGTTCGTCGCGATGATGCGGCAGCTGCTCGTCGATGGCGCCCCGCGAAGGACGATCTTCCTCAACGGCGTGTCGTACGAGCGCGACCTTGGCTACCGAGAGCTGATCGAGGGCTGGGAGCGCGACGGTGGCTACCCGGTCACCTTCATCCCCACGGTCTCGCGGCCCACGGCGCCGGAGAACGAAGGCTGGACCGGGCGGACCGGCCGGGTCGAGTCAATCGTGGCGCCCGTGCTCGACGAGCTCAGCCTGACGCCTGCCGACACGATCGCCTACATCTGTGGCAACCCGGACATGATCATCGCGGCAGAGGAAACGCTCCTGGCCCGTGGCTTCCGCGAGGAGCAGGTCAAGAAGGAGCTGTACTGGCCAAAAGGCAAGGAGCCAGGCGGTCCGGGCGGCACGGAGTAGCCGCGGCGCGAGAAGGAGGTTCGACGATGGCGGACGCGTTGGCGGATGGCGTCGCGACGGCCCACGCGATCAAGGGCGCGGACGAGGCGGACATCCGGGCCACAATCGACGACTACTACCTGGGCTGGTACGACGGCGACGCCGAGCGCATGGCCCGCGCATTGCACCCCGACCTCGCAAAGCGAGGCTGGCACGACATCGGCGCCGATGTCCCGAGAATCGATCCCGACACGTTCAGCAGCATGATCGAATGGACCCGAGCAGGGCAGGGTCGCCGAACCGATGAAGCCGGGCGCCGGTACCGCGCCGAGATCAACGACGTCTACGGCGATGTCGCGGCCGTTGTGGTCCACGCCGTCCCATACGTCGACTACCTCCACCTCGTCCGGACGGCGGACGGCTGGCGGATCCTCAACGCGCTCTGGTGCCCGGCCTGACGGATCGCCAGGCGCGGCGTCAAGCGGTCCGGCCCAGGAGGTCCAGAAGCATCCCCACGAACTTCGGCTCGTCGGCGTCCGTGGCGAAGTCGACGTTGGCGGGCTTGCCGCTGCGGAACCGGAAGTCGCACACGGTCCGCCCCACCGACAGCTCCGCATGGACCTCGACGTCCACCGGGATCTGGTGCGTCGTCACGATGGACGGATCGATGATCGAGCACACCGCGAGTGCGTCGTGGACTGGCGCCGCGCCGGCCCGGTGGGGCATTGGCTGCGTGGCGTCGTAGCCGTCGATCCGCTTCAGCACGAAGCGAGCAGCCGCCTCTCCCGCGGGCGTCCCAAGGGCCCGCAGCCGCCCGGCGTCCTCCTTCGACACGAGCGCCCGATGGGTCGCGTCGAGCGGGACCATCCGGATCGGCCGGCCACAGTTGACGACGATCCGCGCGGCCTCCGGGTCGAGCCAGATGTTGAACTCCGCGGAGGCAGTGGCGTTCCCGTGGTCGTGCGCGCCGCCCATGATCACGATCTGGGGGATCTTCTCCAGGATCCGGGGCTCCTTCTGGATGGCCGTGGCGATGTTCGTCAGCGGCCCGACGGGGCAGAGCACGATGTCGCCGTCCGAGGCGAGGTACGTCTCGATCAGCCAGTCGACGGCGTGACCAGGCCGCAGCTTCGCGGTCGGGGCCGGCGGCAGGTCGAGCAGGGCGCCGTGGATTCGGCTCGCAGGGTTCAGCTGCTGCATCTGCGTCCTGGCGAGCGGCCGGTCCATGCCGCGGTGGACCGGGATTTCCGGCAGCCCGATCCAGTCGAAGACCCGCAGCGTGTTCTCGGTCGTGTTGTCGATGGTCGTGTTGCCGTTGACCGTCGTCGCGCCAACGAGCTCGAGATCCGGCGACAGCGCGGCGGTCATCAGGGCGACGGCGTCGTCGGTGCCAGTGTCGACGTCGAGGATCACCTTCGTTGGCATGGCCGTCAGTCTGTCCGATCGGGAGTTGCACTCGCGCGGGCGGCCACGATCGCCGCGCGGATCCGATCGGGCGTCGCGGGCAGCTGCGTGATCCGCACGCCGACGGCGTCGTGGATCGCGCCGAGGATCGCGGGGGCGGTTGGGACGAGCGCCGGCTCCCCCACCCCCTTCGCGCCGTAGGGGCCCGACGGCTCAGCGTCCTCGATCAACAGACACTCGATCTCGGGCATATCGCCGACCGTCGGGATCAGGTAGTCATGCAGGTTCTCGGTGCGACCCGGCACGTACGCCTCCATCAACGCGAACCCGAGGCCCTGGGCGATCCCGCCGTGGATCTGGCCCTCGACCTGGGTGGGGTTGATCGCCCGACCGACGTCGTGGGCCGCAACGATCCGCCGCACCTTCACGGTGCCGAGCGCGGGATCGACCTCGACGTCCGCGACCTGCGCCCCGAAGGCATACGTTTGGTACGGCACGCCCTGGCCGTCGGCGTCGAGCGGCGTCGTGTCCGGATCGAAGCGACCCGTACCGGCGATGACGACCGAGGCTGCCGTGTCGGTCACCGGCACGGGCGGCAGCTCGGCCAGCTCGATCGCGGTCGATCGGTCCCCGGGCTCGGTCAGGAGCATCCGTCCCGACTCGAGGCTGATCGTCGCGTCCGGCCCGACCTCGGCGAGCAGCAGGATCTGGCGGCGCAGGTCCTCGCCGGCGAGGCGCGCGGCGTTCCCGGACACGAACGTCTGGCGCGAGGCCGACGACTTGCCCGCATCGGCGGTCCGATCGGTGTCGCCGCTGACCAGCTCGATGTCCGACGGCGAGACGCCGAGGGCATCCGCCGCGATCTGGACGAGCACGGTCGATGCGCCCTGGCCGATGTCGACCGCGCCGCAGAAGAGGATCACGCGGGCATCCGGCGTGACGCCGATCTCGATCGTCGACGGGTTGGCGATGCCGGTGTTGCCGATGCCGTACCACATCGCGCCGATGCCGACGCCTCGTCGCGGGCTGTCGCCGGCAGCCGAGCGGGTCGCGGCCGAGCGATTCGCCGCGGCCGCTTCCTCGCGAAGCTGGTGCCAGTGCGGCCGCAGCGCCTCGAGACAGGCCGCCAGCCCCGCGCTCGCCCGAAGGAGCTGGCCGCTCGCGGTCGTCGACCCGGCCGTGAGGGCGTTGGCAAGCCTGAGCTCCAGCGGGTCGATGCTCAGGCGAGCGGCGAGCTCGTCCATGAGCGCCTCGTGGGCGACCGCGGCCTGCGGCACGCCGAACCCTCGGAACGCCCCGGCGGGCGGGTTGTTGGTGTACACGGCGCGGGTCGTCGTGAGCACGGCGCCCCAGGCATACGGGCCCATCGCATGGACCGGCACGCGGTTGGCGACGGTGGGACCCCACGATGCGTAGGCACCGGTGTCGAAGTCGCCGTGGAAGCGGAAGCCGGTGAGCCGGCCGTTCGCATCGGCGCCGGCGGTCGCCCGGATCCGGGCCGGGTGGCGCTTGGGGCTCGCGGCCATCGACTCCGGTCGCGTCCAGACCGCCCGCACCGGCCGGTCGAGGCGCCATGCCGCGATCGCAAGCAGCGGGTGCACGCCGAGGTCGAGCTTGCCCCCGAACCCGCCGCCGCACGCGGTCGGGATGATCCGGACCTGCGTCGGCGGGATGCCCAGGATCAGGGCGACCTCGTCGCGGTCCATGTACGGCGCCTGGGTGCTCACCGTCAGCTCGAGCCGGTCGCCGACGCGTCGTGCGACGCCGGCCTCGGGCTCGATGTAGGCGTGCTCGACGAACGTCGTCTCGACCTCGATCTCGGCGGTGACGGCCGAGCCGGCGAGGGCGGCGTCGACATCACCGCTGGCGAGTCGGCCGCGGATCAGGACGTTGCCAGGTGAAGCCTCGTGGAGGTCCGGCGCGCCGGCAGCGAGGGCGTCGTCGAGGTTATGCAGCGGCGGCAGCGGCTCCCAGATGATCGGCAGCTCGCGGTCGTCGATGGCGGTCAGCGTTCGCTCGTCGCCCACGAGGGCGAGAATCGCCTCGCCCCGGTAGCGCACGACGCCGTCGGCGAGGGCCGGCTGGTCCTTTCCGGTTGGGTAGACGCCGTACCGGTTCTGGCCGGGCACGTCGGCCGCCGCGAAGACGTCGACGAGCCCGGGGTAGCGCTTCCGAAGCGGCGCGAGGTCGCCGATCTCGAATCTCGCTCGCGCGTGCGGCGACCGCACCGCGCGCAGCGCGAGGACGCCATCCGGGCGCTCGTCGGCACCGTAGCGCGCGGTCCCGAGCACGCGGGGCAGCCCATCGACCTTGTTCATTCGGGATCCGACGGCCGGTCCCGTGGCGAGTCGGTCCACCGCGGCGCCTGCCGACTGCGCGCCCCCGAGCCGGGCATCCCGCGTCGCCGCGATCGCCTCCACGATCTTGACGTAGCCCGTGCACCGGCAGAGCACGCCACCGATTCCGTCGCGGATCGCGGCGTCGCCGGCCTCGGGGTCCCGTGTCAGGAGCTCATGAGCAGCCATGAGCATGCCCGGCGTACAGATGCCGCACTGCGCGGCCCCGTGCTCGAGGAATGCGGCCTGGAGATCGCCGGCGACGCCGTTGTCCGCCGCGAGGCCTTCGACCGTGACGATCTCCTCGCCCACGACCTGGGCGACCGGCACGAGGCACGCCTCGGCCTGTCGCCCGCCGATTCGCACCGTGCACGCGCCGCAGTCGCCGGCCTCGCAACCGACCTTCGTCCCGGTCAGCCCGAGGTCGTCGCGCAGGACGTCCGACAGCCTGCGCATCGGCTCGACCCGGACGGTCCGAGGCTCGCCGTTGACCGTCAGCTCGAAGTTGAGCGTGCCCTCGCGCTGCGCCGCGCTGGGCAGCGTCGCGGTCACGCGAGCACCCGGCGCAGGACCCGGTGTACGAGCTCCAGTGCCACCTCGCGACGGTAGGCCGCGGTCCCGCGCACGTCGTCGATCGGCGACAGGCCCGCGAGATGCTCGGCGCGCGCGATTGCCGCGCTCTCCGTGGTCGCCGGGGCGCCCGCGAGCGCGGCCTCGAGGGAGGGCAGCCGCTGTGCGACCTCGGAGCACGCGCCGACCGCGACGCGCGCCCTCGCGATCGCCCGGTCGGCCGCGATCTCGACCGTCGCGGCCACCATCGCGATGGAGATCACGAGGTAGGCGCGGGAGCCGAGCTTTTCGAATGCCGATCGGACGGTCGTTCCGTCGATCGGCGCTGGCACGAACAGGCCGGTGACCAGCTCCTCCGGCGCTCGCAGCGTTCGCCGGTTGCCCACGACGAACCCGCCGACCGGCACGCGCCGCCCGCCGCTCCCGGAGGAAAGCTCCACCTCGGCGTCGAGCGCGAGCAGATTCGGGATTCCGTCGGCGGCCGGCGAGGCGTTGCAGACGTTGCCGGCGACCGTGGCGCGGGCCTGGATCTGCAGGCCGCCGACGGCCAGCGAGGCGGCTTTCAGCCCGTCGAACAGGGGCGGGAGCGGCGTCTCGACGAGGTCCGTCCAGGTCGTCAGCGCCCCGATCCGCCAGCCGCCGTTGACCTCGGTCACACCTCGAAGCGACGCGATCGCGGTGACGTCGAGGACGTCCTCGACGAGCGTGCGCCCGACGCGCGCTGGGTAGTGGTCCGTCGCCCCCGCCACGATCACCCAGGGGGCCCCGCCTGGCCCGCCCGACGCCAGGGCGCCGAGTGCAGCATCGAGCTCGGTCGGTCGGAGGAAGGAGCCCATCCGTCTGCTCGCGTGACTCGGCTGCCGGCCGCGCTATGCCGCCGCGACCAGCGGCAGCACGCGTTCGGCGAGGACCTCGATCGAGCGCGGGTCCCAGTCGAGCGGGTTCAGCACCAGGTGGTCGACGCCGCCCAGCGCCTCGATCTTGCCCCGGATCCGCTCGGCGACCGCGTCGGCCTCGCCGAGCAGGTAGAACTCCTGCCAGTAGTCGAGGTCCATGCCCGAGTAGACGCGGAACTTCTGCGCGGCCGACCCGGGCGGCTCGCCGGGGGCGAGGATGTGGACGAAGTTCGAGTAGACACGCTGCATCGTGTCGGGGCGCCGGCCGAGCTCGACCATGTAGCCCTGGATCGCCGCCCAGTCGCCGGCGACCATCTCGGCCGTGGCCGAGGAGTGCGGCACCCAGGTCGAGGCGTACTTCGCGATCCGGCGCAGGACCGGCTGGACGGTGTCGACGCCCTGGCCGTAGATCTTCTCGGACGGCTGGGTGCCGCCGCCGATCCAGATCGGCGGGTGCGGCTTCTGGGCCGGCTTCGGCTCGATCGTCAGGTGCTCGAAGCGGTAGTAGCGGCCCTCGTACGAGACGTCGTCACCTGCCCACAGCGCCGTGATCGCCTCGAGCATCTCGTTCATCCGTCGGCCGCGCTCCTCTATCGGGATGCGCAGCGCCGCGAACTCCTCGCGGTTCCAGCCAACACCGACCCCCAGGATCGTGCGCCCGCCCGAGAGCAGGTCGAGGGTCCCCCACTCCTTGGAGAACGCGACGGGATCGCGGAACGGCAGGACCAGCACGAGGGTGCCGAGGCGGATCGTCCGCGTGACGCCCGAGAGCCCGGCGAGCAGCGAGACGGGCTCGAGCCAGGTGACGCGATACGCCGGCGGGGCGACGAGCAGGTGGTCGATGAGCATCGCGGTCTCGAACCCGAGGTCCTCGGCCCGGCGCAGGTAGGCGCCCATGTCCGCGAGGCTCGCGGTCTCCGGACCAAGTGCGAAGCTCGGCAGTCGAAGGCCGAACTTCATCGCAGCCCGCGCCGCCAGGCATCGCGCGGCAGGCGCATCAATGTCCGCCCGCCGCCGGCCCGCCCCCGCCGACGACCTCCGCGGCGCGGGCTGCCGGTGGCGTATTCCTGCTTCGGCCGATCATGACCACCCCGTCGATCAACGCCATCGAGATCCCGGGCAGGTCACCGACCGCCAGGGCGTCGAGCGCGGAGCCTGCGGAGGAACCGACCGGCGCGTCGCACAGGACGACGTCCGCGGCGCGACCCATGGCAAGCAGCCCGACGTCGAGCCCGTGCACCCTCGCGGTGTTGCCGGTCGCCATGGCCACGGCGACCTCAGGTGCGACGTCCCCGAGCGAGGCGAGATGGGCCATCACCCGGAGGATCCCGAGCGGGACGACACCCGTCCCCGACGGCGCGTCGTTGCCGATGATCACGCGCCGGTAGGCGTCCAGGCTCGCGGCGGTCTTCACCGCGTGGATCGCGGCACGGCCATTGCCGCAGTGGACGATCTCGATCGCCATGTCGGTGTCGACGACGCGCTCGATGTCCGCGTCGGACATCGGGGTGGTGCCGCCGTTGACGTGCCCCACGATGTGCGGCCGGGCCTCGAGCACCGCGTCGGCCGCGATCGGGTTCGAGCCGGCGATCGATGGGCCGCCGGTGTGGAACGTCACCGTCATCCCGTGCTGCTTCGCCCAGGCGACCATCGGCGCCGCCTGCGCGCCTGTCTTGACGCTCCCGAGGCCGATCTCCCCGACGAGCGACACGCCCGCGGCGGCCATCTCGGCAAAGTCGGCCTCCTCGAGGCCGAGCTCGAGAATCGGGGCACCGGCGCGCACCTTGACGCCCGCGGGCCGCACATTGCCGTAGGCCTTCGCGGCCACGATCGCCAACGCCTTCAGGCCGACGATGTCCTTCGGGCGGCCCGGCAGGTGCACCTCACCGGCGGAGATGACCGACGTCACGCCACCGTGCAGCCCTGACTCGATGAAGTTGAGCGTCTGCTGGCGCGGCGTGAAGTCGCCGAACACCGGGTGGGCGTGGGAGTCGATGAGCCCGGGCAGTGCGGTCGCGCCCTTGGCGTCAATCGTCTGGTCGAGGTCGCCACCGGCGCCGGCGCCGCCATCAAGCCCGCGGCCGATCGCGGCGATCCGATCGTCCTCGATCAGGATCGAGTCAGCTTCGGCGATCGGCGCGTCGATGTCGCCGGTGACGACCGTGCCGATGTTCGTGATGAGGGTCCGCATCGAATTTCGCCCGCGCCTCCCGGCTGCCCTCGAGTATCTAGTGCAGCCCGTCCTCACCGACTGCGTCCTCGGCCTTGAGCCCGCCCACGCGGGCGTGCGGCCGGCCGCCGTCGGTGACCGCGAGCGCGAGCAGCAGCTCGTCGGCGGCCGGCGCGTCGGGAACCCGGATCTCCATCGCGTCGAAGTGCGAGCGCACGAGCATCGCCTTGATGTGGTGGACCGGGATGTCGAGGGTGGCGCCCATCGCGCCGCGCTTCTTGACCGAGGGCAGGATCGAGACCCCGCCGACACGGGTCCGCGTCGGCGCCCCGAACTTCGGGTGCAGGCAGGCGGCGATCTGCTCGAGCTCGCCCGCCTCGCCCACGATGCCGCCCTTGCCGTAGGCCTCGACCGGTGTGCCGAGCGCTTCCTGAGCGCGGCGGGTCAGCTCGTCGCCGAGGTACTCGCCGAAGTCGATGAGCTCGGTGAGGTCGTCGCCGTTCTTGCCGGCGTAGGGATTCTTGACGACGACGGCGACGGCGGCCTTGCGCAGCGGCCTCGCGAGGGGCTTGCCGCCCTCCTCGTGGATCTCCTCGACGAACGTCGCCCACTTCCGGATCGTCACGGCCACGCCGACACCTCCTCCGATCCGGCGAGTCTAGCCGCGAGCGGCGGCCATGCGGTCGAGGATCGTTCGCTTGATGTTGTCGAGCGGGATGCGGTCCTGGGTCATCGCATCGCGATCGCGGATCGTGGCCGCGCCGTCCTCCAGGGACTCGACGTCGATCGTGACGCACCACGGCGTGCCGATCTCGTCCTGGCGCCGATACAGCTTGCCGATCGCCGCGGTGTCGTCGTAGACCGCCATGAGATCTTTGGCGAGGTCGTCGCGAAGCCGATGAGCCAGCTCGACGATCTCGGGCCGCTTCTTGAGCAGCGGGAGGACGGCCACCTTGTATGGCGCGAGCTCCGGGTGCAGCCCGAGGACGACGCGGGTCTCGCCCCGGACCTCCTCCTCGCGGTACGCGTCGATCAGGAAGGTGAATGCCGCTCGATCGGCACCGGCCGCCGTCTCGACGACCCACGGCAGGAACTTCTCCTCGGTCGCCGGGTCGAAGTACTCGAGATTCTCGCCGGAGTGCTGCGCGTGCTGCGACAGGTCGAAGTCGCCCCGGTTATGGAGGCCCTCGAGCTCCTTCCAGCCGAACGGGAAGCGGTACTCGAGGTCGACCGCCTTCTTGGCATAGTGGGCCAGCTCGTCGGGCCCGTGCTCGCGCGTGCGGATCCGCGCCGGGGTCACGCCCAGGCGCTCGTACCAGGCACGGCGTGCGGGCAGCCACGCCTCGAAGGCCTCGGTCGCGGGCTCGCCGGGCCGGACGAAGTACTGCAGCTCCATCTGCTCGAACTCGCGCATGCGGAAGACGAAGTTGCCGGGGCTGATCTCGTTGCGGAAGGACTTGCCGATCTGGGCGATGCCGAACGGGATCTTCTTGCGCGAGCTCTGCTGGACGTTCTTGAAGTTGACGTACGAGCCCTGCGCCGTCTCGGGCCGCAGATAGATCAGCGCGCCCTCGTCCTCGACCGGCCCCATGTGCGTCTTGAACATCAGGTTGAACCGCCGCGGGGCCGACAGCGGGCCACCGTCGACCGGGCACTTCAGGCCGAGCCGCTCGACGACGTTCGGATCGCGCAGGTCGGCGGCGCTCAAATGTTCGGCACCGGGCAGCTCGTCGAGCCGGAACCGGCGGTGGTCGGTGGCGCACTCGACCAGCGGGTCGCTGAAGCTCCCGACATGGCCCGAGGCCACCCACACCCGGGGATGCATCAGGATCCCGGCGTCCAGCCCGACGACGTCGTCACGCTCCTGGACGTTCGCCCGCCACCAGGCGCGCTTGACGTTGTTCTTCAGCTCGACCCCGAGCGGCCCGTAGTCCCACACGGCATTGATCCCGCCGTAGATCTCCGAGCTCGGGTACACGAAGCCGCGTCGCTTCGCGAGCGACACGATCGTGTCGAGATCGGCCACGGACGGACCGGGGTCAGTGCTCGGGGGGTGCGTCAACACACGGGACTCCCATGGGCGACCGGCGGTGGAAGGGACGGTCGCGGCTGCGTCGGGCGGCGAATGCTAACAGGCGGACGTTGGGGCTCCGCGCGGACGGAGGGACGGCGGCGCCGATCCCGCGATGGACCTGCGTCTTGCGAATCGCCGAAGGCCACCCATGCATACTTGCCGCGTCCAGGACGCCCGCGCTTCGGGATGTCGGGGCAGGGAGGGTTTCGTGTCCAGCCTCATTGGGCGCATGGCGCCCGTCCGCGGTCGCCGCTTGCTGATCGCGCTCAGCATCGCCGCGGTCCTCCAGGCTGGCATTGTCACGCCCGTCGCCGCGACCTCGGCGGGCGCCGAGGGCATCGATTTCTCGTTCCCAACGGGCTTCACTGTGTCCGGGACGATCACCGACGCGAGCGACATCGGCGTCGCCGGCATCGCTGTCGGCGTCTGCACGGACGATCCCACGTCCTGCGGCGGCTCCGTCACGACTGCCGCTGACGGTACGTTCACGATCCACGGGGTTGTCGCTGGGACGTACTTCGCGCTCGCGAATGGTGATAGCCCACACAACCACCTGAACACCTACTACGCGAGCCCGACCAGCACGACCGATCCCGCTCTTGCCACGCCCTTTGTCGTCGCAGGCAACACGACCGGGATCGATATCAAGCTCGCAACCGGTTTCATCGTCTCGGGCACGGTGAGCGATGGCGTCGATCCCGTGGCGGACGTCGAGGTCGATGTGAACGGGACCGGTAGCGGCGGGTCGACCGATACGGACGTCACCGGGCATTTCGCCGTCGGCGGGCTGGCGCCAGGGTTCTTCACCGTGTTCGTCCGGCCGCCGATCGACTCGAACTTCATGCCTGGCCCGGTCGATGGGGGCACCGTTGTCGAAGGCTACCGTGGAGAGCAGTTCGAAGTCAGTGGCGACCTCAACGGCAAGGACGTCGCGCTCGTGGCGGGGAACACGCTGTCGGGGAACATCGGCGGGCTGACGCGTCCGGCCAGGGTCGTGGCGCTGAACTCGGCGGCCGGGTACTCCCTCGATACCGCGCCGAACGGCGATTACCAAATCCCCGCGCTCTGGCCGGACCAGCCAGTGCAGCTCCTGGTCGAAGAGGGCGAAGGCCAGGGTCTTGACGTTCAGTTTCCGCTCGGCGTCTACGACGGCACGACGATTCTGAGCATCGACCAATCCAGCGCTGTCGACATCGACATGAGCGGCGGTGACGTGACTGGCTTGAATCTGTCCGTTCCCGTCACGCCCAGCATCACCGGCCACCTCACGGGCGACGACGGACTCGACGTGCACGGCTCGATCAACCTTTGCGGCGATGGCGGGTGCGCGTCATCATCGCTCCGAGCCGGCGGGTCGTACGCGTTCTGGAATCTTCCAAACGGTGCGTACACCGAGTACGTGGTCGCGTTCGAGCATGAGGACGGATACGTGACCGCAACGGGTGTGTCGTCGAACGTCGACGACGCCGATGCGATCGTGGTCTCTGGCAGCGATGTGACACGCGACGTCGTGGTCCCCGCTGGGTTCACCATCTCGGGTCACATCAGCGGACCTCTCGGTGAGCCGATCGCCAATGCAAACGTTTCCGCCTCGAAGACGGACCACCAATTTGCAGCAAGCGCCTCCACCGATGGCGATGGCAACTACACGATTCGCGGCTTGAGCGCGGGGGAATACAACGCGGGTGCGGACCCGCCGGACGGCGGCGACTACGTTGGGACCTTCTGGTGGAACCCCAACGGCAATACGACGGACCCGGACGAGGCGGGTGTCATCCGCTTGCCGGCGGGGGCAATCGTGTTGAGTACGAGTCCCGCGGACGGCGCTACAGGCGTGGCACGAACGGTGCTCCCGTCGGTCACCTACTCCGACAGCGTGGACGTCTCAGGTGCGACCGTCCTGCTGCGGCAGCAGGGTCTGCCCGTCGTGACGCAGGGCTCGGTCAGCTACAACGACACGACCCACACCCTGACCTTCCGGCCGCGTGGACGCCTCCACGGCACGGCGACATTCGTGTTCGAGGTCTCGGGGGTCACCGGGCTCGACGGGGCGCCGGTCGAGAATGTGAGCGTGAGCTTCACCACGCGCCGTTGAAGCGAGGAGCCGCCCGTAACCTTTGGCGCGCTCGGGCGTCTACCGGGGCGTGATGACCGAACGGGCCGAGGGCACGCTGCCGTGGATGATCGTGTTCCTCGCGATCTCCCTGCTCATGATCCTGGCGGGCATCGGCTGGCTGGCCTTCGGCCCACCGATCACGTAGCGCTGAGGGCCCCGGCTCGGATCTCGTCGAGGAAGGCAAGGGAACGCGGCTTGCGGTCGAGCGAGAAGGCGAGGAACTCGCGCATCGCAATCTCGACTTCGCGCTCGGTCTCGGGCCGGACGCGCAGCGCGGCGAGCGCCTCGACGTCGAGCCGCTGGTACGCCTTGAGCAGCTTCAGCGCCTCGAGCGTCAGTCCCGCCCGCTCGAATGGCGGGCCCGGGCAGCGCTCGCACAGCACGCCACCGAGCGGCGGCATCCAGCGGTAGCGCTCGTCGGCCTCGAGGAGCCGGCCGCACTCGACGCAGCGATCGACCTCGGGACGCACCCCGAGCTCGTCGGCGAGATGCATCTCGAACCAGCGGGCAACCCGTCCCGGCGCCATCCCGGCGTCGAGGATCTCGTACGCCCGCTTGAGCAGCACGTACACCGACTCGGAGGCGTGTCGCTCCTCGAGCGTCCCGTCAGCGAGCTCCGCGAGGTACGACGCCGTCCCGAACGACACGAGGTTGTCGCGGAGGTTCAACCACGGATGGACGACGGAAACCTGGGTGACGATCTCGAAGTTCCGGCCCATCGCGAGCGCCACGCGGAGCTCCGCGAACGGCTCGAGGCTGCCCCCGATCCGGGACTTCTGCCGGCGGATCCCTTTCGCGATCGCCTTGACCTTGCCGCCCGAGGGCGTCATGAGGGTCAGGATCCGATCTGCCTCGCCGTAGTCGAAGCGCGACAGCACGATGGCGTCGGTGACGTAACGGCGCGGCGCGGTCACGAGGCCACGGTACACCGACTCGCCATCCCACCGAACCCGCTACTTCCGCCGCGCACGTTTGTGCCGCCCGGGCTACACTCCGCCGTGATGGCGCTCACGACCAGCCCGGACATCGCCCAGCTCATCGCCGACACCGAGGCGGAGATCCTGCGCATCGTCCAGGGCAGCGATCCCGCGACCGCCGGCGTCTACGAGATGTGCCGCTACCACCTCGGGCTGGACGGCTCCGGTTCGACCGGCAAGCGGATGCGGCCGCTGCTCGGCCTCCTTGCCTACGCCTCGATCACCGGCGACCACCGGCGCGCGCTCCCGGGCGCCGCGGCAGTCGAGCTCGGGCACAACTTCAGCCTCGTCCACGACGACATCGAGGACGAGGACCGCGAGCGACGCCACCGGCCGACCCTCTGGGCGCTCCACGGCGTCCCGCAGGCGATCAACACCGGCGACATGCTCTTCAGCCTGAGCCGGATCGCGCTCCATCGCCTGACTGACCTTGGCTTCCCCGACCGAACCGTGCTCCGGCTGATGCGCCTCTACGACGAGACGTGTGTCGCTTTGTGCGAGGGCCAGTACCTCGACATCTGGATGGCCGAGCACGACGACGGGCTGTCGGTCGAG
>Ga0066710_100000136_pt1 | contig 34955 bp, 31 predicted proteins | sample GraSoiAngelo_159_FD_79666 | JGI IMG/M metagenome (GOLD analysis project Ga0066710, IMG submission 79666) | Grasslands soil microbial communities from the Angelo Coastal Reserve, California, USA - 14_1009_16_40cm | ecosystem: Environmental > Terrestrial > Soil > Grasslands | place: USA... | reverse complement strand
TCCCGCTCCAGCCGGCCGCCCGCCGCGACCACACTGCGCGGCAGCCGGCGCCGGCGGCGCGGGGCGGGCGCGGCAGGGCTCGCCGGACCCGTTCCCTCAACGCGGCGGCGGGCGCTGCGCACCTGGATCGAGCCCAGCCACCCCCGGGGCAGCGCTCGCGTGGGGCGTGGTCCGGCAACCCCTTCCGCGCCCGCCCCGCGCCGCCGGCTCCTACACCTGGACGCCGAGCTGGCCGACGCGACCGACCCTCAGCGCCGCGGGACGCTCGGCCGGCCGAGCTGCCGCTCGAGGTCCTCGAGCCGCCGGATGAGCGTGTCGCGCTCGGCGGTGAGCGCCGAGATCTGCCGGTCGCGGAGCGCGTACCGCTGATCCTGCTGCGCGATTCTCGTCTGGAGCTCGGCCTCGCGCTTGTAGAGATCTTTCAGCTCGGCCTCGAGGCTCGCGACCCGCTGCTTGGCCGGGATATAGCCGACGAACAGCACGTAGAGGACCAGCAAGGTGAGGACGACGCTCGCGACGACGAGGAACCAGGGGATCTTGGCGTTCGGCCGGTCAGCCACGGGCTCGGATTCTAGCAAAATTTGGAATTTGCTATCATTCGAGCTGTGGAGCTTCGCACGTTCTTCGAGCGGGCGATCCGGGCGAGCTTCCACGACCTGGCGCTCGGCAACGATCCGGCGTCGTCGTACCTCGCCGACTTGCTGACCCGTTTTGCGCGTACGGAGAACCTCTACCCGCGCGGGCTCTCGATGCCGCGACTCGAGACCGTCGTCGACATGCTCCTCGAGACGGACGCGGTCTGGGAGAACCCGACGCACTTCCAGCCCGAGCACGAAGTCACCGTGTCCCGGCACATCGGTGACTTCACGCTCTTCATGACCGGCATCTTCCGCGAACGGGTCGAGCGCACCGCGTCGATCGGGTACTACGTCGTCCAGGGCAAGCGTGCCTATCACTTCGTGTCCGAGCACGGTCGGGCGACCTCCCAGGCCGGCGCGGCGGCGCAGGCGCCGCTCTATCGGCGGCTCTCCGACCGGTTCGAAGGCTACGCCGGCGCGCTCGACTACGCGCGCCGCGTGTATTTCAACGACCATCCCCAGCACCCGTTCTTCCAGCTCCGCTTCGGATGACGGATCCGGTGGCGAGCCTGGACCCGGCGTCGCTGCGAGGTCTGTCCGAGGACGTCCTCGACGCGAAGCTCCGTGCGTTCGCGAACGAGCACGGCGCGGGCGCCCTCGCGGCCCTGAGTGGGCTCGCCGAGGGCGCGGCGGATCGCAGCGTGCGTCGCGCGGCGAAGCGGGCGCTCTATCGGCTCTCCCAGCGGGGCGTCGCACCGGCTCCCACGCCGACGGCGCCCGTCGTCCAGCGTCGTGCCCCGCGCGCCGTGCGCGCCTGGCTCTCGGGCATCGACGGCAGTGGCTCGCGGGCGGCGTGGATCCTGTTCGAGGGTCCGTACGGCAACGGGGCGCTCTGCTCGCTCATCCTCAACGACATCGTCGGCATCGCCGAGGTCGCCGGCGGCGAGATCACGAAGCGGCGGCTCGAGGCGGAGCTGGCCTCGCTGCGCGCGGCGCAGAAGCTGCCGTGGGTCGAGACGGAGCCCGCGCGCGCCCTCGGCCTCGTGGCCGAAGCGCTCGAGCTCCACCGCGTGCGCGCGACCACGCCTCCGGCCGCGTTCGCGCGCTGGCAGCCCTTCTTCACGGAGGTCGCCGCCCCCGAGCCGCTGGCCGGGTCCGTCGCTGATCCGGCGCTCCTCGCCCGCTCGGCGGAGCTGCTCGGCCTCCCGGAGATGGCCGGCTGGTTCCTCGATCCCGAGGCGGTCCAGAGCGACGCGCTCGAGGTGCAGGAGACGCGTGAGAGCCGCCTCGTCGTCTCCGACCAGATCAAGGCCGAGCGACAGGAAGCGATCCTGGCGCGCGTGATCGAGCGCGAGTTCACGCCCGAGGCGCGCCGCCGCTGGGGGCGTCGGCTCGCCGAGATGGCCTGGATCTTCGGCGCGACCGACCGGCTCGAGCAGGCGTCGATCGCGTCGGCGGCGGCCGCGGCGTTCGTCCAGCAGGACGCCGAGCCCCTGCGCCATCCGCTCGCGCGGGCGCTCGCGCAGCGCGCCCTCGAGTTGGCCGGCGAAGTCGCCGCCGGGCGCCTGAGCGCCGCCGACGTGAGCCGCAAGCCCTGATCACCGACGTCCCGGGCATTCGCGTCGGCCACGCGACCGATCTCACCGGCCTCACCGGCGTCACGGTGGTGCTGTGCGATCGTCCCGCCGTGTGCGGCGCAGAGCTGCGGGGCGGCGCGAACGATGTCGTCGGGCTCGACTACCTCGATCCTCGTCACCTCGTGCCGACCGTCGACGGCGTCGTTCTCGGCGGTGGCAGCCGGTTCGGCGGCGAGGCGATCTGGGGCGTGATGCGATGGCTCGAAGCGCGCGGGCGCGGCTTCGCGGCGGGGCCGACGGTCGTGCCTCATGTCCCGGGCGCGTTCCTCTTCGACCTCAACGTCGGCGACGGGCGCGCGCGGCCCACGCGCGAGATGGGCGGAGAGGCGGCCGCCAACGCCTCCGCCGGCCCGGTCGCCGAGGGCAACGTGGGGGCCGGGACGGGCGCGACCGTCGGCAAGGTGCACCGGATCGGCCGGGCCATGCGCGGTGGGATCGGGAGCGCCTCGGTGAGACTCGGCGACGTCACGGTGGGCGCCCTCGTGGCGGTGAACGCCGTCGGCGACGTGCGCGATCCCGATACGGGCGCGCTGATCGCCGGCGCCCGCGAGGCGCCCGAGAGCCACCGCCTCATCGACTCGGCGCGGGCGCTCGCGGGCGGCCGCGTGCTCGAACGGTTCGCCGCGCCCGGGAACACGACGATCGGCGTCGTCGCCACCGACGCGCGCCTGGGCAAGGCGGAGGCCGGCAAGCTCGCGTCGCTCGCGATGCTCGGGTTCGCACGCGCGCTGTCGCCGCCGCATACCGCCTTCGACGGCGACACGCTCTTCGCCCTGTCCGTCGGTGATCTGACCACCGATCTCACCCGACTCGGCCTCGCGGCCGCCGAGGCGGTCGCCCATGCGATCGCCCGGGGCGTGCGGGCCGCGACGTCACTGCCAGGCCTTCCCGCCGCACGCGACCTCTAAGCAGGACGCCGGGGAGACGATGCGCATCCGGTTCTGGGGAACGCGGGGATCGCTGGCGCGGCCGGGGCCGAGCACGCTGCGGTACGGGGGCAACACGTCCTGCGTGGAGATCCGCGCGGACGACGGAACGCTGGTCGTCCTGGACTGCGGCACCGGCGCGTTCGGTCTCGGGCAGACGCTCGCGCCCGAGCACGCGCGGCGGGGTCACCTGCTGATCACGCACACGCACTGGGATCACATCCAGGGCTTCCCCTTCTTCGCTCCACTCTTCGCGGCCGGCAACGACTGGGATCTCTACGCGCCGGGCGGCGAGGGACGGCGCCTGGAAACCACGCTGGCTGGACAGATGGAGCACACGTACTTTCCCGTCGCCCTCGCGCAGATGGGCGCCACGATCCGCTTCCACGACCTCGTCGAGGGCGGCTTCACGGTGGGCGGCTTCCGCGTCGCCGCCCAATACCTGAACCACCCGGCCCTCACGCTGGGCTATCGCCTCGAAGCCGATGGCGCGGCGGTCGTGTACGCGGTCGATCACGAACCCCATCTGCGCGAGGGGCCCGAGGCGGCGGGCCTGCTCTCGGGTGTCGAGGGCGCTGGTCCGGTGCATCCCGAAGACCGCCGGCACATCGCGTTCCTGGCCGGGGCCGATCTCGTCATCCACGACGCGCAGTACACGGCCGAGGAGTACCCGGGCAGGATTACGTGGGGTCATACCCCCGCGGAAGTCGCCGTGGACTACGCCCTCGCCGCCCACACCCGACGGCTGGCGCTCACCCACCATGACCCGCTGCGGGACGACGACTCGGTGGATCGCATCGTCGAGGTCTGCCGCGCGCGTGTCAGGGCCTCCGGGGGCGCGCTCGAGGTCATCGGCGCCGCCGAGGGCCTCACGCTCGAGCTGTCGCGACAGGAAGGGGGCGCGCGCGAGCCCGAGTGGCCGGCCAGCCCTCCGGAGCGCCGGAGGGGGCCCGAGACCGTCCTGGTCGTCGACGACGATCCCGCGGTCGTCGACGTGCTGGCCGATACGCTGCGGCTGGACGGTTTCCGCGTGCTCACGGCCGCCGACGGCGAAGCCGCGCTCCGGATCGCTCGCATCGAGCGGCCGGCGATCATCCTGCTCGACTGGCACATGCCCCGACTCGACGGCATGGTCGTCGCGCGCACGCTGCGCGCCGAAGCCGACGCCTACTTCCGCGAGGTGCCGATCGTGCTGCTCACCGCCGAGGTGGGGGCCGAGGGCACGAAGGAAGGGTTTGCCGCCGGCGTCACCGACTACCTGACCAAGCCCTTCAAGCCTCCGTTCGTCAGCGCGCGGGTGCGCGTCTGGCTCACGCGAACCGCGCCCCGCTAGCGGCGGAGCCAGCCGAAGACCGCGTAGGCAAGCAACCCGGCGACCAGCCAGAGCCGGCGGCGGACCGGGGCCGCGCGCTCGGAGGGAAGCGGCGAGAGCACGACCGGGTGAAGCCGGCGGGCCATCAGCGCCCCGCCCAGCGCACCGCCGATGTGAGCGCCGTTGTCGATGAAGGGCTCCATGAGGCCGCCGACGATCGTGTAGATCGCCCAGATGAGCAGCACGAAGCCGACACGGCGGTCGCGGACCAGCAGACGATCCCGGTGCTGACGAAAGAGCACGATCGCGGCGCCCTGCAGGCCGAAGATCGCCCCGGACGCCCCCACCGACGGCCCCGGGCTCATGAGCACGCTCACGACCGAACCGCAGAGCCCGCTCAGCACGTAGAGCACGACGAACTGCGCGGGGCCGAACGCCGCCTCGCACAGCATGCCGAGGATGAAGAGCGCGATCCCGTTGCCGACCAGATGATCGACACCGCCGTGGAGCCAGGGCGCGGTCAGCAGGCGCCAGTATTCCCCTGCGGCCACGCGCTCGCGCACGAGCGCGCCGACGCCGATGATCGCCTCGCGCGACGCGAGCGCGCCGACCTTGATCTCGACCAGGAAGATCACGGCGAGCACCGCGAGGATCGCGAGAGTCACGGGTGGAACCCGCCGCATGCGGCGCTCGAAGTCGATGCGACGCGAGAGAAGCATATCGGGGGTGATGCGCAAGGGCTGCTCGGGCCTCACCGCCATCAGCGGCGCTCGCCGGTGTCGAGCATGACGCCCAGGGCCACCGCCAGGCGCCGGTCGAACGTCCGCCTGGCATCCGCCGAGAGGTCGAGCACGTAGCGATCGAGCAGCGTGAACTTGCGGTTGAACTCGCCGAACACTTCTTCGTCTCGGCCCCGCACGAAGATGAAGTTGGTGCGCAGGAAGCCGAAGAACGTTCCGAGGACGCGCCGGAGCAGCGAGAGCACGATCGAGTCTTCGATCGCCATCGCGATCGGCTCGCCCCGCGGTGTCGTGACGTACCAGCGCTTGCGGACGATGTTGTGCAAGTAGGTCTTGCGCAGTGTGGCGAGCGGCTCGCCGGTCGGCGTCACGACCGTGTACGTCCGGGTCAGGAGCGCGACGCGCTGATCCTGGAGCACCCGGAGCATCGTCTCGCGCCGCGAATCGTCGCGGTAGATCGTCACGTGGCGGAGGGGGCGGAGGGACATCGACACGACGAGGAAGACGAACGCGGCAAGGGGGAATACCAGCAGCACGAGGGGGGTGCCGTCGCCCCTCGCCAGCGGGCGGCCGATCCATCCCGTGACCATCAGCGTCGCGATGATCGCCAGGACGTAGGCCATCAGGGTCCGGACGGGGTAGGTCGGCCGCTCCACGTAGAGCACCGGCGTGCCGTTCTCCGCCCAGACCTCGTACTTCGAGGTGATCGTGAAGATGCGCTCGCGGAGCAGGAAGACGTCGCGGTCGAAGGCGGGGTCGACGCCCGGCGCCGGCGGGCGCGGCGCGCCCGGAGCCTGGCCGGCTTGCAGGTGCCTCCCGCACGACGGGCACTCGAGCAGCCGCCCCGCGTACTCGGGCCGCAGCTCGTACACCTCGCCGCACGGACAGGCGACGACGACGCCGGCGCTCGCCCGGCTCACGGGGTGACCGGGCGCGGCCCGCTGAAGGACGTCATCGGTTCATAGAAACTGCTGGGCGTCGCGCCGGTCGTCGGCTCAGCGGTCCACGTCGGGCGGGCGCAGCTCGTCGCGCGCGTCGGCGAGCCGCTCGGCGAGCCCGCGGACTTCCGCGAGTCGATCGGGCCGGTGGACGAACCGGGGATCCGTCGCGTAGCCGCCCCAGCTCTTCATGTAGTCCGGCCGCGCGAGCCCGAGGGCGAATTCGGAGATCGCCGTCGGGTTGGCGAGATCCGCCATGATCGCGACTTCCCGGTGGACGCTCGGCGTCCGCCCGTCCAGGAAGGCCTTCAGCGCGGCGGGCTTCGGACCGTGCGGGAGCCCGACCGGGTGGATCGTGACCATCCCCTCCTGCACCACGCCACCCGCGCTGAAGAAATCACCGAAGTGGTAGCCGAGCGTCTCGAGGTAGTCGAGGTTCTTGTGAAAGAACGGCAGCCACATGCCCTCTTTCTCGACCGAGCGCACGGTGAAGACGCAGAGGTAGCAGCCCGGGAGCTTGAAGACCGTGTGCGCCGAGGGCGGCATGTGCGAGCGATCGGCCACGAGCGGGCGCACGTCTTCGACGGCGAACTTGTAGGGCAGATAGTCGCCGCGCCAGCCGATCACGTCGAAGGGATGCGTGGGATGGACGCGGCGCGTGTAGACGCCGTCGACCTTGGAGACGATCTCGAAGCGCCCGGCCTCGTTGCGCGTGTCGAGCGAGCGCGGGTACCGGTAGTCGCTCCGGCTATGGGTGAGGAACTGGCCGGTCGTCGGTGCCTCGGATTTCTCGGGGTCGCCGGCGAAGCTCTCGTACACCCAGTAGTACTGCGGGCCCGGGGCGAGCTCGAACCGGTGCGTGATGCCCTTGGGCACGATCAGGAAATCGCCCCGCGTGAACTCGATCGGGCCGAACATCGTCTCGAGCGTGCCGCCGCCCTGGTGGACAAAGTAGACGACCGTCGCCGAGTGATGCTCGAAGAAATAGTCCATGGGCGCGCGCGGCGCGGTGACGTTCATCGCCACCGTGGCGTTCGCGACCAGACGCGCCATGCCGCGGTAGACGTCGCGCGGCTCGTCGGGCGCCATGAGGGAGAGCGCCACGTGCGTGCCGCCGAGCGGCCGGAGCGGCGACTCCCAGCGCGGCGCCCATCCCTCGATCACGCGCGCTTCGTCGGCGAGCCAGTTGGTCGGCGGGTAGAGATGGTAACTGTGGGTAACCTTGCCGGCGAAGCCGCCGCGGCCGTGCTCTTGCTCGAAGACCTGGCGGAGCAGCGGGCCGGCGTGCGGGGCCCGGGGGACGATCCCGACCTCCGGGATGCCGCTGAAGTATTCGAACTTCTCCATGGGCCCCTCCTGGCGCGGTCGTGGTTCAGGCGGCTGCAAGCTGGATTATACTCACGGCCATGTCGGTGCGTGGGAAGGTGATCCGGTTTCCGAAGCTCCCGCCCGGGCCGCGGGACGAGCGGGGCCTCGTCGAGGTGCGCCGCTGCGCTCAGGCGGAGGCGCTGGTTCTCAAAGGGCTCTTCGAGAGCGAAGGGATTCCCACGATGCTCCGCTCGCGCCTGGCCCACTCGGTCTATCCGTTCAGCGTCGGCGTTCAGGGTGAGGTGGTCGTCCTCGTCCCGGCGAGCGAAGCCGCGCTGAGCCGGCGTCTACTCTTCCGGCTCGCCTCGGCTCCGCCTACGCCACTTCCGCGATAACGGCTTCGAGCGCCCGGAGCGCGGTGGCGAGCGCCGCCGGCTCGAGCGTGCTGCCGCTGTCGCGGGCCGTGTGGTAGGTGTCGAACGGCACGGGGCGCCGGATCAGGTGACGAAGCGCGCTGCGCACGGGGCTGAAGACGAACTGCCGCAACGCCTCCGCCTGCGCCGACGGCACGAGCGTGAATCCGTACGCCGGCACCCCGGCCGGCGCGAAGGCGCGATGATCGCTGCCGAACATCGGGATCCGACCGACGACGTGGTAGCTCTCGTCGCTCCTGAGCCCGATGCCGTCGAGCGCCCTGCGCACCTGTCCGAGGAACGGCGTCTCGTCGGACACGTCCCAGATCGCGACGCTGTCGCCGATGCCACAGAGCTCGAGGCTCAGGACGCCGGCCAGCTCGGCGAGGTTCGCCCCCCGCGCGTAGTGGCGGGCGCCGAGATAGCCGCGCTCTTCCGCCGCGGTGAAGAGGAACCTCAGTCGGACCTTCGACGGGGGCGCCGTGGCGAGCCGCTCCAGGAGATTCAGCAGAATGCCGACGGCGGCGGCGTTGTCGTTGGCGCCGGGGCTCCCGGGGACCGCGTCGTGATGGGCGACGAGCAGGAGCACGCGGCTGCCCGAGCCCAGGTCGACGCTGAAGTTCCGACCCGCTCCCTCGCTCGAGGCGAACGGGTGGAGCGCGAACGGGATGCCGCGCGCGTCGAGGTAGCTCGCCACCGCCGCCTCCCGGTCCGGGTTCGAGCGCCCCTCGAGGAGGCGCGAGAGCGCCAGCGGAGTCCGCCCGCCGCGAATGACCTCGCCGAGCGGCGGCGGCACGACCCGCGGCGCGCGGGTGCCTGCATTGAGCACCTGGCTCAGCCGGGTGTTGAGCTGCCCGCGCAGGTAGAGCACGACGTCGTGCAGCGCGCCGCTCCGCCTCACAGCCGCAACAGGGCGCGGGCGTTGTCCGACATCCGCGCCGCGAGGTCGGCGAGCGGCTCGCCGCGCAACTCCGCGACTCGCGCGGCCGTGATCGCGACGTAGGCCGGCTCGTTGCGCTTCCCGCGGTAGGGCTGGGGCGGGAGGAACGGGCAGTCGGTCTCGACGACCAGGCGATCGGCAGGGACCATCCGCGCGACCTCGGGCAGGGCGCCCGGCTTGGGGTACGTCACGGGCCCTGCGAGCGAGATCAGGAGCCCCTGGTCGAGGCACCGGCGCGCGATCTCGAGATCGCCCGAGAAGCAGTGCATGATCCCGCCCCGGTCGCGCACGTCCTCGGCCGCGAGGAGCGCCAGCGTCTCCTCGTGGGCGTCGCGGCAGTGGATGAGCACCGGCTTGCCGGCCCGGCGCGCCAGGGCGAGCTGGGCGCGGAACGCGCGTTCCTGGGCGTCGCGCGGCGCGAGGTCGCGGAAGAAATCCAGCCCGGTCTCGCCGATCGCGACGACCTTGACACCGGACGCCAGCCGCTCGATCTCGGCGAGCGCGGTGTCGTCCGCCGACGCGGCCTCGTGCGGGTGGATGCCGACGGCCGCCCAGATGTCCGGCTCGCGCGCGGCCAGCGCCACCGCGGCGCGCGAGGTCGCCACGTCCGTCCCGATCGTCACGATACGCCGCACGCCGGCGGCCCTCGCCCGCGCGAGCACGGCGTCCAGGTCGCCCGCGAACTCCGGAAAATGAAGGTGCGCGTGCGTGTCGAAGAGGTCGGGGGTCACATCGCTCCGAGGACACCGGCCGTTTTCTTCACGTCGCGCGGCTTCACCCACAGGATCGCGGCGTACCGCCCGCCGCCGTGGGCGACGGCGTCCATGGCCGTCACGTTGATCTTCGCGGCCGCCAGCCTTCCGAGGACGTCGGCGCAGGCGCCGACGCGATCGTCGCCTTCGATCAGGAACGCGCGCTTCGGCCCCTTGACCTTCCACTTCTTCTGCCTGGCGACGGCCTGGAACGCGCCGGGATCGGTCGGGACGAGATCGAGCTGGGCGCCCCGGCCGCTCGGAAAGCCCGAATACGCGACCAGGTTGATGCCGGCGCTCTTGAGCTCGGCGAGGATCCTGGCGCCTTCCCCCGGCTTGTCCGGCACCATCACGTAGAAGTAGTCGGCGGTTCGCACTGTCTCAGCCATGGCATCCTCCTGTCACCCTACCGAACGATCCGGAACCTGAGCCGGCCGATCAGCTGGCCCGAGGCCGTCACGACGTCCACCGACCAGCGACCCTCCGGTTCGGCCGGAAACGACGTCTTGCGCGAATACGTGCGGTAGCCCTCCCGTCGTCCGCCGAGCACGGGGGACAGGCCGACCACCTCGATCACGTGCCCCTTGTGACGCCAGACGTGCCTGACCGACTGACGCAGGCCCGCCGGCGCGTAGATCGCAGTGTACGCCACGAGCCCGCGCTCCTTCACCTCGGCCGCGCTGATGGTCGTCGGCAGCGCCTCGATGGCGTCGAGGTCCAACACGTCCCACATGATCGCGGCGCGCGCCATGAAGAGCGGGGCCGGAGGGATCCACGCGCGTCCGACCGCGGCCAGCGTCGCGGCGACCACGCCGAGCGCCATCGTCACCCGGAGCGCCGCCGTCCACGTCCGTCCGCCGGCGCGCCGGACCACCGGGGTGATTGCGGTCGAGGCGACGAACGCGCTGGCCAGGAGCGCGCCGAAGGGCGGTAGCCCGACCAGCGGCAGCGCGACGTTGAGCGCCGCGAAGATCGACACCACGAAAAAGACGTACCCGAGCCACGGCCGCGGATGCACGACCGCCCGGTACCACGGATCGAAGGTCGCCAGGATCGCCAGCGCCACCAGCAGCCCGAAGAAGACCGCGTTCAGCGAGGTCAAGGTCACGCTCGCATAGTAGGCGGGCAGCACGAACAGGAGGAGCCCGTGGTACAGCGTCTGGATCGTGTAGTCGGCCGCCGTGACGACCAGCCGGCCGGACCTCCGCCCCGAGTCGGCGAGCGGCTGGCGCAGCTCGACCAGAACGGCGAAGACCAGCCAGAGCAGCAGCAGGTAGCCGACGATCCAGGCGACATGAGGCAGGCCGCGGCGGAAAACGAACAGGGTGAAGAAGCCGCCGGTCAGCGAGGCGAACGAGACGCCCCAGTCGGCGAGCCACGCAAACGCGGACGTCACACGGGCGGCGTGGTCGTCGGATCGCCCCCGGCGGGCGCGGGTTCGAGCCGCGCGGCGATGCGCCGCGCAACCGCGTCGCGCTTGAGCGCGTCGATGCAGTCGAGGACGTCGCCGGCGGCCGAGTGCACGCGCAGGTGCGCGGCCACCAGGTCGAGCGCGCTGGACCTCACGACGGCGTCGAGGCCCAGGATCTCGCGCAGCACCCGCGCGATCGATGCGTCGCCCTCGGCGACCCGTACGATCGCGTCCACGTACTCGTCCGGGGTCAGCGCCGGGGAGGGCATGGGGCTCCTCACGTGACCTTCGCGCCGGGCGGCAGGTCGCGGTCGAGCGAGAGGACGGCCAGCTTGCCGCCGGCCGAGGCGGCCAGGACCATGCCGTTGGACTCGATGCCCATGAGCTTCGCTGGCTCGAGGTTCGCCACGATGACGATCTTCTTGCCCACGAGCTCGGCCGGCGCGTAGTGCTCGGCGATCCCCGCCACCACCGTGCGCTGCTCCTCGCCGAGCGATACCGTGAGCCGCAGGAGCTTCTTCGATTTCGGCAGCGCCTCGGCGGCGACGATCTCCGCCACGCGCAGCTCGACCTTGCCGAACTCGTCGATCTTGATGCGTGGGGCCGCGGGTTCGATCGTGAGCTGACCTGTCGCCGGTGTGATCTTGACGTCGACCCGCGGGAAGAGCCCCGACACCTTTTGAACAGGCGTGCCTGGCACGAGGCGTCCCCAGACCGCGTCGGCGAGCGTGGGCTCAGCCTTCTGGTCGAGCCCCGCGCGGATCTTCGCTGCCGCGTCAGGCAGAAACGGTGCCAGGACGATCCCCAGCACCCTCAGCGACTCGCCGAGCGTCCACAGCACCTCCGAGAGGCGCTCCCGCTTGCCGGAGTCCTTGGCGAGCGCCCACGGCTGCGTCGCGTCGACGTAACGGTTCACGACGCCGATGAACTCCCAGATCGACGCCAGCGCCCGTTGAAACGCGAACTCTTCCATCGCCCCCTTCACGTCGGCCTTCGCCTTCGTGAAGGCCGCGATCACGCCCTCGTCCGCGGCGGTCGGCCCTCCGGACGAGGGCACGAGCCCCTGGTTGAGGTTCACGATCAGCGTCGTGACGCGCGAGACCAGGTTGCCGAGGTCGTTGGCCAGATCGGCGTTGAGCCGCGCGACGAACGCCTCTTCCGAGAAGTCGGCGTCGAGGCCGAAGACCATTTCACGCAGGACGAAGTAGCGGAAGGCGTCGTTACCGTACCTCTCCTTGAGCGCCAGCGCCTCGACGAGGTTGCCGACCGACTTGGAGATCTTCTGCCCGCCGAGGGTCCAGTACCCGTGGACGTTGAGGTGCTGATAGAGCGGGATGCCGGCCGCCTTCAGCATGCAGGGCCAGTAGATCGCGTGGGGCTTGACGATGTCCTTGGCCGTCACGTGCTGGACGTGGGGCCAGAATTTCTCGAAACGCGGCTCGCCCGGACCGCCGAGCGCCGACACGTAGTTGATCAGCGCGTCGAACCAGACGTAGGTGACGTACTTGTCGTCGAACGGCAGCGGGATCCCCCACTCGAGCCGCCGGCGCGGCCGGCTGATCGAGAGATCGGTCAACGGGTCGCGCAGGAAGCCGAGCACCTCGTTACGGTAGCGCTGGGGCCGGACGAAGTCGGGATTGCGCTCGATGTGGTCGATCAGCCATCCCTGGTACTTCGACATCTTGAAGAAGTAGTTTTCCTCCTCGATCCACGTGAGCGGCGTCTGGTGATCGGGGCACTTGCCGTCGACGATTTCCTTCTCGGTGTAGAAGCGCTCGCAGCCGAAGCAGTAGTGGCCGCCGTACTTGCCGAGGTAGATCTCGCCGGCGTCCCAGAGCTTCTGGAGGATCGCCTGGACGACCTTCGTGTGGCGCGCTTCGGTCGTCCGGATGTAGTCGTCGTAGCGGATGCCCAGCGCCTGCCACGTCTCGCGGAACGCCGCGGAGTTCTGGTCGGCCATCGCCTGCGGCGTCACGCCCGCCTTGGCCGCGGCCTGGGCGATCTTGTCCCCGTGCTCGTCGGTCCCGGTGAGGAACCAGACCTCGTCACCGGCCAGACGGCGATAGCGCGCCATCGCGTCGACCACGATCGTCGTGTACGCATGCCCCAGGTGGGGGCGATCGTTCACGTAGTAGATCGGTGTCGTCAGGTAGAAGGCGGTCACTGCTCGAGCTGGGCCTGGATGTGCGGCCGCCCCTCCCAGGTGAGCTGGTCGAGCGGCACCTCCGCCTCCGTGCCGTCGGGGAAGCCCACGACGACGCTCTGCTTGAGGATGCGGATCGACCTCACCTTGCCGGTCATGCAGCCCCCGCCGCCGCAGGAGGCCTGGCAGGGCGTGTTCACGCGCGGCAGTCGAGACCGCAGCTCTTCGTAGGTCGAGAACTCGTAGAGCAGGCAGCACTTGAGCCGGCCGCAATTGCCGAGCAGGCGGTTGTCGGTCAACGGCATGTCCTGGGTCTTGGCCATCTTCACCGAGATCGGATCGAAGCGCCGGAGGTGCGAGGTACAGCAGAGCTGGCGGCCGCACGGTCCGATACCGTCCAGGATCTTCGTCGTGTCGCGCGCGCCGATCTGGCGCATCTCGACCCGCGACCGGAGCTCGCGCGCGAGATCGCGAACGAGGTCCCGGAAGTCGATCCGCTCTTCCGCGTTGAAATATACCGTCGCCCGGCGGGCCACCGGGTGCATCTCGACGTCCACGACCTTCATCGTCAAGCCGCGGCCGCGCGCGATCCGCTGGCAGGCGGCGATGGCGCGCTCCTCGCGCTCGCGGCGCTCACGGTGTGCCCGCGCCTCCGCTTCGGTCGCGGGGCGTAGCACCCGCGGGTACCCGCGCTCGCGCTTCGCCTCGGGGATCTCGCGCTTCGCCCGGCGCACCTCGCCCACGGCGCTCTCGTTCGCCGTCTCCACCAGCACCAGATCGCCGACGTGGAGCTCGAGGTCGCCGACCCGGTAGTCGTCGGCCTGCGCGGTGGCGCGGAGCCGAACACCGACGAGATAGTCGTTCATGCCTTCCATCCCATGCCGCCCCTATGCCGCCCGCAGGGCGAGCCGGCTCAGCACGATTTCGAGGGTGAGGCGCGGCGCGACATTGCGCAGGAGCGCCTCGCGGGCCTGCCGGCATCCATCGACCGCCGACAGGATCTGATCGATCGTCCAGCCCTCGGCCTCGCGCGCGAGCTCGGCGGCGCGACCGGCGTCGACCAGGAGCGCGCCCGGCGCGCCGGATTTCGCCAGTAGCAGATCACGGCAGAAGAGCCAGTAGGCATCGACCAGGGCTTCCGCCTTCTCGCGCTCCAGGTGATCCGTCCGGCGGAACAGCGCCTCGACGCCCTGGGCCCGGACCTCGGCCAGAAGCTCGAGCGCCCCGGCGCGCGCTGTCGCGGCGCCGGCGTCATCGCGCGCTCCGAAGCGCACGACCTGGCACCGGGAGAGGAGCGTCGCCGGCACCGCCCGGGCGCGCAGCAGAATCAGGATGATCACGGTCGCGGCGGGCGGCTCCTCGAGCGTCTTCAAGAACGCCTGCGGCGTCTCGGCCGTCATCCGCTCGGCCTCGTCCAGGACGAAGACCTTGCGGCGCGCCATTGCGGGCCGGAGCGACGCCTGTCGCTCCAGCTCGCGGATCGCGCCGATGCGGATGGCGCGGGCGCCCCGCGGATTCGACTCGGGAGGCGTCGGGACGATCACGTGCATGTCCGGGTGCTGCCGCGAGGGGCTCTCGAGGAGCTCCTCCGCGAACGCGAGCGCCGTCGTCATCCGCCCGGCGCCCGTCGGACCGACGAAGGCGTACGCGTGGGCGACGCGGTCGCTGGCGAGCGCGCGTCGCAAGAGATCGACCGCCCGCGGCTGATCGAGGATGCGCTCAAGCGCCACGAAGAAACTCCTCGACGATCGCCCGCACTTCGGCCTCGACGACGGCGGGCGGGCGCGCCGCACGGATCAGCCGGACGCGCTTGGGCTCGGCGCGGCAGATCTCGAGATAGCCCCGGCGCACTCGCCGATGGAAGGCGATCGCTTCGCGCTCGAAGCGATCGAGTCGTCGTCCCTTGAGCCGATTCCGCTTCAGGCCCTCGGCGGGATCGAGGTCGAAGAGCAGGGTGAGATCGGGAAGGACCCCGCTGGTCGCGCGAACGTTCAGCTCGCGGATCAGGTCGGGATCGACGCCGCGGGCGTACCCCTGATACGCGACGGTCGCGTCGGCGTACCGATCGCAGAGCACGACGCGACCCCGATCGAGCCACGGCCGGATCTTCTCGGCGACGTGCTGCTGGCGCGCGGCCATGAAGAGGAAGACCTCAACGAGCGGCTGCGGGTGGACGCCGGGACGCTCGAACAGACGACGCACGGCGACGCCGAGCCGGGTCCCGTCGGGTTCGCGGGTGTGCTCGACCTTCCGCCCCTGCTGACGAAGCCATCGCTCGAGCCGCATCATCAGAGTCGTCTTGCCCGACCCCTCGACGCCCTCGAGCGTGATTAGTGCGCCGCTCACGCTCCAGCAACCTCCGGCTGCTGCAATAGGCCACTCTAGCACGCCGCTGCAGCACCAGCGAACCGGCGGCGCGCCCGGGCTGCCGGCGGAGAGGGCCGGGGGTACGCGATGGCTCCCACTGCGCCGACGCGCACCGGGCCACGGGCGGACGAGCGGGGGGCACGCGAGGGCTCCGTCACCCACTCGCCCGAATCGCAGCTCTTCGAGCTGCGGACGGGTCGGTACTCAAGGGCGATGCTGGCTCCTTCCCGGTAGCCGAGTTCGCGCAATCCTTCCTGAAAGGATTGCCAGAACGGTACGTCGTGACTGCCGAGAATCCCGATCCTTGGCACCTTCCCCGCTTGCTGCGCCCCAACGATGATCGGCGCTGCCAGATGTCCCAGCGCCACCCCGCACAGGAACGTGCGCCGCTTCATCACTGGATGATTTCGTCGGCTCGCACCAAGAGCGATTGGGGAATCGTCAGCCCAAGGGCCTTGGCAGTCTTGAGGTTGATGACCAGCTCGAACTTGGTCGGCTGCTCGATCGGGAGGTCCGCAGGTTTGGCACCCTTGAGGATCCTGTCGACGTAGTAGGCGGTGCGCGCCTGGAGATTCGCAGTGTATGAAACATAGGCGATTAGGCCGCCGGCGGCGACCCAGCCCCTGTAAGGGTACATCCCAGGCAATCTGTGTCGGGCCGCGAGTTCGAGCACTCGATCGCGGTAAACAGACAATCTGGTTTCGGCTGTCGTCAGGAGTCCTTCGGCGCGCTCTTTGGCTCCGGCGTCGAACGCAGCCGGAAGGTCATCAGCGCTCCGGATGTCGCGGACCAGCAGTGTCACTCCCAGAGAGTGAGTCGCAAGCTCCAGTTCCCGTAACTGGGGCGCCGCAATCGAGTCGCCGAGATCCGAGAGCACAAGCACTCGCGAGAGCCGGGGCAGCACCTCTTTCAGCAACTCAAGACGCTTGGCTGCAAGCCCGGGCGACATCATCGACACCCCGGTGACATTTCCCCCAGGTCTGGCGATGCTCACGACGAGCCCGGCCGCCACCGGGTCGCCCAGACCGTGCATGACGATCGGGATGGTGCGGGTGGCCTTCTTCGCGGCCTGAGCCGCCAGGGTGGTGCTTGCGACGACGATGTCCGCCTTGAGGCGCACGCAGTCGGCGGCGAGGGTGGGAAACCTCTCAACCTGGCCATCTGCGGAGAGGTAGTCGATGGTGATGGTCTGCCCATCCACGTAGCCCAGGTCGCGTAGGCCTTGGAAGAATGGGCTATATAGCGATCGCGAAAGACCTGCATTCAACTCAAGGAAGCAGAGCCGCGGGATTTTTCCCGCCTGCCGCGCCTCGGCGGCGAGCGGCGCAAAACTGAGACCGACAGCCAGAACGACCGCGAGCCCGATCAGCCACATGGGGCACCTCGGTGGAGGATGGCTGGCGGGAGTCTAGCCGAACGTCACGATGCGCACCAGCGCCCCGGCCGGGACTGCACCGGGGCGTCAGGATCGCGAAGTTGTCGGGCGGGCTACGCGGCGAGCGTCAGGGTCCCCTCGAAGTGGATGCTCAGGTCAGGGGTGCACTCGGGGATTCGGGGGGAGCGGCGGCGCTCCCCCTGATCTACAAATGAGTCATCGTGTCTTGAGACGCGGGCTCGCGCTCGCGGCGGCGGCCGCGCTCGAGGATTTCCCGGGCTACGTGCCGGCCGCCGAGCCCGAAGGCCAGCGCCAGGGCCAGGACGAGCCCGCCGAAGAGGACGCCGAAGGCGATCAGCACCATGTCGCGGCCGATGCCGATCTCGACGAGCGCGGTGGCGACGGCGAATAGCAGGACGACCCAGCGAGTGGTCCGGGCCAGGAGCCGCGCCTGGAGCACGCCGGCGTTGACCGCGGTGATCAGCATTGCCTGGGCGAGGAAGTTCGCCGCGAGCCAGCCGACGACGAGGATCAGGAGCGCGGACAGCAGGCGAGGCAGGAGGCGCATCAGCATGCCGGTCGCGCCGGGAGCGCCGGGGATCGCCAGCGCATCGATCCCCATCGTCGCGAAGATCACGAAGATCCCCCAGAACGCGATGAGGCGCAGCACCTGGGACGGCGGCCGATAGATGCCGGCGCGGGCGAGGGCGGACGTGAGGCCCCACGTCCGACTGCGCTGGTCGAGGTCCAGGGCGTGGGCGAGCCGCGTCACCAGCGTGCCTGCGATCCAGCCCAAGAGAGCGCCGAGCGCCACGAGCGTCAGCATGGCCAGAATGCTCGGCAACACGGCGCCGAGCGTGGCCGTCATGTTGCGCATCGCGGTCAGGACGAGATCGCGCCAGAAATCCGTCATGGACGTCTCCTCCTCATACTACTCTGCACCGTCCTCTTCCGATCCGCCAGGGTCACTCCTTCACCGCGCCCGCGGTGAGCCCCTTGACCAGGAACCGCTGCAGCGCGATGACGATCACGACGGGCGGGAGGCTCGCGAGCATCGCCGCCGCGGCGATGTCACCCCACGGCACCTCGAACACCCCCGGGAAGAGCGCCAGCGCCACCGGGATCGTCCGGCTGGCCTCGGAGACGGTGAACGTGTAGGCGAAGAGGAACTCGTTCCAGCTGAAGAGAAACGTCAGGAGCGCCGTGGAGGCGAGCCCCGGAGCCAGCAACGGGATCACGACCCACCGGAACAGCCCGAGGAGGCCGGCCCCGTCGACGGCCGCGGCCTCCTCCGCCTCCATCGGGATCTCACGAATGAACCCGGCGAGAAGCCAGATCGTCAGCGGCAGCGCGAACGAGGCGTGCACGAGGACCAGGCCCGCCCACGTGTCGCGCAGATCGAGCGCGCGCATCAGGAGATAGAGGGGGCTCACCGTCGCGATCTGGGGAAACGCCGTGCTCGCGACGATGGCGAGAAGCAGCAGGCGCTTGCCCGGCAACGGCAGCCGCGCGACCGCGTACGCGCCGGGCACGCCCGCGACGAGCGCCAGGAGCGTGGTGAGCGTGGCGATCCCGAGGCTGTTGCCGAGCGCCCGCGGCATCAGGCTCTGCTCGATCACGACGCGATAGTGCTCGAGGGTCAATCGGCTGGGCAAGAGCGGCGGGATCCGGAGCAGCTCGGCCTCGGGCTTGAACGAGGTCAGAAGCTGCCAGAAGAAGGGGATCGCGTAGGCCGCCAGCGCCACCAGGACCGCGACGTCGCCGACCGTCCGGATCGAGCGTCTCACGCCGCGACCGTGCCCGTGCGGAGGATCTTCAGATACGCCCACGCGACGGCCATGACGAGGAGGAACACCACGACGCTCAGCGCCGAGCCGAAGCCTAGCTGGAGCGTCTGGAAGAGGGCGCGGTAGGCGTACACCGTGAGTGTCTCGGTCGTCCCCGCCGGACCGCCGCCGGTCAACACGAACATGATGTCGAACGCGCGAAGCGCGTCGAGCGTCCGGAAGAGCGCGGCCAGGAGCAGGATCCTGCCGAGCAGCGGCAGTGTGATCCGCGTGAGCGTCGCGAGCCGGCCGGCGCCGTCGACCTGGGCCGCCTCGTACACCTCCGCCGGCACCGCCAGAAGACGCGCGTAGCAGAGGATCGCGACGAAGGGCATCGTGCGCCACACGTCGGCCAGGATGACGGCGGGCAGGGCGAGCCCGGGGTCGCCGAGCCAGTTGGCCGAGTGCCGGCCGAGCGTCACGTTGATGAGCCCGGCGGTGGGGTGATAGAGCCACTCGAAGAGCTTCGCCCCGACGACCGCGGGCATCGCCCACGCGAGCAGCAGGAGCGAGAGCGCCAGGCGGCGGCCGCGCCGCTGGGCGTGAATCGCGAGGGCGGCCATCACGCCCAGCACGACCTCGAGCGCCACGGAGCCCAAGGTGAAGACCGCGGTCGTGTGAGCCGCGTTCCAGAATCTCGAGTCGACGCCGAGGAACGCGTAGTTGTCGAGGCCGGCGAACCGCGACACGTCGAAGATCGGGATACGGTGCTGGAGCGAGAGCCAGAGCACCCAGACGCCCGGATAGACCGTGAGCGCGCCGAGCGCCAGGACGGTCGGCGCCAGGCACGCCAGCGCCCGCCGACGGTCGGCGGCCTGGCGCCGGGTCATCGCAGCGCCTCGAGAAAGTAGCGGAGCCTGGTCCCGGCGTCGGCGATCGCCCGCTCGGGCGACTTGACCCCGACGAGCGCCGCCGAGAACTCGGGCTGGACGGTCGCGGAGACCAGGAGGTAGTACGGCGTCACCGGCCGCGGCCGACCCGCCAGGGCCAGAGCCAGCAGTCGTGGCATCGTCGGGCGATCCCGCGCGAGCTCCGGATCTTGGTAGAGGGCCTGGCGCGTCGGGGAGAGCGCGGCTCCGAGCGCGATCGCCCGCTGAGCGGGCTCGGTCGTGAGGTGTCGCGCCAGGGCCAGCGCCAGCTCCGGGTGCCGACTGCCGCGGGACACGCCCAGGTGCGCGCCCCCCGTCGAGCCCACGCCACGCTCGCCCCGCGCGCGACCCGGCAGCGGCGCGAACGCCACCTTCCCGCGCACCGCCGAGTCTTTGCCCTCGAACAGGTCCAGCGCGTACGGCCAGTTGCGCAGGAAGATCGCGTGACCGTCCCCGAACGCTCGCCGGGAGAGCTCCTCGTCGGCGGCCGTCGTCCATGCCGGGCTCACTCCCGTCTCGATGAGACCGCGGAGGAAGCGGAGTGCATCGGCCGCCCGCTCGCGATCTGGAAAGACCGCGCCGTCTTCGGCGAGGAGCCTGGCCCCGTTCGCCCAGAGCGCCTCGAGGACGTTGACGACCAGCCCTTCGTACTGTTTGCCCTGCCAGAGGTAGCCGTCGAGCGCTGGATCGCGCTCGCCGGCGCGAATGCGGCGGACCTGATCGACGAGTTCCTCGTAGGTCTCGGGCGGGCGGAGTCCGTACTTGGCCAGAAGGTCGGTGCGGTAGTAGAGGAGGCCGACGTTGAAGTTCCAGGGCAGCGCCCAGACACGCCCACCGTACTTCGCCGCGGCCACCGTGCTCGCGAAGTACGGGGCGAGCTCGTCCGGCGAGAGATACGGCGTCAGATCGGTGAGCCACCCGGCACGGGCGAACTCGGGCACCCAGATGCAGTCGAGCATCATGACGTCGAACCCCGGGCTTCGGCCCTCGAGGTTGATGACGTAGAACTGGTGCTGGTCGTCCGACGTCCACGGCAGCGCCTCACCCTTGACGCGCACACCTGGATGCTTGGCCTCGAACGAGCGCAGGAGCGCCGGCAGTGGGTCGGCGTTGCCGAGGATACGCGCGTACTTGAACACCAGAGTGACGGGCCCACGCTCCGGCTGACCGCCGGCGCAGCCGCCGAGCACCAGGAGCCAGACCGCCAGAGCCGACCGCAGCGGGAGGTGCTGGCGTCTCGACCTCATGATGCGGCGCGCTCGCGCGCCAGCAGCCGAGCGAGTCCGCGCAAGGGGATGCCGAGCCAGGTCGGCCGGTTGTCGAGCTCGTAGCGGACCTCGTACAGGGCCTTGTCGAGCTCGAAGACCGACAGCGCGCGCGCGAATGCGGACGGCGACGGCGGAAGGAGCCGCGCGGGGGCCCCGGCGACCGCGTTGCGGTACCCCTCGACAAACGAGGCCGAAGCGCGGCGGACCCAGCGCTCCCCCGCGTGCGTCGTCGCGCTCGTCGGCAGCGTCGCGTGGACGGCATAGTCGAGCGAGCGGAGCATTCCGGCGACGTCCACCAGCACGCACTGCTTTCGCCGGCGCTCGGCGAGCGGCCGCGCGGGCTCGCCCTCGAAGTCGAGGACGACGAATCCCGCATCGGTGCGGAGCGTCTGGCCCAGATGGTAGTCGCCATGGATGCGGATCTTCACGCAGCGCTCGTCGGCGAGCGCCTGGACGTCGCGCACCCGTGCGAGGAGCGCGGGGGCGCCGGCGAGCAGCGTCCGCGCGTCGTCCGCGATCTCTCGCGGAAGCGACGGCAGGCGCGCCTGGATCGCCTCACACGTCCGGCGGATGTCGGCTGCGATGCGCTCGCTCCACTCGGCGGCGTCCTCGGCCGTGAGCGGCTCGGGCGCAAAGCCGGGGTCCCCGGCGCCGGAGGCGAGTGCCACGTGCAGGGCGCCCGTCACGCCGCCCAGGCGGGCGAGCTCGTGGAAGACGGGCTCGGACAGCTCGTCGATGCGCTCCGGTGGGAGCTGCCGCAGGTGACCGCCGACCCAGCTCCATCCGTCGCCGTGGTTCGCGACGAAGCCCTGGAGCAGCCCCAGCGTCGTGACCTCGCCGTCCGCCGGGAGGTACTCGATGGCTCCCGCCAGCGGCGGAACGTGCGGGAACCGGGCTCGAAAGGTCAGGAACGCTCCGATTTCGTAGTCGAGGGTGATGCCGGGCTTCACCCGTCGGAGCGCCTTCATGACGAGGAGGTCGCCGTAGACCACGGAGGTATTGGACTGCTCCGCGGTCAGCCGGCGGGGCACGATCGAGGCCACGCGTTCGAGCCGCGGAAAGCGCTCGGTCCGGACGAAGCGGATCGTACCGCCCCGAACAGTCGTCAGGCTCGCGCCCCGCTCGAACAGGGTCAGGAGCTCGAGACAGACGGTCGGATCGTCGAGGGCGTCGATCGCCCGGATCGGCGCCCCATCGAGGTCGAGCGTCATCGACAGCGTGCTCGGCGCCCCGCCGTCGACACCGAGAACGAGCGGGACCGCGTATGTCTCGTCCGGGCCCTGGACGAACGTCACGTCCACCAGGGTGAGCCACGCGCGATCGCCGAGCGCCCCACAGTCCCGCAGGCGGACACCCGCGATCGTGCGCCCCTTGTCGCCGAACCACCGGAGGCGTGGGAGCACCGGCGGGAGCTCGGCCGCGAGGGCCCGCTCGAGCGCGGCGACGATCCGCGCCGGATCGCCGTGGCGCGCTCCGTCAGATCGCGGTGCGCTCGATGCCAAACGGCTCGTCGCCGTCGCCGGGGCGCTCCAGGCGGAACCAGTAGAACCCGTGCGGCCCCAGGCTCAGGAAGTAAGGCGCCGTGCGAATCGTCGGGAACACCGTGCCACCCAGCATCTCGATCGGCGTCACCCCGGCGAAGGCCGCGAGGTCGACCTCGACCGGCTGGGGCGCCGCCGAAAGGTTGGCGACGATGAGCAGCGTCTCGCGCTCGAACCGGCGCAGGTACGCGAGCACCTTCGAGTTGCGGGGGCGCAAGAACTCGATGCCGCCCCGCCCGAAGACGGACGACGTCCGCCGCGTCGCCAGGAGCCGCCGCATGGTGTTGAGCAGCGAGGACGGCTGCCGGGTCTGCGCGGCGACGTTCACGGCCTCGTAGCCATAAACCGGATCGGTGATGACCGGCAGGTAGAGCTGCCCGTGTTCGGCGCTCGAGAATCCCGCGTTCCGGTCACGCGACCACTGCATCGGCGTGCGGACGCCGTTCCGGTCGCCGAGGTACACGTTGTCACCCATGCCGATCTCGTCGCCGTAATAGATGATCGGGCTCCCCGGCAGCGTGAGCAGCAGGCAGTTCAGCAACTCGACGCGGCGGCGGTCGCCGTCGAGGAGCGGGGCCAGACGCCGGCGGATCCCGAGGTTCAGCTTCATGTCGCGCTCGTGCGCGTAGGCGTAGTACATGAAGGCCCGTTCCTCGTTGGTCACCATCTCGAGCGTGAGCTCGTCGTGATTGCGCAGGAAGAGGGCCCACTGGCACGCGGGCGGGATCGGCGGCGTGTGGGTGAAGATGTCGGTGATCGGCCGGGAGTCTTCGAGCCGCAGCCCGAGGTAGAGGCGTGGCATGAGCGGGAAGTGGAACGCCATGTGGAACTCGTCGCCGTCGCCGAAGTAGTGGCGGACGTCCTCGGGCCACTGGTTGGCCTCGGCGAGCAGGACCCGGTCGCCTCCGTACTCGCGGTCGATGACCGCGCGGAACTCCTTGAGGATCGCGTGCGTCTCCGGCAGGTTCTCGCAGCTCGTGCCCTCGCGCTCCACGAGATACGGCACCGCGTCGCAGCGGAACCCGTCGAGGCCCCGGTCGAGCCAGAAGCGCATGACGTCGAGCATCGCGCGACGCACCGCGGGGTTGTCGTAGTTGAGGTCGGGCTGGTGGCTGAAGAATCGGTGCCAGTAGTATTCCCGGCGCACCGGGTCCGGCGTCCAGTTCGACTTCTCGGTGTCGACGAAGATGACGCGCGCGTCATTGAAGCGCCGGTCGGACGGGTTCCACACGTAATAGTCGCCGTAGAGCGACGCCGGATTCGAGCGCGAGGCCTGGAACCAGGGGTGCTGATCCGAGGTGTGGTTCATCACGAGGTCGGCGATGACCCGGAGGTCGCGGGCGTGCGCGGCGTCGAGGAACTTCTGGAAGTCCTCGACCGTCCCGTACGACGGGTGGATCCCGTAGAAATCGGAGATATCGTAGCCGTCGTCGCGAAGCGGCGAGGGATACATCGGCAGGATCCACAGGCAGTCGACGCCGAGCTCCTGGACGTAGTCGAGGCTCTCGGTGAGCCCGGCGAAATCACCGATGCCGTCGCCGTTGGCGTCCATGAACGCCTTGACGTGCACCTCGTAGAAGACGGCGTCCTTGTACCAGTCGCGGGCGGTGTTGCGCGTCATCGCCAGCGGTCCACCAGGTAGGGCTTCTCGCGCTCGAACGCGTCGGCGACCGCGGCGAGGGCGGCCTCGACGGCCGCCGCGTCGCGCCGTCGCGTCGCCAGCACGAAGGCCGCCGTCCGACCGAGGTAGAGCGGCACGATCGAGCGCAGCAGGTGGTCGCGGTACACGACGTTGTAGTGATGGCCAAGCGCGAAGTCGTAGACCACGTGCGCCCACAGATCGTCCGGGAATCGGAACCGCTCGACGTCGTCCGTCTCGAGGCTCAGCACGTCCCCCAGCGTCTCGGGGGCCAGGACGTGCTCCCAGATCGTGCCGAGGTCGCGCAACCCGCGGCCGAACGCGCCGACCATGCGCTCGACGTCGATCCGCGCGGGCTCGTCCGAGGCGGGCGCCGGCGGGCCCTCCACCGGCACCGGGGCGCCGCCCGCCGCCTGGAGCCACAAGTCCTCGTAGCCGTCCATCACGGTGAAGACCCCTCCCAGCGTCTGGGCGACCATCGTGGGCAGATCGGCGGTGCGCGTTTCCGACTCGACCCGCCACCGGCCGAGCCGCGCCTCGTGCACCGCGAAGCCCTCCGCGATGGCCGTGCCCTCGATCCAGAGATCCGTCATGCTCCGCCCCGGCGCCGGCCACCGTGGGTCGGCGGCCAGGCGCTCCAGGACTCGCGTCGAGAGCGCCCGCGCGCCCGCCAGGGGCTGGTGCAGCCGCCGTCCATACAGGGCGCCGACGAGCGGCGCCAGCACGAGATTCGTGATCGTGCCGTCGTACCGCTGCCGGGCGTGCAGGGGCAGCACGAGGTCGGCGCCCTGCTCGAGCACGGGGCGCGCCAGGCGCTCGAGCCATTCACCGCTGATCGACGTGACGTCGGCCTCGAGCACGACGAGCGCGCGCGCGCCGAGGCGCCGCGCGACGCCGACCGCCAGCCGGAGCGCGGCGCCGCGGCCGGGCACGCCGTGGAAGGGCACCGCGGCGAGCTGCGCGGCGGGCGACTCGTGATGCGCGCGCACGAGCGGCAGACCGCTGTCGGCGAGCCGCTCCGCGGTGGCGTCCGACGAGCCCGCGTCGGCGTTGATCAGGACCGTCGTCATGCCGGCGAAGTGCTTCTCGAGCCCGGCGCGGATGGCGTCCACGACCACGGGCACCGTCGCGGCGTTGTTGTAGGTCGGCACCGTCACGGCGAGGTCCGCCTGCGGCAGGCCCTCGAGCTGGCGGTCGACGTCGGCGGAGAGCGTCGGGCCGTCCGCGAGCGCGCTCATCGGGTCAGGTGGATCACGAGCGCCAGATCGTCGACGAGCTCGCGCGTGATCAAGAAGGAGCGTCGCACGTGCTCGCGCCCCGCGGCGCCCATGCGCGGAATCAGCTCCGGGTTGTTCAGCAGGTGGCGGATGCGGAAGGCGGCGCCCTCCACGGAGTAGACCGTGTAGCCGGTCACGTTGGCGATGATCTGCTGCGCGAGCCCACCCGCATAGCCGCCGATGACGGGCTTGCCCTTCCACATCGCCTCCGCCGGGCCGAGGTCGAAGCCGGTCCGCACCGATTTCTGCAGGACGATCGTGGCGGCGCGCTGAAGCGCGTTGACCTGGCGGTGCGCCTCGGCGGGGAGCTCGAGGACGACGACGTCGGGGTCCTCGTGGGCGACCTCCAGGAGCTGCGACAGGAGCTCGAGCCGCTCCGGCTCGCCGTCGGCGGTCCCCGCCAGCACCAGGCGCACGTCGTGATGTTTCTTGACGAGCCGGTACGCGTTCACGACGCCCAGCGGGTCGTTTGCGCGCGCGAACGGTCCGACCTGCACGAGCAGGGGCTTGTCGCGCGCGATCCGGAGCGCCCCGAGGATCTCGGTCATCTCGCGCGGCGTGAGATCGCGGTTTCGCTCCGAGAACGGGTCGATCGACGGGGGCACGACGTACATCGGGATCCCGAGCCGGCCCTCGAACCCCGGCAGCGAGAAGACCGCGGCATCGTACTGGCCGGCGAACGTCCGGAAGAAGGTCCACGTCCCGGCCTGCGCCGACGAGCAGTCGAAGTGGCACCGCCAGACCCACCGACCGCCGCTCCGGGCGCTCACGAGGCTCGCCGGCTGGCTGTCGTGCACGAGGGTCAGGTCCGCGTCGAGGTCGAGCTTCTTCGCGTTGAGGCCGTTCATGTCGACCCAGCGCGCGAGCCCCTCTTCGCTGAGCACGCGCTCGGCGCCCTCGAGGGCGGCCTGGAGCGTGCGCGCCGTCGCGTAGTACGCGGAGTCGCCCCCCGTGATCTCCCAGCGCGCGTCGATGCCGAGCTCGTTCAGGATGGGCACGGTGGCGCGCAGGGTCTCGGCCGCGCCGCCGCCGAGACGTCCGCCCGTCACGTGGAGAAACCGCCGGCCCTTGACCTGCTCGGCGAGCTTCAGGATGAAGTCCACCGTCCCGGGCCGGGCGACCCGCCGGTAGTCGTCGATGCGGCTCATCCGCGTCCCTCTTCCAGCGTCTCGTCGATGAACCCGAGGAGTCGCGCCCGGACCCGCTCGAGCGTCGTCAGGTACGGGTCGACCCGCTCGAACCGCTCGGCGAGCGCCGGTAGATCGAGCGCGTCCCGCAGCCACTCGGCGAAGCCCTCGGCGCGGCGCTCGCGGGCCCGCGTCTCGATGGTGTGCAGATAGATTGCGCTCTCGTCCACGTTCGAGAGGCCGGCGCGGAACTCGACGAGGGTGGTGGCCGCGAGCCCGAGCGGCACCTCGACGATGTGCGACCGCTGGAAGTGGAATCCGCGGTCGAACTCGACGCGGCCCTCGGCCTCGCGGCCCCGGAGATGATCCTGGACGATCGTCACCAGATGCTCGCGCAGCCCCTCGAGCGTCGGGAAGGCGAACGGGTCGACGACGGCGAGGCGCTCGGCGAGGGCGCGATCGCCGATCTCGAGCGCGGCCCACCGGGCGAAGTCGTTGCCGTAGGCGGTCGTGAAGGCGCGGTGCCGGAGGAAGTAGCCGAACGTGTGGAAGAAGATCGACTCCGCCGGCGCCTCTCCGAGCCGGTGCAGCAGCTCGCGCTCGTCGAGCGCATGCACGTCGAGGGTCTGGCGCAGCTCGACGCAGCCCGAGAACGTGAACGGCTTCGCTGCCTGGCGCATCAGTCCTCCCGCACCAGGAGCGCCACCGGAAAGCTCCGGCAGGCACGGGCGAGCTCCAGCACGCCATCCCACGGCTCGACGCGCTCGCCGGTGAGCACGTTGCGGAAGTGTCCGCCCATGTCGGCGGGCACGACGACATGGGTGTCGTCCGGCCAGTACGCCGCTCCGCACGGGGGCTCGTCCGCCGGCCGCCGCGCGTAGAGTCGCGGGACCACCGTCAGCGCCACGGCGGCGCCGCAGACCCGCGCGAAGCTGCAGACGTGCGCGGCCAGCGGCCCGCGCGTCTCGAGGGGCCGGTAGGCGCCCTCGAGGAAGAGCTCGGCCTGGGCGCGGCGAAGCTTGAGGGCCTGATGGATCAGGTACATCTTCACGCGCCCGTCCTCCTTCGTCTCCAGCAGGCCGTGCGCGAGCGTCGAGAGGTCCGGGCTCGCCGCGATCTCGGCGACGAGCGCGTCGAGCAGCCGCCGCCGCTGCGCAAAATCCACGGGGCGGCGGTTGTCGGGATCCACCAGGCTCAGGTCCCACAGCTCGGTCCCCTGATAGAAATCGGCCACGCCGGGGATAGTGAGCTTGAGCAGCGTCTGCGAGAGGGCGTTGTACATCCCCCAGGCCGAGACCCGTCGCTGGAACGGCAGGAAGTCGTTGAGGAACGAGTTGGGACCCGAGCGGTCGAGGAGCCCGTCGACGAACCGTCGCACGGCGGCGTCGTACTCGGGCCGCGGGCTGACCCAGCTCGTATTGACCTTGGCCTCCCGGAGCGCCTTGAACATGAACTGCTGGATGCGCTCGGTGAACTCTGCGTGCTCCGTCTGTGAGACGGGCTCGATCGGCCACGCACCCACCACCGTCTGGTACAGGAGATACTCTTCGTTGCTGTCAGGCGCCGGCTGTCCGTCGACCATTGCCTTCCGCTTCCGGTTGAGCCGCTGCCACCGGCGCACGCGCTCCCGCCACTCTATGGGAAGTTCCGAGAGCACGTCGATCCGGGCGCGGACGTCCTCGCCGCGCTTGGTATCGTGCGTGGCGGTGGCCGAGAACGACCAGGGCCAGGCGGCCTGGCGCTCGACGTTGAGCCGGTGGAACTCCGCCACGGCCACCCCGAAGCGGGTCGGGGCGCCTCCGACGTCGTTGAGCGAGATCAAGCGGTTGTACCGATAGAACGCGGTGTCCTCGAGCGCCTTGGCCGTGATCGGGCCCGTCTGCTGCTGGAACTTCCCGACGAACGCCCGCTCCTCCGCTCGGGCCGCCTCGGTCCGCGGGCCGCCCCGGCGCAAGCAGATCAGATCGGCGATGAAGTCGAAGATCGACTCGCTGACCGTCGGGTTCCGCCGCTTCGCCATCACCGTCGAGAGCTCGACGTACCGCCGGTCGCGTTCGGTCACCGCGGAGCCATCCTCGGCGACGTAGGTCCGGTATACCGGAAAGCACGCGATGATCTCGCGGAGCGCGCCGGTCAGACTCCGGCGCGTGAAGTCCCGCGAAGCGCGGTCGGCCTCCGACAGCCGCGCGAGCCGATGCCCGAGCATGTTCGCCTCGCTGGCCATCAAGGTGTCGATGATGAGCTTCTTGCACTCGTACACGAGGTCGCGAAAGTCGCTGCGCGTCCGGACGAACCGCGTGTAGATGTCGTCGAGCGCCCGCGCGGCGCCGACATCGACGAGGACGCCGTTGATCGCGTTGAGGATGTCGTATCCGGTGGTGCCGTGGACCGCCCACGTCTCCGGCAGTCGCTCGTCCGCCATCAGGATCTTCTCGGCGACGATGTAGAACGGGCGGGCCAGCGCGCCGAGAGGATCGGCCTGGACCCGGCGGTCGAACTCCGCCAGCACCGTCTCGCGCCAGGCGCTCTGCTCGCTCTCCGGCGCGGCGTCGATCCCAGCGAGCGCCGCGGCGGTCTCCAGAAAGCACCGTCGCTGCAGCCGGCGGAAGTACTCGGCGGGCGCGTAGAGACCGTCGGGATGGTCGATCCGCAGTCCGGTGACGCAGCCGTCGTGGACGAGACGGAACACGAGCCGATGCGCACCCTCGAAGACCACGGGCTCTTCCATCCGGATCGCCGCCAGCCCGTTGATGTCGAAGAACCGGCGGTAGTTGACCTCGTCGGCGGCGACCTGCCAGAAAGCCAGCCGGTAGACCTGCTCGCCGAGGAGCTCGTCCAGCCGGTCGAAGCTCGCCGGCTCGCCCTTGACGCCGTTGAAGAGACGGACGTTGCCGTCGATGAACGCCCTGATCTCGGAGGACGCCTCGACGAGCGTCGCCAGGCGCCGCTTGATGACCTGGCTCTCGCGACCGCGCTCGGCGACCCGCTCGGCGTCGGTCTCCGTGTAGGCCGGCAAATGCGCCAGCGCCGTGACGATGCTCTTGAGCTCGAGCACGTGCGCGTTGTCCGCGCCGAGCTCTCGCTCGAGCTCGTCCAGACGCTCGCGGAGGACGAGCGCGTACGAGTGCGGCTCGACCGGCAGGACCGTGTCGTAGTACCTGACGACGAAGGCGCCGTCGCGCAGCTCCAGCCCGAGCTCCTGGTTCTCGAGGACGTGTCCGTACTGGTCGCCGAGGATCGGCAGGAGGATCTTGTTGCTCAGGAACCGCTCGGCCGGGTTCCAGTCGATGTCGAAGTAGTTGGCGTAGGACGACGCCGGGCCGTGCTCGAGGACGTCAGCCCACCACGCGTTGCCGTTGCCCGAGATCCCCATGTGGTTCGGCACCACGTCGATGATCACGCCCATCCGCCGGGCCCGAAGCTCGGCGGCGAGCGCGCGATAGTCGGCCTCGGTGCCGAGCACCGAGTTGAAGCGGCCGTGGTCGCAGATGTCGTAGCCGTGCGATTCCGAGGAGCACGACTCGAAGAACGGCGACAGATAGTAGTCCGTGATGCCCAAGGTGTCGAGGTAGGCGACGACGTCACGCGCGTCGGCGAACGTGAAGGTGCGGTCGAGCTGCAGCCGGTAGGTCGCCGCCGGGACCCGGCGGAAGGTCCGGGGGTCGCGGGCGAGGATCTCGACGACCTGATCGGGAGACATCATGGGGGTCACTCACCCAAATAGTACGCCGTGAACCAACCGTCGACCTCTCGACCGCCGGCGCGCGCGGATTGCGTGGCGAAGAGGCATCGACCCGGCGCGCTCCAGGGGGGCGCGTCGAGACAGGCCGGGCCCAGATTGGCGAGGAGCCGGAGCGTCGGGCCCCCCGCCCACGCCCACTCCACGGCGAGGCCCGCCGCGCCCAGCCGGACGGAGCTCGCTCGCGCCAGCTTGCGGGCGAGCAACGGGACGATCGTGCGCTGGCGCGTTTGTAAGAGTTTTCGGGTCCACTCCGCGCGGCGCCGGTGCGCCGGGTGCCCGAGGGCGCTCCAGTCGAGCGTGGATCGCCGAACGGTCTCGACGTCCTGGGGATCGGGGATCTGAGCCCGGCTCTGTGCATCCTGGAACCGCGCAAACCGCGCGAACTCGCGCCGCCGGCCTTCGGTCACGGCAGATGCCAGGTCGGGCCCGAAGTCGCAGAAAAAGAGGAAGGGCGAGGGCGCCGCCCACTCCTCGCCCATGAAGAGCAGCGGCGGTGACGGGGCCAACAGCACGAGCGCCGTGACGGCTTCCACCGCCGCCTCCGGAGCCAACGCCGTCAGGCGCTCGCCGAACGCGCGATTGCCGATCTGGTCGTGGTTCTGGAGGAACGCCACGAACGCCGTGAGGGGGACGCCCGTGGTCGGGGTCCCCCGCGGAGCGCCGCGGTAGGGCGAATACTCGCCCTGATAGGCGAAGCCCTCGGTCAGGCAGCGGGCCAGGGCGCCGACCGGGTCGGCATAGTCCACGTAGTAGCCGTCTCGCTCCCCGGTCACCTGCGCGTGGAGCGCGTGGTGGATGTCGTCGTTCCACTGGGCGGCACGGAGGCGCCGATCGCCCGCGGGCGGGCGGAGAAAGCGCGCCTCGTTCGCGTCGTTCTCGAGCACGATGTGTACGGGCCGCGCGGCACCCGGCCCCGCGTGCGCGGCGTCGATGATCTCGTCGACGATGTGCACGGCTGACTCGTCGTGGATGGCGTGGACCGCGTCGAGCCGGAGCCCGTCCAGCCGAAACTCGTCGAGCCAGTAGAGCGCGTTCTCACGGAAGAAGGCGCGAACCCAGCGGCTCTCGTCGCCGTCGAAGTTGATCGCGCGCCCCCAGGGGGTCGAGTGCCGGGCGCTGAAGAACTGGGGCGCGTAGAGTCCCAGGTAGTTGCCGTCGGGCCCGAAATGGTTGTAGACGACGTCGAGGAACACGGCGAGGCCGCGGGCGTGGCAGGCCTGGACGAACGACTTGAGCGCAGCGGGACGGCCGTATCGGCTCTCGGGTGCGAAGGGGAGCACGCCGTCGTAACCCCAGCCCCAGCGTCCCGGAAAATCACCGAGCGGCATGAGCTCGACGGCGGTGATTCCGAGAGCGGCCAGGTGATCGAGGCGCGCCGTCGCGGCGTCGAGCGTCCCCTCGGGCGTGAAGGTTCCGACGTGGAGCTCGTAGAAAACCAGCTCCTCCCACGCGCGCCCCCGCCATCCGCCGTCGGTCCACTCGAAGGCCTCCGGATCGATCACCTCGCTCGGCCCGTGGACGTCGTCCGGCTGAAAGCGCGAGGCCGGGTCGGGCACGAGACGCTCGCCGTCGATGCGGTAGCGATACCGGCTGCCGGCACGCCCGTGAGGCACCTCGACGCGGATCCAGCCCTCGGTATCTCGCTCGACCGGAATGGGCGGACCGTCGTCGAGGCAGAGCTCGACACGGCTGGCGGCGGGCGCCCAGAGCGCGAACCGCACGCCGCCCTCGGGCAGAACTTCGGCACCGAAGGGCATCGGATGCCGCGTCCGGGCGCCACCCGCTGCGGGTGCTAGTCGACCTTGCGCACGATCCATCTCAGCAGGTGGTGCATCTGCGCGACGCCGTCCACCCAGTACTCGGCACCGCCGCGGCGGGGTCCGACCCGAACCGTCACGCCGCGATCGCGCAACGCCTCGAACGCCGTCTCGTCCGTCAAGTCGTCGCCCGCATACAGGACGACCGTCCTCCCGGGCGGGAGGGTTCGCTCGTGGTGAACGATCCACCGGGCCGCTTCTCCCTTGGTCCATCCGACGCGCGGGACGAAATCGAACACTTTGCGACCGCCGACGACCGTGAGATCGGGAGCTCCGCGGGCGATCCGGGTGACCAGCTGATGGACGTCCTGGCGGTGCGAGGGCGCCACGTTCCGGTAGTGCATGCTGACACAGAGCCGCTTGAACTCGACGTGGGCCCCGGGGATGTCAGCGGCGCCCACGCGGAGCGCGCGCCCGACCGCGGCGACGCGAAGCGGGCGCACGCGCGGGTGACGGAAGCGCAGGCCGCGCCCCTCGATCTCGAGTCCGTGACAGCCGCCGTAGACGACAGCGTCGAGGCCGACCCGGCGCCGGACGTCCGCCAGCGCCCGGCCCGACAGGATCGCGAGCCGCGCGCGCTTGCTCCGCGCCAGTCGCGAGAGCGTCGCGCGGACCGTCGGCGCCAGCACGGCTAAGTCCGGCGAGGAGGCGATCGGCGCCAGGGTCCCGTCGTAGTCGAGGATCGCCATCAGGCCGGCACCGGCCTCGAGCTCGTGATCGAGACGACCGAGAAGACGCACCGGGAGGCTCAGGACGCCTTGGCGCCCGCCTCGATGGGGATCCTGGCCAGCTCGCTCAGCAAGAGCCCGGCCCATCGATAGATGTTGTGGTCGACGACGGAATGGCGCATCCGAACCATGCGCGCGCGGCGCTCCTCCGGCGGCATCTCGAGCGCCGTGCGGATGGCCTCGGCCATGCCGGCGAGGTCGTACGGGTTCACGATCAACGCGTCGCGGAGCTCGTGCGAGGCCCCCGCGAACCGGCTCAGGATGAGCGCGCCGTCCTCGTCGTCACGGACCGAGACGAACTCCTTGGCCACGAGGTTCATGCCGTCGTGGAGCGAGGTCACCATGCAGAAGTCCGCGTGGCGGTAGTAGGCCCAGATGTCGCGATGCTCGTGATGGGCCTTCATGTAGTGGATGGGTCGCCAGGTTTTCGTCTGGAACGCCTGGTTCAGCTCGCGCACCTGCTCCTCGATCTCGCGCTGGATCTCCTGGTAGCGATCGATCATGCCGCGGCTGGGCGCGGCGAGCTGCACGAACACCAGCCGCTCACGATAGTCGGGGTAGGTCTCGAAGAAGAAGCGCAGGGCCCGGATCCGCTCGGGCAGGCCCTTCGTGTAGTCGATCCGCTCGACGCCGACCCCGAGGAACTCGGCCGTGATCCCCAGCCGGCGCAGCAGCTCCGCGCGGGAGACGCGGAGCGGATCGTCCACGAACTCGGGGGCGACGCTGATCGGAAACGGCTTGACGTACGTCGTGTGCTCGCCACGCGTCACCGAGAAGCGCTCCCAGTCGGTGCGCGTCTCGAGCGCACGGTCCACCGTTTCCAGGAAGTTGTTGCAGTAGTACTGGGTGTGGAAACCGATCAGGTCGGCGCCGAGCATGCCGAGGAGCAGCTCGCTCTGCCAGGGGCAGATTCCGAAGGCCTCGAAGTTCGGCCAGGGAATGTGCCAGAAGATGGCCACGCGCGCGTCGGGACGCTCGGCCTTGATGAGCGCCGACAGCGGAGCGAAGTGGTAGTCCTGGATGAGGACGAGCGGCGCCTCGGCATCCTTGATCTGGTCCAGCACCGTGTCGGCGAACTTCTGATTCACCTCGAGGTAGTACGCCCAGTCGTCGGGCCGGAAGACCGGCCGCGTGTGCACGATGTGGCAGAGCGGCCAGAGCCCTTCGTTGGAGAAGCCAGAGTAGTACCCTTGCTCCTCTTCCTTCGTGAGCCACACCCGCCGCAACGTGTAGCGCGGATCGTCGACCGGAACGCCGAGCCGGCCGCGGCCGTCCGCAGTCTCCCGGTCGGCGTCGCCGCTGGCGTGCGCGACCCAGACGCCCCCGCAGGCGCGCATCACCGGATCCATCGCGGTCACGAGACCGCTGGCCGGAGCCTGCGCTTGCACCTGGCCACCCCGCCACACGTGGCTCACGGGTTCGCGGTTGGACACGACGACCAGCAGCCGGCCGTTGAGCTGCATGCTGACGAACTGCTTGAGGCGCTCCTCGGTCCAGACGCTCTCGCCGGACAGGCGCAAGGCCGCTTCCTGCTCGGCGGCGGCCTGGGCCCGCTGCATGCTGCGCGCCAGGCGCGAGACCTCGAGCGCGAGCGGCCCGAACATATTGGCGTCGACGACGTTGCGCGGCGGCGGAACCGGGCGTCCGCTCCGGAGCGCCCGCGTCCACTGAGAAATCTCCGCCATCGGTCGGGTGATGCTGATTTTCACCACCAGCGCGATGATGACCGAGATGACCAGGGCCAGCACGAGGAACCGCACGGCGTTGTAGCTCCAGCGATCCCACTCCGCCCGCTCCAGCTCCGAGGCGTCGAGGAGGACCGCGACCGCGCCGACGGGCTGGTCGTCGGCGAGCAGAGGCGTCGCGTAGATGTAGCGGGTGCGGTCGCCGAGAACCCTGATCCCCTGGGTCGGGACGTTCTGGGAGATCGCGTCGGTCACCTCGGATAAGGACGGCGGGAGAATCGGCGCGATGTCGGGTGTCGCGACCCGCAGGGTGGCGAAGCGATCGTAGACGGCGATCCCGCGCTGGTTCTGCCCGAACTTCTTGACGATCCGCTCGATAGCCGCCGTCGACTGCTTGGCCGCCGCCGGCTCGATCGCGTCGCTCAACCCTTCGGCGACCAGCGCCGCGCGCCGCTGCAGATCGCCGACCATGCGGCCGCGCTCCTCTCGGATCTGCAGGTACGCGAAGCCGCCGATGACCAGCATCACCGAGATCCAGATCGCGCTGACGAGACGAAGGGTGAATTTCACGCGCGCGCGACCATGCGTTCGACCGT
>Ga0066710_100000135_pt1 | contig 34996 bp, 33 predicted proteins | sample GraSoiAngelo_159_FD_79666 | JGI IMG/M metagenome (GOLD analysis project Ga0066710, IMG submission 79666) | Grasslands soil microbial communities from the Angelo Coastal Reserve, California, USA - 14_1009_16_40cm | ecosystem: Environmental > Terrestrial > Soil > Grasslands | place: USA... | reverse complement strand
GCCTGGCCGCCGCCTCGCGTCGTCGTCGCCCGCCGCGCCGGCTGCAGCCCCCGCGCCGGCGGTCAAGGCGCGTCCGGCGACGAAGAGCGCCGCTCTCCGCGCCGCAGAGCGCAAGGTCGCCGTAGCCTGCAAGGCGGTGCCCAAGCGGAGTGCCCCGAAGGTCGCCGCCGCGTGTGCGCGCGCAAAGCTTGCGCTCGTGAAGCACAAGCTCGTGGAGGCGAAGAAGGCGAAGCAGCCCGCGCCGGGCGCGCGGCGCTCCTAGCGCACGTTGACGCAACGCCCTTGGGGGAGGAAGGTAGTCCGTCCGCACCTGGAAGGAGGGTGCGATGGCGGTAGAGGATGCTCCCGAGATCGAGGAGCTGATCCGGAGGCTCAACGACGCGTACCGCAGCGGCGACATCGATACGGTCGCGCGTTCGTTGTCGTCGGATTCCGCCACGATGGTCGTCGGCAGCGACGCGAGCGAGGTCGCTCGCGGCCGCGACGAGGCCGCGTCGATGCTTCGCGGCGACGTCGACCAGCGGCCGGCCGATGCGCCGGGGTGGTCGATCGAGGAGATCGACGCGTTCCGCGAGGGCGACGTCGCCTGGGCGACGGTCCTCGGCCCGTATCCGATCGGCGAGGCGGACGCGATTCCGGCCCGCGGGTCCGTGGTCTTCCGCCGCGAAGACGGCGACTGGAAGATCGTCAACTGGACGTTCTCGCTCGCAGTCCCGAACGACATGCTCCAGCCCGGCTCGCCGGTCCTCGCCGCGCTGGCGGTCGCGCACGTCTGACGCGTACGGGGGCGGTACGGCCGCCCCCGTACGCTCTGCGGTTGCGAGTTGCGCGGTATCTCCGCCGCTGGCAAGGTCGCGCCATGCGTCCGCTCGGCGCCGCGCTCGCCGCGCTCGCGCTCGCGCCGCGGCGTCGGCGTGGACGACGCTCTCGAACGGCGTCCAGAACACCGTCGTGCCGTCGATGCTCGTCACGCAGGCCGGCACCGAGCTCGTCTCGTTCGAGTCGCCGATCGCGGGCACGATCTCGGTCTCCCGCGTGCGCTCGGCGCCGAAGGTCGTCGTGAGCAGCGATCCGATCGCGGGCCGAACGCAACTCGTGCAGCAGCCGAGCGGCGCGATCCAGCTCTACTTCCCGAACGCGCAGGGGGTCGGGCGCCTGACGTCCACGGACGACGGCCAGACCTGGACCGGGCCGATCCAGACACAGTCGCACACGGTCGGCGGGATGATGGCGGCCGCGGTCGCGCCGGACGGAACGCCCTACTTCGCACAGGACGGCACCGGCTTCGTCAACGTCTTCCGAGGGCTGAACGGCGAGACGGTGAAGAACGTCTTCCCACGTTGCTGCGGCTACGCGGAGTCCCTCGCCGTCGACTCGAGCGGCCTCGTGCAAGTGGCGTTCTTCTCGAACGCCGACCCGGACGGGTCCTTCGTCTACGAGAGCCTCGGCGCAGATCTCAGCCCGGCCGGCTCGACCTCGCTCAAGCCCACCGCGCCGCACGACGATCGCGTCCCGCTCGTGGCCGATCGCTCCGGCTCGACGTTCATGGCCTGGCCGCCCGGCTACCCGACGGCCACGTCTCTGATCGTCGTCCCGTTCCGGAGCGGGCAACCGGGCGGCGACGGCGTCACCTTCCCCGGCCGCTTCACCGGCGGCGACCCGCATGCGGCGCTGGCGGTGGACGGCCAGGACCGCCTGTGGGCGGTCTGGACCGTCGGCGGCGGGGTGCGCGTCGCGCGCTCCCGCAGTCACGGCCAGCACTTCGGCGCCGTCGTCGCGAGCGCCGCGACCGGCGGTAGCGAATACCAGGTGTCCGCGGTCGCGCTTCCGGCCGGCGCGGTCGACGTGATCGTCAACACCGGCTCATCACTCGTCCAGCAGGAACTGAAGCCTGGTCTCTCGGTCCACGTGTCGATCACCTCGAAGAAGGTTGGGAAGAAGACGGTCGTGACGCACGTGGCGCAGGCCCTCGACGACGGCTTCGGGGTTCCGACGGCGAGCTTTCGCATCGGCGGGCGCGCGATCCACGTGGACGCGTCGGGGAAGGCGAAGGTCCCGGGGGGCAAGGGCACCGCGGCCGCGCCGGGCTACGCCGGCGCGGCGTTCCGAGTGCCCTGAGACCTCGCCTTCTACGAGCAGCCGGTGTTCGTGCCGCAGTCGCGGCACGTGTAGCACGAGCCGGTGCGGATCATGCGGCCGCCGCAGCGGGAGCACTCGACCGCGTCCTCGAACGCGTTGAACAGCGCGGTCTGGCCGGGTGGCGGCGCGTCGACCGGCGCGGGCTCGGCGGTGCCGTTCTCGAGCGTGTTGTACGCCTGCGCGAGCCGCGCCCGCACCTCGGGCGAGAGGATCCCGATCTCCTCCTGCTGGTCGGCTGTGAGGAACTTCTTGCCCATCCAGCGGAAGACGTAGTCGACGATCGACTTCGCGACGCGGATATCCGCGTCGTTCGTCATCCCGCTCGGCTCGAACCGCATGTGCGCGAACTTCGACACGTACACCTCGAGCGGCACGCCGTACTGGAGGCCGAGCGAGACCGAGATCATGAAGGAGTTCATGAGGCCGGCGAGCGTCGTGCCTTCCTTGGCGATGTCGACAAAGATGTCGCCGGGCGTCCCGTCCTCGTAGAGGCCGACGTGGATGTAGCCCTCGTAGTCGCCGACGCGGAACTTGCGGCCGACCTCCTCGCGGTCGTCCGGCAGCCGCTTCCGCTCGCGCAGCGGCACCGGCGGCGTCGCGTGCGCTTCCTTGTCGGACTTGCCCGACAGCGGCTGCGCGACCTTGCAGTTGTCGCGGTAGATCGCGATCGCCTTGATGCCGAGCCGCCACGAGTCGACGAAGAGCTGTGCGACCTCGTCGACGGTCGCCGTCTCCGGCAGGTTGACCGTCTTCGAGATCGCGCCGGAGATGAACGGCTGGACGGCGCCCATCATCTTCACGTGTCCGAGATAGTGGATCGCGCGGTCGCCGACGGCGCAGTCGAACACCGGATAGTGCTCGGCCTTGACGTACGGCGCGCCGACGACCGTGTTGCGCTCGTCGACGAACGCGACGATCTCCTCGATCTCCGCGGGCGCATAGCCGAGCTTCTCGAGCCCGAGCGCGACCGTCCGGTTGACGATCGTGAGCTCGCCGCCGCCGACGAGCTTCTTCGACTTGACGAGCGAGAAGTCCGGTTCCACGCCCGTCGTGTCGCAATCCATCATGAAGCTGATCGTGTTGTGGCTCACGAAGCCGTTTGCGACGTACGTGACGTTGTCGGGCACCGAGAGGTCGTAGGTCGGCTGGTCGTCGAGCGTCTCGACGGTCGCGACAGCGTCGTAGTAGAAGCCGAGCAGGTGCTCGAGCTCGGCGCTGTCCGTCCGCTCGAGCAGCGTCGTCGCGGCGCGGCGCGAGACATCGCCGCGCCGCGTGAGCGCCGTCAGCATCGTCTTGCGCAGCGAGTCGTTCTCGGGAGCGAGCTCATCGACCAGCGCGCGGTCGACGGGGACGTGATCGTGCCGTGCCGCCTGCCGGTGGTCGCCCTTCGAGAGCGAGGCTTCCTTGCGTACCGACATGAAGCCGATCTCGGTCAGGTAGCGATCGGCGGCGGCGACGTTCAGCAGACGGAGCACGAAGCGATCGTTCCCGCCCCAGTTGGAGCCTGCGCCGTCGACCTTTCGCGTCGTGACGAAGCCGAGCGCGAGCAGCAGGCTCTGGACATCGCGGCTGAAGCCCTCCGTCGTTGTGCTCCACGAGACGTACCCGTTGGCCGTCGTGCCGTCGGCCTCGAAGAGACCGCGGACGAAGGCGGCGTAGACCTCGGGGTCGTTTGCGTGCAGCACGGAATCCGGGACGTGCGGGTGCCAGCCCTTGCCGCGGTGCTCGGCCGCCGGCGGCAGCTTTGCGAAGCCGCATGCCTCCCACCACATCGTCAGAGGCACCGAGTGGAAGGTCACTTCGGTATAGCCGCGCTTCGCCGTCACCGCGGCTTCGAGGCCGAAGAGCGCTGCGCCGAGCTCGCGCACCCGCTCGACGACGTCGTCGTCGCCTCCGCTGACACAGAGGCGAATGCCCTTCGCATGGAGCGAGCCGTCGCCCATGAAGTAACCGACGAACTCCGCGAGGTCGGCCGTCATCCGGCGCGGAACGCGGGTCTCGTGATCGCAACTCCAGTGGAGCTCTCCGAGCAGTGGCAACGTCACGTCCTGCGGCTCGCCGACGAGGCTGTTCAGCATCAGCGGTACGCGATCGCCGGGCTCGATCTCAGCGAAGCGCCGCCAGCTCCAATTGCCCTCGACGTCGACGACCTTGATCCGGTGCGTCGGCGTGCCCTGGATTCGATAGCCGCGGCCCGTCTCGATCGAGACGACCTGCTCGAAGCCGTTGACGTAGAACTGCGTCGCCTGCCGGGGACCGTCGTCCGTCGCGACGTCCACCTCGAGCTCCTGCCACTTCTCGCCGGTCGGGTCGCCGAGGCTGCGGAGCCGTACGAGGCCGCGGCTCGTCGAGACGAGGCTGTCGCCGACAAGGCATCCGGTCGGCGCGAGCACCGTCGCCTGCGCGTTGCGGTAACCGCTGACCTCGCCGCGGTCGAGCGCCTCATCCCAGGCGCGCCGGCAGGCCGAGAGTAGGTCGCCGGGGACGACGTCGGTGTTCTCGATGTTGCCGACGGCGGCCCGGTGCTTCGCGATCACGCCGATCATCGCGGCGGCGTTCTTCCGGTAGCCGTCGAACGGGCCCATGCGCGCGGCGATCTCGGCGGACTTCCTGTACGCGCGACCCGTCATCAGCGCGGTGATCGCGGCCGCGTACGCACGGCCCTCGTCGGAGTCGTAGGGAAGCCCGCGCGCCATCAGCAGCGCGCCGAGGTTCGCGTAGCCGAGCCCGAGCTGGCGGAACCGCTTCGCGTTGACCTCGATCTCGGGCGTCGGGTACGACGAGTAGCCGACGCAGATCTCCTGCGCGAGGAAGACGACGTCGACTGCGTGCTCGAATGCATCGACGTCGAACTCGCCGTCCTCGCGGCGGAACTTCATCAGGTTGAGCGACGCGAGGTTGCACGCCGAGTCGTCGATGCTCATGTATTCGGAGCAGGGATTCGACGCGTTGATCCGGCCGGTGTTCGGAAGCGTGTGCCACGAGTTGATGGTCGTGTCGTACTGCACGCCCGGATCCGCGCACTGCCAGGCGGCCTCGGCGATCTGGCGGAGCAGGCTCCGCGCGTCGACGGTCTCGATCACGGCGCCGTCGGTGCGCGCGGTGAGGTTCCATTCGTTGCCGTCGACGGCGGCGTGCATGAACGCGTCGCTGACGCGCACCGAGTTGTTCGCGTTCTGATACTGGATCGACGCCCAGTCGGGCGAGTCGAGCGTCATGTCGTAGCCGGCCTGCTCGAGGACGCGCGCCTTGCGCTCTTCCTTCGCCTTGCACCAGATGAACTCCTCGATGTCCGGATGGTCGGCGTCGAGGACGACCATCTTCGCCGCGCGCCGTGTCTTGCCGCCCGACTTGATCGTCCCGGCGGACGCGTCGGCGCCGCGCATGAACGACACCGGCCCGGACGCGTAGCCGCCCTTCGACAGCTGCTCCTTCGAGGAGCGCACCTTGGAGAGGTTGAGCCCCGAGCCCGAGCCGCCGCGGAAGATGACGCCCTCGCGGCGAATCCAGTCGAGGATCGACTCCATCGAGTCGTCGATCGAGAGGATGAAGCACGCCGAGCACTGCGGCTTCTCCTCGAAGCCGACGTTGAACCACACCGGCGAGTTGAAGGAGGCGTACTGGTTGACGAGGATCGCCTTCAGCTCGGCCTCGAACGTCTCGGCCTCGGCCTCGTCGGCGAAGTAGCCGCCCGCGCGGCCCCAGCCGGCGATCGTGTCGACGACGCGGCCGATCATCTGCTTGACGCTGCGCTCGCGCTCGGGCGAGGACATGCGGCCGCGGAAATACTTCTGGGCCACGATGTTCGTGGCCGTCTGCGACCAGAAACGGGGGAACTCGACGTCCTTCTGCTCGAAGGCCGGCCCGTCCTTGCCCGGGATCAGCGCCGTGCGGAGCTCCCACTCGATCTCGTCGAAGGGGTCACGGCCCGGAATGGTGAAAAATCGCCGCACGCCGAGGCTGGCGCCCTCCTCGACGACCGTGTTGACGACGTCCTCGACCGCCGGGTCGGGGCCCGTCTCATGTTCTGCTGCGCGCGCCATTCCTGCCTCCAATGGTAGCCGTGGGCACCTCGTCAAAAGCGGACCGATGAGGCTAGTCGTCGCCCCGGACGGAACCCGCGAAGACCCGGTTTAAGGCTGCTTCGGAGGCGTCGGGACAGGGCGCAGGCGGCGCGCCTGGATGCGTCGCGCGACGAAGCTGGCGGCGGCCGCTGCGAGGAGCAGGAGGGCGATCCCGGCGAGGATCAGCAGCGGCAGTGGAATCGACTCGGCGTTCGACGGGCCGAGCCAGTCGATCGCGTTCTGGATCGGCCCCCTGCGCCTCGGGGGCGGCGGCGCAACGCTCGTCCCCCTGCCGCCGCCGGTGCTGCTGCTGCTGCTCGAGCCGCCCCCGCTCGAGGTGCTGCCGCCGCCGCCTGAGCTGCTCCTGGCGCCGCCCCCGCCGCCGCCACCACCGCGGTCCTGACGGATCGCCGCGAGCAGCGCGCGGTGGATGTCGTCGGGCGCGCCGGAGTAGTTGACAGCGTCCTCGCCGAGGTGCTGCTGCGCCTGCGTGTAGCACCTGATCGGATAGGTGTTGTCGATTCGTCCGTCGACGAACCAGTCGTTCAGCACCTGCTTCCAGCAAGGAGTCGCCGCCGAGGCGGACGAGGCGCCGAGGGTCAGCCCGGCGACGGCGAGCGCGGCGAGGGCGAGCAGGGCTCTGAGGCCATGGCTGTGCTTCCCGCTTCGTCTCGTCTTCGTCATCGGTTGTCGTCTTCAGCGCGCGCGCTCTGCACCGATCTTGGCCAGTCTCCCGGACGCGGGTGTGTCAACCGTAAGACGGCCGTAAACCGTTTGTAAGGGCCAGGGCCGCGGCGTAGGGGGCAATGCTAGCGTGCGCGCCGATGCGAGCGGCGGCCCAGCGGGGGACGGTCCCCGCCGTCGCCGTCGCGATCGTTCTCTGCGCACTCCTCTTCAGCGGCGGCTCGTCCGAGGCCCCGCTCGTGTGGATCGGGGGCGCGGCGCTCGTCCTCGCCGGCGTCGCCGCAGCCGCAGTGGCCGCGGGGGCGCTGCCGGGCCCGGCGCTCTCCCGTTCGGGCCTCGTCTTCTTCGGCTTTCTCGGCGGCCTCGTCGTCTGGATGGGCGCGTCGGTGATCTGGTCGGCCGTTCCCGACAGCTCCTGGGGCTACACGAACCGGACGCTCGCGTACTTCGGGTTCGCGTGCCTCGGCGTCCTGACGGCGACGCTCGTGCCGCAGGCTCCGCGGCGGGTGGCCGAAGTGTTCGCCGTGCTGCTCGCGGCCGTGCTCGGGTGGGCGCTGCTCGCGAAGGCCGTGCCGGCGCTCTACTCCGACTACGGTCGCATCGCGCGGCTGCGCTCGCCGGTCGGCTACTGGAACGAGCTCGCGCTGCTCGGAGACGTCGCCGTCGGGCTCGCGCTCTGGATCGCGTCGGCGCGCGAGAGCCGGCCGGAGGTGCGCGCCGCGGCGACCGTCCTCGTCTTCGTCGCGTCGGTAGCGATCCTCCTCACCTATTCGCGCGTCGGGATCGGGCTCGCCGTCCTCGTCGCGGTCGCATGGGTCGTGCTCGAGCGCAACCGCGTCGAGAGCCTCGCCGCGCTGCTGATCGCCGGTGTGCCGGCGGTCGGAGTCTTCCTCTACGCACTCTCGCTGCACGGCGTCTCGAAGGACCACCAGCCGCACGCCGAGCGCGTGCACGACGGCTGGATTTTTCTGGTGGTGACGCTCGCCGGCGGAGCCCTCGTCGCGCTCGCCTCGTTGGCGGCGGCACGCGCTCAGGCGCGCCGCCCGGTCGCCGAGTCGGTGCGCGCGCGCATTGAGCGCGTCGCACTGTGGGCCGGTCTCGCCGCCGCCGCCGCCGCCGCCGTCCTCGCGATCGTCTTCGCCGGACGGATCTGGGACTCGTTCTCGAACCCGGTTACTGCGCAGGTCGCGAATTCGGCCGGCCGCATCGGCACGCTGAGCTCGAGCAACCGCTGGACGTGGTGGCAGGAGGCCTGGGACGCATTCACGCGGCATCCGCTCGGCGGCACCGGCGCCGGCACGTTCGAGCTGACGAACCGGCTGCACCGGACGAGTCCGTACGACGTCACCGTCGAGCCGCACAACACGCCGCTGCAATTCCTGAGCGAGACCGGGATCGTCGGCTTCCTACTCTTCGTCGGCGGCGTAGTCGCGGCCGCGGTCGCCATCGTGCGCACGCGCCGCCGCACCCGCGATCCCGCCGTGACGGCGATTGGCCTCGGCCTCGCGGCGTGGCTCGTGCACATGGTCGGCGACATCGACTGGAGCTACGTCGCGGTCTGCGGGCCGCTGCTCTTCGCCGCCGGAGCACTCGTCGCCGGCGCGGCGCGGCGGCCCGTCCCCCGGCGGCGGCCGCTGCTCGCGATCGGCGCCGTCGCCTTCGCGCTCGTCGGCGTCTACTCGCTCGCGGCGCCGTGGCTCGCGACGCGGCAGCTCGCGAGCTCGGGGGCGGCGATCGACCGAAACGACTTCGCCGCCGCGCTCGCGGACGCGAAGACCGCGCACTCGTACGATCCGCTCTCCGTCGACGCGCTGATGCAGCAGGCCGCGCTCGAGACCGACCCGGTCCGCGCGCGCCGTCTCTACCGCGACGCGATCACGCTCGAGCCGCTCAATCCGGAGACCTGGTACCAGCTCGGCGCGTTCGAGTACGGGCAGCGACGCTGGGCCGCCGCGTACCACGCGCTCGACCGCTCCTGGGGCCTCGACCGGCACGGGCCGGCGGCCGTCAAGTGCGACTACCTCGATCTCGTACGGCCGAAGGTGACCGGCTACGGGGTCAAGTGCCGAGGATTTCGACGACCTGTGCGCCCTTGAGGTCGGTGACGTGCAGACCGTCGAGCGGGCCGACGAGCCGGATGCCGACGTCGCGCGCGAGTCGAACCGCCTCGGGCCGGTAGCCGGGCCGGTACATGACGAGCGACGCCGCCCGTCGCGCGCGCGGCGCGTTCCCGGTCGTGATTGCCGGATAGCCGAGTGTCTGGAGCCGCACGGCCTCGGTGTTCGCCGCCCCCGCGCGTCCGTTGCCGTTCAGCACCAGCACGTGCATGCGCGCACGCGCGAGGCGCGGAACGGCGGGCGGCGCGACGACGCGGGCGGGGCGCAGGTGCACGGGTGCAGCGGCGGTCTTCGCGGCCGCCTTCTCGTGGACGCGCCGCGCGAGCGGGCCGCTGACGAGCATCAGTCCGGCGACGACGAGTGCCGCGAGCTCGACGAGCGCGATCGCGGTCGCGACGAGCGTCGCGGTGCGCCAGGGTCGGATTGCGGCGTCCATGCGGAGCGCCTATTTCGATTCGGGCGTTAGCGCTCCTTCACCCAGCGCCACGTCGTCTGCAGACCCTGCTCGAGATCGAGCTCCGGGCGCCAGCCGAGGTCCTGCGCTGCGCGGCTCGGATCGAGGACGCTGTCCCGCAGCTCGCCCGGCCGCGCGTCGACGAGCTCGGGCTCCGCATCCGACCCCGCGACCCGCGCGCAGAGCCTGTGCAGGTCGAGCACCGAGGTCGCCACGCCCGTGCCCACGTTATAGACGCCGTCGCCCCTCGCGGACGCGGCGAGCAGGGCGCGTGCGACGTCGCCGACATAGACGAAGTCGCGCGTCTGGCCGCCGTCGCCGAAGATCTGCGTCGGCTTCCCGTCGCGCAGCCGGTCGAGGAAGATCGCGATCACGCCGCCCTCGAGGCTCGGGAGCTGCCGCGGCCCGTAGACGTTGCCGAGCCGGCACACGACGTTGCGCGTCCCGTACAGCCGGTTCCACGTCGCGAGATACTCCTCCCCGGCGAGCTTCGACGTCCCGTACGGCGAGAGCGGACGACGCGGATCGTCCTCCCGCGCGGGCCGCTCGCACTCGCCGTAGATGGCGCCGCCGGTCGACGTGAAGACGACCGGAGCGTCCGCCCGTCGCGCTGCCTCGAGCACGCGCACCGTCCCGACGACGTTCACGGCCGCGTCGAAGTCGGGCTTCTCGACCGATGTGCCGACGTCCGCCTGCGCGGCGAGGTGGAACACCGCCTCGGGCCCGGCCTCGTCGAACAGCGGCGCGAGATCGGCGCGAATGTCCTGCACGTGCAGCGTCGCTCCGTCCGGCACGTTGTCGCGGCTGCCGGTGGCGAGGTTGTCGATGAGGTGCACCTCGTCGCCGCGTGCGAGCAGCGCATCGACGACGTGCGAGCCGATGAACCCTGCGCCCCCGGTCACGATTGCTCGCATGCGGCCATATCCTAGGTGGCGCATGTTCGTCACGTTCGAAGGACTCGACGGATCGGGGAAGTCGACGCAGGCGGAGCTCCTGCGCGCGGCGCTCGAGGCGGAGGGCCGCGAGGTCGTGCTGGCGCGCGACCCCGGCGGAACCGAGCTGGGCGAGAAGATCCGCGGGCTGCTGCTCGGCGGCGGCGAGATCACGCCGTGGGCGGAAGCCGCGCTCTTCGCAGCGGCGCGCGCCGAGCTCGTCGAGCGCGTGATTGAGCCCGCGCTCCAGCGCGACGCGGACGTCGTCTGCGACCGCTACGTCGACTCGTCGCTCGCGTACCAGGGAATCGCGCGCGGGCTCGGCGTCGAGCGCGTGCTCGAGCTCAACCTGCAGGCGATTCGGGCACTGCTCCCCGACCGGACGATCCTCCTGCTTCTCGATCCCGACGTGTCGGTGCAGCGTGCCGGCGAGACCGATCGGATCGAGCGTGAGGGCGGAGACTTCCGCCGCCGCGTCGACGCCGCGTACCGCGACCTCGCCGAGATGTTCCCGCGCCGCATCCTCACCGCCGACGGCACGCAGCCGGCGGAACAGCTCTCGATGTTGATCCGTGGACAGCTTCGAGACCTTTCCTGAGCAGGCGGAGGCGAAGCGCCTCCTCCGCGCGGCATTGAACGAGGGGCCTGCGCACGCGTACCTGCTGCATGGCCCGCCTGGCGTCGGCAAGCGCGCGGCCGCGACGGCGTTCGCCGGGGAGCTGCTGGGAGACGCGGACCGCGTCGCGCGCGGCGCGCACCCTGACCTCTACGTGCTCGAGCCGGTCGGCGACCAGATCCGCATCGACGACATCCGCGAGCTGCGGCGCGACCTGCACATGCGTCCGTTCGAGGCGTCGCGCCGCGTCTACGTGATCGTCGGCGCGGACACGATGAACGAGGACGCAGCCGACGCGCTGCTGAAGGATCTCGAGGAGCCGCCTTCCTACGCAGTCATCCTCCTCGTTGCGAGCGACCTCGGACCGCTGCCCGAGACGATCCGGTCGCGCTGCCAGCTCATCCCCTTCCGCCGCCTCTCCGAGAAGGCGGTGCGCGAGGAGATCGCCGCGCGCGCGCCCGGACTCTCGCCGGAGGAGCAGACCGCGCTCGCGCGTGTCGCCGCCGGCCGTCTCGACCGCGCGAGCCGACTCCTCGACCCGGCCGCAGCCAAGCGGCGCGAGACGCTGATCGGCGTCGCGCGGTCGGTCTACCTCCAGGCCGGATTCGATCCGGCTGCCGCCGCGGACGCGCTGATCGACGGCGCCTCGGAGCGCGGGGCGGAGGCGAAGGAGCTCGCCGAGACGCAGGTACGGATGCTCGACCTGACCGAGCGCGAGGTCGAGCAGCGCCTGCGCCGCGCCCAGCGGGGCGCCGAGCGCGAGGAGCTGCTGGCCGCGCTCGAGGAGCTCGCCGCCTGGTACCGCGACCTCGTCGTCGTGGCGGCGGGTGCGGAGCCCGCCGTGATCCACTTCGACCGCCTGGCCGAGCTCTCGGAGGACGCGACGCGGGAGCGGATGCTCGGCGCCGAGCGGGCCTGCGAGGTTGTCCGCGAGACCTGGCGGGCCTTCGAGGAGTTCCAGCTCAACGCGTCGCTCGCCCTGGAGGCTCTGTTCGTGCGGCTGCGGGCCGAATTGGCTGGCCCCTCGCTCGTCTCTGCCTAGGAACTCGTCTCAAAATCAAGGACGGGCCGCCCGGCCGCGCTGGGCGGCACGCTGCCGCGTCCTCAGTCCCGCCCGTAGCGATGCTACGAGCGCTCTGCCGCGCGAGCGCGGCCCATTGCATCGCACTCGCCCATCGCACCCGGTCAGCGCGTCGTCATTCTGAAACGAGTTCTAGGCGCGCTCGGGACCGCAAGTTTTTTCGCCGAAGGGCCTCTTAGCGAGTGCAACTTCTCCGCCCTTGGGTACGTTTGAAGCTAGGTGAATACTCCTTGAGACGCGTCTTCGTTCTCCTGGCCGCCGTCGCCGCACTCGGCGTTGCCGGGCCTGCGACGGCCGGCACGTTCAAGGGCACGGTCGTCGCCAAGCAGCGCAGCACCCTGCTCGTCGCCGGCGCGAACGGCGCCGTGCGTGCGATCGGCGGCAGCGCCCGGATCGGCGCCCGCGTCGTCGTCAGCGGCGCCCGCCTGCGCGCGATCGGGCGCGCCCATCGTGCGATCGTCCGCGGCGTCGTCGTGCGCCGCTCGGCCGGCGTGAGCTTCCTCTCGGCGGCGAACCACGTTCTCGTCGTCCACACGGCTCGCCGGCTCGCGTCGGCCTCCGACACGACGCCGACGACCCCGCAGCCCGGCGCCGTCGTCCAGACGAACGTCGCGATCGCCGACGAGGGCGACCTGGAGGAGCAGGACGAGCATCAGGTCGGCCGGGCCGGCAACGTCCAGGTGCAGGCGACCGTCGCGTCTGTCGCAGCCGGCTCCGTCACGCTCACGGTCAACGGCCAGCAGCTGACGATCAACCTGCCGGCCGGGCTGACCCTGCCCGCGACCGTCGTCGGCACGCAGGTGACGCTGAACGTCTCCTTCGCCGGCGGCGCGGCGACGGCCGCGCAGAACGGGCAGCACGAGGACGACGACGAGGCTGACGCCGACGAGGGTGGAGGCGGCGACGACTAGCGCTCCCGATCCCTTTCCCGCAGCGGGCCGGCTCGAAAACGAGGCGGCCCGCGGGCATACTGCCGACCTCTTCGCCCGGCACGGTCGGATGGTCGAAGGCCTCTGCCGCGGCCTGCTCCGAAACGCCGGGGAAGCCGAGGACGCCGCACAGCAGACGTTCCTCTCCGCCTATCGCGCGCTGATCGGCGGAACCGAGCCGCGCGAGCCGGGCGCATGGCTCGCTGCGATCGCCCGCAACGAATGCCTTGCGCGTATCCGGACGCGGATGCGCGAACCGCTGCCGGTCGAGGGGCTCGAGAGCGAGGAGGCGCGCGACGATCCCGTCGCCGAGGCTCTTCGTCGCGCCGACCTCGACGCACTCTGGGCGGCGATTCGCGAGCTGCCGGAGCAGCAGCGGGAGGCGCTACTGCTGCGCGAGTTCAGCGGCCTGTCATACGAAGAGCTCGCCGTCGCCCTCGGCGTCTCCGGTCCGGCCGTCGAGTCGCTGCTCTTTCGCGCGCGCACGCGCGTCCGTGCGCAGCTGAAGGAGGCATTCGCGTCCGTGGGCTGGCTCTCGGACGGGCTGGCCCGCCTGCTCTCCGCGGGGGGCGCCGCCAAGGTCGGCTCGGTCCCCGTCGTCGCGAAGATCGTCACGGCGGGCGTCGGAGTCGCCGTCGTCGCGGGCACCGCTGTCGTCGGCGAGCGCCGCGTTACGCCGCAGCGCCCGCACCGCACGCATCACGCAACCGTTCAGTCGCCGGTCGCGCCGCAGGCACAGGCGCCGGCGTCGGTCGGCGCTGCGCTGACGCCCGCCGCCGTCACGCACGTCGTCCGGAACGACCGCCGGGTCGAGCGGCCCTCGAGCCACCATGGCCGCGGTGGGGAGGATGGCAACGGCGCCGGTGGCGAGCACGGCCACGGTGCGGTTCCCAGGCAACACAGAGCCGACGAGCACCCGCAGCACGGGGCGGGCCACCGGCCCACCGGCGACCGCGGCGACCACGGCTCGAGTCGACACGAGGCCGAAGCGCGGGACACCGCCGTCCCCTCCGACGTGGGAGAGGTGGGCGCCGAACCCGACGGCTCCGGGCAGCCGGCCAAGTCCGGCTCGGACCCGAATGGAAACTCGGACTCCCGACCCAACGGCTCCGACCGCTTGGCGCAGTCGCCTCCGAGCGCCACCCAGGTGACCCAGCTCCTGCCGCAGGATGGTAGGGGTCTGCCGGCCGGCAACTAAATACTTCTTTCGAGGCACTTGTTCCTCCGGCGGACCTGACTCACACTGCGACAGGTCGGCTCGGGCGGGCCACCAACCGTCAGGCGAGTAGGGGAGAGTGGGAGTGGCAGCTGTTCCGTCCATAGGCCGCGCGACTCGTGTCGACGCACCCGTCGCTCCGGAGGCCGAGGCAACCCGGACGCTGTACGAGCGATACGCGAACCAGATCTTCGGCTACTGCGTCCACCAGCTCGGCTCGCGTGAGGAGGCCGAGGACGCGGTCCAGAGCACGTTCCTCAATGCCTTCCGCGGATTGCGCAGCGGCGTCGTTCCCGAGTCCGAGTCGGCCTGGCTGTTCAAGATTGCGCAGAACGTCTGCCTGTCGCGCCACCGGTCGAGCTGGCGCCGGGGCCGGGTCGAGTCGCCTGCAGACTTCGAGCTCGTCGAGGAGATGGCGCCCGCGCCGTCGCGGCGGGCGGACGAGCTAATCGGCCTCCAGGACGTCCTCGAGCAGATGCCCGAGAACCAGCGACGCGCGATCCTCCTGCGCGAGTGGCAGGGCATGTCCTACCGCGAGATCGGCGAGGAGCTCGAGCTCTCGCAGGCCGCCGTCGAGACGCTGATCTTTCGCGCGCGCCGGTCGCTCGCCCAGGGACTCGAGTCGTCGCCCGCGGAGCAGCGGTCGTGGAGGGAGCGCGTCAGAGCCCTCGACCTCGGCAGCCTCGTCGGCGCGATCAAGTCGCTGCTCGCGAGCGGCGCGGCGGTGAAGATGACGACCGCGGCCGCCGTCGTCGCGGTCTCATCCGTCGCCGCCACGACGCCCGTCACGCACCATCCCCACCCGCCGGCGAAGCATCCGCACTGGACGCCGGCGCCGAAGACCTCGCCGGCCGCCGTCACTCCGGCTCCAACCTCGGCGGCCGGCTTCAGTCGGCAGCACGTTGCCGCCGTGCAGCCGAAGCACGCTGCTCCGGTGAGGCGCAGTCCGCATCGCCTCTTCCAGGCACACCCTGCGGCAAAGGCCAAGGCTGCCTCGCCCGCCGCGGCTCCGACGGCCGCCGGGCCGTCGCCCGACCCGCCCGTCGAGCAGACTCCGGCGCCGGCGCCCGCACCTGCGCCGCAGGACGCGACGCCCGCGCCGGCTCCCCAACCGACGCACGAGGCGCCGCCGCCCGCACCTCCCGCACCCGCGGCACGCGCCGACGACAAGCCGAAGCCGAAGGACTCTCCCGCGCAGGGCCAGACCCAGGGACAGACGCAGGTGCAGGGTACGACGCAGACCTCCCAGGAGAGCTCCAAGGACAAGTCCAAGGACAAGCAGAAGGACGGACAGGGGCAGGGCCAGCGCAGCGACGGCCAGCCTCAGGTCACGCCCTCTTCCGCCCCGACGGCGACGCCGACGCCCGCTGCGCAGCCGACCTCGAGCCCGGACGGCTCGCGGCCGAACGGCGGCGGCGACGAGCAGCGCGGTAACGGCCGGCATTGGGGCAATGGCCAGCAGGGCGGGAACGGGAACAGGGTTCTGCCACCGGCTATCCAGGTGGGGCCCGTGCAACAGACCGGGTCGGCGTCGTCGACTCGGGTCACCGTGACGACCACGGCTCCCCCGACGCAGCCGCAGCAGCAGCCGGCGCAATCGTCCGCCTTCGCGGGCGGCAACGGCAACGGCCACGCGAGCCACGGCGGCGGCCACAACAACTAGCGGGGCCCGAAGGCCCCGCTCAGTCAGTACCGGATCGAACCGTGTCTAGGCGGCCGAGGCCAGATCGCCGAGCTCGGCTAGGTCCTCGAGCTCGCGCTCGAGCCGGACCAGGGCCTCGCCCTCGAGCTGGCGGACGCGCTCGCGCGTCAGGCCAAGCGCCTTGCCGATCGCCTCGAGCGACTGGATCTCGCCGTCGAAGCCGAACCGCAGCTCGAGGATGCGGCGCTGCCGCTCGGGCAGGTTGTCGAGCGCCTGCCGGACGCGACGGCGCTGGATCGCCTCCGCGGCCTCCTCGACCGGATCGGCCGCCGTCTCGTCGGCGAACAGGTCGCCCATCTCGCCGTCGCCGTCCGACCCGATCGTCGCGTTCAGCGAGATCGAGTCGACCGCGTCCAGCGCCTCCTCGACGTGCTCGTGCTTGAGCCGCGTCGCCTCGGCGAGCTCCTCGGTCGTCGCCTGCCGGCCGTAGCGCGCCTCGAACTGCGCGGCGGCGCGGGCGAGCTTGACGCGGCGCTCCTGGACGTGGACGGGAATCCGGATCGTCTTGGATTGGTTCGCGACCGCACGCTGGCAGGCCTGGCGGATCCACCAGGTCGCGTAGGTCGAGAACTTGTAGCCCTTCCGCCAGTCGAACTTCTCGACCGCCCGGTTGAGGCCGATGACGCCCTCCTGGATCAGATCCAGCAGCGGGACGTCGTGGCCCTGGTACCGCTTGGCGATCGAGACGACGAGGCGGAGGTTGGAGTTGATCATCCGCTCCTTCGCGGCGAGATCGCCGCGCTCCACGCGCTTGGCGAGCGCGACCTCGTCCGCGGCCGTCAGCAGCTTGTGCCGGCCGGCCTCGTTGAGGAAGAGCTGGAGCGAATCGGTCGTGACCGCGGGCGCTGCGTGCCGGGGCGCCTCGAAGGCGTCCTCCTCGGCCTCCGGCCGCAGCTCGACATCACGCTCTTCGAGCGCGCGCCGAAGGTCATCGAGTTCCTCACCCTGGATGTCGTGCTCGAGGGCGAACGCCTCGAGCTCCCGCTCCTCCAGGAAGCCTCGCTCGGTGGTCTCGTCGAGTAGCGACTCGACGTGGGCAAGTTGAAGCAGCTCGTTCAGAATGTTCCTCTTTCGTCTCTATCGTCGTCAGCTGGGGGACGCCCCAAACGCGCGGAAAGCGCCCCTGGGCCCCCTCGCATCTGTTCAAACGATACACCGGAATCGCTTATTCCATGCGGTCTGGCGCGAAAATTCACCAGATATTTAAGAAGGCCGCTTTGAAGCCCGAAATCGGCGCTTCCAGGCCGGGATCGTGACCTCTCGGGCCCGGCGGGCCCGGCCCGAGAGCGGCGCTAGACTTCCGAGGCCCCGCCGACGTAGCTCAGCTGGTAGAGCACTTCACTCGTAATGAAGGGGTCCGCGGTTCGAGTCCGCGCGTCGGCTTTCCCGGTTTGTACGATCGGCCGATCTCCGCCGCTGGGTCGCAGGGTCCGCACGACGAGCACACGACGCGCGCCGGCTTCGTCCGCCGCGCCTCCGGCGGTGCTCTCGGACTCGCCCTGCTCGGCGGCGTCCGCCTCGACGGCGCTGCCGCCGCGACGCTCCGGTCGCGGAGCGACGTCCGGCACTTCCGCTCGCGCCCCGACCTGCGGCCGCCGCGGCTGGAGGTTCTGCGGGCGCCCGCGGCGGCATCCGACCGCTACCTGTTCCTGTCGCCGTCCTCGGGGCCCGGTCAGCGCGGGGTGCTGATCCTCGACGACCGGGGCGACGTCGTCTGGTTCCGGCCGACCACCCCGAGCACGGCGATGAACTTCCGTACGGCCCTCTACAAGGGCGAGCCGGTCCTCACCTGGTGGCAGGGAAAGGCCGAGCGGGGCCTCGGCCGCGGTGTCCACGTGATCGTGGACTCGACGTACCGCGAGATCGCGCGGCTGCCGGCCGGCGCGGGCCGCCAGTCCGACCTGCACGAGTTCACCCTCACGCCGCGAGGCACCGCCATCGTCACGAGCTACGAGGTCAGGACGGCGAATCTCTCGGGCGTCGGCGGTCCGCCGAGCGGCAAGGTGATCGGCGGGATCGTCCAGGAGATCACGATCCCGGGCGCGCGCGTGCTCTTCGCGTGGCGCAGCCTCAACCACGTTCCCATCGAGGAGTCGCACGTCGTCTTCAACGGCCACGCGTACGACTACTTCCACGTCAACTCCGTCGACATCGACGCGGACGGAAACCTGCTCGTTTCGGCCCGGAACACGTGGACCGTCTACAAGGTGCACCGCGAGACCGGCGAGGTTCTCTGGCGGCTGGGCGGCAAGAGGAGCGATTTCCAGATGGGACCCGGGACCGCCTTCGCCTGGCAGCATGACGCGCGTCATCACGACGAGGGCGGTCTGATCAGCCTCTTCGACAACGGCGCAGCGCCGCCGGTCGCGCCGCAGTCCCGTGGGATCGTCGTCGCGCTGGACCGGCGCGGGCGGCGCGCCAGGCTCGTGCGCCAGTACACGCATCCGCGGCGGTTGCTCTCACCCTTCATGGGAAACGCGCAGCTGCTGCCGAACGGGAATGTCGTCGTCGGCTGGGGTGGCCTGCCGTATGTCACCGAGTTCCATCGCGGCGGCGGGGTGTCTTTCGACGCGCGGTTGCCGGCCGGCGGCCAGAACTACCGGGCGTTCCGCCTACCGTGGGTCGGGCACCCTCACGACGCGCCGAGGCTCGTCGCCCACAGAGCGTCAGGGCGACGGCTGCTGTACGCGAGCTGGAACGGCGCGACCGAGGTTGCCGCCTGGCGGCTCGAAGCGGGGGCACGGCCGGACGACTTGCAAACTGCATTGACGAGGCCGAAGAAGGGCTTCGAGACCTCGCTCCCGGTCCCGGCGAGCGGCACCTACGCCTCGGCCGTCGCGCTCGGGCCGGTCGGTGAGGAGCTGGGCCGGTCGACGACGATCCGCCTCTAGGCCGACCGGCCCGAGGTGACGGGCTCTACCCCACCGCCTACAGTTCGCGGAGCGGCTAGGAGGGTTGGTGAGAGGCCTCGTCACAGTCGTGGGGTACGTCAACCTCGTCGCCTTCGTGGTGCTCGGGGCCGTCGGCGTGCGGCAATGGCGCTCCCGGCGCGACGTCGCCGCGGCCTGGGTCGCCCTGACCTTCGCGGCGCTCGCGTTCGTCGTGATCGCCGGCCGGTTGGTCCCGAAGCACCCGCACGCCTTCTGGGAGCTTGCGTTGCAGCGCGTCGACCTCGCGTTGCTCGTGGTCTTCCCGTACCTGCTCTTCCGGTTCACGATGGCGTTCGGCGACCCGCCGCGGCGCCTGTTCCGGTTCGTCAGCGCGATGACGGTCGGGCTCGTCGTGTGGACGTTCGCGCTGCCGCACATCCCCGCGTCGGGCCAGAAGCGGTCGGTCGTGTTCACCGCGTACATCGTCGTGTTCCTCATCCACTGGACCGTCCTCTCGGTCTCATCGGCCTCGCTGCTGTGGAAGGCCGGGCGGCGCCAGCCGACGGTGGCGCGTCGGCGCATGCAGTTCCTCTCGTTTGCCGCCGGGGCGCTGACGCTGGCGCTCATCCTCGCTGCGTCCACGACCGACGAGAGCTCGCCGCTCGCAGCTGCCGGCGGGCTGCTCGGGACGGTGAGCGCAGTCGCGTTCCTGCTGGGCCTCTCGCCTCCGTTGTTTCTCCGTTACGCGTGGCGCCGCCCCGAGCAGCGGCGCATCCAGGGGGCGATCGGGAGCCTGATGACGCTGGCCACGACGCAGGAGGAGATCGCCGCCCGGGTGCTCGAGCCCGCCGCTGCAATCGTCGGCGCGGAGGCGATCGCGATCCGAAACGAGGAGGGCCGCATCGTCGGACAGCATGGCCGGCCTCCGTCGGACGTCGACCCGACCGTGGTGGAGATGCAGGGCGGCAGCTCGCTGCTCGTCTGGACGACGCAGTACGCTCCGTACTTCGGCAGCGAGGAGCTCGCCATGCTGCGGACGCTCGGCGCGCTCACCGGCCTCGCGCTCGACCGCGTCCGCCTGTTCGAGCAAGAGCACGCGGCACGAGTCGAGCTCGAGCGTGCGAATCAGGTGAAGACGAACTTCGTCGCGCTCGCCGCGCACGAGCTGCGGACGCCGGTCACGACCATCCACGGCTTCGTCCAGACGCTGCACCATCTCGGGGATCGCCTGCAGGAGCGGGAGCGCGAGCAGCTGCGGACGGCGCTCGAGCAGCAGACGGCGCGGATGGCGATGCTCGTCGAGCAGCTGCTCGACCTCTCGCGCCTCGACGCCGACGCAATCGAGATCAATCCCCAGCGGCTGAACGTGCGCGAGCACGTCGAGGAGATCGTCCGCGGCGCTGCCGCCGGCCGCAGCGACTCGGTGCGGGTCGAGGTCTCCGACCAGCTCGAGGCGTCCTTCGACCCGAATGCGTTCGACCGGATCCTCTCGAACCTCGTCGTGAACGCCTTCCGGTACGGCGCGCCGCCGGTGATCGTGACCGCCGAGTGCACCGACCGCCACCTACGCGTCGCGGTCGAGGACCGCGGCACGGGGGTCGCGCCGGAGTTCGTCCCCGACCTGTTCGAGCGGTTCAGCCGCAGCGAAGCGTCGCGGGCGACCGCCGGCGGCACCGGGCTCGGGCTCGCGATCGCACGCTCCTACGCGCGGGCGCACGACGGCGAGCTGCTCTACGAGGCTGTGCGGCCGCACGGCGCCCGCTTCCGCCTCGTCCTGCCGACGGCCGTGGCCGCTCCGTAAGTTGTGAGCGTGACTAGATCTGCCAGTCGCCCCCGGCGATGAGCGGCACGCGGCGGTCGCGCGCGCCGACGCCGGTCACTTCGAAGTCGTCGGTCCCGATCATCACGTCGAGGTGGAGCGCGGACTGATTGACGCGCGGCGCGCCGGGCTCGCGCGTGTGCGGGAACCCGGCGCCGAACGCGATGTGCGCGGCGGCGTTCTCGTCCAGCAACGTGTTGCTGTACGTGCGGCCCGTCTGCCCGATGCGCGACGAGCGGTCGACGAGGGCGACCTCGCCGAGGCGGCGGGCGTTCCGGTCGGTGTCGAGGAAGGCGGTCAGGAGCTCCTGGTCGTCCTTCTGTGCCGCCTCGAGCGCGACGAGGCGGCCACGCTGGAACTCGCCGGCGATGCCCTCGATCGTGCGGCCGCGGAAGTTCAGCGGACGCGAGCAGCGGAACGTGCCGTTCGTCCCCGCGGGCGCCGGGCTCGTGAAGACCTCCTCCGTCGGCATGTTCGGCGAGGTCGAACGGCCCTGGGCGCGCTCGTTGCCGCCCATCCAGCGTGTTCCCGGAGGGAGCTCCACGTCGAGCTCGGTTCCCGGACCGCGCAGCTCGAGGTGCGTGAGCTTCAGCCGGTTCAGCGTCCTCGTCCTGGCGGCGAGCGTCTTGATGTGCTCGACCCAACCGGAGATGCCCTCGCCGTCCTCGTCGCTGACGCGGCAGAACCAGACGAGGTCGCGGGCGAGGCGGCGCTGCGCCTCGAGCGGTTCGAGCTCGGGGTAGACCTGCTTCGCCCACGGCTCGGTGGGCCAGCCGACGATCGACCAGCGGACGCGGCCTTCGAGGCTCGCCTTCCGGAACCAGCTCAGTCTCGTGCGGACGACCGCGTGGTCCTGCGCGAGCAGCTTCGGCGGGATCCCGTCGAACGCTCCCGGATCGCCCTCGCCCGCGACGTAGACGAGCGCGGCGTCCTCGCGCATGAGGGCACGCGCGCGGCTGACCTCCCACGGTGCGCGCTCTCCGATCGCCGACTTGCCGCCGTACCGGAAGCGGGCGGCCTGGACGAGCGGATCCTCGATCTCGGCGTCCACGTGACGCGCGCCGCGCCGGTAAGCGGCCTCCGCGAGCGCGACGAGGAGCTCGCGGTGCGCGTGCTGCCCGACGAGAGCGAGCAGGTCTCGCCGCTTGAGCGCGACGCCTGCGGCGACGATTGCGTCCGCGTAGCGGCTGAGCGTCCGGTCGTCGAGGATCTGCTCGGCCACGGCAGCGGAACGCTACTCGTTGGCCTCGCGTAGAGGCGGCCACCCCATCAGCGGCTTCCCGATCTCCCAGTGATGTCCGTACGGGTCCTCGATCCGTCCCAGCAGCCACCGATGCTGCTCTTCGACCGGAGCGAGTTCCGTCGCACCCAGTGCTACGGCCCGCTCGACGACCGCGCGCGGATCCTCCACGACGAGGAGCAGTCGCACGGTGCTGCCGCCCAATGACTCGGGGCTGAAGTTCCTGTTCGGCGGTGACTCGTCGGAGACCCAGAAGAAGGTGTCGCCGACCGAGAGCTGGGAGACCACGTCCGGGTGCTCGTCCGTGCCGGCCACGCGGTAGACCTCCACCGCCCCGAAGGCGGCCGTGTAGAACTCGACGGCCTCGCGGCCGCGCCGCACCGAGAGCTCCGGCGAGACACTGGTCTGCATGTGGGCAGCGGCTACAGCGGCGAGCTGAGCGCCTCGTCGAGCGAGTCGTGGACCGAGAAGTGGCGGTCGAGACCGGATACCTCGAGCGCACGTCGTGTCTCGAGTCCCGGCGCCGCGAGAAGGAACGCGCGGCGATTCGCCATTCGCGTACGCGCTTCGACCAGGACTCCGAGCGCGGTCGAGTCGATGAACTTTACGGCGCTGAGGTCGACGACCAGCCGCTCGGGCGCCTCCGTGCAGCACTCGAGCAGCGCGTCCCGCACGACGTGCGCGTTGTAGAGGTCGAGTTCCCCCGCGAGCGCGACGACCACGGATTGGCCGTTGCGTTCGATTCCCGCGATCGGGTCCTCGCGTGCCCCCTCGGTTCCGTCGAGCGTCGAGCCGTCACTTGGCGGCATCTCAGTCTCCTTGGTCCGGACGCTGTTTCGGCGCAGCGGGGGCTTGGCTGCACGTTCCCTCGACAACAATTGAACCACCGCGCGCCGACACGGCGCAACCCGGTGCTTTGACGAGCCGCCCGGCGGCAGGACATGCTTGGGGGCGTGGATGCAGCTGCAGTCGCCCGCCGCGCCCGCGGGGAGAACTTTCCCGTCGCGTCGCTGCTCTTTCCGCGGCCTCTGCGGTCGCACCTGCGGGCGGTCTACGGCTACTGCAGGCTCGTCGACATCCTCGGCGACGAGGTCGACGGCGACCGGCTCGCCGCGCTCGACGAGCTCGAGGCCGAGGTCGAGGCGTGTTACTCCGGCACACCGTCGTGGCCCGTGATTGTGGAGCTGCAGCCGACGATCGGCGAGTTCGACCTCCCGCACGACCCGTTCCTCCGGCTGATCGAGGCGAACCGGATGGACCAGCGGGTCGCCGAATACGAGACCTGGGACGACGTGAAGTGGTACTGCGTCCACTCGGCCGATCCCGTCGGCCGGCTCGTGCTCGGATTGCTGCGACGGGCCGGCGACGAGGAGCTCGTCGCCGCGAGCGACTCGGTCTGCACCGGCCTGCAGCTCGTCAACTTCCTCCAGGACGTCCCGCGCGACCTCGAGCTCGGGCGGATCTACATGCCGGTGGAGGATCGCCGCCGCTTCGGGGTCACCGTGCTCGACCGGCCGAACCCGGAGCTGCGGGAGCTGCTCCGCTTCGAGGCGGCCCGTGCGCGCCGGCTGCTCTCCGCCGGCGAGCTCCTTCGCGCACGGCTCGGCGGACGGATTGGCCGCGGCGTCGGGCTCTTCGCGCGCGGCGGCCTCGCTGCGCTCGAGGCGCTCGAGGACGCGGGTTGGGACATCTTCACGCGGCGTCCGAAGCCGTCGCGCGCGCGGCTGGCGCGCGAGGCCGCGCTCACCCTCGTCCGCTGATGCAGCCCGAGCAGGCCTATGCCGAGGTGGAGCGCCTCACACGCGCGCGTGCGAAGAACTTCGCGTACGGGATCATGGTGCTGCCGAAGCCCAAGCGCCGGGCGATCGCCGCGATCTACGCGTTCGCGCGCCAGGTGGACGACGTCGCCGACGGCGAGCTGCCGCTCGCCGAGAAGCGTGCGCGTCTTCACCGGCTGCGTGCGCTCGACGGCGACGGCGCGATGCACATCGCGCTCATGGACGCGATGCGTCGCTACCCGATTCGCCGCGACGCGCTCGAAGCGCTCGTCGACGGCGGCCTGCAGGATCTCGAGCGGCGGCGGTACGCGACGTTCGACGAGTTGCGCGGCTACTGCGAGAAGGTCGCGGGCGCCGTCGGGGTCGCATGCATCGGCGTCTACGGCTCCGACGACGTCGCGCGTGCCGAGACGCTCGGGATCGCGCTGCAGCTGATCAACATCGTGCGCGACGTGCGCGAGGACTGGGAGCTGGGTCGTGTCTACCTGCCGCAGGACGAGCTGGCGGCCTTCGGCGTGACCGAGGACCACATCGCCGCCGGGAGCGTCACGCCCGAGTGGACGGCGCTGATGGCGTTCCAGGCGCAACGGGCGCGCGCGCACCTGCAGGAAGGCCTGAAACTGCTCGAATCGCTCGACCGGCGCAGCGCGCTGTGCGTCTCCGCCTTCGCCGGGCTCTACGAGGCGACGCTCGACCTGATCGAGGCGAGCGGCTGGGACGTCTTCGGCGAGCGGACGCGGCTCTCCGCGCCGGCGAAGCTGGCCGTCGTCGCGCGGGGGCTCTGGCGATGAAGGCCGCGGTCGTCGGCGGCGGTTTGGCCGGACTCGCGGCTGCGCTCGACCTCGTCGACTGCGGCCACCACGTGACGGTCTACGAGGCGCGGCCGACGCTCGGCGGCGCGGTGCAGACGCTGCCGGAACGGGAGGGCGATCCCGATCCGCCGCCGGACAACGGCCAGCACATCGCGCTCGGCTGCTTCACCGAGTACCTACGCTTCCTCGCTCGGATCGGCGAGGCCGGCTCGGTGCTGCGCAAGCGCCTCGCCCTGCCGGTCGTCGGCGAGAGCCGACGGGTCGCGACGATCAGCTCGAACCCGCTCTCGATCCTCGGCTACCGGCACCTCGACCGCGGCGAGCGCCTCGCCGTCCTGCGGACGCTGCTGCGGCTGCGCACTGCAACCGCGTCGGACGGGGAGACGTTCGGCGACCTGCTGCGCCGGCTCGGCCAGTCGCAGGAGGCGATCGACCGCTTCTGGGACGTCTTCATCCGGCCCGCGCTCAACCTACGCACCGACGAGGCAAGCGCCGCGGTCGGCGCCTTTACGGTCCGCACCGCGCTGCTTTCCGGGCGCGCCGCCGCCGACCTCGTGCTGCCCGTTCGCCCGCTCGGCGCGATGCACGGCGACGCGGCCGGCCGCGCGCTCGAGGCCGCCGGCGCGAACGTCCGGACAGGCACGCGCGTCGACTCGCTCGACGACCTCGACGCAGACACGGTCGTCGTCGCGATTCCGCCGGCGGAGTCGGCGCGGCTGCTCGGGGATGAGCCCGTTCCGCTCGAGGACTCGCCGATCGTCAGCGTCCCCCTTCTGTTCCATCGGCCCCTCCTTCGTTTTCCGCTGGCCGCAATGCTCGATTCCGATGCCCACTGGATCTTCGACCGGGGCGCCTTGACCGGCCACGAGCCGCAGGCTCGTGGCCAGTATCTGACCGTCGTCTCGAGCGGCGTCCCCGAGTTGCTCGAGATCCGGGGCCGAGGGCTCGTCGACCGGATCGCGGGCCAGCTGACGGAGCGTCTCGGCGCGGCCGAGCTCCTCTGGTCGCGCGTCAGCCGCGAACCGCGGGCGACCGTCGCTCTCCGGCCCGGCCAGGCCGCCGTCCGGCCGGGCACCGAGACTCGCTACCCGAATGTCGTGCGCGCCGGCACTTGGATCGACACCGGTTGGCCTGCGACGATGGAGAGCGCCGTCCGGAGCGGCCGCGCGGCGGCCCGGGCGCTGACTGCCGAGAAGACGACGCCGATTCCCGCATGACCATCCTCGACCGACGGACCGCCCTCGACACCGCGATCGACCGGGGCACCGCCCGCCTCTTCGAGCTCCAGCACCCGGACGGGCACTGGAAGGCCGAGCTCGAGTCGAACGTGACGATGACCGCGCAGCACCTCTTCTGGAACCACTTCGCCGGCCTGCGCACGCCCGACCTCGACCGCAGGATCGCGAACGAGATCCTGGCCCGGCAGCGAGACGACGGAACCTGGGCGATCTGGTGGGAGGGGCCCGCCGACCTCTCGACGACGATCGAGGCCTATGTCGCGCTGAAGCTCGCGGGCTTCGATCCCGGCCCGAAGGCCCTCGCCTTCATCCAGCGCGAGGGCGGCCTCCGCCGTGCGCGCGTCTTCACGAAGTGCTGGCTCGCGCTGCTCGGCCAGTGGCCGTGGCAGCGGATCCCGTCGATCCCGCCCGAGATCGTCCTGCTGCCGCCGTCGGGCCCGTTCTCGATCTACGACTTCGCCTGCTGGGCGCGCCAGACGATCGTCGCGCTCTCGGTCGTGATGGCGTTGCGGCCCGTCCGCCCGGCGCGGATCGACCTGCGGGAGATCGGCGCCCGCCCCGGGACGACGAGACCCGCGCGGCGCCCGGGCCCGCTGCGCGCCCAGGCGATCGCCGCCGCCGAGCGCTGGGTGCGCGAGCGACAGGAGGCCGACGGCGGCTGGGGCGGCATCCAGCCTCCCTGGGTCTGGGCGATCGTGATGCTCGCCGCACTCGGGCACGGCTTCGAGGACGACACGTTCCGGCGCGCAGTCGAGGGCTGGCACAGCTTCATGGTCGAGGACGGAGAGCGCCTGCGGCCCGAGGCCTGCCAGTCGCCCCTCTGGGATACCGCGCTCGCGCTGCTCGCCCTCGGCGCGTGTGGCCTCACGACCGACGACCCGCGCGTCGCGAAAGCAGTCGACTGGCTGCTCGCCGAGGAGATCGACGTCCCGGGCGACTGGGTCGTTCGCCGCCCGCACCTGAAGCCGGGCGGCTGGGCCTTCGAGTACGCGAACGATCTCTATCCGGACATCGACGACACCGCGGTGATCGCCGTCGCGCTGCGCAAGCTCGGCGCCGGCGACGACGCCGTTCGCCGCGGGCTCGACTGGGTCGTGGGGATGCAGTCGCGGAACGACGGCTGGGGCGCGTTCGACGCCGACTCGAACGCGATGTGGCTCTACAAGATCCCGTTCTGCGACTTCGGCAAGGTCACCGACGAGCCGAGCGCCGACGTCACCGCCCACGTCCTCGAGGCGCTCGGCCCTGAGGGAATCTACGGCGACGCGGCGGCGGCCGGCGTCGAATGGCTGCTTGCCGAGCAGGAGGAGGACGGCTCCTGGTTCGGCCGCTGGGGCGTCAACCACGTCTACGGCACCGGTGCAGCGCTCCCCGGCCTCGAGGCCTGCGCGGTCCCACCGGAGCACCCGGCGATGCGCCGCGCCGTCGCCTGGCTCGACTCCGTCCAGCAGGAGCACGGCGGCTTCGGCGAGGACATCCGCTCGTACGGCGACCCCTCCTGGCGCGGACGCGGGTTCGCAACGCCCTCGCAGACCGCCTGGGCGCTCCTCGGTTACATCTCCGCCGGAGCCGCGGAGAGCGCCGGAGCGCAGCGTGCCGCCGAGTTCCTCAGCCGCGCCCAGCTGGACAACGGAGACTGGCGTGAAGATCACTTCACAGGAACTGGCTTCCCGCTGGACTTCATGATTCGCTACCACCTGTACCGTTTGAACTTCCCGCTCCTCGCCCTCGGACGACTCAGAGAAAGGTTGAACGGATGAAGTTCCCGCTCGCTTCGACGGTCACGATCGGCAAGTACGTCGCGACGCAGCAGCGCAAGGGTCAGCGCTATCCGCTGGTGCTGATGCTCGAGCCGACGCTCGCGTGCAACATCGCCTGCATCGGGTGCGGGAAGATCCGCGAGTACGAGTCGAACCGCGCGCGCCTCACCGTCGAGGAATGCGTCGACGCGGGCATGCAGTGCCCGGCGCCGGTCGTCTCGATCTGCGGCGGCGAGCCGCTCGTCTACAAGGGCATCGAGGACGTCGTCGCCGGGATGCTCGAGTTCAACAAGACGATCGAGCTCTGCACGAACGCGCTGCGGCTCGAGCAGTACCTCGACGTCTTCGAGCCGAGCAACCGGCTCACGTTCGTCGTGCACCTCGACGGCATGCGCGAGATCCACGACTACGTCTGCGACTACCCGGGACTCTGGGACATCGCGATCCAAGCGATCCGCGACGCGCGCGCGAAGGGCTTCCGCGTCACGACGAACACGACCGTCTTCAAGGAGACGAAGGTCGAGGACGTGATCGAGATGATGGGCTATCTGACGAACGACGTCGGCATCGACGGGATGCTGATCGCGCCCGGGTACCAGTACTCGCAGATCGATCCGGCGCTGACGATGACGCGCGACGAGCACGAGGCGAAGTTCCGCGAGATCCGCGCCGCTGCGAAGAAGCACAACTATCGGTGGATCGCGACGCCGATCTACCAGGAGTTCCTCACGGGCGAGCGCAAGCTGGACTGCGCGCCTTGGGGATCGATCACGCGCAACCCGTACGGCTGGAAGGGCCCGTGCTACCTGCTGACGGACGGCATCTTCCCGACGTACGACGCGCTGCTCGAGGGGATGGACTGGGAGAGCTACGGGCCGGGGAACGATCCGCGCTGCGAGCACTGCGGGATCCACTCGGGCTTCGAGCCGTCAGCGGCATTCGAGGCGACGAAGAGCCTCAGGGAGAGCGCGAGGAGCATGGCTTGGACGTTGACGGGTTGAAGGACGTGGGGGAACCCCTGGTTCCCCCACGAGCCCCCTCCTTTCGGGCGTCGGCAATAGTTCCAGCGGATGTGGAGCCGGCGGCTGCGGTCGTCGGCCGCGCGTCGCCTCGCGTCGGCGAGCCTCCCGCCGGGCACGGCCCGGCTCCGGCGGCCGGTCGCGTCGGCTCCACGGCGGGGCTCGTCTTTTGCTGCGCGATGGCCGCGGAGGAGAAGATCGCCAGAAAGCTCGGCCCGACCGCTCGCGTCGGGCTCGCGGCGGCGAACGGCGTCCCGGAGGGACGGCTCGTCTCGTTCGGGATCGCCGGCAGCCTGCGCGGCGACCTGCCCGTGGGCACCGTCATCGACGCGACGCGCGTCGTCGACGAGAGCGGCGCGACGCTCTGGGAGGGTGGGCCGCTCGGCGTGCCCGGAGCCCGCGACGGGACGATCCTCGGCGCGAGCCGCATCGTCGACGACCCGGCCGACCGGGCGCGCCTCCGCAACGTGACCGGCGCCGACGCCGTCGACATGGAGTCGGGTGCGCTTGCCCGGAGTGGACGGCTGGCCGGCTGCATCCGTGCGATCTCCGACACGCCCGACCTGCGCCTCGGCGGAATCGCCCAGGGCGCGAAGCCGACCGGCGAGGCCGACCTCGTCGGCCTCTTGCGCGGGTTCGCACGCGAGCCGCGCGTCACCGTCCGCGCCGCGCGGAACGCGATGCGCGCGCTCCGCGCGCTGGAGCGTGTCGATTGAGCTTGCTCACGTTCTCGGGGCGCCGCTGGCGGTGCGAGGCCGGAGGGCACAGTACGAACCAGTACGGGCCCGGAGAGCATCGCGCCGTCAGCGGCGTCAGCCTTTCGCGGAGCGCCGCTCTGCGGCGCGGGAGCGAAAGGCGGCCGAGGGCGTGAGCGGAAGGGTCCTGCTTGCGGCGCCGCGATCGTTCTGCGCGGGCGTCGACCGAGCGATCGAGATCGTCGAGCGGCTGCTCGAGCAGCACGGGCCGCCGGTCTATGTGCGCCACCAGATCGTCCACAACGACCACGTCGTCCGCCGGCTCGAGAAGCTCGGCGCGGTCTTCGTCGAGCACGAGGACGAGATCCCGCCGGGCGAGATCTGCGTCCTCTCCGCGCACGGCGTCGCGCCGGCGGTGAAGGAGCGCTGCCAGGAGCGCGGGCTGAAGGTCGTCGACGCCGTGTGTCCGCTCGTCTCGAAGGTGCACGCCGAGGCGCGGCGCTACGCCGACAGCGGTCACCTCGTCGCGCTCGTCGGCCACGCCGACCACGTGGAGGTGATCGGGACGCGCGGCGAGCGGCCGGACGCGACCGTCGTGATCGAGTCGCCCGAGCAGGCGCGCGAGCTCGATACGCAGGGCAAGCCGGTCGCGGTCATCACGCAGACGACGCTGTCGCTCGACGACGTCGCGCCGATCGTCGACGCGCTCGGGGAGCACGTCGGCGGGCTGCGGAGGCCCGCCGCCGACGACATCTGCTACGCGACGCAGAACCGCCAGGACGCGGTCAAGGAGCTGCACGCGCTCGGCGCGACGCTGATCCTCGTGATCGGCTCCGACACGAGCTCGAACGCGCAGCGGCTCGTGGAGGTCGCCGAGGCCGCGGGTGCCGAGGCGACGCTGATCGACGGCGAGAGCCCGCTCGATCCGAGCCTGCTCGCGGGCCACGCGGTCGTCGGCCTGACGGCCGGCGCCTCGACTCCGGAGGAGCTCGTGCGAAGCGTCGCCGCGCGGCTCGCCGAGCTCGGCTACGACGCGCCGGAGGAGATCACGGTCGCGCGCGAAGACGTCCATTTCCGACTTCCCAGGGAGGTAGCCACCGCATGACGACCGTCGAGATCCCGTATTCGATCGCCGCGGTCCTTCCGACCCTGACGGTGATGGACATCACGAACGACCTCAGCCACGAGTTGCGCGACTCGGGCCGCACGAAGGGGATCGCGTACATCACCTCCGGCCCCGGTCCCTCGCTGATCCGCATCAACGAGCGGGAGTCCGGCTTCTTCGAGGATCTCGAGGGCCTGCTCGAGCGGCTCGTCCCGCTCGCCGACGGCGATCGCGAGCGCATGGTGCAGATGCTGCTCGGCCCCCGCACGGAGCAGGTGCCCTTCGCGAAGGGCGCGTTCTGCCTGGGCACCTACCAGCGCGTGCTGCAGTTCTCGTTCGGCGGCCACCGTGGCCGCGACTGGACGCTGACGCTCCTCGGATAGTTAGAGGGCGCTAATCACCGTTGACCTGCCCTTCACGGCAAGGGCACACTTGAGCCGTGATCACGGCACGGCGGCACCAGCGGCTTCTGGGGCTCCTCGCTTTCGGCCTCCTGGCGCTCACCGCCGAGCTCGCCGGCCGTAGCCTCACGCACCGCCTCGACGTCGGCCGCCACGTCGCGCGGCCGAGCTACGCGGGCGGCGACTACTACCCGTTCCTGCTGATCGGCGTGAAGGTCGGGGTGGCCTTGATGCTCGCGCGCGTCGCGTGGCGCTTCGCGAAGGCGCGCGCGACCGCACGCGCCGCGCGGCGGCTCGCGATCGCGCTCGGCGCGCCTGCACGCGCGGCGCCGCGCGTGCGGATCGAGGTCTCCGCGCGGCTCTGGCTCGTGACGTTCCTCGCCACGTCCGCGATCTACCTCGTGCATGCGGACGCGGATCAGCTCGCGACGGGGCGCATCGACGTCTTCGCCCCGTGGTTGCACAGCTCCGCGCTACCGGTCTTCGCCGTCCTCTCCGTGCTCGTCGCGCTCGTGTACCGCGGCGTCTCGCGCTGGCTCGCCGACTACGAGTCCTACGCGCAGGAGAGCGCCGCGTACGCGCGGTCGCTCGCAGCACAGCCCGTCTCCTCCACTCCGCGGCGCACGCGCTCCCATGTTGCGCCGCCGCGGCGGCTCTTCGGGCTCTCGTTCGAGTCCCGGCCTCCTCCGCAGCCAGCTTAGCCCGCGGGAATCGCTCACCCCCGCGGGCCGTTTCTGGCTCTCGACCCGTGGAGGAGAAGTGAACGCCGAACTTGCACACGAACTCGAACGACGACGAGCGTCACGCGCCCGGACGCGCAGCGGTCGCGCACGGATCATCGGCGGTCTCGGGCCGCTGACCGTCCTCGCCGGCCTCGTCTGGGCCTTCGTCCAGCCGTACCGCCTGACGTTCCTGCACCCGCACGACCAGGGGTTCTGGTGGCTCCTCTCCGAGCCGCCGATCTACGTCGTGCTCGTCGGGATCCTCTTCTGGCGCGTGATCGCGCCCGGCCTGCTCGAGGATCTGGAGGCGGAGGCGGGGAAATGACCCCGCCGTCGGAGCACGTCCACTGGTGGTTCGCCACCGGCTTCCTGATCCTCGGGCTGCTGCTCGTGGCCGAGGTCGTCGTCGGGCCGGCGGTCTGGAACCGCAGGCCGTGGCGAAAGTACCTGTGGCCGGGGATGTGCTTCGGGCTCGGCGTGCTGATGTGGCCCGTGATGGCGTTCTTCACGAACTCGACGATCCACATGGTCGCGCACGGCTCGTGGGCGCAGGCGTTGATGGTCGCCGGAGCCGCGGAGCTCGGGCTCGCCCGCGGAAAGCTGACGAGCCCGCGCTGGCACCTGTTGGTGGCGCTCGGCCTCGCGGTGTCCGGGAGCGCGTTCCTGCTGCACGAGCAGAACCCCTGGCTCTTCCAGCGCTCGGCCTTCCTGCACCACACGCTCGGGTGGACGGTGATCGTCGGCTCGCTCTTCCCGCTCGTCCAGGCGTTCCGGCCGCGCTCGCTCGTCGCCGCGATGGGCTTCGCGACGACGTTCCTCGTCGTGGCCGTGATGCTGTTCTGCGACCGCGACGTCGCGCCGATCTTCGGGCACCTGTCGCAGCTCGCCGGCGTGCCGCACCGATGAGACGCGCGCTGCTCGTCCTCGTCGTCGCACTGGCGGTGCCCGGGTCGGCGTTCGCGCACGCGAGCCTGACCTCGGCGACGCCCGGCTTCCGCGAGCGTGTCGCGGCCGCGCCGCGCCAGGTTGTGCTGGAGTTCGACCAGCAGATCACCGTGATTCCCGGCGGGATCAAGGTGCTCCTGCCGGACGGGCGAAACGTCGCGGGGCTGGCGCACGTGACGCGCGACAAGCACGGCGTGGCCGCGAGCATCCCGCCGCTGCCGAAGGGGCCGTACACGATCCGCTGGACGGCGCTCTCGAACGACGGTCATGTGGTCTCGGGCGTCTACACGTTCGGCGTCCGCGTCGTCGCGCCGCCGCCGACCGAGGCCGTGGGTGCGCAGGGGCCGACACGGACGGAGCACGTCGTGCGCTGGGCGTACTTCGTCGCGCTCGCGCTCCTCGTCGGCGGGCTGGGCTTCCGCCTGCTCGTCGTGCGCGGGCCGCTGTCGCCGCGCGCCGAGCGGCGCTTCTACTGGACGACCGGCATCGGCGCGGTCGCCGTCCTGGAGGTCGGGATCGTCGCCTTCCTGCTCCGGGCCGAGGACGCGCTGCAGCTGCCGTTCGGACGATTCCTGTACGGCGACCTCTCGCCGATCGCTGGCGGGACACGCTTCGGCACGGCGTTCATCGCGATGACGCTCGGCTACGCACTCGTCTCGGCATTCCTGTTCCTCGCATGGCTGACCGACCGGCGGGCGCTCCTCTGGCCCGCGTTCGTGCTCGGGCTTGGGTTCGCCTCCGGCCTCTCGCTCTCCGGCCACTCCGCCGTCGACGCAGGGTCGTCGTGGGTGTCGGAGCTCGCGGACTGGATCCACCTCTCGGCGGCCTCGCTGTGGGTGGGCGGGCTGATCCAGCTCGTCGCGGTCGTCTGGCCGGCCGCGCCCGAGCTGCGGCGCACGGCCTTCCTCCGCTTCTCGCGTTTTGCGACCGTCCTCGTCGGGCTGCTGCTCGCCGCCGGGGTCTACCTGAGCGTCGTGCGGCTGCCGCGGCTCGCCGATCTCTGGAGCACCGGCTACGGCCGCGTCCTGCTCGTGAAGCTTGGTCTCGTCTCGGTCGCGCTGCTCTGGGGCGCGTTCCACCAGTTCGCCGTCAAGCCGCTGGTGGAGCGGGGCGCGACGGGAGGCCTGCTGACGCGGCTGCCGCGCAGCCTGCTCGGCGAAAGCCTGGTCGGCACGTCGGTCCTCCTTGTGGCCGCGATCCTGGTCGACTCGAAGCCGCCGCCCTCGCGTCCCTCGCCGGCACCGGCTACCGCCGGGCAGAGCCCGGCTCCGCCGGTGCCTGACGACGCTGGCCGCACATCGCCTTACGGGGCCGTGCTACTTGCACTGTCCCCTCCGGCGACGCACGACCAGCGCCGCCCGAGGAACGCGAGGCAAGCTCGCCCGCTGCCGGCGGCGCCGGTCGCGAGTAACGTCCAGAAGTAATGCTGTTCCTGTCCCGAGGCGAGGTCGAAGAGCTGCTCGACCTGGACGAGCTCGTCGACGCGCTCGCGCGGGCGCACGCGCGCTTGAGCGCCGGCGAGGTGTCGATGCCGCCGCGAATCGCCGCCTTCGCGGAGAACGACGGGCTGCTCGGCGTGATGCCGACATACGTTCCCGGCGAGGTGCTCGCCTGCAAGCTCGTGACGCTCTTCCCGCAGAACCGGGACCGGCACACGCACCAGGCGGCGATCATGGTCTTCGACCACGAGAACGGCACGCCCCTCGCACTCGTGGACGGCACGTACATCACCGCGGCGCGCACCGCCGCAGGATCCGCGCTGGCAACGCGGCTGCTCGCGCGCGATGACGCGCGCGTCCTTGCACTTGTCGGCACCGGCGTCCAGGCGCGCTCTCACGCGCGCGCGCTCGCGCGCGTGCGCGACTTCGAGGAGATCCGCGTCGCCGGCCGCGATCCGGAGAAGGCCGAGGAGCTCGCCGACGAGATCGGCGGCCGCGCCGTCGGCTCGTACGAGGAAGCGCTCCGGGGCGCCGACGTCGTCGCCGCGACGACGCACGCCACCGAGCCGGTCGTCCGCCGGGAATGGATCGACCCGGGCGTGCACGTCAACTCCGTCGGACTGAACCCGGCCGGCCGCGAGGTCGACGAGGCGACGGTCGCCGAGGCCCTCCTCGTCGTCGAGTCCCGCGAGTCCGCGCTCGCCCCGCCGCCCGCGGGCGCGCCGGAGCTCGTGGGCATCGCGCCTGAGCACGTCCACGCCGAGCTGGGGGAGCTCGTCAGCGGCGCGAGGCCGGGTCGGACCGCGCGGGACGAGATCACCCTGTACAAATCCGTCGGCGTCGCCGTCCAGGACGCGGTCGCCGCGGCGCTCGTCCTTGCCGCAGCCCGGGGGCGCGGCGCCGGACGCGAGATCGAACTGGAGGAATTGACCGCATGAACGAGTTCAGCCCAGGCCTCGCCGGCGTCGTCGCCTTCGAGACGGAGATCGCGGAGCCCGACCGCGAGGGCGGCTCGCTGCGGTACCGCGGCGTCGACATCGAGGAGCTCGTCGGCAAGGTGCCGTTCGAGAAGGTGTGGGGCCTGCTCGTCGACGAATCGCTCGAGCCGGGCCTGCCCGCCTCGTACTGCGAGCTGCCGATCCGGACCGGCGGCTACATGTCAGATCTCCAGGCGGGCCTCGCCGTACTGGGCGGCCGCTGGGGCTTCAAGCAGCTGATC
>Ga0066710_100000134_pt1 | contig 34999 bp, 34 predicted proteins | sample GraSoiAngelo_159_FD_79666 | JGI IMG/M metagenome (GOLD analysis project Ga0066710, IMG submission 79666) | Grasslands soil microbial communities from the Angelo Coastal Reserve, California, USA - 14_1009_16_40cm | ecosystem: Environmental > Terrestrial > Soil > Grasslands | place: USA... | reverse complement strand
TGATCAAAGCTGGAGCATACTACGCATAGCGAATATAGCCTGTCAAGGCTTTTTTTGCGCTTTTGAAGCAGCACTTGTGTTGCTCCAAGTCCTCTCCAGTTATTAGATTTATCGAAATGTGTAGCAGAAGAAATGGAGCTTTGCCGATGAATCCACAAGTCCTCATATCGGGAATCGCTCTCAGTCCAACCGAAATACTCCATGCCCCCTTCCTGGGCCCTCTCGTAAAGGGAATGCCAATTGAATATGCCACGCTACATGGCAGCGTAAAACTTTTACATAATGACAGAATTCCGGAGTGTAATTATTACGTTTCCAACGCTATGTGTTTCATACGTTTGGAATAAAGAGAAAAGTTTTACTACTTTATCCTGAAACATCTTCAAAAATCTTTGCATCAAATTAACCTTTGGCTGCACAGTTGCGCGCATATTCAAATCAAGTGTTTACTTGTAGTTTCCAATAACTCTCTCAAGCTTAAGCCAAAATTCGGAAAGGCAGAAAACTTATGATTGATGAGAATTGTGTTATATACAAGGAGGGAAAAGGGTTTTGCTGGTGTCTGAGTTCGGCTTGGAATATGACAGATGAAGAGTTATGCCAGTTATGTCAGGTCAAAAATGCAGAAATAGTAGAGAAGATACAATTTGTCAATATTGCTAAGCCAAAGGCTCTTTCTGCAACACAGAATTAGTTCATATTGGTGTCAAGGACTTGTTATCCTCGAATCTTTGCGGCAAACATCGTTGCGGCTTCAATCAGCGCTCTCCAGTGCCGCAGGTGCATCTGGCGGTCTTTGTCATGCATCAGGGGAACAAACTCTTTGTCCAAAACCCAGTGTTTCTGTATCTGGTCACGGCTTCTCCAAAAGTTTATAGCCAGTCCAGCGAGGTAAGCTGCGCCTAGAGCAGTTGTCTCAGTCACTCTGGGTCGGACGACGGGAAGGTTTGAAATGTCCGCTTGAAATTGACACAAGAAGTCATTCGTTGAAGCCCCTCCATCTACCCTCAGTTCCCTAAAGCGAACGCCCGAATCTTGCTCGAAGCAGTTCAACAGGTCCTGCGTCTGGAAGGCAATGGATTCTAGAGCTGCTCGTACAATTTGAGCTTTGGAAGTGTCTCTGGTAAGCCCACAAATCATTCCCCTAGCAAACATGTTCCAGTGAGGTGCGCCCATACCCACAAAGGCAGGGAGAAAACAAACGCCTCTGGTATCACCAGCTTGCTCAGCCAAATGTTCGCTGTCCGAGCTATTCGCTATCAGCCCAAGCTCATCACGGAGCCATTGAACGACAGCACCAGCCACGAACACGCTTCCTTCCAAGGCATATTCCGCTTTTTGGCTCATCCTCCAGGCGACGGTGGTCAAGAGTTTGTTTCTTGAAAAAACCGGCTCCTTCCCAACATTCATGAGCAGGAAGCAACCTGTTCCGTAGGTATTCTTGCCGAGGCCTGGCGAAAAACAAGCTTGTCCGAACAAGGCAGCTTGTTGATCTCCAATGCAGGAGGCAACGGGTATGGGAATTCCAAAAAGTCTAGCGTCTGTTTCCCCATACACCTCCGATGAATCCCTCACGGTCGGCAATAGAGACGGAGGGATGTCAAGAAGGGTTAATATTTCCCGGTCCCAATCAAGACTGTAAATATTGAACAAAAGCGTCCGGGAAGCATTGGAAGGATCGGTGATGTGGAGTCTGCGATTGGTCAGATTGAATATAAGCCAGGAATCAACGGTGCCAAACAGCAGGCGTCCCGAGTCTGCCATCTGTCTGGCTTGTGGGACGTGGCTCAAAATCCATTGAACTTTAGTTCCGGAAAAGTAAGCATCAAGCATCAGACCAGTCTTTTCCTGAATGATCCGTTCCCACCCCTGCTCCTTCAGTCGCTCGCATTCACTGGCAGTTCGACGGCACTGCCAAACGATTGCATTATGAATAGGCCTGCCTGTCTCTCTATCCCAAAGAACCGTAGTTTCTCGCTGGTTAGTAATCCCAATGGAAGCAATTTCTGAAACTTTGGCACCACTCTCTTTGATTGCCCTTTGGGCTACTTCGAGTTGGGATTGCCAAATCTCAATTGGGTTCTGCTCTACCCACCCAGGTTGCGGGTATATCTGTCTGAAGGGTTTAGCGGCAATGGAAACAATATCCCCGGTCTTATTAAACAAGATAGCTCTCGAACTGGACGTCCCTTGATCCAAAGCCAAGATATATTTTTTCATGGGGAGAATTGGTTCCCGGCTAAGGAAGCAATCCGGGTTGCTTTTCGACAGAATTAGCGATTTGAAAATCGATATTGCGGGTCGTTCTGCCTTTGAAAACCTCGATCAGCCGCGTGTCGAAAACTCGAGTCGGCTGGAGCACTTCCTTCGGATGGGTTTTCTCCGGATTGGAAAGCAAAATCAAGACATATTTTCCGGGCTGCACTCCCGCTATCGAATAGTGTTCGGTGGTGAGATCGAAATAAGTCTTAGTGTTCTCCTTAACACTTATCAGGATCAAGAGCAATTTGTCCAATCGGTAAAAGTCGCTCTGGGTTGAAACCGTGCCGGAGATGGAACCTCCGATCTTAAGGGCGAAATCGACGCCTTCAACGACCTCGGCCTCAAGAACGTCCAGCACTTTTCCCGCGGGATTCTCTTGAGGCAGAACGTTGGGATCGGTGATCTTAGGGAACAAGGAGTATCGCCCTGGAGCGGTGCCTTCGATGGTAAAAGATCCATCGGAGTTGGGCTTAAAGTTCTTTTCTCCAAACCCCTCAATATCAGCGTCAACTCTTTTCAGGACTAGGCTATCACCGGCTGGATTAAACTTGTAATCTGGTTCATCTGCCTTCAGTCGCCCCTTAAGAGTTGCGCCCAAGGTCAGGTTGAAGTCAATAGCACGAATCCGAGCATCTTCATCCACTGTGATTTTATCAGCACGCTCCGGACTCAGCTTATCCCGGTAAAAGACTTTGACGAAACGCTGACTGTTCTTGGGAAGGGAAGTGTCGAGGATGTATTCTCCCGGAGCAAGATCCTCAATGACATAACGCCCGGCAGTGTTCGTCTTGCCCTTTGGGGGGTGTAGCACCGTCTTGGATATGTCTTGAGGTAAAATTTCGATTCCAGAGATGGGGGAGCCATTATAACGAGATCGAACCGTGCCAGTGATCATCCCTCCTTCAACCAACGAAAATTCCACTCCCGTAACGCTGGTCCCAGACTCTACTGTCACCTTCTCAGCCAACTCTCTATCCAAACGTCCATGGTAATACTGGGTGAGAAATCTCTTCCTGGATCGGGTCTCGGGATTTGCATCTCTTTGAGTTCCCGTCTCCACTGTGTATTGTCCGTCAGATAGGCCATGAAGAGCATAAAAGCCTTGGGCATCTGTGTAGGTAAAGAGTGGGGGCTCCTGGGAATTTTGTTTTTCAACAATGACTTCTAATCCGGGGATGGGTTCACGGTTCTTGCGCGCAAAAACGCGGCCGCTGATGGCCCCGCCGAAACGAAGCCGAAAATCAATTCCAGTAACTTCCTGGCGACGCTCTAAATGAATTAGCTCAGCATATCTCGAATCAAGAACATTATCGAAATAAAGAGAAATATAATTTTCATCTAGTGGTAGAACATGAATCCTGTAGTCACTGGGGGGAAGAGCTCGAAAAATGTAGCTGCCATCCCGATTGGAATTAACTGAGACCCGAAAGTTCGGGGCCTCAGCATAGACTCTGAGGTTGCCAATTGGTAAATTGTCGATCACTCGACGCACGCTTCCGGAAATGGAACCTCCTGAGGTAAGGGGGACGTTTATGATTATGAAAGACTCAAAGGTGGGAACATCGATAAAATCGCCTTGTTCACGGCCAGTGGAGCTATAAAATCGAGATCGGTAGTTTGACTCTGGCGCACTCACAAAAAGTCTGTATTTTCCACGTAGTAATTCCAAAGCATATTTTCCGTCCTCATTGGTTTCGACTTGAACTTCCCGCCGATTTTTTTGTTGCGGCATTGCGCGGACGATGGCGTGGGCAACGCCTTGGCTTGTCTCAGCGTCCAGAATTCGTCCTACGATTTCTGCGCCCCAAAGCTTCGGAGTAATCAGGAACAACAACGACCAGAGAATTAAAGATGTTGACGAGCACTTTGCAACCATGGGTTAAGACTCGTTTTCTGTAAGCAGTTCAGCCCACAAAAAAGCATACCACAACTCAAGATTTCCCATACAGTCCTCTTGAACTGGCAACGGCTCCGTCAAAGTCCAGTAGGCCATGGCGTTGAGGCACCTAGCCTGGCTGACGTGCGGGCTACTGATTGAGCCCCAGCCTGTCCAGTTCAGTAGCCCGCCCGTGAGGGAGGGCGGGGACTTTGACGGGGCCAACACTGACAAGTTGGCGGAGAAAGGATTTCCTCCAGTCTGCCAAAGTCAATGGTCGACGCATTCAGTTCTCATCTTGTTCTCCACTATTTTCCGTCACTAGCTTACTCACGACTTCAAAGAGCTCTTGTCCCAGATCACCGTCGATGACACCTGAGGTTCTCTTCATCACCAGGTACAAATTCTTCAAGTCCTCAAAAGTATCCACATCAAACCCATTCGCCAAGCATTTCCAGCTTACTTCGTGTCGCTGCATCAACTCTAGGGTCTCTTGATAGACTAGAGGCGTTCCCCAGGTAACTCCCCGCAGAATACATGGAATATTGGCCGAGAACCCAATCAGATAGTAGCCGCCGTCGGTTGCAGGGCCAATGACCACCTCATATTCAGATAGAGCCTCAATCGCTGATTCTATCTCGCCGGTTCTGAGAAGCGGACTGTCTGTTCCGATAAATATGACTCGGTGAAATCCAGCATTGAACTTTTTTTCCAACGCGTTAATCATTCGTTCGCCCAATTGTTGACCTACTTGAACCTCTATAAGGATATCTCTCGTGACTCCAAGTTCTATAGCATGCTGGTATGCTTCAACCAAATTTCCGGTTAGAAAAAGGCTCTTTTCTATCTCCGGGTATTTGAGCCTTCTGATCTTTGAAAGGGTATGTCTAACTAAGGCTTTGTGCAAATTCAAGCACCCCGCCTTCGATAGAGTCGGTTGCATACGTGTCTTTACGGTGCCAACAATAGGGGACTTCGCGAAAACAAGAAGGGCAGCTTTGGAGCGGTAAGAATGGACCATGGAGAGCTTTTGCTTTAGATTGAACAGGTTTCACTTCCAAGCTTGCATTTCGGAAGAAGGAAGTCAAGTACATGGCGGAGGCCAGGCTAGGGTTCAGTTAGCTGGGATGAATAATTTCTCAAAATCGGGGAACATTTTTCCATGACTGGTGTCTAAAAAGTTTAGAAAAGGCGCGAACGGAGTCGTGTACTTGATTTTGGGTGGCCCAGTTGCTATCTTAAAGGATACGTGAAAGCCGGAGGAATTATTCCAGTTCCACTGGGGAGAGTTAAGCTTTGAGCAACTTTGAGATAGGCTTCGATTTCGTCGAAAGTGAAGTGGCTTTGGTAGATCGCCTTCAGGTGGGCTCCGAAGAGGCGTTTGAGACCTTGATGCACGTTTATCAGGTTCCAGTCTATAACATTGCCTATAGAATTCTAGGTGACCCCTCCGAAGCTGCTGATGCGGTCCAGGAAACGTTCATGAAGATTTATAAAGGCATCAAGCATTTTCGAGGTGAAAGCGGTCTCAAGACCTGGATCTATAAAATTGCGATTACTGAAACCCTGAATCGGCAGCGTTGGTGGAAACGGTGGCGACGCAAAGTTACGCTCTCACTGGATGAGCCAATCAGCTTTGCACAAGAAAACTCCAGGTCGATTGAGCTGCCAGATTCCCAGCCTGGGCCAGAAGCCTGCTGCGCTGCCAAAGAAACGGAACATGCCGTACAAGAAGCCTTGAATACCTTGAGCTTCGAGTTCCGTATCGTTGTGGTTCTTCGTGATATCGAGGGATTATCTTACGAAGAGATTGCAGAGACATTGAGGATCTCACTTGGAACCGTAAAGTCAAGGTTGTGGCGTGGTCGATTGGAATTAAAAAATAAACTTCACGATTTTGTTAATGGCCGCCGCTAGTTCACATGGGAGCATCAGATACCAACGAAGGATTAGCACTGAAGCTGCTTAGAAGTTGAGGGAGGGTGACCATGGAATGTAAGGAAACGCTCGGACTTCTTAATGCCTATGTGGACGAATTTCTTTGCTGGAAAGAGATGGCAATTGTGGAACAGCATCTCCAGGTTTGCTCTGACTGTGATTACGAATACCATCAGTTGAAATCACTGAAACAGCTAATGGGTTCTGTTCAACGTCGTGAACCTCCCCAGAATCTGGTCTTAAGGATGAAAATTGAAGCTTCGAAACGGAATAGGAATCTCATGCTTCAAAGAGCATTCTCGAAGGTCAAAGATTTTCTGCGAGTAACAGCCTTTCCTGCATTTAGCGGCGTGGCCCTCACCTTTCTGTGCTTCGTGATTCTATTAAGTACCTTTTTCACTGGGACCAATCTGAATGCCAGCGACAAGGATATCCCCTTGACTCTCATCACCGAGCCTCGCGCGAGATCGCTATATATGTCTCAGTTTGTCCAGTTAGAAGATTTTGTGTCAGTAAGAGAGCCCATTATAGTTGAAACTTATGTGGGTATTGACGGACGAATTAGAAGCTACAAGATTTTGAACGGTCCTCAGGACCGTGCTGCCATCCGCAGCCTTGATCAATTTTTCTTTTTCGAGGTCTCCTTTGATCCCGCAACCTCGTTTGGCCGGCCCATCAGTGGAAAGATTGTCCTATCATTAGTGTTTTTTCCCACCACAAATAATAAAATTGATGTAGTTGGATAGAGAGGCCTTTCACCATCCTCATCAACTTCTCCGTTCAATTAGTGCTGATTAAGCAATGCAGGACGTGTAAGCTCTTTACAGCGGGAGTGTTTCAAGTATAATTGTTTATTCGAAGCGGCTTTTAGAGGCTACACGAGGGGCTCCACTCTTTGGACCAGCAACTCTCAGCTTGCCATAATCATTTACAATTACAATTCGAATGCCTTATTAAAGTCGGAAGGAGGCAGTGTGATAGAAGTCGATCATTTGACGAAGAGATATGGTAGCGTCAAGGCCATTGAAAATGTTACATTTCAGGTGGAAAAGGGAGAAATTCTAGGATTCCTCGGTCCCAATGGAGCTGGAAAGACTACCACCATGCGGATCTTGACCTGTTTCTTGCCGGCCACAGACGGGACAGCAAGAGTGGCTGGATTCGATGTATTTGACAGCCCAATGGAAGTCAAAAGACGCATTGGGTACATGCCTGAAAATCCACCTGTCTACAATGAATTGACCGTGGATAACTATCTCGATTTCGTAGCTAGAATTAAGGGAGTAGACCCGAAGGATCGTAAGAAGCGCATTGAGGAGGTAAAGAATCGCGTCAGCATAAAGGAATACAGTAACACTCTGATTAAGAATCTATCCAAAGGGTACAAGCAACGGGTGGGTTTGGCACAGGCGCTCATTCATGACCCACAGGTATTGATTCTGGATGAACCCACAGTCGGACTGGACCCCAATCAAATCATTGAAGTCCGACAGCTCATAAGAAGTCTTTCCGGAAATCATACTATCATCCTTTCCACGCATATTTTACCCGAGGTCAGCATGACTTGTCAGCGCGTGGTGATCATCTCCAAGGGCAAGATTGCGGCTGTTGACACTCCAGAGAATCTCACTCGCCAGCTCCAGGGAGCAGAGAGAATTTATCTTGAAGTCAAGGGGCCTGAGGCCATGGTCAAAACCAGGATTAAGGAGATCGAAGGAGTCCTCCGGGTTGACTCGAATAAATTAGACGGGGATGAAGCCTATTCCTTTTCTGTAGAAACAGAGCTCAAAAAGGACGTCAGAAGCAGAATCGCTAAGAAAGTGGTGGAAAATGGATATGACCTGTTGGAACTACGGACGCTCAGTATGAGCTTAGAAGAGGTATTCCTGCAGCTGACAACCAAGGAAGAGGAGGTACGTGGCCAATGAAAAATGTTTTGGCCGTTCTTGAAAAGGAACTCCGATACTATTTTGTTTCCCCGATTGCCTATGTCGTCCTTAGTGTCTTTCTGATTATCTCGGGATACTTCTTCTACAACATTCTTACTATTTTCATAGAGCGCTCCATGTTTGCATCTTTGCAGTCGCAGCAGTTTGGTGGTCCCCCGCCTTCCATAGACGTTCCTGCTTTGGTAAGCAGAAATTTCTTTGGAGTTTTGAGCACCATTATTTTGTTCATGCTGCCAATGATCACCATGGCTACCTTTGCCGACGAAAAACGGCGGGGAACTATGGAACTGCTCATGACATCGCCCATAACCAATCTGCAGGTGATTCTGGGAAAATTCTTCGCTTCCCTATTCTTCTTTGTGGTTATGCTCCTACCAACACTCCTTTACCAGATTTTCATTCTTCTTTACAGTTCACCCCGAATGGCGTTCGGACCCATTTTCTCTGGGTATTTAGGGCTGCTGCTCCTGGGTGGATCACTCATTGCCTTGGGAATTTTCATTTCCACATTGACCGAAAATCAAATCGTCGCTGCTAGTGTTACTTTTGGAGCCTTTCTGATCCTCTGGGTGATTGACCTGTCAGCTCGATCCGGAGGAACCACAATGCAAGAGGTGCTGAGTTATCTGTCAATTCTCAACCATTTTGAAGACTTCTCCAAAGGTGTCATTGATACGTCAAGTCTGGTGATATATGCCAGTTTTATCTTCTTGGGGCTCTTCTTGACATTCCGGTCTATTGAATCCCTTCGGTGGAGGTAATAATGAAACAGCTGAAGAGTGTTGCAGGACTCGGTCCGTTCTTGATCGTCGCAGGATATATCTATTACTCCGTCGTCAGTATTTGGAATCTGTGGGTCCAGGTGGTCCTGTATACGGGAATCGCTCTAACTCTTGTGATGCTGGCTTTTAATTTGGGTCGCATTAAAGCCAGTTTCAGAAGACGCGCAACCCAGTATGGAACCAATACCGTCGTCATGACCGTGATCGTCGTCGGAATCTTAGGCATGATGAATTTCGTTGGGAAACGTCATCATAAGCGGGTAGATCTCACCAGCGCCCAATTGTATAGCCTCTCCGATCAGACTCGGAAAATAGTGAAAGATTTGAAGAGTGAAGTAAAGATCTATCACTTTGCCAAAGAATCCAATCCGGCCATTCATGACCTATTAACCGAATATAAGAGTATCAACGATAGCAAGATCAATTTCAAAGTGATTGACCCGCAGAAGGACCCTGGGTTGGCTAAGCAGTACAGCGTCCGTAGCTTTGGTGAAACGGTCGTGGCATCGGGCGACAAGCATGAAAAGGTCGAGACTTCGCAAGAGGAAGCTGTCACCAACGCCATATTGAAGGTGACTCGAGAAAAAAATAAGGTCATATATTTTACCCAGGGCCACAACGAGGCAGATATCAACAACCAAGAGGGAAAAGGTTATGCCATGGCAAAAAAGGGAATTGAAAATCAAAATTATGAAGCCAAGGGCGTTAACCTGGCAACCAGTCCTTCTATTCCCAGTGACTGTTCGGGCCTTGTTATTGCTGGACCCAAGGTAGCCTTATTGCCAACTGAGACTGCATTGATTGACAAATATGTGGATGCAGGTGGCAAGCTTCTGCTGCTTCAGGATCCTGATACTGATGCTGGCCTCGATGAGCTGTTGAAGAAATGGAAAATCGGGGTCGACAACGACATTGTGGTGGATTCCAGCGGACTCGGCCAGCTTTTTGGAATGGGGCCGGCCGCACCCTTGGTCGCAACCTATGAATCCCACGCTATCACTAAAGAGCTCTCTAATTCGATGACTTTTTTCCCACTAGCACGCTCCGTCAAGACGGTGGAAAATACCAACTCACAATTCAATTCTAGTGTTCTGTTTAAAACCTCGGAGAGCAGTTGGGGCGAGAAGAACTTAAAAGGAGGATCGGCGGAATACAACGAGGGAGTGGATGTCAAGGGGCCTGTAGCTTTGGGCATTGCAAGCACCAAGACGGTCTTAGCTGATGACAAGGAAAAAAAATACGGCAAAGAAGCCAGGATCGTGGTCATTGGTGATTCAGACTTTGCTAACAATGCTTACATCCGAATGCAGCGAAATGGCGACTTGTTCCTGAACACCGTGAGTTGGCTGGCAGAGGATGAAGACCTCATTTCAATAAGGCCGAAGAGCCCGGAAAGTCGCACGGTTCAAATGACAGAGGGGAGATCCATGTTGCTTAAGTGGTTAACCCTGGTTTTCTTGCCGGGCGGTGTATTGGTGACCGGTATTGTTGTCTGGGTGAGGAGAAGATAGGCGATGAAATGGAGGAATCTCGGGATAGTTGCAGCTTGTTTTCTAGCGCTCGGTTTGTATGTCTATTTTTATGAAATCAGAGGCGAGAAAAAGAGGGAAGAAGCCTCTGAGAAAGAAAAGAAGGTCTTCCAATTTGAACAAAAGGACATTGCTTCAATAACCATCAAGGCGGGAAACGAAGAATTTGAATTACAAAAGGATAAGGATGCCTGGAAATTGACTAAGCCCATTGAGACCAAGGCCGATAAATCAGCGGTCGACAGCATTGCCCTTGATCTGGCATCTGCCAAGATCGACCGAAACATCGACGAGCAGAATATTGATTTGAAGAAATACGGGTTAAATCCTCCGGCAGTCAAGCTCTCGGCCAAGCTCAATGACGGCAAATCATACGGGATTGAATTAGGAGAAAAGGATTTTACCGACTTTTCCATCTTTGCCCGGATTCCTGGGCAAAACAAGATTTTGGTTCTTCCTTCCTCGCTCCTCGCCAGTACGAATAAGAAACTTTTCGATCTCAGAGATAAAACGGTGATTGAATTTCAGAGGGACCAAGTTAAGGAAATGACGGTTGCAGTCAAAGGGAAGGAATATAGCTTCGAAAAAAATGGCGAAGACTGGATGATAAAGAAGCCTTTCCAATCGAGGGGAGATCGGTCAGAGATCAGTTCCATTGTCGGCGATCTGGAACTTGCAAAGGTGGAAGAATTTGTACAGTCGCCTGAATCCAACTTGAGAGTTTATGGTCTGGAAAAGCCGGAAATTCGAGTTGATCTTTTCCTGGCAGATAATCGCGCCAGGAAAACCCTTCTTGTCGGTAAGAAGGTAGATAATGCTTATTTCGCCAAAGATGAAACCAGAGAGCCTGTCTTTAAGATTAAAGAAGACCTGTATAAGAAGCTAAACTTCGATCCTCAGAAAGTGCGAGATAAGAAAGTGGTCCGGCTTGAACGCGGGGACATTAACCAGATTGACATTAAACTTCAGGATAAGTCCTTTGCCTTTTCCAAAGGCGCTGATGAAAAGTGGAAAATCATCAAGCCAGAGGGATACAAAGACAAGCCGATCATCGAGTATAAAGTATTCTGGCCAATCGAGGATTTGGAAGGAAAAGAGCTGATAGATAATGCGAGGCTGAAAGACCCCCAATATGGCTTCAGCCACCCGTCCGCAGAGATCAAATTAGTCGACAAGAACAAAAGAGTGATGGAGGTAGTCCTTGGCAAACTTGACAAAGATAGGGTTTATGCAAAGACAAATGGTGGGATGACTGTATACAAGGTTGACAAGAAGGTTCTCGATGATTTGAATTTCAAAATTGAAGATCTCTTAGAAAAATAGCGGCAGTATGAAACAAGATTCTACCCAAGACCGGGATAAGTCAGACCTTCCTTGGACTTGGTGAGAGGTCTTGAGTACTGCTGAGGCGAGGTGGATTATGGCGATCAGTCCGGAGCTTTTAGAGATTTTGGTTTGTCCGCTCTGCAAAGAACCCGTTTCTCTTACTTCTGATGGTAATGGCCTAAAATGCGCCAAGTGCAAGAGAGTTTATCCAATTAAGGATGATATACCCGTGATGTTGATTGATGAGGCCAGAATCGAAGAGTAAGGGTGAAGTCATCATTCTAAAATCTCGGCTTGCGCATTCTTAGGCCTTTGAGACACGCCAAGGGTTGCACGATAAATGAGTCCGCTTGGCTTGCGATCTTCTTTTGCACAAGCCTGGAACGCTCAATCAAATTGCCAACCGATTCCCGACCCACGGCCGCTAGCTTGTGGTCTATTGATTCGAGGTTGCGGAAATTGACACCTTATTACAAACAGTATTGTGAAACATTCTCTTTGAAGTGGGACCCTTACGAAATTGCGCGTGAGTCAACCGAACCCGAAGCGTCCTCATGGGTTTCCCGCCCTGATCCTCCTGCCCTCCAATAATTTAATTTGCAATCCTGCCTGAAACTGCCGCAATCCTGTAAGTCGCGAATTCTCTTGAAATAGGCCTTAGCCTTCACTATGATGAGCCCACTTCCCCAGCCGTACTACGGAGGAATTCGATGCCTTGGTACGAGGAGTTATTTAATCAAGATTACGACCGAGTATACTTTCCCACTTTTACGGCAGAGCGGAATACCTCTGAGGCGGATTTTATTGAATCGGTCTTGCAGATTCCCAAGGGGGGACAAGTGCTGGATTTGGCTTGTGGTCATGGGCGACACTCTCTGGAGCTGGTCAAGAGAGGCTTTTATGTGATAGGAATCGATCTATCACCAAGGTTTATCGAAATGGCCAAACAGAATGCCAAGGAGCATCATCTCTCTAGTGCTGAATTTGTTGTGGGTGATATGCGAGAGAGCTATTTTGTTAACCGTTTTGATGCAGCGTTCTGTTACTTCACGAGTTTTGGATATTTCACAGACGAAGAAAATCAGAGAGTTCTGGAAAATGTAGCCAAGTCTTTGGTGAAGGGTGGAATGTTTTTGCTGGAGACTGTCAATCGTGACTGGACGATTCACAAGGTTGAAAACCAGCCTCGCCGCTGGGATGAGGTCGAGCCAGATTTTTTCATGTTGGAAGATATTAGTTTCAATGCGCACACTTCGCGCATTCATACCAAAAGAATCATTTTCGACAAAGGTCAGCGTCGCACCATGGAGTATGATATCAAGCTCTACACCCATGCTGAACTTGAAGACATGTTAGAGGAAGTGGGGCTTCAAGTCGTCTCCACGTTTGGGGGCAAAGACCGATCCCCTTATTCTGTTTCCAGCCCACGAATGGTTATCGTCAGCAAAAAACAATAACCCCGACCGGAGTCTCACTCTCAGTTAAATCAATGGCTGTGGCCTCCGATTCGCCACTATGCACGTTTCCAATGTAAGAATTGTCTCGGTCCAATGATTCGTCCCATGACCACAAGGAAGCGAATCCTTAGCCGTCTGCACAATGCCTCGTTCTGCCCGAAGATAATGGTCTTGTTCCTTGTCATCATTATCTTTATCCGACTGCCCAGTCAAAGCGCCTCCAAACCCCCAGTTATTGCGAAAAACGGCATGGTTGCTACCTCAGAAAGTTTTGCTTCCCGGATCGGAGTGAATATCTTAAAAAAGGGCGGAAATGCTGTCGATGCGGCAGTGGCAATAGGGTTTGCCTTGGCGGTGACTCATCCCGCAGCAGGAAATTTGGGGGGTGGCGGGTTCATGATGATTCGTTTACAGAACGGTGAAACGACTTGCATCGATTATAGAGAACGGGCTCCTTCGGCCGCAAGTAAGAATGTTTATCTCAGTAGCTCCGGTTCGGTCGTTCCCGAGGCGAGCACGCGAGGGTACCGTGCCAGTGGAGTTCCAGGAACGGTGGCGGGCTTATGTTTTGCATTGAAGAAGTTCGGAAGACTTTCTCTGTGGGAGGTCATTCAGCCGGCTATCGATTTGGCCGAAAAGGGGTTCCCTGTTAGTGATCACCTCAGTCAATCTTTGAAGGACTCGGCCAAATTATTGCAGGCGTTCCCGGAATCCGCACGAATCTATCTACGCGAGGGTAAATATTTTGAGCCAGGGGAGACATTTGTATCAAAGGATTTGGCGTGGAGCCTCAAGGTTATTCGAGACCAAGGACTGGCGGGCTTTTATCATGGGCCCATTGCCCAAAAAATAGCGCAAGAGTACAAAGCACACGGAAGCTGGATCACGCAAGAAGATCTCTCATCCTACGAGCCGGTGATTAGAGTCCCTCTCCAAGGCAGCTACCGGGAGTACGGCGTTATCACCGTACCGCCACCGAGTTCAGGAGGGATTGTTCTTTTGGAGATGCTCAATATCCTGGAGCGGTACAACCTCTCAGAGCTTGGAGCCGGCTCATCACAAACCATTCACTTCATGGTAGAAGCCATGCGGCGCAGCTTCCGCGACAGGTGCGAGCTTATGGGAGATCCAGATTTTGTGGAAATCCCAGTCAGAAAGCTTATCAGCAAACAATATGCAGAGAGTCTGCGGAGCAGCATACAACCTGAGAAGGCATCTGCAACCACGGCATTGCCATCACGGACCCAGTCGGGTGCAGAAAAGGACCAGACAACTCACTATTCCATTGTTGACAATACAGGAAACGCTGTAGCGAATACATACACTCTCAACGGTAGTTATGGATCAGGTGTGACAGTTGCAGGCACGGGGATATTGATGAACAATGAGATGGATGATTTTACCGCCAAAGTGGGCATGCCAAATGCCGATGGATTGATCCAGGGCGAATCCAATGGCATCGATGCTGGGAAACGCCCACTCTCCTCCATGACGCCAACGTTCCTAACGAAAGACGGAAAATTGTTTCTTGTCATTGGCAGCCCCGGTGGGCCAACCATCATCAATACTGTGCTTCAGGTCATCTTAAACCTGATTGATTTCAATTTTACTATTCAGGAGGCTATCGATGCGCCACGCGTTCATCACCAGTGGCTCCCTGATCAACTCAAAGTGGAAATCCATGGTTTCGCTCGGGATGTGACTGTTGCCTTACGAAGTCTCGGCCATCATGTCGTTGCGGACGGATATATGGGCGACGCCGAGGGAATTCTGCTCGATCCAAAAGATCATTTTCTTAAGGGTGCCTCAGACCCCCGGGGGGATGGACTCACAGTGGGATATTAGTCTCGACGATCCTGTAAAACAAGGAAGCCAGACCACCCTATACCCATCAATCAACGGTGCGCATGGTTGTAAGCGCACATCTTGGTTTCCTTTCTTTGTTCCAGAGATTTTCCGTGGAACCACACAAGAACGATTGCCGCATGTTACCTGCGTTGTTTCAGTGTGGCGAATTGGAGAGGCGATTGAACCTTTTCGACGCCACCATGATCATTGTGGGTAACATCATTGGAATTGGAATCTTTACGACCACCGGCTTAATCGCCGAGGCTCTTCCCGACGCGGTGATGATCATTGCTGTTTGGATCATTGGAGGGTTATTGACCTTATGCGGAGCCCTGACTTATGCCGAACTCGGTGCAGCCATGCCTCGGGCCGGAGGCGAATACGTCTACCTTAAGGAAGCCTATGGTCCGCTTTATGGATTTCTGAATGGCTGGACTTACTTCTTTGTAATTAACCCAGGATCAATTGCTGCCATGGCTATTGGATCGATCTTTTACCTAGAACGCTTCTGGCCAGGGGTTTCCTTAGAAAGAAACCTTGTCAGGATTAGCTTTCTCGGCCAAAGCCCCAAGCTCTCCACAGGGCAAGTTATGGCTATCGCCATAGTGTTTTTCTTTTCCGCTATCAACTATTGTGGCGTGCGGGCCGGCAGTCTAGTACAGAACGTCCTCACCGTCGCCAAATTAGGATCGATTCTTGCAATCTCGGTGCTGGGATTCATGATTGGGAGCGGGAGCTGGAATCATTTCTCATCCACCCACACCTTGGCAGGTCCTGCTGATTTCTTGGGCCAGCTCAGCCTCGCAATGATTGCTGTCATTTTTGCCTTCACTGGATGGTTCACCTCCACTTATGTGGCCAGTGAAATCAAGGAACCACAGCGGAATGTTCCTTATTCGATTATCTATGGAACGCTTATCGTGATGGGGGTTTACGCTTTGATCAATATGGCCTATCTCTATGCTCTGCCAGTCGAGCAAATGAAAGGAGTTATCAATGTCGGGGAAACGGCGGCACGTGCCCTTTTCGGCAGTTCCGCCTCAGTTTATGTGTCATTGGCCATCATTATTTCAATTTTAGGGGCGATCAATTCAGTTATCTTGACGGCTCCTCGAATCTATTTCGCCATGGCTCGGGACGGTCTCTTTTTCCAGGGAGTAGCCAAAGTGCATCCCCGATTCAAGTCCCCGGCCAATTCCATCGTTATTCAGGCGATCTGGTCTTGCATACTGGTTTTTTCCGGGACCTTCGGACAGTTGCTAACTTGTACTGTAGTCGCGATGCTGACCTTCTCCATAATGACGGGCATGGCTAATTTTATTCTAAGGAAAAGAAAACCTGATCTTCCCCGGCCTTACAAGACGCACGGATATCCCTGGATACCGGCAGCCTTCGTCGCATCCTATCTGCTAATTCTCGCCAACGCCATGGTATCAAGGCCGAAAGAGGGATTATTGGGATTAGCGATCGTTGGATTGGGAGTCCCTATCTATTTTTTTTGGAAAAGAAAGATAACTGCCCGTCTTGCTTGAGGACTGACAGTCAGTTTGACCCCTGATAAATCACAACCTTGCCTTCTCTCACATCGATTTTTTCGATTTCATAGGGCAACTCAAAATTCGTATTTGGCTTAGCTATGGGATACTTGGGAAGAACAAGTTTCGTGATCAACAAATCCACCAGAGGTTTCGGAACTTCGTTTTGATCGATAAGTAGACCCATGATGTCGTAACTGCCCACCTTGTTTTGAGCTTTAACCCTTCCATTCACCTGCAGAGTATGTTCTCCTTTTAACAAGGCGTTCAGCAAAGGATTCTTGCCGGTATTTCCTCCAGATTGCATTTCATCAAAGTTGATTCGCGCCTGGGCAGCAATGGAATCGTCCAGAAGTTTGATACGAACTTCGTGTAAGCCGCGCGGGAAATATTGCGAGAGGTCATAGTACACATAGGAGTCAATTTCTCTTTCGGTAAATTCCAAAGTCTTTCGAGAAGCATGGCTGGAATCCGAAGAAAGTTCAGATAATTTTCTGGAGAATTGCAAGGCTTCGGCACGGCTTGGGCCAATCCCGGCTTCAGAAGCCTTTTTATGTACGCTCAGGACATACCAGCTGGCCGTACCAATCGAAAACACCAGGATAAGCGCCACCAGAATCTTTCTCATCCCGCTAACTCCTCATCTTGCGAGAACCTAAAAAAGATATGAACCCCTAGCCTGATTAGGCCACCAGCTTGAAGGTGCGGTTCCAGCGCGTTTTCTTAATGAAGTTGATGACCACATCGGCGAACTGCTGAATCCTATCAAAGAAGGAATCATGCAAATGCTCGTTAGGGTCGGTAACATAAGACCAATAGATGATCAAGGCCCTTCCCACAATGTTCTTTCGGGGAACGAATCCCCAATAACGACTGTCGGCACTGTTATCTCTGTTATCGCCCATAGCAAAATAACAATTGGGTGGAACAACAATTTCTTCTCCCTGCGTGTATTCCCTGAAATAGACATAACTGTCAAAGATGTCCTTGTTCTGTTGGTAATCCGCAAACCGATTCATCTGTTCTTTCAAGAGAGGGAAGTTGTCGCGTACCGGCAAATTATTGTGGTCAGGCGCCTTGTGAAAAATGTAGGGTTCAGGGAGCAAGTTTCCATTAAGGTAAAGCCTCTGATTGGAGATTCGAATTCGATCACCCGGGATTCCGATGGCACGCTTGACGTAGTGTTTAGATAAATCCTCCGGATACGTGAACACAATGATGTCTCCACGTCTGATATCGCGAAAGGGTAATACCCTGCCAATCCAGGAGTCTGAGTTACCAAAGATGAACTTATTGACTAGCAGGTGATCGCCCACCAGAAGGTTATCTTCCATGGAAGGAGTCGGAATTTTGAAAGCCTGCACGATGAAAGTGGTTCCAAATAGCGCCAGGATCACAGTGACAACAAGGCTTTCAAAATATTCGCGCACTGAAGATTGCCGCTCCATAGATTCGGGTCAGCCTTGAAGAAAGTGGGTTCAGGTGGTCGTCGACAGGATACGGCGCAATAGCTTCAGCTGAATGAAGCTGCCGCCCCTGGTCAAAAAGTGACTTAGAAGAGTCCCGAGGAGTCAATCACGTCCAACACGGATTCAAGTGCCAGACGCGCCGCTTCTTGTTCGGCGCCTTTCTTAGTTTCGCCCTGTCCTTCAGAGAGCTTCTTACCACTAATTCTCAATTCGACAAAAAACTGCTTTCTATGGTCGGGGCCACTTTCACTGACAATGGAATACTCGGCCGGCGGCAAGCGGAGGGCCTGGAGTCTTTCCTGTAATTGAGACTTAAAATCCTTAAGATAAAAACTTCCAGACCCTAAAGCTTCAAAGTCCTTTCGGAAAGAGTTAAGTACAAACTGGCGCGCTTCATTAAGTCCTCCATCAAGATAGATGGCCGCAACCAGAGCTTCAAAGGCATCCACCAGAAGTGCTTGTTTCTTGCGCCCTCCACTCTTCTCTTCACCCCTTCCCAGATGAAGAAATTTGCCCAGTTCAAGTTGGCTGGCAATCTTAAACAGGTTGGCCGCACTAACCAGATGGGCCCGAATTTTTGAAAGGTCTCCTTCACTAAGACGAGTAAATTTCTGATAGAGATAATCGCTGATGAAGAAACCGATGATCGAATCCCCCAAGAACTCCAACTGTTCATTGTCCTCCCGCGTCGTCGTGCTTCTTTCGTTTGCTGCAGAGCTGTGGGTGAGAGCTCGATCGAGTAACGTCTGGCTGTTAAAGGAATAGCCCAAAATATCTTCGAGCTCGTGTTTTCTGTGACTCATCCTTAAAATTTGAGTGGGGTTCCCCTCAAAACAGAAACCAACATGAGATGAAGGTACACAACTGGCCTGGGTCGTCCCTACTTCAGCTTCGTTCCGGCTTCATCAACGATCCTTTGGATAGCTGCCTGGAGCTCAGGCCCCGTCGATGTCACACTATTTTTGATGCGATAGACTCTTTCGAGTTCCGTTTTGGCTTGTATCTCGGTAATGCCCTTGAGATATACCGACTTGGAAAGAGCGTCGATTGCCTCCTGATACTTTTTATCAAAAGAGTAAGCAAGACCTGCGCGGAAATACAAAATCGGATCGTTCTTAATGACTGCCGTGGCCTTCTCGTATTCAGCCTGGGCCTCAGCATATTTCTTGTTGTTGAGATGAATGAGTCCTAATGAGGAATGCAGGGACGCTTGATATTGGTTCCATGGACCCTCATTTAATTGCTCTGGCCTCATGATGTTCAGGCCCTGAAGTGCAATTTCTTCAGCCCGGGACAATTCTTGCTTCCGTCCTTCTGGGTCAGCTGTAATGCTCCGTTCAGACAAGATAAAGGGGATAGTATAAAAAGCGCTGAGATTGTTCGGGTCAGCCTGAAGTAACATCTCGCCATACTTAAGTGTTTTGGCAAAATTGTTAAGATCCTGACTGCCCATCATGAGAGATTGGAGCACGAATGGCTTTGACGGGTGCTGAGGAAAATCATTGAGGAATTTCTCTCCCAGATCGACTACCACTTTTGAGTCGCGGGCACCCTGGGCTGACTGGATCATCAAAAGAATGACATTTGGTTTGAGCTCAGAAGTCGCAAACTCTGCCAGGAATTTGTTGCCCATATCAATTTTGTTCTTAACGTCGTTTTCCTGATAGAAGACCACATAGGCTTTATGTTCCTCTTTCGTTTTGGCCTGAGGCTGTCTCACTTCTTGACCTGAGGCTATCCGGGCCGGTTGTTGTGCCTGCCCCAGGAACTCGGGATTGAACCCTGACCACAGGGTTGTAGTTATTGAGCAAAAGGTTATAATCCGTAAAGGCCCTTGTAACTTATGCATAAAAAACTGGCTCTTAGAAGAAGAATGCTTTGTCGCCTTGATCTGATGCCTTCAAACCCCACAGAGATGTTTTTTAGGGCACGGGTGACCTTTTTTTTGAACTGAAAGGTTCCTTCAATCCACGATTCGCAACTTCCTGAGCATTTCGGGTATTATCACCGAGATCAATGGCGGCCTGGTACTGCGATAGTGCCTCCTTTCTTCTGCCTTCGACGTCGTGAAGTCGTCCCAAATAAATGTGGGACCATACCCGAATGGGCTTGTCGCTTGTCGAAGATTCAAGAGCCTTCTGAAAACATTCCTTGGCCGATTCTCTATCATTCTGGATACTAGCAACAACACCCAGACCGTAAAGAGCCTCTCCGTTGGAGGTATCATATTTTGTCAGGACTGTCTCGAAGAGCTCTCTGGCTTTCTCCAGATCATTGTCACCGAGGTTCGAATTGGCTTCCTTGAGAAGTTTTTGCACCTCACTGAGCTCAGGTGGTTTCTCCACGGGCGCTTTCACGGCGGCGTTAAAAGAAGCTTCAATGGTTTCTGGCTCGATGGTCTTGACTATCCCTGGATAGTAAAGCCGTATGCCTTCCTGCCCTTCTTCAAACGTCTGGAGCGACTCATAAAAATGGCGGGACAGTAAGGCGCCGGCGCGAATGTAAGAATCCAGTTCAGCTGAAACCTTGACCGCGGGAATTTTGTTTATCCGCAACTCTATGGCCCGGATTAGACTCTCTGTAACCAGAAACTGAGGGTCCTTCCGATATGGGTCTTCAATGCCAGGTGCATTCTCCACGAACTTGGTCAAAGCAATTCGCGTATCTCGCGGAAGGGTGAACCTAAGAGCAAAAGGATCCAAGATAAAATGGAGATATTGATGACGGATTTCAGCAGTTTTCAATTTCTCTGAGGGGCCAAAGACAAGATAATAATTCTCCCGATAATTGCGGGCGTTAAAAGTATTCGACGGCACTAAAAACTCGGGGATAAACGTCAGCCGACGATCCAAAAATGAACCGGAGGCGATTCTCAAATATCCATCGGTGGTGAAAATAATCTGATTGATGATGGGACGATAGCGGAGGATAGTTTGGTCGTAATAGGCTCGATACTTACTCCAGACCACTTCGATTTTGGCTTGGGTGTATAACTCCTTGACCAAATCCAGAAAGCCGTAAACAGACTGCGCATCGGGTGGGAGGTTCACCAGCGGTAAAGCCAGTTTGAATTCTGGTGGACCCTCACATAAAAGAGCCAGGGAGATGTATTTGCTAAGTTGTTCCTCGGGTTTTTGGCCTTCGCTATGGTCTTGATAGAATTTTTGAATTCTCTCCCGCAAACGGGGTGAAATATTTTGAAATTCCTTGGCCATGGATAGACGCACCGGCTGGCCATGCGAAAAATCGTAATCATACCCACCTGCATGGAGTGTGGCCAGCACTGTAAAGATTCGGATGTCCGAATCGATGAGAATGGCTGTATTTTGTCCCCTCAGTTCAATGCACAGCCCGGCCAAACCCAAGAGTGGAACTGCAATCTGAGCTATAATCTGTTTCATGCCACCAAGGGTCAGTTACTTTGATTCTGACAAAAAGACTAATGCTAAAGGAATGCAAACCTCTCGTCAACCCACTTTCATCGAGCGAAATGATCAAATCCAGAGGGCAAGAGCTTTCGGCGTCTTTCTTCTTGATTGATCCAACAGCCTGACTCTGCTGTGATCTGGCCAATCTCCCGGATGAGTACGCCTCCAATGCTCTTCGGGATTCTAGTTCTTACTTCAGGAGCAACTGTAAACAGGAGTTCATAATCCTCTCCTCCGCGTAGCGCATAATCTAATAAACTCTTGGAAAGTGACGAACCCGCTTTCTGGCTAACATGGGCAAGGGGAACCTCGGTGGCATCAATGACCGCTCCCACTTGGCTTTGTTCGCAGAGATGATGTAGGTCCGTGGATAGGCCATCGCTAATATCAATCATGGCCGAAACGTATCGCCTGGAAGCAAGAAATCTTCCTATATCCGAGCGGGGTTCAGGGCGAAGATGTCGTCTCGTTTCTTTACGAAATCTCTTGGCAAGTTTGGAATGATCTCTTAACACCTCCAATCCGATGGCGGCGCATCCTAGTTCTCCCGTCACAAACAAAACATCTCCTGGATGAGCTCCTTGCCTGGTCAGAATTTGGGAGGGGTTTACTTCACCAATGATCGTGAGGTCCAAGAAAATCCCTCCAGGGGATGAACAGGTGTCTCCGCCAATCAGACACACCTTGACCTTCTCGGCCAGCTGCAACATACCCTGATAGAGTCTCTCAGTCCATCGGGAGTTTTTGTCTTTAGGTAGAGCAAGGGAAGTTGTGAAATAGAGTGGCCTCCCACCCATGGCTGCAATGTCGCTGAGATTAACAGCTAACGCTTTCCACCCCACGTCCTCAGGGGTAAAGTATTTCAAATCGAAATGAATGCGTTCCACCAACGCATCCGTCGAAACCAATGTCAGGGAATTGGTTGCGTTTTTGAAAGCGGCAGCGTCATCCCCAATGGAGAGGAAGGGTCGGGGTCGGGAAGGAGCAAATCTTGAGGAAAGCCGTTGAATTCTTTTTATAAGTTGGGCTTCAGTATCGAGGCGGGGGCGGACTGACATTATTTCTTCTAGATATCGGGATTTTCTTGTGGGAATGCCTTTCCCGACGGCTTGTCAGAACGAGGGCAATGTCCAAAACCTGCTTTACTTCCTCTACCGGGACGATTTCCATGAACTGGTCTAAATTCTTGGGAAGGTCCTCCAGATCTTTCTTATTAAGGTGCGGAATGATGACCTTTTTAATTTTGGCTCGCCTCGCCGCCAGGATCTTTTCCTTCAAGCCCCCGATCGGTAGTACATTTCCCCTCAAGGTGATCTCGCCCGTCATGGCCACACCCTTTCTCACAGGGCGACCTGTAAACAGGGAGATCATGGCTGTCGCCATAGTGATGCCCGCGGAAGGACCATCCTTGGGTATGGCCCCTTCGGGTACATGGATATGCAGGTCGTGATCCTGAAAATATTCATCGCTGATGCCTAGTTCCCTTGCCTTGCTGCGGGCGTAACTGAGAGCTGCCTGAGCAGACTCTTTCATAACATCACCCAGTTTACCGGTAAGCAGTAAACTCCCTTTGCCTTTCATGGCTGTGGCTTCAATAAACATGATGTCGCCGCCCGTCGGGGTCCAGGCGAGACCGGTTGCCACCCCCACCTCATCCTTCTTGAGCAGCTCTTCAGGCAATATTTTGGCGGAACCCAGGTACTCTCGAATATTGTCTACAGTGATTCGGCAACCCCCCCTTTTCCCTTCGGCGATTTTTCGAGTGACTTTGCGACAAACTGAACCAATTTCTCTTTCCAGATTTCGTAAGCCGGCTTCGCGAGTGTATTGAGAGATGATCGTTCGAATGGCACCGTCGGAAAAGTTAATATGGTTCGTCTTGAGTCCGTGTTCGGACAGTTGTTTTGGCAGGAGATGCTTTTTGGCAATCGCCAATTTTTCTTCCTCCGTATAACCTGTCAATTCGATGACCTCCATTCGATCGCGAAAGGCTGGTTGAATAGGATCAAGCAGGTTGGCCGTGGTAATGAACATAACCCTGGAAAGATCGAAGGGAACGCTTAAATAATTATCTCGGAAAGCGGAGTTTTGTTCTGGATCCAAAACCTCCAGCATTGCTGAGGATGGGTCTCCGCGATAGTCCATCCCGATCTTGTCGACTTCGTCCATCATAAACACAGGATTGTTCGATCCGGCCTGATGAATTCCTTGGATGATTCGCCCGGGCATGGCCCCTACGTAAGTGCGGCGGTGGCCACGGATCTCCGCCTCGTCATGAACCCCCCCTAAACTCAAACGCGCAAACTTTCGATCGAGCGCTCGGGCAATCGACTTTCCCAATGAGGTCTTTCCCACGCCTGGAGGACCAACAAAACATAAAATGGATCCTTTGCTATCTCCTTTTACCTTTCGCACCGCCAAATATTCAATAATTCTTTCCTTAATCTTTTCCAAGCCGTAATGGTCCTCGTCTAGTATACGTTGGGCTCGACGAAGATCTAAATTGTCTTTGGTAGAAACTGACCAGGGAATAGAAACCATCCAGTCGAGATAATTGCGGATGGTTGCAGTCTCGGCAGAGTCGGGATGCATTCGTTCCAGTTTTTTCAACTGCCGCTCGCACTCCTCCGTGATCTCTTTGCTCATTTTTGCTTTGGCTATTTTTTCGCGTAGTTGCTGGACTTCTTCCGAGACTTCGCTGTCTTCGCCCAACTCCTGTTGAATGGCCTTCAATTGTTGACGTAAATAATATTCTCGTTGTGATTTGTCGATCTCACCTTTAGCTTGAATGTTTATTTCCTGCTGAACCGTTAGAAGCTCCAATTCCTTCGTGAGAAGTTCGTGAATTTTTCTTAAACGAGCCACAGGATCAACAAGGTCTAAAGCGACCTGGGCATCTTCGGTCTTAAGCTCAAGATTCGAGGCAACCAGATCGGCTAACCGGCCAGGATCATCCAGATTGACCATTAACACCATGACTTCCGAGGAAACGTTCTTGCCAAGATTTACCGCCTTTTCCAGTGAGTTCCTTACCGTACGAATGAGAGCTGTCGTCTCAACTGGAGGGTTTTCCAAGTTAGGCTCATTGACTACGTTGACCTTGCTCTGGAGAAACGGTTTTGAAGTTTCGTCGAAATATTCGATTTGGGCCCGCGTGAGACCCTGAACCAGAATGCGAAGCCGGCCATCCGGAAGCTTGAGCATCCTCATGATGATAGAGACTGTCCCCATTCTATAGAGGTCCTCAACTCCAGGCTCTTCCTGCTCGGTATCCTTTTGCGACACTAAGAATATCAATCTGCTTTCCGAGAGAGATTGGTCTACTGCTTTGATGGAGCGCTCCCGGCTCACGAAAAGAGGGACGATCATGAAAGGAAAGACCACGATGTCCCTTAAGGGAAGGACGGGCAGAATCTCTGGGATTTTCAGTTGTGGGTCTTCGGTTTTTGCCTGTTCGGGCATCAAACAATTCTCGGAATGAAAGGTTCAGGTCACCTCGATGGGGATGACCCTTTCCGGTCTGCGACGATTCGAGAGCTTCGGAAGGATGATCGTCAAAATGCCGTTTTGGATCCTGGCAAAAGCTGCGTTGACGTCTACTGAAGCATTAAGGTAAATAGTACGGTCAAATTTACCATAACTTCGTTCCAGACAAAGATAGTGTACTTTAGCATGATGAACAGCCTGTTTCTTTTCTCCGCTTATGTGAAGGTAACCTTCTTGAAATACAATTTGAAGGGAGTCCGCTGCAATCCCGGGAACTTCCACTTTGACTATGAGCTCTTTGGAACTTTCACCTAAGTCGACATTTGGGAGCCAGCTTGCTGTTGGTTGAAGGGTGCTTCCAGAAATCTCGCCCGAAAGGTCGCCCAACAAGCGGCTAATATCCTGCTGAAGTTTCAGCAATTCAATAATGGGAGAGTAATGTTTAATCATCGCGCCGGCTGACTCGCCAGGGTTTATCCATCAATTCCTCCCGTTACTTTACTTTTAAGAGCTCTCTTAATTCGGCCATGAACTCTTTGATATCTTTGAAATCCAGATAAACGGAGGCGAATCTGACATAGGCTACTTTGTCCAGCGATCTCAGACGTTCCATAACTATTTCACCGAGCTCCTGGGTGCTTCTCTCTCGGTCATTGCCTTCCTGAACAAAGTATTCTAGCTCGTTCACAATGGATTCCAGCTGGCTCATGTTGACAGGGCGTTTTTCGCATGCCTTTAGCAACCCGGTGAGCAGCTTTTGGCGATCAAACTTTTCTCGGCTACCGTCTTTCTTGATCACCATGTAGGGGATTTCGTCGATCCTTTCGTAACTTGTGAACCGCCTTCCGCAGTCCAAGCATTCTCGGCGTCTACGAATTGCATCCCCTTCGCGGCTTTCCCGGGAATCAACAACTTTATCTTCTAAATGACCACAAAATGGGCATTTCACTGTAAGAAAACGTCTTTCTCAGGGTGTCATGCAATCAGTTACCGTGGCTGGAACTGGAAGTTGGTTGTCGCGGTAGACCAGAACTTCAGTTTGTTCCTGATATCATGCTTAAGACTAAAGCCTCAGCTCCTGCGTCTTGTAGATCTAGGCATTCCCATGGGATCTTAAAGTACACTAAGCTATAAAAAATTGTACCTCAAGTCAAGCCGATACCGGACCATTTTGTCTGAGACATAAGATACCGAATCCATAGCCTGATCAATAAGATGATATCTGTCAATCAAGAAAGGCCATTTGTGGGAGCAATTAATCTTCCCTAGGCTGCCCCGGTTTGATATGGTACGGCACGGTCGAAGCAGAGAACGCTTTCAAAGCCCAGGTTTAGACGAAATTTTTGAACCTTTCGCGTAATTTTTCGTTTACCCAACATGAAGACAACCGGGAGCGGCAGCTTGACCGAATCGGATCCGGAAATAATTGAAAGAGCTCGGCTTGGTGATCCGTTAGCCTGGGAAAAATTAGTGGTTCGACATACAAAGCGCATTTACAACTTGTGCTATCGCTTTGTAGGAAGAGTGGATCAAGCGGAGGATTTGACTCAGGAAGTGTTCATCAAGGTCTTTCGAAATCTAGGGAATTATAAGCCTGAATCCGGAAACTTTGTGACGTGGCTCATCAGCGTGAGTAGAAATTTATTGATTGATCATTATAGGCAGAGTAAAGATGAAAGGGTAACCGTATCGACAGAGGAAGACGGGGAGTTCAGCCTCTTGGAAACGATGCCTGCTAGTGTTCCAAGCCCGGAAGCTGAGGTGGATAAATCAGAAAAAGTGGCATTGCTTAGGAAGGGATTGAGCCGCCTTTCTCCGGAACTGCGTGAGGCGGTCATTCTAAGAGATATTGAAGAACTAAGTTACCAGGAGATCGGAAATATTTTAAGAATTCCCGATGGTACGGTAAAATCTAGGATAAACCGCGGTAGAGTAGAACTTGCCAAATATCTTCAAAAGTTCAGACCATTCACTCATGGGTTTTCTGCGTAGTCGTTTTCTTCTGGGCAAGGAGGCCTTGGGACAATGAGGATGGAATGTCATGAGATTGAACAATCTCTCGGCCAATACCTGGAAAATGGCCTAGAATCGGCCACTGTTGAAAGCATCCGGTCCCATTTGGATTCCTGTGAAGCCTGCAGCCTTTTGTTGAAAGAAATGCAAAATGCCTTGTCCCTTTGCAAGTCTTTTCCGGAATTAGAGCTTCCCTCTGGTTTAGTGCAGAGTATTCTCGTGCAAACCTCGGGGCAATACCCATCATTATCCTGGGTTCAATATTTGGGTGAGCTTATACGGCCATTATATTCCTCCCCTAAGTTTGCCACCGGGGCCTGCTTGGCGGTTATTTCTTTTGCAATAGTGATGAATGCCTTTGGTATTAATCTAACTAGAATTGACTGGGCCGATCTCACTCCCAAAACCGTCCTGGATAACCTTCACCGGACGGCGTATCTGGCTTACGACAGTGGCGTGCGTCGGATCAACGATCTCAAGATTTTGTATCAAATACAATCGAAAATCGAAGAGTTGAGAACCAGAGAAGCAGAAACGACCAATAATCCTGAGGAGAAATCCAAAGAGTCCAACAAACCCCAAGAGAATTCTGCAACCGAGCATTTGATTGTCCTGAGTCATTCGGGAAGCCAAGGGTTTCGGATTTAAGGAATGTCCATTCTATTGTGCTTTAAGTTGCTATCCACATCGGGGAGTTCCGCTGGTTCTTCTCGCCCCGTACTCTTCCTCCCCAATCGGGGCGAGGTCTCGACGAAACACTGCCTTGGCCACCAGGGAGAAGGGTCAACGCTTGAGAAGAGCGTTCACGCGGAAGTATGGAGGAGCCACCGAAGATGGATAGCATATGGACAGGCACTAAGGGATACCATATTAAACTGGAACCTCACTAGATGAACTGCGCTAACCATCCTGAACAAGCCTCCTTCTCGAATTGCATTGTTTGTGGCAGGCCCTACTGCCAGGTTTGCCTGGCTCAGCATGCCAAGGGGTACATATGCTTTGAATGCAAAGCCAGAGAGGACGACTCGGATAAGGTTCCGGTGGGCTCTCAGAATATTTGCTCTCCAGCCACTGCCTTTGGGTTAGGGCTGATTCCGGGAGTGGGTGCTCTATGTAACGGGGAATATCTTAAGGCTTTCGTTCATGTCATGATCTTCGGCTTATTGATTACTATCGCTAATGGCCCCAATCTTGGAACTTTCGAGCCCCTGTTTGTCTGGTTGACCATAGCGTTTTATTTCTATATGCCGCTTGAGTCCTATCACACGGCCAAAAGGAGATTGCTTCAAGCTAAGGGTCTCCTGGTAGCAAATCCGGAAAGAGATCCTCGGAAAGAAAACCTTTGGACGGGTGTCATTCTGACTTTCCTGGGAGTGCTTCTTTTCCTGGATAATGTCATTCAGGGTTTCATGGAACACGCCTTGAGAATGTGGCCAATTGTCTTGATTGGTTTTGGATGGGCGAAAATTATAGGCCATTTCAGGAAGGAAAAAGCATAGGAGGGAGGGAAATGAAAAGGCATCGTGGCTCCATATTCTGGTCTCTTGTCTTAATTTCAATTGGCGTTTTGTTTCTGTTAAGTAATTTAAACTTTCAAATCCGACCTTGGGTAATTGTCGCCCGATATTGGCCCGTCCTTATTATCTTCTGGGGGTTAAGCAAATTATTCAGCTATTTTAGCTCAGACGAAGATCCCGTCGCGACCAGGAGAAGCTTGCTGACGGCGGGCGATGTTGTTCTACTGATATTTCTTTTGATTCTAGGTACAGCTATTTCCAAGGCTGTCAGCTTTAATTTCGGGAATTGGCCCAAAGACAGCCTGGGAATTCATATTGGAGACGATGACTTTGATATTTTTGGTGAACCCCAGAATACTTTTACCTTCATTGAAGAGGCGTCACAACCCTTAACAAAAAAAGATGGAGTATTGGAGATCCTCAACAAGTATGGCAGTGTGGAGGTCAACACCCATAATCTTTCCGCAGTAAAGATCCGAGTCGAAAAGAAAATCAAGGCCAGGGAGGAATCTAAGGCCAAAGACCTGGCAGCTGCCCTGAGGATTCGGATAAATCCCAGGTCTCAAGGCTACATGATTTCTACAAATCGTGACGACTTCGATAAGGAACAAACGCAAAACATACAAACCAATTTGTCGATCTGGGTTCCAAAATCAACTCAGCTTGCTATTTCCAATAAATACGGAGCTGTTGGTCTAAGCGGGGTCTCCGGTAATCAGACCGTGGCCAACGGATATGGTGCAACAAAAATCAGCAACGTGGATGGGAGTCTCCGCGTTGAAAACCAATATGGGGCCATAAACGTTATCAATGTTACAGGACATTGTGATGTAAGCAATAAATATGGAAGCATTGAGTTGGACAGCATTGGAGGAAAAGCACAGATCGAGAACGGTTACGGTTCAATACTTTTGAGGAAAATTAGGGGGCCGATTCAACTCGTTCACAAATACGGAAAAGTAGACTGCATTGATCTAGAGAGCGCTTTTAGCGTGGATGGGCGATATGTCGAAATCAAAGGTGTGAATATCGGGGGTGACGTTCAGATTACTACCTCTTATAAGAATGTTGATTTGGAGAATGTTCGGGGGGCCATGACTATACAAGGAAAGCATGGCGACATTAATATTAAGGGAATTCAGTCTCCAAGCAAGCCCATCAAAGTAGAGTCCGAATACAGTGCCGTGACAATCACCTTGCCCAGAGACAGTCGATTTCAATTCGACGCTTATTCCAAATATGGAAAACTTGTTTCGGAATTCGAGTCGCTAGGTGGCATTAAGTCCTCTCAATTTGGTTCACGGATCAAAGGTTCACACGGAGAAGGAGGACCCTTAATTACTATCAACACCTCCTATCGTGATATTAGCCTCAATGCCTCCTAGAACGCACGATAGCCTCCCTATGTCTCTCGCCTCAAATTATGACCCTTTAAACTAAACTCCTACTCCATTGAACCAGATCGGCCTTACTCTAGTATTGACAGTTCAAAAAGCATAAGTTATTTTCATTCCTGTCTTTGGCCTTTCATAATCTTTTGATAGGGTTACAACCGTTATTGACCAACCCCTGTAAGACTTAGAGGCATCTGAGACCCTTATGTCTTGGATGAAAACATTCCAGTTTGGAAAGACCCAATTCGCCTGCCCAGAAAATGTCAGAAGCCGAAGCCATAAAGGGGTGTGTGGCAGGGAATCAGAGTGCCTTCGAGACTCTCTATAACATGCATAAGCGTCGGGTTTACTCCCTTTGCCTCCGAATGGTCAGCAATGTCGCTGAAGCAGAGGATCTAACCCAGGAAGCCTTTATGCAGCTATTTCGCAAGATTTCTACTTTCAGAGGTGAGTCAGCCTTTTCAACCTGGCTTCATCGCCTTGCCGTCAATGTTGTCTTAATGCACCTCCGGAAAAGGGGGCTAGACGAAGTTTCACTGGAGCAAGAACCAGACGACGACAGTCAGGATTCTCCCAAGAAAGAATATGGCGAAGAGGACCTGAATTTAATAGGCACTGTGGACCGAGTGACTTTGGATAAAGCGATAGGCGGTCTTCCCCCAGGTTACAGAACCATTTTTGTTTTGCACGACATAGAGGGTTATGAGCATAATGAAATCGCTGATCTGATTGGGTGTTCGATCGGTAACTCCAAGTCTCAATTACATAAGGCGCGTTTAAAATTGAGGACCTTGTTGCTAAAAAAGAAGATAAAATTCGAAAAAAATGCGACCTGAGGCATCATCTAGGCATTTTTAGATATCTAATGTCAGTATAAGAGCTGGTCTCTATGGTGTTAACCATTACAGTTAGGTTCCAAGTGGGTACTTAAGAATGACGTGTGTCGAAATTCAATTTAAAATTTCGGAGTGGATAGATGGAGGCATTCATCTTTCTGAGGAGCTGGAGTTAAAGGGCCACCTAGAGCATTGCGGCAAATGCTCGCGGATTTATCAAGACATCAAGGCTATTAAGGAAAGCGCCAGCAATCTCGACGATCTGGAGCCCGCCGGTTCACTATGGTTAGGTATTAAGGCTCAGCTTGTCGCCGAAGGCTTGGTTAAAGAGAAAGAAAGTAAAAGCTTTTGGGGTCGGCTTTTTCCGCTGAGCCTTTCGGCCGGCTTGAAACCTGCCTTGACGGGTGCTATAGTAACCCTAATCTTAATGGGTTCTCTTTATTTCCTTGTTACGAAGTCGGGCTACAGAGAAAGTTCGGTTTCTGTTTCCCCCGAGGCGGACGTTTTTTTGGAATTGAAAAAAGCTGAACAGCACTATCAGCAAGCCATACAGGCGTTGAACGATGTCTCTCAAAAGAAGCTGGACTCGCTCGATCCGGCATTGGCGCAAATCCTTACGGATAACCTCGCCACCATGGATTATTATTTACAGGAATGCAAGGAGGCGGTTAAAACGAATCCCGAAAATCCTCTCGTCCATCGTTATCTTCTCACCGCTTACCAAAAAAAGGTTGAGTTGATGCAAAGCATCGTCAACTCGGACTCCTTATAAGCAATGAGCAATTCTCCAGGAAGGGAATGGCAATGAAATATCATGTCTAACAGATTGTTTCTAAAGCAGAAAGCGCTGCCCTGGTCCCTTATTTTCGTCGCCATGTCTTTACAGGCTGCCGATCGGATCGAAAAGGTTTTTCCCGTTTCCAAGAATCCAAACTTGCTCCTCACCAATTACTCAGGGATCATCAGCATAAAGAGTTGGCAGAACTCGGAAATCAAAGCCGTTTGCATCAAGTATTCACAAAACGTGGAAATCGACACGGAGTCCAGCGGCAACAAGGTCAGAATTTCCACTCACGTTCTGGACAAATTGGCTAGCCCGGAAAAAGCCAAGGTGGATTATCAAATCTTTGTGCCAGAAGAGTCAAACATGCAGGTTCAATCCAACATGGGGAGTGTTGTCATCGAAAATGTCAAGGGCGAAGTAAGCGTTGACGTCGTCGATGCCCCAGTCAAGGTCGCGGGAGTCATCGGGTACGTCAATGCAAAATCCCTCGGAAGCAAAGTAGAGATCTCGCAGTCGAAAGGAATCATTCAAACCAACACGGTCAGCGGTGATATCGTTTTTACCAAGCTTGACAGCAATAACGTGACGGCTTTATCCACCCTGGGAAATATCTTCTACGACGGCGACTTTATGGGTGGAGGTAAATACAATTTTTCAACTAACGAGGGATTGATTTCCATCCACTGTCCAGACCAAGCATCGGTCGAATGGGATGCCAGAACAGTTAAGGGTGGCATTGAAAGTGATCTTCCAATTAAATCCAAGAATCATCACACCGTTTCCCGCAATTTGTATGGGAGACAAGCCCTCTTCGGTACTCTGAACTCTGGCGAAGCTACGGTTCAGCTTTCGACCTTCAGCGGAAAGATACGAATCAGACGCCAATAAAGAAAGGCATCATCTTCTCACTCATCGAACCCAGAACTTTTTCAGCCCAAGTCCTCTTGGGCTTTCTTTGTTTATTTCAGGCTTGAAAATTCGACCCGACATGAGGAGAGAACTAATTTTCCTGGTGGGGTTTATGGGAGTTGGCAAATCAACAGTTGGAGCCCTGCTGGCTGTCAGGTTAGGATGGGAGTTCATCGACCTGGATCAAGAAATAGAAAAGACGCATAGCCAATCTATTCGGGAGATCTTCGAGCACCAAGGAGAACTTCAGTTTCGCAGAATGGAAACTGAAGCCCTGCAAAACCTGAAGCAGCGCGTTCGCTGTGTTGTGGCTCTGGGTGGAGGCGCCTTCACGGATGAAAACAATCGCAGTCTGATTCGGGATATGGGCTACTCTTTTTTTCTGGATTGTCCGTTGGAAATTATTATGAATCGATGTCCGATCGACCTGTCTAGGCCTTTGTTCAAGAATCGACCCCAGCTTCAGGAACTTCTTGCACTTCGTTTGCCTCATTACCAAACGTCCGACTATCGAATCGAAATCTCTAATTTAACCCCGGAAGGCATTGTGGATCGTATTGCGGAACAGATGGCTGATTGGTACTCTGGGTCAAGTGAACATCTTGGAAATGAACGGAGCGGCGCCTGACCAAATGAAACGCCTTCTGGTCAACATGATGGTTGTTTTCTGCTTTTGTTGCACTTTCATCCTCGTTCGAGACTCATTCTCTCCGGCTAAATCCAAGCTTGACGAGAATCCCTCCGTCAGCTCCGGGCGCAATGAGCAGGGAAAATTCAAAATACTCTTTAATGGAGAGCAGATAGGTGAGGAGAAATTTCAGATTCTGGGCGATGGCTCTAATTTTAAAGCCTCTGCAGAGATTCATCTGACGGTGGAACGCGAGAAGGAAAAGATCACGTTTCGTATCAATCCTTCCCTTCAATTTACGGGGCTCTTTGAACCAATCACCTATCAGGTGGTTCAAGAGGCTGGGCCAAACAAAACCAAGGCAAGAATTAATTTCAAGCCGGGAAGAAGTGAAGTGGTTTATGAAACCGGACAAGGAAAGGACTCTCGAGAGATTGAGTTGAAACCAGATGTAGTGGTACTCGATGACAATGTGTTTCACCACTACATTCTCTTGGCCAAGCGATACGATTTCTTAAAGGGTGGCCTTCAGGAATTCGCTGCTTTTATTCCGCAGCAATTCCTCGCGGGTACTATCAGCGTGGATGACAAAGGGTTTGAGAGAGTCACACTCAATGACAAGACCTTATCATTACAACATCTCTTTGTGGACTCAGGGGAACTTCAATTCAGCCTTTGGCTCAACGAACGCCATGAGCTTCTGAAGATTTCTGTGCCTAAGTCCAACGTTGAGGTAGTGCGTGAATAGAGCTCAGGGCCAAACCTCTGTGAGAACTCATCGCTCCATCAGATTTTGGGAAGCTCTGTCTCTATGAAGCTCGATCCCAACTTGATGAAGTATTCTTTAAGCCTGCTCGTTTTAATTTGCTTTCATTTTTCAATCTCTGACCTCGGAGCACAGAACCCGAAATCCGTCAGTGGAATTGATGCCGATCTTGCTTTTGCCCATGTTAAGAAACTGGTTTCTTTCGGACCTAGGCCTCCAGGCTCACCCGGCATTGCACAAGCCCAGTCGTACATAATCAGCCATCTGAAAAAACTGAACCTTCAAGTAGAGCAACAGGATTTCCTGGCGACTACTCCCAACGGGAGTGTTGCTATGAAGAATATTGTGGCTAGAGCCACCGGTGAAAAGAATCAAGCGGTCATCCTGGCAAGTCATTACGACACTAAATTGATGCAAAATTTTTACTTTGTTGGCGCCAACGACGGGGGATCGAGCGCTGGCCTACTAATAGAGCTGGCCCGCGTCATCTCTCAACAGAAAAGGACCTTTCCTGTATGGTTTGTTTTCTTTGATGGCGAAGAAGCACAAAGAGATTGGACAGAAACCGATAGCCTCTATGGGAGTCGATACTTCGTGGAAAAACTAAAACGGGACAGTGTTACAAGGAGAGTCAAGGCAATGATCTTGTTGGATATGGTGGGCGACAAGGAATTGGTTTTAGAAAGAGATCTTTCCTCTACTCCATGGCTTTTAGATCTGGTGATTAAGTCAGCCCATGAACTTGGTTACGGGAAACATATAGCGACACTTCCCAAGGCAATGACCGATGACCACATCCCGTTTGTCCGAGGCGGGATTTCGGCCGTTGACCTGGTTGATTATAGTTACGGGTTCGATAATCTTTATTGGCATAGCAGCAACGATACCCTGGATAAAGTAAGTCCTGAAAGCCTTAAGATCACTGGGGAAATAGTTCTAAAAACCCTGGATAAACTTGGAGCCAAATAGAGAATCTTGGAGAAAATGAAGGACGGGAAAATCAGGGACAGACTGCTTGATGAATGACTCCGGTTCGGCATCTACTGCTTCCGGCTCAAAACGAGAGGATCCGCAATATAACCCACTTGTTACTCATCCTGTTGCGTAACCTTCCTTCAGGTTCTCCGGTTCTCCCAAAGCAGATCGTCTCTTGCTAGCCGAGATCCGCTGCAGCAATTCATCGCGTGTCATGTTCTTTCTCCTTTCCAGGAAGTTCCAATCCGACTGTTTTCAGAAGGAGTGTCTTTTTTAATCCTGGCGTCCTTTG
>Ga0066710_100000133_pt1 | contig 35017 bp, 32 predicted proteins | sample GraSoiAngelo_159_FD_79666 | JGI IMG/M metagenome (GOLD analysis project Ga0066710, IMG submission 79666) | Grasslands soil microbial communities from the Angelo Coastal Reserve, California, USA - 14_1009_16_40cm | ecosystem: Environmental > Terrestrial > Soil > Grasslands | place: USA... | reverse complement strand
TGGCCCAGCGGCCAAGTGGACCGGCTTTCCGCCGTCCCCTCCGGCGCCACGATCACCGTAACCGAAGGAAAAGGAATCACCGCGACCCGCAAGTTCAGCAAGCCTTAGCCCGTGGCCCGTATTCCGCGACCCGTAACCCTCCCCCCTAGTTTTTGTGTAAGTGTTGATTCTAAACGCAGTTAAAGTCGTTTGTTTTGACGCACTTCTGCAAGTGTTGATTCTAAATGGGTTATTCGGGAGCGTGGAACAGACCAGGAGTTGACGGTCTGGAGCTCAGCGCTGAGATGAGCTAGGTATGACAAGGGTCAGGGCGCAGCAGTGCTGCGCCCCTACAAGAGAGTAGGGAGTACAACGGCAAGCCGCCGCGCTCCAAGGAAGAGAAGACGGCGGGATAAACCCGCCGCTACAAGCGAGCCCGCCTCAGAAGGCGCCGCTACGAGCAAAGAGAAAAGCACGGGTCTGAAGACCCGCCACCACAAGGTTGCCTAGAACAGGTTCCAGAGGAATTGGTTGTAGACTTCGTGGTGGAACTGGACCTCTTGGGCCTTGACAACCGTGCCGAGCGCGCGAGGGCAGCGGTCGGCAGCGGTGCGCTTCAGCTCCGCGTAGCGGGCCTTTACGTCTGCGCCTAGCAGCTTGGTGGTCCACTCGGCGTTCTCGAAGTTTTCCAGTGCCGTATAGATGTTGTCCGGCAGGTAGCGCTGGGCCGAGCGCAGGTTCTTGATCTTTGCGGTGTCGCCGTCGAGGCCAGTCTTGAAGATCGAGTACATCACCATGTAGGGATTGGCATCGGGAGCCACTGCGCGCACCTCGGTGCGCATGCTGCGCTCGTTGCCAATGGGGATGCGCACCATGGCGCCGCGGTTGACCGGCGAAGCATTGAGCTGGTTGGGGGCTTCGAAGTGCGGGTCAAGGCGGCGATAAGCGTTCACGCTGGAGTTGAAGAACAGACAGATATCGTTGCCATGGGTCAGGATGCGGTCGACGAATTCCCAACCCATCTTGCTGAGTTTTTCTTCACCCTTGGGATCCCAGAAGAGGTTTTTGCTGTCCTTGCTGACGGAAACATTGGTGTGCATGCCGCTGCCGTTGACACCGACGACAGGCTTGGGAAGGAAGCTGGCGGTGAAGCCCATATTCGTGGCGACCTGGCGGCAAACCAGCTTGTAGAGCTGAATCTGGTCGGCGGCCTGAACGACTTCGCCGTAGCCGTAATTGATTTCGAATTGGGAGGGCGCGACCTCCGGATGGTCCTTCTCATTCTGAAAGCCCATGGCGCGCTGGACTTCGGCAGTGGTGTCGATGAAGGTACGCAGGGGATCGCCGGGAAGCGAGTGGTAGTAGCCGCCGGTGTTGACGTATTCAAATTTGCCGGTTTCGTGATAGCGGCGCTCGGCGTTGGTCCCCGCGAAGAGAAAGCCCTCGATCTCATTGGCGGCGTTCAGCGTGTAGCCCTTCTTATCGTAAAGGCCGTCCGCGTAGCCTTTCAGGACTCCGCGGATGTCGGCGGAGTAGGGCGTGCCGTCCTTGTCGATCACGTGGCCGAAGATGAGAACCTTGCCGGCGCCGAAGACATCCGCAGGCGCCCAATAGAAGGAGCCCCAATCCATCGCCAGGCGAAGATCGCTCTCGCGCTGCGCGGTGAAGCCGCGGATCGAGGAGCCATCGAAGGTCAGGTTGTCCCAGCTCTTGAGCAGAAATTTTTTGTCGTAGTCGAGCATGTGCAGGCGGCCTTCGAGATCGCTGAACAAGACGGTGACCGCCTTGATGCGCTTTTCGTCGGATAGATACTTGAGGCGTTCATCCTGAATTTTGTGCACGGAAACACGGCTTTTGCGCTGTTCCTTGGCCTTCAGATTCAATTGCTCCAGCTCATCATAAGAAAGGGCGAGAAAATTTCGCAGTTCGTTCGACATGAATCTCCTCAAATTGGGATAAGCCTCAAGCTCAGGGGCAAACTTTTGGCAGCAAAAGTACCTACCGAACCGGCATTAGGGTATCGCGCAGTCATTCCGAGCGTCAATCGAAAGACCTGATGCAATGGATTCAAGAAAGTGGATGGATTGTGGGAAAAAATAGCAGGAAGAGAGCGAAGCTGGAAGGATGTGGATGTGGTTGGCAGCGATACCGGGATTCGAACCCGGATTTTAGCCTTGAGAGGGCTACGTCCTAACCCTTAGACGATATCGCCACAGACTGTGTTCGAGAAGGTTAGCGCCGTCAACTGACGGCGCGAGGTTTTATTTTCGCACGGGCGATGCGCATGATCAAGCAAAGTGATTCCAGGGTAGTGGGTCAGTTTCCGATTACGCGACAAATCAGGAGTTACATTGACAACGCACAATTTTATGGCAAGCATTGCTTCGAGGTGCTTTATGCTCCGACTCTCCTTGCCACTGCTACTTCTGTCGTCTTTCGGCTTAGTTCTGTGTGCGACCGTGATTGGGCAGAACCAGACGTCACTCGACGACGCAGCACGTCAGGCAGAGGCTGCCAAATCCGCCGCGTCGGATAAAGCTGCGAAAGTCATCACTAACGAAACTCCGGAGGGGCAAGGAGCATGCACAACGCCAGCCCAACCGACGAAAGACGTTACGCCGGAAGATGCACTGCGCAGAGCATTTCTCCGTCGCATTGCCGGGCGATGGAATTTTGCTTATGTTCGCAAGGGTGACCAGAGGTGGTGGCCGGACCACGGCTCGGCACAGCCAAAAAATCAAATTTATTACCTGTTTGGTCCCACTGAGTTGTCAATAGAATCCAGACCCGAATTCAACCCGCCTTCCATCACCGGTCGCTTTGTCTATGGTTCAGTGCGCAAGGTCTCTGCGGACTTGTTCGATGTAGCTCTGTACAAGCCTTGCGAACCTGCCACTCAAGAAATCAAGCGATTCAAACTCTCGACCAACGGGAAGACCTTAGAAATTGCGGCAGACGCTGAAGGAAATCCAGAGCCCACGATCCAGGTTCTGGAACTTGTCGACGCCAATTGGTCCAAAAGGCACAAGCCAGCAACAAAACATTAGCGGAACAGAAAGAGAGTCGGCTGGCTTTGAATCTACGTGCCTGATTTACGTAATTACCGGAAAGTAACCCACTGCCGATTTCAGTGAGCAGCATGGAATTGCGGCGTACCCCAGAGCGGGGTATGCCCATTGGCCTGGTAGAATTTTGTGTCTGGACACAAGGTGGGGCCGGGACGGCGGCGTTGTGTATAATTAGGGGCTTGGGGGAACTCCCAAATTTTCATGAGTAAGGGCTTAGGAAAATCGCGTGCTTCTGTGAAAGTGTGGTTTTGGCGCGGGCTGCGCTTCTTCCACACCCGCGCGCGCGAGACGCGCGCGATTACCAAGGCGCTGATCTCGACGGAACACCCTTTCCTGGTGCACATCATACCGACGCGGCGATGCAATCTGGCATGCACGTACTGCAACGAATTCGACGATTTTTCGAGCCCCGTGCCGCTGGCGGAAATGAAGAAGCGCCTGGACATCCTGGCAGACATGGGGACCTCCATCATCACCATCAGCGGGGGCGAACCGCTGCTGCACCCGGAGCTGGATGACATCATCCGGCACATCCGGCGGCGCGGGATGATCGCAGGAATGATCACCAATGGCTTCCTGCTGACGCAGAAGCGCATCGAGGAATTGAACCGCGCGGGGCTGGAGCACCTGCAGATCAGCATCGACAACACGATGCCGGACGAAGTCTCAAAAAAAAGCCTGAAGACGCTGGATCAGAAGCTGGAGCTGCTGGCGAATTATGCGTATTTTCAGGTGAATATCAATTCGGTGCTGGGGAGCGGAGTGAGGGACCCGGAGGATGCTCTGCGCATCGCGCACCGTGCAGTGGACCTGGGGTTGACCAGCACGGTGGGAATTATCCACGACCATAACGGGCAATTGAAGCCCCTGGGGCCACGGGAAATCGAGATCTTTGAAGAGATCATGACGCTGAGCAAGCGATCTTTTTCGCGGTTCAACGATTTTCAGCATAACGTGGCGCGGGGGAAAGAACATAATTGGCGATGCCGCTCGGGGTCGCGGTATCTTTACGTTTGCGAGGACGGGTTGGTGCACTGGTGTTCGCAGCAGCGCGGATACCCCGGGATTCCGCTGGCGCAATATACTCCCGAGATGCGGCATCGCGAGTTTTTTACGGCCAAATTCTGCGCGCCGCTGTGCACCGTTTCCTGCGTGCAGCAAGTGGGGATGCTGGATAATTGGCGCGCCCCACAAAACCTGAAGCCCATGCCGATGACACCACCCGCAACGCAACCCGAACTGGTGCAGATTGTTTCCTCTCGCAGCAATTCCTGACAGCGAGCATTCTGGCCGAGGCTGTTTTCTCCTGTATAGTTTCATTCCGCGCACATGCTTGCAGCTCAGCGATTGACGATGAGGCAGGCGCTCTCAAAAAATGAAAACATGACGGAACTCGCGATAGACACAGAAAATCTGACCAAGGAATATCCCTACGGATTTCTGCACCTGAAGAAAAAGGCGTCGCTCGAAGGCTTGAACATGCAGGTGGAGACGGGCGAAGTCTTTGGATTTATCGGTCCGAACGGCGCAGGAAAATCGACGACCATCAAGCTGCTCTTGAGACTGATTTTCCCGACCGCCGGGAGCGCGCGGATCCTCGGCAAACCGATTGGCGACATCGATATGCACCGCGACATCGGCTACCTTCCGGAACAGCCGTATTTCTACGACTACCTAACCGCAGAGGAATTGCTGGATTACTTGGCGCGGTTTCATGACCTGACTGCTGCTGACCGCAAAGCTCGCATCCAGCGGATGCTGAAGAAAGTGGGGCTGGAAACGGCGAAGAAGATCCAGCTCCGCAAGTATTCGAAGGGCATGCTGCAGCGCGTGGGGCTGGCACAGGCGATTCTGCACGATCCGAAAGTCGTGATTCTGGATGAGCCGATGTCGGGGCTGGACCCGGTGGGCCGGCGCGAAGTGCGGGACATCATTCTGGAATTGAAACGCGACGGGAAGACTGTACTGTTTTCCACGCACATCCTCAGCGATGCGGAGATGTTGTGCGACCGCGTGGGCGTGATTGTGGGAGGAAAGCTGCGCGGAGTAGGCGCGCCGGAACAGATCGTGGACATGAAGAGCCAGGGAATGGAGATTTTGTTTGAGTTGCCGGGGCAGAGCACGACGCCATTGCTTTCGAAAGCGACACGCACGGGCGACCGCTACCGCTTACAGGTACCTGAGGAGGAGATTTATGGCGCGATTGACCAGCTACGCGCAGCGGGAGCGCGAATCCTCTCCGTGGTGGAGATGAAAGCGACGCTCGAAGAGTATTTCATGAACCTCGTGGAAGCCGACCGTGCCCAGGCCGCGGCCGTTGAGGTGAGCGGAAAGTGAAGCGCATCGCGGTGGTGGCCTTGAATACGTTTCGCGAAGCGGTGCGCGACCGCGTACTGTACAACCTGGTGTTTTTCGCACTGGTGATGATGGCGGCCTCGATCCTCGCCGGGCAGATTTCCATCGGGATCGAACAAACCGTCATCGTGACACTGGGCTTAAGCGCGATCTCGGTGATCGGGTTGCTGATTTCGGTGTTCATCGGCGTCGGCCTAGTGTCCAAGGAAATGGACAAGCGGACGCTGTATGCGCTGCTGGCGAAGCCGGTGCGGCGCTGGGAATTCTTGCTGGGAAAATTTGGCGGGCTGGTGTTGACGCTGGCTGTGAACACAGCGGCGATGGGGATGGGGCTCTTTCTTGCGCTGCTTTACGCGAAGCAGACGCTGGAGAGAGGCGACGCGACGGTATTCGTGGCGGTTTATTTCATCTGGCTCAAACTGGCGCTGGTTGTGGCGCTGGCGCTGCTGTTTTCCTGTTTTACAACGCCGCTGCTGGCGATTCTGTTTACCGCGGGCCTCTACGTTGTTGGCCTGTACGTGCAAGAGTTGCGGGATCTGCCGAAAGGGGTCATGAGTCCGGGGATGGCGGCTTTCACGAAATGGCTCTCGTATCTGCTGCCGAACTTTGAGAATTTCAATGTTATGGCCTTGGCGGCACATGGCCGACAAGTGCCCGGAGCTTTCATTGTGCAGAATACACTGTACGCAGTTGTTTATTGCACCCTCGTACTAACGACAGCAGTGGCCGTATTCTCCAAGCGAAATTTGAAATGAAATCCGGGAGAGCCATCGCGTTGCTGTTTCTGATTCTTGCAGGGGGATTCACCTGCATCTGGAAACTGCAGCACACTATCGACAAGCAGCGGACCGCAATGAGCAGCGAGCGGGACGATGTCCTGCTGAGTTCGGGAAAGCTCCTGAAGATGATGAGCCTGGAATACGCGCCGTTGGCAGCGGACTTTTATTGGACGCGCGTCGTGCAGTTCTATGGCAATAAACACATGCGCGGCAACGCGAATTTGGAGTTGCTCTGGCCGCTCCTGGACATCACCACGACCTTGGATCCAAATTTGCTTCCAGCCTACCGGTTTGGCGCGGTTTTTCTCAGCCAGCTCCCACCAACCGGAGCGGGGAGACCGGACTTGGCCGTGCAACTTATCCAGCGGGGCATAAAGGCGAATCCGGATCAATGGCGTCTTTACGAAGATCTGGGATTCGTTTACTACTTCGACTTGAAAGATTATCCGAAGGCCTCGGAAGCGTTCCTCGAAGGAAGCAAGAACCCCGCAGCGCTTGTGTGGATGAAAGTGATGGCTGCCCGGATTGCGGCGGAGGGAGAGTCCTACGAGACTTCTGCTTTTCTCTGGAACGACATTTACACAACAACCAGCGACCCGGAGATTAAGAAGAATGCCGAGCAGCATCTGCATCTGCTGAAGGCAAAGGAAGACTGCCGGCAGATAGACCTGCTCGCTGATGAGTTCCAGAAGCGTTCTGGGCACCGCCCAAAGCGTATCAGGGAACTGGTCGAGGCTGGCCTCCTCCATGGAGTCCCCGTCGATCCCATGGGTTACGCATACGTCTTCGATGAAGATGGGAAAGCCGCGCTCAACCTGGATAGTCCTCTCCTTGAGCAACAATTAATGCTCGAACGATTCAAGTAGACGCCTTTCAATCCCGAGTGGTTTCTTTCTCTGGATTTGGTCAGTCCGTGGTGCAGAGTAGTGTCATCTGGGGATCAATGACGATTTTGTGCGGCAAATTGGGTGTGTGAAAGTGGAACGGTGTTTCCGGGCCATCCGCCACAACAGTTCCCAGGAAAGTGCGCCCGGGACCGCCGCCTGCATAAAGCGGGACGCTGGCGATGAACGAGCGCGGCACGCCGGTTTGAAAGAGCTTGCCACGGATCAAGTAGCCCTTGTCATCGCGATGGGCCGTAAACTGGACGCGATAGTGGGGAATCCCGGTGCCCCGTACCCACTCTTCGAAGAACCATTCCATGGAGTGGCCGCCGTCGAGATCCATCCCGGGCGTCATGACGGCTTCCACTTCATGCTGGAACTCGTCCGTGGAAAGCGCCCGGTACGCGTACTTGGTTACGAGCTTCTGAAGGAGAGCGGTGAATCGCGCGTCCGGATTCTTGCTGCCAGGCTGGCGGAGCATTTCCCGAAGCATGTGAATCATCCAGGAGCCTTTGCTATAGACGACCCTTTCATAACCAGAAGGCGACTTGGAGGAATTGAGACGCTGGCCGAGTGAAAGCGCGCCAATGTCGCCCGGGGACTCGTCGGCCCCTGGGGATTTCTCCATGAGCTGATGACGATACCGTGAAAGCCAAATATGAAGAGTGTGATCGGGGTTCCTTTTGGTGTCGGCGAAAAGCAGCGCGAGATAATTAGCGATTGCTTCGTCAATCCACTGGTCGCGGTAGCTTTCCCAGCCGACCACGTTGCCCCACCATTGATGGGCGACTTCATGATAGGGAACCAGCTCGGTGAAGTGCTCCTGGCCCGTGGTGGTGAGTCCGGCGCGCTGCTGAGCTTCCAAGGGTAGAAAGGAAAAAGTGGAAAGGTAGAGCAGGCCAGGCCAACCCTGGCCGAACGTTCCGGGAATCTGCGAGACGCTGAGATTGTGAAAAGGAAAAGGGCCGGAGAAGTTCTCGTAGAAACGAATCGAGGAATCGATCTCCTTGCCGAGTTGTTTGAGCGCATCGGCGGGGCTAGGAGGGAAGCTGGGAAGGCTCGGAGCGAATCCGGCGGACGGAGCACCGTGGGTTCCGGAAGGGGTGGTGATCATGTCCGAGGGTGATGCCGCAAGGCGATTTCTCAGATCTTCTTCAAGCTGGCGATTGGCGTAGACATCGATGGAATGGCCGCCGGAAGCGAGTGAAGCGGAAGCGTATTCGCCCAGATTGAAACCGGCAACAGGCAGGGGGTTTTCCGCTTTCCAACGCCCGACACGAAAGTCGCCATCCTCGTGTTCCTCGAGCTTAGAACCGGTGGCGACGAGGCGAAGCTTGCGAGGCCATCGAATCGTCAATTTATAGGTTGCGAATTCAGCAGCATCGCCGAGATGCGGGTACCAGCTTTCTCTGGCGCCAACGAACAGCACGCCGTTTCCCGCGTCTTCGATCACGTTGCCGCGATAGTGAAAATGAAGAGTAAATTCGAGGCGGGGCGCCGGAGTTTCCGGAAGGACGACGTACACAAAGTCGTTGCCGCGAGCGCTGAGCTCTTGCAAGCTCATGCCCTCATTCTGAAAGAAGGCCAGCGGTTCACCGTGCTCACGCGTCACTCGGTCGATGGTCAGGGCGCGAGAAAGCTGAAACACCAAGACGCGCTCTTTGCCTGTTTCGGCGCGAATCTGGACGGTGGCAGTGGCGTCCAAAGCATTGTTGGGAAGAATGGAAGTCTCCAGGGAATAGTCCAAGGCATGGAAGGCCGCGGGGCGAATCGGGTATTCCGATGTGACGTGCGACGTCCAAACGTCGAAAAAAGTCCCAGCCGCGGTCTTGTTCACCTGGCCAAGAAGAAACTGTTCTGCGCGCTGCGCATCCAAGACGACGTCAAAAGGGCCCGTTGACTCGCCGTCCAGCCCGGCGTAAAAGCTGGGCTCAGGGTCGGGCGAAAGCAGGTCGAGAAGAATGCGGAGAGTATGGCGCGGGTTGAGCCGAGCCAGTGTGGAATTCCACTCGGAGGCGACGGCGGTGTTTGTCTGGGGTGCGAGATGGGCAGCGCGGAATTGCGAAAGAAGTTCCTCGGCTGTTCTATCCGTGAAGCGGATGTAAGCATTAACGAATGCCTGATCGAGAATCGGAGCACCGAGAAAGCGGCCCATCTGCTGCTTCTCAACGAGATCACGCGGCGCGGCGAGCACATGGCCATGACCGGAGAAAACGGCGCCGGTGACCCGCCCCTCGAGCGGGGAGAAGAAGGCCAGGGCTCCCTCTTCAAAGGAAATTACGGCGTCGCCGCGCCGAAGCTCGATGCGATCGGAGGCAGAGAGCTGATAAACATTTGAAGCATCGACAGACAATGCGTTGATCGCATCATATAACTCATGAGGTGATTTTTCTGTTGCCGGAAATGCAGCCGGCGCAAGGAGAAACCACGTGAAAACTTTCCCGCCAACCCACATACAAGAAGTGTAGTCACTTTCGGCATGAGGGAACAAGGCGAGCCGGTCCGAAGGACCGCAGGGAATTACAATAGAAAAATGCGGCAAACGGCCGGTCCAAATCGAATTCACCTCCTCCTGTTGGGTGCCGCGCTGGTCCTGCCGGGCGGGCGGATAGCGGCCGACACCATTGTTCTCAAGAACGGTCGCCGCATCACGGCCATGAGCGCCGTTGAGGAAGGGGACAAGGTCAAATACCTCACGTCCGCCGGAGAACTGAGCCTGCCGAAGTCCATCGTTGACCATATTGAAAGGGGTGGGTTTAGCGGTTCAACCGGCGCTATGGCTGCAAACCTCGCCATCGCGCCGCCGGAACTGCGTCCGGCTGAGGGCAGGGGCACCGAAGAGGTGGAGCGCGCCGCTGTTCACGACGGGTCCGTCGATCGAGAGTACATCGCGAAGTTGGAAAGCGAAGCCAGGTTGGGAACGCCGCGGGCAAGCTTTAATGCGGCCGTGGGCCATCATGCTGCGGCAGTGTTCGAATTCTCAAGGGGTGATGCGGAGCATGCCCTGAGCGACGAGCGCACTGCGCTCTCTTATGCGCCCGAGGAGCCAGCGCTGCTGATGAACGCCGCATACATTCATCTGGAGCGGAGCGAGTATAAGCAGGCCTTAGAATATCTGGAGAGAGCGCGGCGTTACGCGCCGGATAATCCTGACGTGGCCAAACTAACCGGTTGGTCGTACTACGGCTTAAACAAGCTGGATGAAGCGATCGCCGAGTGGAAACGCGCACTCGCGCTGCGGCCCGAAAAAGAGGTGCGCGACGCGTTAGAAAGAGCGGAACGCGACAAGAAGGAAGAAGAGAGCTACAGGGAAAATGAAAGCAGCCACTTCAAGTTGCGTTACAACGGCACGGCGGCACCGGCTCTGGCCCGCGATGTGCTCCGCACCTTGGAGATGCATTTCTCCGCCATCGAATCCGAGCTGAACTTCACGCCGCCGGAATCGATCGGAGTGATTCTCTACACGCAGGATGCCTTCAGCGATATAACCCGGGCGCCCTCCTGGGTGGGTGCGCTTAACGATGGCCGGATTCGCGTCCCCGTGCAGGGCCTGTCAGGTGTAGACCAAGAGCTATCTCACGTTTTGATGCACGAGTTAACGCACAGCTTTGTGCGGCAAAAGACCCGTGGCAATTGCCTGGTCGCGGCAAACTGTGGGAATCGCGTACCAACCTGGGTCAATGAAGGACTAGCGCAATGGATGGCAGGGGATCGCAGCGGCGAAGATGCGGCTGCGCTGGTGCAGATTTTTGACAAGGGGAATGCCATTCCGCTGGGTCGGCTGGAGAGCCCCTGGATGGGCCTGGACCGCAGCGCAGCACACTTTGCCTACGCGTGGGCGCTCGCCAATATCGAATACATCATACAAACGGACGGCATGGGCGATGTCGAACGTATCCTGGACCGGATCGGGGCTGGCATGGCCACGGAGACGGCGCTGCGGGAAGTGTTGCACAGCGATTACAACGACTTGATGCAATCCACCGCGGAATATCTACGCAAGAATTACCTTCGTTAGATTCCCTCGTCTCTATTTACTTGAACGAATTCTCCACCCAATCTCTTGCGACATGTATTTAAGCCCCTATGAAGTGGCGAGAAGAGTCGCGAGTAGCGCGGCGCGGGCGGGCATTGTTTTGATGAAGACGTGCTCGTGAGAGGAATGTGCGCCATCACCGACCGCGCCGAGCCCGTCGAGCGTGGGAATGCCAAGAGCGCCGGTGAAATTTCCGTCTGAGCCGCCGCCCACGGTGCATTCGCCCAAGCGAAGACTCATTTGCCGTGCGAGGGACTTCGCGCGCTCGAAGAGTCTTGCGCTCACTTTGCGCTCGAGCGGAGGACGATCGAACCCGCCAGTGATATCAAGGCGAGCCCCTTTGTGAACAGGGCGAAGGGCATGGAGGCGGTGTTCGAGCGTGCGCATGTCGGAAGCTTTCAGGGCGCGCAGATCGAGAACGGCGCGGGCACGTTCTGCAATGACGTTGGTGCGAGTGCCACCCTCTACGATGTCGGCGTTGATGCTAACGCCGCGGCGGGGATCATTCCACTTCTCGATGCGCGTGAGCTGTGCAGCCAATTCGAAAACGGCGTTGATTCCCTGTTCGGGGGCCAGGCCCGCATGAGAGGCGCGCCCATGGACAATCAATTCGGCCTCACCGACGCCTTTGCGTGCGGTCTTCAGCAGGCCACGCGGTCCGAAGGAAGGCTCCAGCACGAAGACGGCGTCGCTACGGCGGGCTTCCGTTTCGATTAGTTTGCGGGAAGATTGGCTGCCGATTTCTTCGTCGGATGTCCATAAGAAGACAATTCGCTTGCGCAACGCGAGCTTTGTTTGTTGAAGCGCCTGCAGCGCGAAAAGCGCCTGGACGATGCCGGCTTTCATGTCGAAAGTTCCCGGTCCATAGGCCTTGCCGCCGGAAATGCGGAAGGGCATCTTTGCCAGTGCCCCCGTCGAATAGACCGTGTCGTAATGACCGAGCACCGTAAGCTGGCCGACAGGCTGAGATTTGTCCGGTGCATAGATCGCTCGAAGATGATCGCCGCGATGTTTTTGCTCCATCCGTTCGACCCGCGCGTCACGCCTCCACCACTCTTCGGCGATTATGCCGCAGCAATGGTCCGCCGCAGCCTTTTCGAGGCTGGGCGATTCTGCGTTCACAAACTGCTGCAAAACGGCAAGCATTTCCGGCACGCGCGGCTTCAGAGCGCTCAAGAATTCTCTGGGCAGACAGGGATCCTGCATGGTGCGGACATGCTAGCAACGCGCTGAGAGCAGGGCAACCCGACTGCACCAATCCGGCGTTCGCAATCTCCAAGGCCCGGAAAGCGTTGCCGCGAGGGAAGAGCGCATAGGCGGAGGGCAGAGGTTCGCATATAATTGGAGTTTTCCCGGGGAAGTGCCGAACGCCGCCGAGCGGGTGTGCGGCCACGGAGAGCAGGAATGATCATGAATGTCGTGGAAATACAGAAAATTCTGCCGCACCGCTATCCCTTCTTGTTTGTGGACGCCGTGGTGGAGATGGAGCGCCTGAAAAGGATCGTGAGCGTGAAGAATGTAACCATCAATGAGGCTTACTTTCAGGGGCATTTTCCGGGCGCCCCGGTCATGCCGGGCGTGCTGATTATCGAATGCATGGCGCAGACCGGTGGATTGCTGCTGCTGCAGGAGGTTCCCGACCGCGAAAAAAAATTGCTCTATTTTGCGGCAGTGGATGGCGCGAGGTTTCGCCGGCCCGTCGTGCCGGGAGATCAATTGAGGGTCGAGATGAAGGTGCTTTCGTGGCGCGGTGATTTCTGCAAGCTGGAAGGGCGCGCAACAGTCGGTGGCCAACTGGCTGCCGAGGCAACTCTGATGTGCAAGATGGTGGACCGCGAACCGGCAGCCCAGGCGGCAACACCGGCAAAATGACGAAGCCTGAAATTCATCCGCAAGCCGTGGTGGCGGCAAGCGCGAAGCTTGGAGCAGGCGTAAAGGTGGGCGCGTGTGCGGTTGTGGGCGAGGAGGTGGAACTGGGGGACGGCTGCATCCTGCACGCGCACGCGGTTGTGCAGGGACCGTCCAAATTCGGCAAGAACAATGTGTTCCATCCCTTCTGTCTGATTGGCGGCGACCCCCAGGACTACACCTATTGCGGTGAACGCGTCGAATTGGTCGTCGGCAAAGGGAACATTTTCCGTGAGTATGTGACCGTGAGCCGCGGAACACAAAAAGGCGGTGGCAAAACCTCCCTGGGTGACGACAATTTTTTCCTCGCCTATTCGCACGTCGGGCACGATTGCCGTGTCGGCAGCCACACGCTGTTTGTGAACGGGGCGACTCTGGCGGGACACGTCACCGTGGAAGATTTTGCGACCGTCGGGGCATTTTGTCCGGTGCACCAGTTTTGCCGGATCGGCCGCTACGCTTACGTCGGCGCATCGACGGTGATTACACAGGATGTGCCGCCCTTTTCGAAAGTGGTCACGGAGCGCGAGACGAAGAGCTTCGGCATCAATACGATTGGACTTGAGCGCAAAGGGTTCTCGCCGGAGCGCTTGGCGGCCCTGAAGCGCGCGTACCGGCTGCTCATGCGCTCGAAAATGAATACCTCGCAAGCCCTGGCGGAGATGAAGAAAACGCTGCACGAGTCGGCCGATGTCCGAGAACTGATCCAGTTCATCGAGAGCGCCGAGCGCGGCATTGTGAAGTAGACAAACGGCTGCTGATTTCATGGCTGACGCGAATTCAAATACGACAAGCTGGGGACTCATCGCGGGGAATGGGCGGTTTCCGTTTCTGGTGCTTGAGGGCGCACGCAGCCAGGGGATCGAGATGGCGGTCATTGCGATAAAGGAAGAAGCATGGCCGGAACTGGAGAAAGCCGCGAAGCGCGTGCACTGGGTGAGCCTCGGCGAGTTGAGCAAGACCATCGACGTGATGCATCAGGAAGGCGTGACCCAGGCGGTGATGGCCGGGCAAGTGAAGCACAACAAAATTTTCAGCTCCATCCGCCCGGACTGGAAACTGGCGAAGCTGCTGTTTTCGCTGCCTCGAAAGAACACCGATGCCCTCATCGGCGCCGTGGCTCGGGTGCTCGAAGAGGAAGGCATCCGGCTCGTGGACTCGACGCTCTTTCTGAAGCCGTTGGTGCCGGAAGCTGGCGTGCTCACGCGGCGCGCACCGAATGAGCACGAAGCGGAAGACATCGCGTATGGGCGCGGGCTCGCGCAGCAAATCGCAGGAATGGACATTGGGCAAACGGTGGTCATCGCCGAGCGCGCGTGCATTGCCGTCGAAGCCATGGAAGGCACGGATGAAGTGATCGGCCGAGCCGCTCGAATCGCCGCCGGCAAGCCGCTCGTAGTCGTAAAAGTGAGCAAGCCAGGTCAGGACATGCGCTTTGATGTACCCGTGGTCGGATTGCCCACCATCGAACAGATGAGGGCCGCCGGCGCCACGGCTCTGGCCGTGGACGCGGGGCGGACGCTGCTCTTTGACCGCAAAAAGCTGGTCGAATTGGCGGATGCGACGGAAATCTCGATTCAGGCATTTCCTCCCGCTGCTTTCGCGGAACCAAGCAACGCTTTTAGGGGAATGAACAAAGTATGAGCGCGGCGGCAGTACCGAGGAGGATTCGTGTCGCCGTCGTTGGCACCGGCGAATTCGGGCGCAATCACGCGCGCGTGTACCGCGAACTCGACGGCGCGGAGCTCGTTGGCGTTTACGATCAGAATCGACAGCGTGCTGCCGCGGTTGCGGCGGAGTTTCAGGCGCCGGTTCTGAAAAGTCTCGAGGAACTGCGCGGCCGTGCTGATGCAGTGCGTGTGGCGGTTCCGACCATCGCGCATGCCGAAGTGGGATGCCGGCTACTGGAGCTGGGCCTTGTCGTTCTTGTCGAGATGTCCCTGGCCGTGGATTTGACCGAAGCCGACGCGTTGCACGAGGCAGCATTGAGAAATGGGCGGATCCTGCAGGTAGGCCACGTCGAGCGCTTCAATCCCGCCGTGCGGGCGGTTGAGCCGATTCTGAATCGTCCGCTGTTTTTCGAAGTGCACCGATTGGGCGTTTTTACGCCGCGCAGCCTCGATGTGGACGTAATCTATGATTTGATGATCCACGATCTAGATATCTTGCTGGCGATGGTCAAAGAGCCTGTGACGGAAGTGAAAGCCGTCGGCATACCCGTATTGACCGACAAAGTGGACATCGCGCATGCCCGATTGGAATTCGCGGGCGGGGCCGTGGCCAATGTGACGGCGAGCCGTGTTTCCACGGAGCGCGTGCGCAAGATGCGCTTCTTCCAGCAACACGAGTACATCTCGCTGGACTACGCACGACGCGATGCCCTGCGCATCGGGGTGAAGAAGCTGGGCCCACAGCCCGAATTTGGGTTTGAGAAGCTGAATGCGCCTGCAGTCGAGCCCTTATACGCGGAACTCGAAACGTTTGTCCAGGCCGCGCGCACCCGCAAGGAGCCGCCCACGAATGGTGCCGCCGGACGCGCGGCCCTCGAACTGGCCACGCGCGTCATGGCAAGCATCCAGGAGCACGCGGCGCGCGTCCAACCAGAAGCACTCGCCGCGCGAGAAAAAACAACCTGATGATCCAGCGGATTCTAGTTCCGATTGGCGCTCGTCCACCTGTACCGGCCGATGCGGTAACGCAGCGCCGCCGTCCCACGACAATGGACGAACGTACCCTCGTGCCGGCCATGCTGCCCATCGTGCCATTGAACGGCCAGTCCACCATCCCCACAAATCTGCCTCTTGAATCCATTGCGGCACGCGTGGTCGTGCCGCGCGATGTGAACCGCGAAGCCTACGGTGTCCACGAAGATCTCTCGACGCCGTTACAACCGACGGATCTCGATGAACGCATCACTGTGCCGGCTGGTGCCGCTCCTCCTTCTGTCATCGAGCCGATGACGATTCTCCCGTCACCGGACCTGGTCGAACCCGATATTTTTACGACTGGTGAAGTACATCTCGCGGTTCCCGAACAACAAAAGGAAGAGAAGGCCAAATGGCAAATCGTCACGCGGTTTTGCTCGGTTGCCTTCCACGTTCTGCTGATCGGTGCAATCTTGCTGCAATCGAAACTGTTTCCGCCGCATGAGCCGACGCAGACGGAAATCGAAATGGCGCGCAATCAATTGAAGTTGTTGCTTCCTCCCGGTGCATTTGAACCGTCGAAGCCCCCGACGAACCCGCTGCCGCCATCGCCTAAAGTGCGCGTTGATCCGCGCGTGCTGCGCGAAGTGGCACCTCCCATCCAGCCCACGCCCGCGCCGCAACCGGAGCGGCCGGTGAAAGAGTTGCCCAGTGCGCCAGTGCCGAAGGCCAACGCTGGCTTGCCCGAGCCGCAGCCGAGCGCCCCAGCTCCGAAGACCGAGGCGCCCAAACCTGTGCTGAAACTCGAAACGCCGGACACTCCGCAGCCGCAGCACAGGTTGCTTTTGCCGAAAGAATCTTCTCCAGGCCAGGGCATTCAGGATTCCTTGCGGGCAGCGCAGAGCTCAGGTCCACGACCGATTGTCGGCGGGGGCCAAATCCCGGGCGGCCGCGCCGCCGGTGGCGGCGGCGGCAGCGGTGGAACAGCTTATGGCGGGCTTGAAATGCTCACGCCAGATCAGGGCGTGGACTTCAACAGCTATCTCCAGCGCGTGTATTTCACCGTAAAACGCAGTTGGTTTGCCGTCATGCCTGCCTCCGTTGACCTGGGAGAAAAAGGCATCGTGGTGCTGACATTCCGCATCATGCGCGACGGCAGCGTGCCACCCGAGGAACCGATTATCCGGGGCTATTCGGGGAAGGAACCGCTTGACCGGGCCGCCGTTTCTTCCGTGCGCACCTCAAACCCTTTCGAGCCTTTGCCTGCTCAGTTCAAGGGCCCCTATATCGAATTGCGCTACACCTACCTGTACAACATTCCGCTGGAGTATTATTACCAGCAAAAATGAAACTCAGGCCCCAGCAAATCGTCGGCAGTCTTCTCCTCGCCTTGTTCGTGCTCATCTTCATTTTTGTGCGGGCACGGCATCTCCTCTTTCGATGAATGAGAAAAATTCGCTGCCATTTCTCGTTGCCATCGTTGGGCCGACGGCATCAGGAAAATCCGCACTGGGCGTTTCCCTCGCGCAGCAGTTTCACGGCGAAGTGGTCGTTTGCGATTCCACCCAACTCTATCGGGGATTCGATATCGGCACCGCGAAACTCAGTGTCGCGGAGCGCAGGGGCGTTCCGCATCATTTGATTGACGTACTCAGCCCGAGTGAAGAAGCGACAGCAGGCGGGTACCGCCAACGCGCATTAGGCATCCTGGATGATTTGCGGCGGCGAAAGCGCCTGCCGGTCTTCACTGTGGGAACCGGATTGTACCTGCGGGCGCTGCTCGAAGGCCTTGCGGATGCTCCGCAGCGCTCCGAAGAATTGCGCGAACGGCTGAGGGCAAGTGCAGAAGCGCATCCGGCTGGCTATTTGCATCGCATCTTGAAGCGCCTCGATCCGGAGGGCGCCCAAAAAATCGGACCAGCGGATGAACAAAAACTGATTCGCGCCATCGAAGTGTGCGTGTTGGCGCGCAAGCCCATCTCCGAAGTGCATCGCTCGGGCCGCAATCGCCTTGAAGGATGGCGAGTCTTGAAGATTGGGTTGATGCCGCCACGCGAGCGTCTGCATGAACTCATCAATGCGAGGATGGATCTCATGCTGAAGCGAGGCTGGTTGCGCGAAGTAGAAGCGCTAGTAAAGAGTGGTTTGAACGATGAGGCAAAGCCGTTTGATTTTATCGGCTACCGCGAATTGCTGGCTGTTTTGCGAGGCGAAATCCCATTGGAACAGGCACGGGAATGCATTCAGCAGGCCACTCGGCGTTACGCCAAACGCCAGGTAACTTGGTTTCGCAAGGAAACGGATGTGCGCTGGTTTTGGGGCTTTGGCGACGATGCGGATTTAGGAGCCGCTGTGCTTGGATGGCTTCAGACGCAGGGATTGCGAGCAGGTCGCGGAGCAATCTAGAGAAGCGTATAATTGGTTTAGAGGTGGGTCCTTTCAGAAATGGGCAAGTCCGCACGATGACTTCCGGCCGGCTTCCGTGACGAAAACACAGCATCAAGTCTCGACAATGGAGCGCGCCTTGCTGGTTGGCGTGGGTTGGAAGCGCGTGCCTCGTTTTCCCGGCATGCCGGCGGGCGAGCAGGGCCGTGAATCACTTTCCGAGTTAGTCGAACTGGCGCACAGCGCGGGAGCGGAAGTTGCCGGAACCGTATTCCAGTTACGCGAGGCTGCGGACCCGGCTACGCTCGTCGGGCGCGGCAAACTGGACGAAATTCGCGCCGAGGCCACGGCGCACAAAGCGCCGCTGATCATTTTTGACAGCAATCTTTCTCCGATGCAGCAGCGAAACATCGAAGCGGCTACGGAACGCCGGGTCATCGACCGCACCCAACTCATTCTTGACATTTTTGCGCGCCACGCACGAAGTCGCGAAGGCCAGCTGCAAGTGGAGCTGGCACAATTGAATTATCTGCTGCCGCGCCTGACCGGGAAAGGCGTCGCGATGTCGCGGCTGGGCGGCAAGAGCGGTGGAGGTGCCGCAGGCGGCGGTGCGGGGCGTATCGGCGTCCGCGGTCCTGGTGAGAAGAAATTGGAAACCGATCGCCGCCGGATTCGCGAGCGCGTGCGCAGGATTGAAACCGATATCGATGAGGTACGCAAACAACGGGCGCTCCGCCGTGAGGCCCGCAATGCCGTTCCGTTGGGAACCATCGCGCTGGTGGGCTATACGAATGCGGGCAAGTCGACATTGTTCAATGCACTTAGCCGTGCCGAAGTGCTGGTCTCCTCGAAGATGTTTGCCACCCTTGACCCGACCATTCGTGCGATTCGTCTTCCCTCGAACCGGCGCGTGCTGCTGTCGGACACGGTAGGATTTATTCGTGACTTGCCGAAAGGCTTGCTGACGGCGTTTCGCGCCACGCTCGAAGAAGTACAGGAAGCGGCACTGATTTTGCACGTCAGCGATGTCTCGAATCCTCGTCACCATGAGCTCGACCAAGAGGTCGAAAAAATCTTGTGGGAGCTCAGTGTCGTGAGTCGTCCGCGGTTGCGCGTGCTGAACAAGATCGACCGTCTCAACCCTGAAGAGCGAGAGGCGATCGCGACCGGCGCGGCTAGCGCCGGAGAGGGCGCGCCGATCCTGGTGTCGGCGCTGACGGGCGAAGGCATCGAGGAGCTGTTGCAAAGGATGGATGCCGAAATGCCCATTGACCCTGTTCTGACCCTTTCCATCCGCCTTCCCCTGGCTGAAGGGCGTACACTGGCAATGATTCATGCGCTGGGTCGCGTTTTGCATGCCGAAATCGATGATTCCCACATGCGTCTCCATGCCGAGATTCCCGCGTCCATCGCGGCGCGCCTGCGTCTGAATAACTATGTGTTGAAGGAAACTTTTCCGCGTTCCCTGTCGTAGATTAGTTTGAATAGGGAGGCTACGCGTACGCGCATGATGTCGCTTGCGCAGAAGCCTCCGAAGCGAGGTTGCCGTGGCTGCCTTCTTTCTTTGGTGCATTCTCTTCATCCTATGCTGGCCCGTCGCGTTGCTGGCCCTGGTGCTTTATCCTATCGTGTGGTTGCTGACTTTGCCTTTGCGCATCCTGGGCATCGCTGTCCACGGGGTCTTGGGCCTCATCAGCGCGCTCTTCCTGCTCCCCGTGCGGCTGCTTCGCGGACCACGCGCCATCTAGAAGGCTCGCTTTTTCTTCGGCGTGGTAACTGCTAGGTAAACTGGGGAAAACCCCGTTAATCGTTCATTCTTGGACACTTGGGAGGTCTCTATTCCCTGGGTCCCTCACCGTCACTATCTGTGGAAAACGTTGTGGAAACTGTGCCCCCGTATTCGTAGGGAGTGCCCGCTTCTTTTCTGCGCCGCAAGAGCAAGCCGCAAGGCGAACCATCATATCCTACAGAAAATAAAAGGCTTATATTTATTTTCCTCGGTCTAACGCTGCAACGCTAAACTGTCTTCTGGGGTCAGGGCCTCCGGAACATTTGCACAGTTCTGCAGCAATCGGCTTTCCCATGATACTTCGCTATTTCTCTGCATTCGCTCAGCGCTGTTAACTCCGGGGTATCTAGGTGAGGCTCGGTCGGTCCTCCGCCAGAAGGATGTCAGCACGCCTGGATGGATCATCACTGCGCCCTGCATCTGTTGACGCCCCCTGGAACGAAGTCTATAGTGAAAACTGCGCTAGCTGAAGCCACGGGGCGGCATCCCCGCCGTCATGCGCCCATGAATCTTCCGAACTCACTGACGCTGCTGCGGATATTTTTCGTTCCCGTTCTCATTGTGATTCTTCTGACCCGCAGCCCCAACGTTGAGGTGATGGGTTTTTCGATGCACTTCGAAGTCTGGGGCGTACTGATCCTGCTACTGGCTGCGGCCACGGACTGGGCGGATGGATACCTCGCGCGAAGACGGCTGCAGGTTACCACGCTGGGAATTCTTCTCGACCCAATTGCGGACAAACTGCTGATTTCCGCTGCGTTCATCGCACTCGTGGATATGCACCTTGTTAAGGCATGGATGGTGGTGATCATCATTGGGCGCGAATTCACGGTCCTCGGACTGCGAAACATTGCCTCCGCAGAGGGATTCACAATTGAGGCGTCTACTCTCGGTAAGACAAAGATGGTCTTGCAGGTCTGCGCCGTGGCGATCGTGATTGTGGGTGCGCGACACCCGTCATTCAAACGCTTGGCGCTCATCCTGCTCTGGCTCGTGGTGATCAGCGCCTTGGTGTCTGCCGCGCAGTATTTCCTGCGCTTCTGGAGCCACGTTGACGATAGCATCAAGCAGCGCCGCAAGCTGCGGATGCTCGAAGCCCGCAAGAAGTCTCAGGATGCCGTTCCTCTCTGAAACAGACCGGCGCGCCGCGCTGGAATTAGCCCGCAAAGCCGTTGTCGAGGCCGTCTCACGCCACAAACTGCCAGACCCGATCCCTCGGGAGGGAATCTTTACGGTGCGACGCGGAGTCTTCGTAACCCTTCATGTTCGCGGGCAATTACAAGGTTGCATCGGGGTGACAGAACCCAGCGAGCCCTTGGGAGAATCCATCGTCCGATGCGCCGTCAGCGCTGCAATAGAGGACCCTCGATTCGCTCCTATGAAAGAGACCCAACTCGAAGAGATGGACATCGAGATCTCTCTTCTTTCGCCTTTGGAGCCGATCCTTCCCGAGGCGATCGAAATCGGACGGCATGGACTTTTGATTGTTCTTCATGCACAGCGCGGACTTCTGCTGCCGCAAGTCGCGATCGAACATCGTTTCACCTGCGAGCAATTTCTTGAGGAAACCTGCCGCAAGGCAGGATTGCGGCGCGAAGCTTGGAAAGACCCGGAAACTCGTCTATTTGGGTTCACGTGTGAGGTTTTCTCGGAGAGTTCCGATATCAAGAGAGTCTGACACAATCCACTTTTTGGATTGGCACCACAGGATTGCCGAACCATTGCAAAGGAAGAGGCCCGCGCGAAAAAGACGCAGCGGGCCGAAAGTACTCGAAAATGGATCAGTCGACTATTCGATTTCGACGTAGTCGCCCGCGTAGATCTGGCTGGAACTCAGGGTGATCATCATCGTGGACGAGTTGCGAGCGACGTTGAGGACAAGACCCTCCCCAAGAATTTCTCGGGGCAGATCGTTCCATTCATATCGCTGCGGCGTGCTCCCGAAGCCGTACATCATGTACTGATAGTCTTTCGTCTGCGGCACTGTCTCGGCCCTTGAGCCCTGGTACCGGAAAATGCGGAAGTAATCGCCGACCTTTACCCCTTGGCTGCTTCCCAGATTTACGTATACCGTGTTTTTTTTGCCGTAGACGTCCGCGTTTTGCTTCTCAGCGACCACCATCGCAACCGGCTTGGCGCTCACCTGCGCGAAATGATCAAAGGCGGCAGCGTCCTTGAACGGGGGTGCTGGACGATCCTGGTAAGGCAGGACAATATCGCCCCTCTGCATGTACTCGCACGAGAAAGTGACTTGGGCCACGGAAACCTTTGGCTGCACGTTCACCACGCGAACCTGTCCAGCGTCCAGATACGGCGTGCCCATTACCTTCATCAACTTTTCCTGCCACTTGAACCAGGGCACATCGTTCGTGTACTCCGCTGGCCGCACGATGGTAAATCGGTCACCCACGCGGACTCCCTTGTCCTGTCCGCGATTGATGTATATGTAGTCTCCAAAAGTAAATGTAATTTTGTAGTTCGACTGCTCACCGGAGATGAGCCGGATTCCTTCCGCTACCTTCTGGTCCGTCACAAAACCCGAGCAATTCACCATGCTGTAATCGGGTTGAGTGATTACGTGTGCAGCCTGCGGTACCTCCGGTGCTGCTTGGGGTACCTCCTGTGCCAAACTTGCCGCGGCACCCATCAGCGCCACGAGAGACAAAACAGCTATTTTCGCTCGCATTCCATGACTCCTTCGAATTCACGCCCTGCCGGCTATGCGGGGGACTTTTCTTAGCGAAATTATCAGGGCCCATCTCTCACGTCAACCAATAGCCCAGCGTTGCTTTACACTTTTGATACGGCATACTAGGAGCCGTCTTTTCAGTAGCTTGGCGGCATAAGGCAGGTTATGACTCTCTTTGGTACGGGGGTGGGCAGGGTATGTGCAGTCGTGGCTGCCCCCACAGCGTCGGACATGGGTCGGCAGGTACGCTTCGCACTGGAAGATACCGGGACCATTGAGTTGCGCCTCGATTGGCTGCGCAACGACGAGGAGCGATCACGCTTCCTCCTGTGGCTGAGGAAGAACCGACCTCGAAGTGCTACATTTCTCGCCACTTGCCGCCGCAGGCTGGCGGGCGGCAAGTTCCCCGCAGACATTCATCACGAGCTCTATTGGCTTATCCAAGCTCGCGACGCTGGCTGCCAGTGGTGTGACCTGGAAATGGAAACCTTTCGCGAGCTCCCGGAAGGGTTGCTGCGCGAGTACCCACTACCCCCTCGCATCTTGCTCTCCATTCACGACTTCGAGGGAACGCCGAAGCTTCCCCGAAAGGTCATCGTTGCGCATGGTCTGGTCGATGCGGTAAAAATCGCCGCGAAAAGTCAAACGATCTCAGACAGTGTTCGCCTCTTGAAAGTCGCTCGACGTTCCCGAAATTTTGTCGCCGTTCCCATGGGGGACGTGGGCTTGCCCGCGCGGATTCTCGCCTTGCGCGAAGGAAGCGAACTCGCCTATGCGCCGGTAGCGGAGGCGACGGCACCCGGCCAGGTCTCGCTCCATGAGATGCTGCAGCTCTACCGCGCTCACAAGCTCAACCGAGAGACGCGCGTCTATGGGGTAATTGGTGACCCCGTTGGGCACTCGCTCTCGCCTTTACTGCACAACACTGGATTCGCAGCGCATCACGTCAACGCCGTTTACCTTCCCTTTCTAGTGCATCAGCTGCGCGATTTTCTCCTGGCAATCCCGGGCTTCGACATTCGCGGATTCAGCGTCACGTTACCGCACAAGCAGGCCATCCTCAAACATCTGAAGGAATGCGAGCCGCTCGCCGCCGATATCGGTGCTGTGAACACCGTCGTGGTCCGGCGCGACGGCTCGCTGTACGGCTGCAACACGGATTACGTCGGTGTGCTGCGCGCGCTGCAGAAGAAGTTTCGCCTCAAAGGCAGCCGCGCGTTGATCTTCGGTGCGGGCGGCTCGGCGCGTGCTGCCGCATTTGCTTTGTCTCGTGCAGGTGCCATGGTCGGCATTTGCGCCCGGCGCGAGAACGCCGCGAAGGGACTGGCGCGCGCCATCGGTGGGGAGGTCGTGCCTCGACGTGCCTTGCGAACAGAATTTTTTGACGCCATCCTGAACGCCACGCCTGTCGGCATGGTTCCCCATGCCGGAATTTCGCCTCTGGCGGCTGCGGAGCTGCGCTGCCGCGTCGTGATGGACCTGGTCTACCGGCCGCAGCGCACTCAGTTCTTGAAAATCGCCGCAAAAAAGGGCATCGCCACTGTCTCCGGCCTGGAAATGTTTCTGGCGCAAGGAATCGCCCAATGGGAGATTTGGACGGAGAAGCACGCACCGGAAGCAGCTATGCGCGGCGCCGTGCTCGGCGCCTTGCGCGCCGAAGAAAAGTCCCGCCAGCGCCGTTAAGCTAGAAATGCAATAATAATCGCTCTTAACTCCGAGCTGTAAACTGTCGTCTGTGAACTCACTTCGATGATCCAGCCCGACTTCCGCGAATTCCAGCGCCTCGCCAAACAGGGAAACCTTATCCCGGTCTACGATGTTGTTCCCGCGGACTTGTTGACCCCTGTGAGCGCCTATTTGCGCATCGCCCAGGGCGCACGTTACTCTTTTCTTCTCGAAAGCGTCGAGGGCGGCGAAAAAATCGCCCGCTACACATTCGCCGGCGCCCATCCGGAAGAAATCTTCCGCTACGCTAACAGCGCCTGTGTCCTCGAAAGCCGTGACCGCATCATCTGGGAAGAGCGCGACCCTATCTCTTTTTTGCGCGAGCGAATCGAGCGTTTCCACCCGGTGCGGCTTCCAGGTCTGCCTCCCTTGGTTGCCGGCGCCATCGGCTACTTCAGTTACGACATGGTGCGGCTGATCGAGCGCCTGCCCAAACGGCTGCGCGACGAAATCGGCCTTTACGACGCCATGCTGATGTTCTACCACGGCCTGATTGCCTTCGATCATGTGCAGCACCGCCTGTGGATCGTTCGCAACGTTTTCACCGAGGGCCACGGCAGCCTGCGAGCGAAATACAATGCCGCTGTTCGCGAAATCAAGGAGACGCGGCGGCTTCTCGAAGAACCCGTTGCCGCGGAGCGCCCGAAGAAATCATCGAAAATTCATCGGCGCAGTTCTTTGAAAGTGAATTCAAATTTCCGCAGGTCCGAATACCTGGCCATCGTCCGAAAGGCAAAGCAGTACATCCGCGCGGGCGATATTTTTCAGGTCGTGCTCAGCCAGCGCTTCTCCGCGAAAACACAAGCGGAGCCGTTTGAGGTCTATCGCCAGCTGCGCGCGCTGAATCCCTCGCCCTATCTTTTCTATCTGCAGCTCAACGACATTGCCGTCGTCGGCAGCTCTCCGGAAATGCTCGTGAAAGTTCAGGGACGCGACGTCTTCTACCGTCCTATTGCCGGAACGCGTTGGCGCGGCAAGGACGAAGCGGAGGACCAGTGCCTCGAACGCGAAATGCTCGCGAGCGAGAAAGAGCGCGCCGAGCACATCATGCTCGTCGATCTCGGCCGCAACGATCTCGGCCGCGTCTGCGATTACGGCACCATAAAAGTGGAAAGGCTCCTCACCGTCGAGCGCTACTCTCACGTCATGCATCTTGTTTCGAGCTTGCACGGCCGCCTGCGTGAGGACGTCGATTGCTTCGACGCGCTCATGGCTTGCTTCCCGGCGGGAACGGTCTCTGGCGCTCCCAAAGTGCGCGCCATGGAAATCATTGAAGAGCTGGAGCGCACTCGCCGCGGCATCTACGCCGGCGGCATTCTCTACCTCGACTTCGCGGGCAACCTCGATTCCTGCATCGCGCTTCGTACTATGGTTGTCAAAAATGGCGTGGCCTACGTGCAGGCAGGCGGCGGGATAGTTGCGGATTCGACGCCGGGGGGCGAATATCAGGAGAGTGTCAACAAGTCGAAAGCGCTGCTGACCGCGCTGGAATCCGCGCAGCGAGGGAGTCGACCAAGGAAGTCTCGATGATTCTGTTGCTGGACAACTACGATTCGTTCACCTACAACCTCGCGCAGTATCTCGGCGAACTAGGTTGCACGGTGGAAGTCCACCGCAACGACAAAATTACTGTCGAAGAAATCGCCCGCCGCAAGCCCGAGCGTATCGTGATTTCTCCCGGCCCCTGCACGCCCCAGGAAGCGGGAATCTCCGTCGAGCTCATCGAGCGCCTCGCCGGAAAATTTCCAATCTTAGGTGTTTGCCTCGGCCACCAGGCTATCGGCGCCGCGTTCGGCGGGAAAATCGTCCGCGCGCCGAAGCTTTTCCACGGCAAAACCAGCCAGATTCATCACGACCACAAGAACATTTTTCGTAAGCTGCCCGATCCTTTCACCGCAACGCGCTACCACTCCCTTATCGTCGAGAGAAAATCCTTGCCGCGCGAGCTGACCATCACTGCGGAAACCGACGACGGCGTCATCATGGGCCTCCGCCACCGCCGCCACAAAATCGAAGGCGTGCAGTTCCATCCCGAATCCGTCCTCACCGATTCCGGCAAGCAACTCCTCAAGAATTTCCTCTACTTGTAGGGGCGCAGCACGCTGCGGCCCATCTTGGCAGGGTGCATGCCCTTGTCGGCAGACTTTTTCACCAATTCAGGTCCGCGAGAATCGCGCCGTAAATCTCCATCCCCCGCCAGAAATGTCCCAGCCGCAAATTCTCATCCGAGCTGTGCTGATGATTGTCGTAATTCACGATGGGCACGCCGATCCACGGCAGCCCCAGGTCTTCGAAGATGTACATGGGCACGCTACCGCCCAGCGTCGGCGCGATTACAGCGGTTCCGCCCGTCGCGTCCTGAACGACTCGCACCAACGCCTTGGAAACTGGCAAATCCATCGGCGTGCGCGAGGCACGATATCCGCCCTCATAAATGACTTTCGCGATTCGCTCGTGCGACCTCCGCTCCTCCATTGTCGGCTCGTGGTCGATCGTGTAGTAGCCCTGCCTGCGGATAAATGCCGCGATCTGATTGAACTTCTTTTGCGGATCCTCCCCTCTCACCAACCGCGCGTCGAGCGAGGCCTCCGCCCGGTCGGGCACCACATTCTGGGCTTGGGCGCCCACGTATGCGCTGCGCAATCCGCGGGCATTCAACGAAGGCTCCATAATCAATTCCACCAGTTTCTTCCCGCCGCCCTCCGGCTTCGCAATGCCCAGCTCGCGTTCAAGATCCGCGTCGTTCTCCGGCATTTCCGCGAGCGCCTTTTTCTCCGCTTCGCCCAGCGGCTTGGCGTCGTCGTAATACCCGTCGATCAGCACACGCCCATCCTCATTCTTCATCGATGCAAGTAGCCGCGACAATGCCATCGCCGGGTTTGGCGCCCAATTCCCGTAATGCCCGCTGTGTAGCGCGCGCACCGGACCGTACACGGTCACTTCAATTCCGATGTCTCCGCGGTTTCCAAAGAAAACCAGCGGCCGCCCGCTCTGATGGACCGGCCCGTCAGCCGTGATGAGTAGGTCCGCGCCGAGGAGATTCTTGTGAAGTTCCAGCGTGCGCTGGAGATTCGCTGAGCCCGCTTCTTCTTCGCCTTCCAAAATGACTTTCAGATTCAGTGCGAGAGAGATTTTCCTGGCGCGCAAAGCATCCAGCGCTGCCAGTAGCGCCACAATGGGCGACTTGTCATCCGAAGCCGACCGCGCGTAAATCCGCCAGTCATCGTTATATATGCTGCGGTGTCCAGCGCTATTGGCCGGGAAGGGAATTCGCTTTCCGCCCGCCTCGATGACCGCATCGCGTAGCGCCGGTTCAAACGGCGCACCATCCGTCCACGCCGCAGGATCCACCGGCTGCCCGTCATAATGCGCATAAAAAATCACTGTGCGCCTCGCTTCCGGCGTAATCAGCTTCCCGAAAACTACCGGCCCGCGTCCGGTGACCGGCAGCAAGTGCGTCTCAATCCCCCGCGCCTCCAGCATCTCCACCAGATGCGCCGCATTCTTCTGAATGTTGGCAGTGTCGCTCGCGACATTGGGAATTGCCAGAAATTCGCATAACTCCCGCACGATGCGGTCCTCATTCTCCATTCGGTAGTTGCGCACCTCCTGCGCGACCTGCGCTGGCGCCGACGGAGCGGCTTTCTGTCCCCTTGCTGCGCACGGCAAAAGGACAGCCACCAATGCCATCACGATGTGCTTCAAAGTGTTCCTCCCGGAACTTCCCATGTGCGATTAATCCGCATTCGTGAATGTCCTGAGCCTCGCCAGCTTCTCGCTAGCGGCCCCCGACGAGATGGCGGAGCTTGCAATTGCGGCCGCTTCCCGGAAATTTGCGGTCGAGCTCGCGGCCACCAGTGCTGCCGCTGCATTGATCACCACAATATCGCGCGCAGGCCCGGCTTCTCCGCCCAGGACGCGGCGGATGAGCGCGGCATTTTCAGCGGCCGTTCCGCCTCGAATCGCCTCTAGCGGGGCCCGCGCCACGCCGAACTCTTCCGGAGTCACCGCAAATCTTCGCACGGTTCCAGCGCGTACCTCTGCAATCATCGTCTCGCCTGCAAGCGAAATCTCATCTAGCCCGCCTGCGCCATGCACGACGAACGCATGCTCCACTCCAAGTTCAGCGAGCGTTGCCGCCATAAGATCAACCACATCCGCCGAGAAAACACCGAGAACCTGCGCCTGCGCGCCCGCGGGATTCGTCAGTGGTCCCAAGAGATTGAATACCGTTCGAACGCCAATCTGTTTCCGCGCAGGAGTCGCATGGCGTGTCGCCGTATGCGCCGCTTGCGCAAACAAGAAGCCAATTCCGATTTCCCGAATCGCGTGTCCGTATCGTTCGAATGGCAAATCGATCCGCACCCCCAGCGCTTCCAGCACGTCCGCTGAACCGCTCTGCGAACTTGCCGCGCGGTTCCCATGCTTTGCCACCCGCGCGCCAGCGGCCGCCGCGACAAGTGCCGCCGCCGTCGAGATATTAAACGTCCCCGAACCATCTCCACCCGTTCCGCATGTATCCACCATGTTCGCGGGGCGCGTTTCGCCTTCCGCGAACACTTGCGTGGCATGCCGCCGCATCACCTTTGCAAAGCCTGCCAGTTCCTGTACTTGAACAGATCGCTGGTTCAGCGCTGTCAGCAAGCGCACGATCTCCGGCGTTCCCACGCGTCCCGAGAGCAGTTCTTCCATCAACTCCTCGGCTTCGCTCCGCGTGAGGATGTGCCCCGTTTCCGCATGTCCAATCAAAGGCAGGCTCATCGCGTGGCGGCCGTCTCGTGGTGCTGGCGCAGCAATAACAACTCGCTTTTTTTCTTAATTCTCATTCGCAATTCGTTGCGTCCTTGCCCCCATTTCTGGTTCCGAGTACACTTTTATGTTTCGAATGACGTCAAAATTCTAACACTGGCTGACTGTTTCAGGCCCAAGCGGAAAAACGAAACCTCGATGAAGATTCATGAGTACCAGGCCAAAGCAATTCTCGCTCGTTACGGCGTCACCACCCCCCGCGGCGAAGTCGCTTTTACCAAGGAAGAAGCCCGCGAAGCCGCCCAGCGTCTGAAATCCCATATCTGCGTCGTCAAAGCCCAAATTCATGCAGGCGGACGGGGCAAAGCCGGTGGCGTCAAGCTGGCGCGTTCGGCCGACGAAGCTGCAGACATCGCCGGCCATATTCTCGGCATGAAGCTCGTCACGCCGCAGACGGGTCCTGCTGGCCGCATCGTCAAGCGCCTGCTCATCGAAGAGGGCCTGGACATCAAACGCGAACTCTATCTTGGACTCTTGGTGGATCGCGCCTCCAGCCGCGTCGTGTTCATGGCCAGCACCGCGGGCGGCATGGAAATTGAAGAAGTCGCCAAAGAAAATCCCGCGGCAATTTTGCGCGAAACCATTCATCCCGCGGTCGGTTTGCAGGCCTATCAAGCTCGTAAGATCGCTTTCGGACTCGGCCTACCCATCGAAGTGATGAACTATGCCACTCCCTTTCTGCAAGCTCTCTACCGCGCCTTCACCGACACCGATGCTTCACTTCTCGAAATCAATCCCTGCGTCCTGACCGGTGACGGCAAACTCGTCGCCCTCGATGCCAAGATGACCTTCGATGACAACGCGCTCTTCCGCCACAAGGAACTCCGCGAGCTGCGCGACCTTGACGAAGAAGATCCTCTCGAAGTCGAAGCCTCCAAGTACGGCCTCAACTACATCAAGCTCGATGGCAGCGTCGCTTGTATGGTCAACGGTGCGGGCCTCGCCATGGCCACCATGGACATCATTAAGTATGCCGGTGGCTCACCCGCGAACTTCCTCGACGTCGGCGGCGGCGCCTCCGCCGAACAGGTCAAAAACGCTTTTCGCATTCTTATGAACGATCCTGCCGTGAAGGCCGTGTTCATCAATATTTTCGGCGGCATTCTCCGCTGCGATGTCCTCGCCACGGGCGTAGTGGCCGCCGCAAAAGACCTTCACCTGAAAGTTCCCATCGTCGTCCGCATGGAAGGCACGAACGTGGAAGTTGGCCAGCAGATTCTCCGCGACAGCGGCTTGAATTTCACCATTGCCAAGGACATGAAAGACGGCGCCCAAAAAGTCGTAGCCCTCGCCGGGGGCGCCCGATGAGTGTTCTGGTCAACGAAAAAACGCGCCTCATCGTCCAAGGTTTCACCGGCCGCGAAGGCACGTTCCACGCTCAACAAATGATCGAGTATGGCACCAACGTTGTTGGCGGTGTCACGCCCGGCAAAGGCGGCACCAAGCATCTCGAACGGCCTGTCTTCAACACCGTCGCCGACGCTGCCAAAGCCACCGGCGCAAACGCCTCTGTCATTTTTGTTCCGCCTCCGTATGCCGCCGATGCCATTCTCGAAGCTGCCGACGCCGCCATTCCCCTCATCGTTTGCATCACCGAGGGCATTCCCGTGATGGACATGGTCCGCGTGGCATCGGTCGTGGATTTCCAGAAAACGCGCCTCATCGGGCCCAACTGTCCGGGCATCATTTCTCCCGGCAAATGCAAAATTGGCATCATGCCCGGCCGCATTCACAAGCAGGGAAATGTCGGCGTCGTCAGCCGCAGCGGCACGCTGACCTACGAGGCCGTCGATCAATTGACGCGCCTCGGCATCGGCCAGTCCACCTGCATTGGCATCGGTGGCGATCCCATCATCGGCACGCCCTTCCTCGATGCTATTAAACTTTTCAACGGCGATCCCGACACGCACGCCATAATCTTGATCGGTGAAATTGGCGGCAACGCCGAAGAAAAAGCCTCGGAATGGATCAAGGCCAACGTGAAGAAGCCCGTCGTCGGTTTTATCGCCGGCCAGACTGCGCCGCCGGGACGCCGCATGGGCCACGCCGGCGCTATCATCAGTGGTGGCCAGGGCACGGCCAAGGATAAGTACGCCGCCATGGCTGCCGCCGGCATCCGCTGCGTCGAAACTCCAGCGGACCTCGGCTCCACCGTTGCCACGGCCCTAAAATGAGGGAAACTGTGGGTCTGGCTCTCGAGCCTGAAGGTTTTCCGATTTTGTAGCGTCGGGCTTCAGCACAACATCTTCGATTCAAGGTTCTGGAGGATTCTTTCGTGGCTCTCGAGCGTACCTTCGCAATCCTCAAGCCCGACGCCGTCGGTCGCAATCTTCAAGGCGAGATTCTTTCTCGTATCCACAAGGCCGGCTTCAAAATCCTCGCCATCAAATCCATGCGCCTGACCAAAGAGGAAGCCACCGGCTTCTACGCCGTCCACAAAGAGCGTCCCTTCTTTGGCGAGCTCATCGACTTCATGAGTTCTGGCAAAATCTTCGCCATGGTCCTCGAAGCCGAAAACGCCATCTCCAAATGGCGCGACGCCATGGGCGCAACCGACCCCAAGAAGGCCGCGCCTGGCACCATTCGCCGCGACCTGGGCACGAGCATCCAGATGAACTGCACGCACGGCTCTGACGGCCCGGAAACTGCCGCCTTCGAAATCAGCTACTTTTTTTCCACCGTTGAACTGATCTGATCCGCCGCCGCGCCCAATTCTACTGGCCTCCTTGGCTCCCTACTTCACTGCTTCCTCTTCTATCGCTACAATCTCCTGCGTGGACCCACTTCGCGAACTCGGCCGCACGCTCTTTTTCCTCGGCGCTCTCCTGGTCCTCATTGGCGCCGTTCTCTACTTCGGTGCCAAGCTCCCCTTCCGCCTCGGCCGCCTCCCCGGCGACATCGTGCATCGCGGCGAACACACCACCTTTTACTTTCCCATCGTGACCTGCTTGCTCCTCAGTATCGGCCTGAGTCTGCTTCTCTGGCTCTTCTCCCACTTCCGCCGCTGATCCGTATCTATCCGAGCGCATTGACCGCGCTGCTGGTATATAGTCTCGATGTCCGATAACCGGCCATTCACGATTCCAGTTCCCAATGGAGAACATCCCAATGAGACGCACTCTTTTAGCGTTACCCGCAATCCTTGCCCTCTCTCTTCCTATCGCAGCTCAAACCCCTGAAAAACCTGCCGCAAACCAGCATCAAGCGCCCCCACAAGCTGCTCCCGATCTCTCTGCGAAGGTTCCGCCTCCTGGCCCCGAGGATGTGAAGTCCATCGATAGCATCATGGCCGCGCTGTACGGTGTCATCTCTGGTCCTGCCGGTGAACGCGATTGGAATCGCTTCCGTTCGCTGTTCCTCCCTCAGGCACACCTAACCTCCGCGGCCAAAGGCGGGGATGGTGTTGTTCGAATCCACCCCATGAGTGTCGAAGATTACGTCCGGCTGGCTGGCGATTACTTCGCGCAACACTCCTTCTTCGAGAGCCCCATCGTGAGTCGCGTTCAATCCTTTGGAAACGTCTCTCAGGTTTTTAGCAGCTATGAATCCTGGCACGCTGCCGGAGAGACGCCCTTCGCTCGCGGCATCAACAGCATTCAGTTGCTCTATGACGGCAACCGCTGGTGGATCGTGAGCATTTTGTGGGACGAGGAGCGTGCTGGCAATCCTCTTCCAAAGGAATTTGCCGTCAAGGAGCCTGGTGGTCAAAAATAATTTCAGCATGCGGGGCTAAGGCCGGCCTCAAGGTGCAATCGGGATGCCGGCCAATTGGTTTTCTCCCCGCAGCCAGCGTCTCACTGCATTGCAAATTCCGCGCGAATGAACTGCTTGATGCCTTCCTCTCCCGTCAATCGCAAACACAGCAGCTTCCCTTCGTTTTCCAGATCAATATGAAAATCAAAGAACGGGCAGCACTTGCTCTCTGCCACGACCCACTCCGCCAATTCCGCAAGGGAAATGCTCTTCGGGCTGAATTGAAATTCATATCCCTTCGTTGTCTCGACAATTTCCTTTCGGGCCGCCATCAATTTGTCGCTCAATTGCTTGTGCTGTATGCGCTCCTCCGGCGTCAGCGCCTTACTGTTGCAATAGAACTTGCTCTGCGTTGTCGTCATCTGCTTTTCTCCGTTTCCTGCTGTCGGGACGCCTTGCGCCGCCAGGCCCGCTGCCGCGCCGCCCCCAAGGAATACCGCCAGCGTCGCAACCGCCGCCTTCCGCTTGCTCTTTCCTGCAAACCGCTCTTCCTTGTTCATCATTGCTTTCCTCCAAATAGGATTTGCCACGTCCCATCCTCAAATGCTAAAAGTTAAAGTCAGCTTTAAGTCAAGCGCTCTTTCTGAGGCGAAATCCTCGCGCGTCTTCTTTGTAGGGGCGCAGCATGCTGCGCCCCAGATGGCAAGATTGCTAAGAGTTTTAGTGTCCCGGCTGTCATCCTGAGCGCAGCGAAGGATCTCAACTGCTCAGTACGACTAGCCACTACGAGAGACGCGAACTCATCCTACGAACCAGGGAGGAAACATGAAAATCGGAGAACTCGCCACTCGCTCGGGCCTAAATGCTTCCGCCATCCGCTATTACGAGAAAATCGGCCTCCTCGCCCCGCCCCAACGCACGAGTGGCCAGCGCCGTTACGCAAGTGACGCCCTTCACCGCGTCCTGCTCATCCGTTTCGCCAGCAAAATGGGCTTTACCCTCGGCGAGATCAAGCTCTTTCTCAACGGTCTCCGCGACGATGCCCCGGTTGGCTCTCGCTAGAAAAAACTCGCGCATCGCAAAATCGCCGAAGTCGAGAACACCATCCAGCGCTCCCTCCGTCTCAAAGCGCTCCTCAAGCATCTGCTCCATTGCCGCTGTGCTTCTCTTCAAGTATGCGTCCAGCGCCTGAGCCTCAGCCCCAATCTCAGTCGCCTAACTACGAAGCGGTCCCTCTTCGAGGCGGACGCCTCCCCCATGTAAGCCACAGCCTAAAGCTTGAGAAAAATTCGGCGGGCATACAGCCAATAGCACAGGTACCACATCACCAGCAGCACCGTAATCCCCTGCGCGACCGGGGCCAGCTTTCCAATGAAACTATATTGGAATGTGAACACGCCAACCGCATGGTCCAGCCATTCGCGCAGGGTCTCGCTCACGAAGTAGATGAAAATCGAATTCATTCCCACCACGACCAGAGGAAAGCTCCATTTTCGGTATCCCCACACTTCAATCACCGCGTAGAAGCCGATCAGCATAAACAGCACCCACCCAAGGCTATATAAAATGAACGATGCGGTACACGGTTGCTTGATGAAGGGAATCCAGGGACGCAACGCAAACGCTAACGCAAACGACAGGATCATGCCGCCGGTCAGCCTCTTCAAATTGCTTCCGTGCGATTCCTGCTGCATCAGCAAGCGTCCCGCCCACGCCCCGCTGAGTGTCCACACGGTACTCGCCAGGAAATTCAACGTGGAGTAGGCCGGGTCGTAATCGTAGTGAAAAATCATTCGGTCAACGACCAACCCGATATGATTTCTTTTCGAAAATGGCCCGTCAGGGCCGGGAAACGCGAAGAGTAGCGCCGTCCACCCAGCCAGTAGAACCGCGGCGGCAATCACCTGATAGCGCCAGCGCCACTTCAAAATCAAGTAGGTCAGAAAATACGTAAACGCGATCTGTGACAGCACGTTGATGAGCTGCGGCTTGATGCGGCCCGCCTCGACCCAAATAATGATTTGGCTGAGAAGGATCAGCCGCAGCGATCGCCCCAGGACGTGGCGAAAGTTATCGCTCTCGGTCGCGCCGAGTTCCTTGCGGCGGGCCAGCGCAAACGGCATGGCCACACCCACCATGAACATGAAGGCCGGCTGAATCATGTCCCAGAAAACGCCGCCCTCCCAAGGCACGTGATGAAACCAGCTCGCAATACGGCCCCAGGTCGGATCGTTCTGCAGCGCGGAGAAGCCAAACCCCTCCGAAGCGAGGAT
>Ga0066710_100000132_pt1 | contig 35044 bp, 26 predicted proteins | sample GraSoiAngelo_159_FD_79666 | JGI IMG/M metagenome (GOLD analysis project Ga0066710, IMG submission 79666) | Grasslands soil microbial communities from the Angelo Coastal Reserve, California, USA - 14_1009_16_40cm | ecosystem: Environmental > Terrestrial > Soil > Grasslands | place: USA... | reverse complement strand
CTGTATCGAGGACGTGGACGGGCGGCGGACGTTGCGGATCGCCGAGAAGCCGGAGGACATCATCATCGTCGTGGCCGGTGGCGCGGGGAATCACTCGGCCTCGATCCCCGGATGGTACTCGCAATCGGTCACCCTGCCGCTCACCCGCGCCGACGGCACGCCGATCCGCTCCGTCGCAGAGCTGAAGAAGGAATAGGTTGAGCATGGTGCAGTCGCCCAACCTCCTTGAGCCACGACCCAAGACGACCTGCACGCTGTGGCGTTCCCCAAGATCGACGAGGCGCACATGGCCGCGCTGGAGCGCTGCGCCGGTGCATCCCTCAAGCAATACAGGGCCGGACAAAGGCTCATCGCCGTAGGCGAGCGCGACTTCAAGTTCTTCGTCAGCGGCCGCGGAGCTGTGGGTCGAGCACGGCGCGAAGCCCGTCGCCGAGCAGGTTGAATCCGAAGACGGCGAACATGATCGCAATGCCTGGGAAGATGCTCATCCACGGAGCCGTCTCGAGGTAGGTACGGCCCTCGTTCAGCATCGTTCCCCATGACGGCGCCGGCGGCTGCGTCCCCAGGCCGAGGTAGCTCAGCGCGGCCTCGGTGAGGATCGCGTAGGCGAGGCTCACGGACACCTGCACGATGAGAGGCGCCAGGACGTTCGGGAGGATGTGGCGAAAGACCACGCGGAACGAACCGGCGCCGAGCCCGAGCGCCGCGAAGACGTACTCCTTCTCGCGCTCGGCGATGACGGGACCCCGCGCGACACGGCTGAAGAGCGGCGCGTAGACGACGGCGATCGCCAGCGCCGCATTGTCGAGACCCGGGCCCAGCATGGCGGCGATTCCGATCGCGAGGATCAGCGTCGGAAAGCTGAAGAGGACGTCCATCAGCCGGCCGATCGCGAGGTCGGGCCAGCCTCCCGCGTAGCCGCCGACGAGACCGAGGAGTGTGCCGGCGACGAAGGCGATCGTGATGCTCGACAGCGCGACGCCGAGCGCGATTCGGCTGCCGTAGATCGTCCGGCTGAGCACGTCCCGACCGAAGCGATCGGTGCCGAAGGGATGCGCGGTGGACGGGGGCTTGAGCGCGTCGGCCACCTTCATCTCCGTCGGATCATAGGGCGTGACGACACCGGCGCAGGCCGCCAGCAGCACCATGGCCACGACGATGCCGGCGCCGATGAGGACGAGCCGATTGCGCAGCGTCTCAGCCATAATGGATGCGCGGGTCAAGATACGCGTAGACCAGGTCGACGATCAGGTTCGAGACCAGGAACAGCCCGCTGATGACGAGGATCGTGCCCTGCACGAGCGGGTAGTCACGCTGGAACACCGCCCACAGGAGCAGTCGCCCGACGCCGGGAAGCGTGAACACCTCCTCGGTCACCACCGCGCCGCCGAGCAGGTAGCCCACCTGGACGCCCGCCACCGTGATGAGCGGGATGAGGCTGTTCTTGAGCGCGTGGCCCCACAGCACGCCCTGCTCGGGCAGGCCCTTCGCGCGCGCGGTGCGGATGTAGTCCTGCCGCATGACCTCGAGCAGTGACGAGCGCGTCATGCGCATGAACACCGCGGCCACCGCGGTGCCGAGCGCAAGGCTGGGGAGCGCGATGATGGCGAGGTTCCGCAACGGATCCGTCCACGGGCTGACGAAATCCACGGCCGGCGCCCAGTCGAGCCACAGCGAAACGGCCAGGATCAGCATCGTCGCCTGCCAGAACACCGGGATCGAGAGGCTGAAGAGGCTGGCCACGCGAACCACGTGGTCGAGCGTGGTGTTCTCGCGGCGCGCCGAGAGCATGCCGAGCGGGACGCCGACGGCGAGCGCCACGACCATCGCCCCGAACGTGAGCTCGACCGTGACGAGGAGCCGGCTCACGATCATCTGGAGGACCGGGAGCCCGGTCCGCCAGCTCACCCCGAGGTCGCCGCGCAGTAGCGTGCCGAGCCAGCGCACGTACTGCACGTAGATGGGCTGGTCCAGCCCAAAGAAGCTTCGGAGGGCGCGCATCGACTCCTCGCTGTACGCGCCCTCGGTGCCGACCATCTGGTCCACGACCGTGCCGGGGATGAGGCGGACCAGCAGGAAGACGGCGACGCTGACGCCCAGCAGCGCCGGGAAGATGGATAGGATCCGGACGACGACGTACCAGCGCACGACCCCGTCGTCTCGCTAGGTCCTCGCCGCCGGCGCCGTGTTACCGCTCGAGCCTGACCGTGCGGAAGCCGTAGTAGTTGGTCGTGAAATGCTGCTGGTACTGGACGGACACCTGGGTGACGTCGATCGAGTCGGGGGAGAACGTCCAGATCTGGATCGCCTTGTCCACCATCAGCCGCTGGACCTTGTCGTAGATTTCCTTGCGCTTCTTCGGATCGAGCGCCGCGCGGCCCTGGTCGAGCAGCGCGTCGATGTCGGGGTCACCGTCGTTGTTCCACTGCTTCTCGGAGGAGTGGAACCGGCGGTAGAAAAGCGAGTCGGGGTCGGCGTCGCCGGTCGTCGCGTTCATCGTCAGATCGAAGTCGAAGTTGGGCTTGATGATCGCCTTGATCCAGACACCGTACTCCTCCTGGATGATCTGGACGTCGACGCCGATCTTCTTGAGCTGCGCGGCAATTACCTGGGCACCCGCCACCATCGTGGGGAAGGTGGGAATCACCTTCAGCGTCGTCTTGAAGCCGGTGGGGAATCCGGCGTCGGCGAGGAGCTTCTTCGCGCGCTCGACATTCGGCGTGTACCACTCCTTGAACTCCTCGGCCGGTAGCGCCCATGGCCGCATGGCCGGCGTGAGGGGGCCGGTGACCGAGCCGAGACCTGAAGCGGCCGCCTGGAGCACTTCGGCCCGGTCCACGGCCAGGCTCAGCGCCTGCCGGACCCGCACGTCGGTGAAGGGCTTCCGGCCGTGGTTGATATTCACCATGTCGAAGCCGAGCCGCGGTGAGCGGAGCGCGCGCAGGCGCTTGTCGTCCTTCACGAGCAGGTAGTTCTTGTTGTCCTCGAGTAGCGCGTGGTGGATGTTGCCCGTGCGCAGCTGCGCGATGATGTTCGCCTCGTCCGGGATGACCTTGATTTCGATGGCGTCGACGCCGGGCTTGCCCTTGTCCCAGTAGTCCGGATTCTTCCTCGCCTTCAGATGGCTCTGGGGCACCCACTCCTGCAGGATGAAGGGGCCGGTGCCGACCGCGGTCCGTCGCAGATCACCCTTCTCGACGACGTCGCGCGGCACGATGGCGGACCAGCCCCCGGCCATGCCGGCGAGCAGCGACGCGGTCGGCAGCTTCGTGACGATTCGCACGGTGTGCTTGTCCGGCGTCTCGATCTGGTCGATCGCGCTCAGGTAGCCGCGCCCGCCGGAGCCCGTCTTCGGGTCGAGGATGCGCTCGTAGGTGAACTTCACGTCGTCGGCGACGAGCTCGCGCCCACTGTGGAATTTCACGCCTTGGCGGAGCTTGAACGTCCACGTGCGGCCGTCGCCGCTCGTGCTCCACGACTCCGCCAGCGCCGGCTCGAGCTTGCCGTCGTGGCCCCATTCGACCATGCGGTTGTAGAAGAGCGGGTCGATCCGCTGGCGGGAGAGCGCCTGCTCCATGATCGGATCGAGACTGGGCGCCTCGGTCGTCTTCGCCGAGATGAACGTGCGCCGGGGTTGTGCCGCGACGCGAGTCGCCGAGGCGACCGCGGCGGCGGTGGCGGTGAGCGAGAGGAACCGGCGACGACTGATCCGAGCGCGACGGGGCTGAGCCATGGCTTCCTCCGTGTCCTCCGCCTACTCCCGGAGGAACCTGCGGATCTCCTCGAAGAAGGCGAAGCGCGGCTTTTCGAAGAGGGTGAAGTGCGTCGAGTCCTTGGCGGCCAGCGGCGCGAGGAGGGGCAGCATGAGCGCGTCGAACAGGACCCGTACGCTATTCATCGGACTGCCCTCTGGCGGCACAAGCCGAATCAATCCTCGACCAGCTTCCGCAATCTCTTGATCGTGTCCACGAGACTCTCCCGCTCGGCCCCGAGGGTGACAAAGCCCGGCAGGATGGTACGCACGGCCATCGCGTAGGTAACCAGGCTGCCGCTCTCGGCCGGGTCCACTTGCCAGTAGCCAGTATTCTCCCTGAAGAAATTGTTGGCGTGGTTGGCGTCGAGATGCCATTCGATCCGACGCCGAACCGGATTCGGGTACTTGATCATGTGGAAGCCGAAGGAGAAAGGACCGACACCCACCACGTACCGGACAAGCGCGTGTTGCGCATCGGCCTCCACCAGCTCGGCGCTGACCACCCGCGGGTAGTACCGGGCATGGCCACGATAATCGACGAGCACGGGCCACACGCGCTCCGGGGCGGCCCGCACGAGGCCGACCGCCGTTCCGCCACCGGAAGATTTGCTAGCGCCGGGCGGCAGTGTGTCGAGCACGACCACCTCGCCGGCGGCGAGGCGGTGCTGCTGATCCGCGGACAGGCCGAGGGATGCCGCACCCGATGCGGCGGCGAGGCCGAAGGCCATGGAGATCAACGCGAGGGTGGCCCGAGGTCGGCGAGGGGTTCGATCCAGGCTCGGCATCGACATCAGCTCGGACGCTTCGACCTCCAGGCCCAGGGGGAGAGACGTGAACAGGCGCCGCGCCATCACGGCGCAGTCTCGAGCAGGGCGACTGGAAAGCTCGCCAGCGCGCGCCCGAGCGCAAGGCCGCGACCCTCGGGGGTCAGTCCCACCTCCACGATCTGGCCGGTCAGCACGTTGCTGAAGCGGGCTCCGAGATCGTCCGGGATCGGCAGCCAGGTGCTCCCCCAGTAATCCGGACCGAGGAGCGGGTCGTCGATCTGCCGCTTGGCGAGGTGACGTGGCGCGACTGTCAGCGCGACCTCGCCATCGGCGACGCGCGCGAAGGCACAGACGTGCTCGGCGAGCGGGCCCTGCGCCTCCAGCGGCCGGTATTCTCCGCGTTCAAAGAGAGCAGCCCGCGCGCGCCTGAAGGCCAGTGCCTGTCGAGTCAGGTAAAGCTTGACCCGCCCGTCCTCGCGGGTCTTGAGAAGGCTCCGGGCGAGCCCAGCCGAACCCTGGGTGCCTTCGATCTCTTTCACGAGATCGTCAAGCAGTCGCCGGCGGAGCGCCCAGTCGACAGGCCGGCGATTGTCCGGGTCGACCAGGCTCAGGTCCCACAGTTCCGTCCCCTGGTAGAAATCCGGCACACCGGGCGCCGTCACCTTGACGAGGACCTGGGCCAGCGAGTTGAGAGCGCCGAAGGTGGCGACCCGTGTCTGGAACCGGGTGAAGTCGGCCAGGAACGGGGCGGATCGTGCGGGGTCGAGGACCGCCTCCGCAAAGCTCAGAACGGCTTCGTCGTAGCGAGTGGCGGGGTTGATCCAGCTCGTCTCGACCTTCGCCTCGTGGATCGCCTTGAGGAGGTAGGCCTGCAACCGCTCGAGCGAGATCGGCCACGCCCCAACCAGCGTCTGGTAGAGCAGATACTCCTCGTTGGGACCGGGGACCGCCTGTCCGTCCACGACCACGCGGTGCTTGCGGTTCAGGTTCTGCCAGGCGCCGACCCTCGCGCGCCACTCACCTGGGATCTCTGACAGCACGTTGATGCGTGCCCTTACGTCCTCACTCCGCTTGCTGTCGTGAGTGGAGGTCGCCGAGAGCGCGTGAGGGGATGACGCCTGGCGCGTCACGTTGGAGGCGTGGAACTCGGCGACCGTGGTACCGAAGCGGCTGGGGTCGCCGCCGACCTCGTTGAGCGACACCAGACGGTGGTAGCGGTAGAACGCCGTATCTTCGTATCCCTTGGCGGTGACGGGGCCGGTCGTTTGCTGGAACCGCAACACGAGGTCGAGGCGCTCGGCGCGATCGGCCTCGTCCGCCCACGTCGGGAACTTCAAGACGAGGAGGTCGTGAATCCAGTCGTAGATAGAGACGTCCACGGTCGGCGTGCGACGCTTGGCGGCGGCCACCGCCCGCCCGATGTACTCGCGATCGCGCTCGCCGGGGCCATCGCCGCGGTCGCCGACGTACGTGCGGTAGACAGGAAAGTTCGCCACGATTTCACGCAGGACCCGGGTCAGGCTGGCCAGTGTGAAGTCACGCGAGGAGCGATGCTTCTCCGAGATGCGGTCGAGCCGACGTCCGAGCATGCTCAGCTCGGCCGCCATGGACGTCTCCATGATGAGCCGCTTCGACTGGTAGACGATCTCGGGGAAGGAAGGCCGCTGGCGGAGCAAGCGCATGTAAATCCGCTCCGCAGCGCCAGCCTGCTGGCGATCGATGAAGATGCCATTGAGGACATTGAGAAATTCGTAGCCGGTGGTGCCGAGGACCGCCCAGTGATCGGGCAACCGCTCGCCTGGGGCGAGGATCTTCTCGGCCACGATGTAGAAGGGGCGCAACGATGCCCCTCGTTCCTGCTGGATGGCATCGTAGCGCTCGAGCACGGTGCGATCGCGCCAGGCGGCCGAGTGGGCGACCGCTTCCGCGGCGACCTTCCCGTGCACGGTCTCGAGATAGCAGGCGCGCTGGAGGCGGCGGAAGTACTCGCCGGGGGCGTAAAGCCCGTCGGGGTGGTCGATCCGGAGTCCGGTGACGATGCCCTCGCGGACGAGGCGAAAGATAAGTCGGTGTGTCTCCGCGAAGACGCGCGGGTCCTCCATCCGGATGGCCGCCAGCTCGTTGATGTCGAAGAAGCGTCGGTAGTTGATCTCCTCCCCTGCGACACGCCAGGAGGCGAGCCGGTAGACCTGGTCGTGGAGAAGCCCGTCCAGGAGATCGAAGCTCCGCGAGTCGCCGGGGGTGCCGTTGAAGAGCCGCACGTTCTCGGTGATAAAGTCGCGGACGTCGCCCGATGTCTCCAGGAGCCTCGCGAACTTCTGGTCGGCGATCTCCGTCTCCCGATGGCGCGCGGCCAGCCGCTCGGGATCCGTCTCCGTGCGGTGGGGAATCGTGAGCAGCAGCTGGTAGACGTCCTTCAGCTCGAGCAAGGCCGCGTGCTCGGACCCCAACGCGGCCTCGAGCTGGTCCAGCCGGTGACCGAGAATCTGGACGTACGTCCGCGGCGCCACCGGCAGAACCGTGTCGTAGTAGTGAATCGTGAAGCGTCCATCGGAGAGCTGCAGGCGTAGCTCTCCCCTGTCGAGGACGACACCGTACTGGTCGCCCAGCAGCGGCAACAGCACCTTGTTGGCCAGCTCCGCCTTCACCGGCATCCAGTCGATGTCGAAAAAAGCAGCGTACGGCGAGGAAGCTCCGTGCATGAGGACATCGGACCACCAGGCGTTCCGGCCGGCGGCGATCCCCATGTGGTTCGGCACGACATCGATGAGGAGGCCCAGGCCGTGGTGCCGGAGCGCCTGGGCGAAGCGGCCGAAGGCTGTCTCGCCCCCCAGCTCGGCGCGAAAGCGGCCGTGGTCAGACACATCGTAGCCATGCGAGCGATTCGAGCTGGCTTCGAAAAAGGGCGAAATGTAGCAGTCGCTGATGCCGAGCGCTGCGAGGTACGGTACCAGGCCAGCCGCGTCATCGAAGGTCAGATCAGGACCGAGCTGGAGCCGATAGGTGGCCCGGGGCACGCGCAACAATACAGCAGGGTCGGCGGTGAAGGCAGGCAGATCCTGACTACCGTCGGACGATGAGGTCGGACCGACCATCGAACGATTGGACCGTATGACGTCGTCAGGTGCAAGCGATGTCCGGGGCTTCGGGTTCGGGGGAGCGGCAGCGCGTCCAGACGAGCACGGGCGGACGGCGGCTCCAGCTGCCGCGGATTGGCTTTCACCGTGAGCCTCGTGACCGGCCGGCGCTCGTGTAGACTGAGGCCCAGGTGACACCACCCAGATCGCGACGCCCGCTCTCACCATCGTCGTAAACGTTGGCATTCCACCACCACGGGGGACATGATGCGCGCTGCGATCACTGCGACGGGCCACTACCTACCGCCCGACGTCTACGCCAACGCGTACTTCGAGCGGCAGCTGGACACGACCGACGCGTGGATCCAATCGCGCACCGGGATCGTCGAGCGCCGCTTCGCGTCCGCGGGCGGCACGTCGGACCTGATCGTGCCGGCGGCTCGCCGCTGCCTCGATGCCCGTGGCATCGCGCCGGCGGCCCTCGATTGCATCATCGTCGCCACGATGACACCGGATCGACTGTGCCCGTCAACGGCTGCAGTGGTCCAGCGAAAGCTCGGGGCGATCCACGCCTGGGGCTTCGACCTGGCCGGGGCCTGCTCGGGCTTCGTCTACGGGCTCATCGTGGCGACGAAGCTCGTGGAAACGGGTGCTGCGCGCCGGCTGCTGCTCTGTGGGGGGGATCGGATGAGCAGCGTCGTCAATCCGAAGGATCGGGCCACCTCCGTGCTATTCGGTGATGGCGCCGGGACGGTCCTGATCGAGCCTGTTGAGGACGAGTCGGTCGGGATTCTCGACCACGTCTGTCACATGAACGGTGAGGGGGAATTATCTCTCTATATCCCTGCCGGGGGGAGCGTCGAGCCCGCCAGCGCCGCTTCATTCGCGGAGAGACGGCATTACATCGTGCAGGATGGGCCGGCTGTGTTCAAGGCCGCCGTCATCGGTATGGCCGAAGTGACCGAGGAAATCCTGAAGCGCAACGACGTGGCGGTCGCCGACCTCGCCTGGTTGGTCCCGCATCAAGCCAACCGGCGGATCATCGAGGCGGTGGCCAAGCGGCTGGGCCTCGGTCTCGATCGAGTCATCATCAATCTCGATCGCTACGGAAATACGGTGGGCGCGACGATTCCCATTGCGCTCTCGGAGTGGAACGAACGCGGGCGCTTCACGTACGGCGACCGCCTCGCACTGTCGGCCTTCGGTGCGGGGTTCACCGCGGGCAGCATCTATCTGCGCTGGGCGATCGCCTAGAACATTCGACGTTCGCCCAGCGGTGCCCTCGCTCACGCTATGTGCTAGGTCAGACGGCCATCAGCGAATCGGCTCGACACCCTTCGTGGTGACCCTTCCGACAAGAGCCTGCCGTCCCTCTCCATCGAAGAGCTCTCCGCCCAGCTCGCGAAGGGCAAGCCCGGCCGGCGGTGCACGGGCGATGCGGCCAGCGGGAGGCTAGAAGAGTGCGGAGATGACATGATGGTCGAGGAGGCTCCGGCATGAAGTGTCTCCGGTGCCAGGCCGAGAATCCCCCCGGAACAAGATTCTGCGGCCAGTGCGCGGCCCCGTTCGCCTCCGTCTGCCCGTCGTGCGGGGCGAGCAACCCTCCCGACAACAAGTTCTGCGGCCAGTGTGCGGCCCCGTTCGACCGGTCCGCTCCGACGCGCTTCGCCGCGCCCGAGTCCTACACTCCGAAGCACCTCGCCGAAAAGATCCTGACGTCCAGGACTGCGCTCGAAGGCGAGCGCAAGCAGCTGACCGTCCTGTTCGCCGATCTCAAGGGTTCCATGGAGCTCCTCGCCGACCGCGATCCCGAAGAGGCGCGAAGGATCCTCGACCCGATCCTCGAACAGATGATGGAGGCGGTGCACTACTACGAGGGTACCGTCAATCAGGTGATGGGCGACGGAATCATGGCGCTCTTCGGCGCGCCTCTCGCCCACGAAGATCACGCCGTGCGGGCCTGCTACGCGGCGCTGCGGATGCAAGAGTCCGTCAAGCGGTACGGCGAGAGTGTGCGTCGTCAGGAAGGCGTCCTCCCCCAGATTCGCGTGGGTCTGAACTCCGGCGAAGTCGTCGTCCGCTCCATCGGGAGCGACCTGCACATCGACTACACGGCCGTCGGAGAGCCGACGCATCGGGCGGCTCGGGTCGAGCAAGCCGCGAGACCAGGGTCGGTGCTGATCACCGCGGCCACGTTGCAGCTGGCGGAGGGCTACGTGCAGGCCATGTCGCTCGGCCCGGTGAACGTGAAGGGCCTCGGGAAGCCGGTCGAGGTCTACGAGCTGACCGGAGCCGGGACGGCGCGCTCCCGCTTGGTGCTGGCTGGCCGCGGTCTGACGACGTTCGTGGGTCGGGCCGGCGAGATCGAGCGGCTCGACGCGGCGCTCGCGCAGAGCCGCGCCGGACGCGGCGAGGTCGTGGCGATCGTCGGTGAGCCGGGAGTGGGGAAGTCCCGCCTCCTCTGGGAGTTCATGCACTCGCATCGCATGGAGAGCTGCCGGATCCTCGAGGCCGCATCGGCCTCCTACGGCAAGGCGACGAGCTACCTGCCGGTGATCGAGTTGCTCAGCGCGTACTTGCAGATCGAGGGATGGGACGACAAGCGGAAGGTCCGCGAGAAGGTGATCGGGAAGCTCCTGTCACTGGACCGGGCGCTGGAGCCGTCGCTCCCAGCGCTCCTGGCTCTGCTCGAGGTTCCGCTCGAAGACGACGAATGGGAGCGACTGGAACCCGCGGAACGTCGGCAGCGGACGCTCGACGGCGTGAAGCATCTCCTGCTCAGAGAGAGTCACGTGCAGCCGCTCGTGATCGCTTTCGAGGATCTCCACTGGATCGACTCCGAGACCCAGGCCGTGCTGGACAGCCTCGTCGAGAGCCTGCCGGCGGCTCGTGTTCTGCTTCTCGTCACGTACCGACCCGAGTACCAGCATGGGTGGGGCAGCAAGACGTACTACACGCAGCTCCGCATGGATCCCCTGCCGGCGACGAGTGCGACGGAGCTTCTCCGGGTGCTGCTCGGTGCCGATCCCTCGCTCAACGGGCTCAGGCGCCTGTTGATCGAAAGGACGGAAGGGAACCCGTTCTTCCTCGAGGAGAGTGTACGAACCCTCGTGGAGACGAAGGCGCTCGCCGGCGCGCCCGGCGCATATCGCCTCGCCGAGCCCATCCACCGCATCCAGGTCCCGGCCAGCGTTCACGCGGTTCTGGCCGCGCGCATCGACCGGCTGCCCGTCGAGGAGAAGCGTCTGCTCCAGGCGGCCGCGGTCATCGGCCACGACGTACCGTTCGCGCTGCTTCAGGCGGTTGCCGAGCAGAATGAAACCGACCTGCGGCGTGGCCTCGCCCGCCTCCAGGCCGCCGAGTTCCTCTACGAGACGAGCCTCTTTCCCGACCTCCAGTACAGCTTCAAGCACGCCCTCACGCACGAGGTGACCTACGGCACCCTTCTGCAGCAGCGACGCCGTGAGTTGCACGCGCGCATCGTCGAGGTGATCGAGCGGCTCTATGCCGACCGGCTCTCCCAGCACGTCGAGCGACTCGCCTACCACGCCCGCAGAGGGGAAGTGTGGGACAAGGCGGTCACGTACCTCCGCGAGGTCGGTATGCGAGCGGCGATGCGCTCGGCATATGGCGAGTCCCTCACCTCCTTCGAGGAGGCGCTTCGCGCCCTCGGGCGCCTGCCCGAGAGTCACGACGCCAGGGCCCAGGCTATCGATCTCCGGCTCGACACGCGGGTTGTCCTCGCTCCGTTAGGCCAGTACGACCGCATCCTGGAGTACATGCGGGAAGCTGAAATCCTGGCGCGGGAGCTCGGCGATCGACGCCGGCTGGGGCTCGTCCTGGCCGACATGGGCGCGCGGCTCCGCAACGTGGGCGAGCATCGGCGCGCCCTCGAGGCGAGTCGACAGGCTCTCGACATTGCGGGAGAGCTCGGAGATCTCGGTCTCCAGATCGAAGCCAAGTACCGACTGGCTCAAGCGCTGTTTGCGGTGGGCGACCTCAGGCAGGCCACGTCGATCTTCCTGGAAACCGCCCAAGCTTTCGCTGATCAGGGCGATCCGCTCGAGCTCCCCGCACGAGATCCTGCTCTCTATCCAGGAGCGCTGCCCAGCTTCTTCAAGGCGTGGCCGCACGCATGGCTTGGGCTCCTGTTCTCCCATCTCGGGCAGTTCCGCGAGGCACTCGAGCACGCAGAACGGGCGATCCAGATCGCCGAGCGGACGAATCACCCGCACACCGTGATCGAGTCACACGGCGCACTCGGAGGCGTGAGCCTCGAGCGGGGCGACCTGGACACGGCGCAGCGCGTGTTCGAGCGCGGGGTCGCCCTGCTTCGAGCAGGCAGTGTCGGCGATGCGAATCTGCTGTCGGGCCTGGGTTACGCGTACGCGCTCTCCGGGCGCCTGCCCGAGGCCCTGCCCCTCCTCGAAGAGGCCGTCCGGAGCGAAATGTCAATCAGCGCGATGGGCCTGGGTCTTGCCGTCCGCCTGAGCCGTCTGGCCGAAGCGTATCTGCGGGCCGGCCGCGCCGACGAGGCTCTGAGACGCGCCCGAAGCGCGGTCGAGCTGTCGAGGAAGCACCAGGAACGCGCGAACGAGGCCATTGCGCTCAGAGTCCTCGCCGAGGCCACGGCGCTCGGCGACTCTGGCGACGCAATCAGTGCCGGAAGACACTATACGGACAGCCTCGCGCTGGCCGAGCAGCTCGGCATGCGCCCGCTCGTTGCGCATTGTCACCTGGGCCTCGGTAAGCTCCACCGTCGCATGGGTAAGCGGCAGCAGGCGGAGGAGCACCTGACGCGAGCACTGACGCTGTACCGCGAGATGGATATGCGGTTCTGGCCGGAGCAGGCCGAGGCAGAGATGCGAGAGCTAGGATGATGCGCCGGTCAACCTGCGAACCGCTCAGTAACGAAGGGGGCGATCACATGTCGTCCCCTCACGTCGCCCGGCGCCTTTCGTTGCGCTCGGCCTGCGCGTTGATCTCGACTACGTGCGGCGGCGCGCTCTCCACGCAACGGCGCCCGCCAGCCCACTGAGGCCGGAGCCAAGCAGGAGAGCCGTGGAAGGCTCGGGCACGCCGCCGGGAGTACCGGCCGTGCCGACGGTGAACGCGTAGAAGTTCTCGAACGTGTTGGTCCAGGAGATCGAGCTGAACGTTCCGGTGAACTGGACGACGCCGTTGCCCTCGGCCCCAGAGACCACATTGCCCACGACGGAGAGCGCGACACCACCGAACTGAGAGTTTGGTCCGCCGGCCTCGAAGGTCGGCGTCAGATTGAAGGTGAACGATGCGCCGAGGCCCGGAGCTCCCAGGCTCCAGATTGCGAAGACCGGGTTCACGATCGGCGAGTCGAAGGTGATCGTGTCGGTGCCCGCGAAGCTCCCATTGAGGCGGATGTCATCGGCGACAGTACTCGGCGAGGTCGTCACCGTGCCCCCAATGAACGAGGTGTTCGGGGCCCAGATGTTGCTCATCCCGTTCGTCACGGCCGCGTCGAGCTCGCCACTATATCTCACAGCCACGCCATTCAGCGTTCCGGTCGCCGATCCCGGGGCGCCGACCGAGGCACTGGTCCAGTCCGTCCACACCGTGATCGCATAGGCTGGGACCGCCGCAAAGGCGATCCCGGCAATGGCGGCGGCCGTCAGAGCGAAAAGTCTTCTCATCATCTTCGACCTCCTGTGCACGGTAAGGCAGCAATCAGGATGCCATTTCCGGAAAGTTAATGTTGGTCACAAGCTGCACGACGCCGCCTGGAGATCAGCACTGAAACTGTAAAGCTCGGTTAACAGGGGCTGCCCGCCGCGCCCCGTTCGGGGAGTCGCGTGGGCACGACAGGCGCCGCTCGAGACGTCTCATTCGTCGATCTTCAGCACGTAGCCGGCCCCGCGTACCGTGTGGAGGAGTCGTCGCTCGTGGTCGCACTCGATCTTCCGTCGCAGATAACCGACGTACACGTCGATGACGTTGCTCTCGGAGTCGAACGCCAGTCCCCACACGTGCTGGGCGATCATTGGCCGCGTGAGGACCCGGCCGACGTTGCGAAGGAAATACTCCAGGAGCGCGTATTGCCTCGATGTCAGCTCGATTCGCCGCTCGCCCCGCGTCACCCGCCGGGTGGCGGGATCGACGGCGAGGTCGTCGACTCGGAGGACCGGCGCCCGCTGCGCGTCCCGCCGCCGCAGCAAGGCGCGCACTCGGGCCAGAAATTCTTCGAAGGCGAACGGCTTGGTCAGATAGTCGTCGGCGCCCAGGTCGAGCCCAGCGACCTTGTCGATCACGCTGTCGCGAGCGGTGAGCATGAGCACTGGCACCGAGACGTTGCGGCCCCGCAGGGTCTTCAACACCCCGAACCCGTCCTGGCCCGGCAACATGACGTCGAGGATGATCAGGTCGTAGGTGGGCTCGGCGCGGACAAAGTCGAGCGCCTCGGATCCGTCCTTGGCGACCTCCACCGCATGGCCCTCCTCGCACAGGCCCTGACGGATGAAACCCGCGACCTTGCGATCGTCCTCCACTACCAGGATTCGCATGGTGTGCCTCCGAATCGCCGTCCCCGGCTCCGCCACGATCCTGAGACGATTCTCATCCGCGTCTCATGCACTCGTCATGAAGTGTCCTCATCATCGAGGCGACGGACGCGAATCCTGATCGTCGAAAGGAATGCTCATGTGGCTCGACCATTACTCGTCGGCATGCCGGGAGTGCCCCGATCTGGTGGCCGTCTACGAAGCCAGCGACGGCCGCCTCGCTCTGCTGCTCCGCCAGACGCTGGTGCCGCTGCCCGAGGAGTCTCCTGCCTTCCGCCGGGCGACCAGGAGCGCCGCCCGCATCATCGTCGACAAGCTCCGAGCGGCCGGCTTCCGGCGCGGCTTCATCGTGCTGCAGTGGCACCCGCTCGGCCCGGGGGCCGACATCATGCGGACCTGGCCATGCCGCTACGAGGCCGACCCGGCACGCCGCGCGCAGCTCACCGCTGTCGCCGAACGCTATGCGGCGGACGAGTGCTTTCTCGCCAGCCGCGTCCAGCTGGAGCGAGGGGCCAAACCTAAGGCCGCCACCGCCCCGCCGCCCTTCGCGCTCTCGGGCGAGCTTCACGAGCTTCAGTCGTGGTACGACGCCATGGCGCCGTCCTGGCTCAGCGTCGAGCCCCTGTTGCGGCGGGCGCTCGTCCTGAGGGCACACCGGTGGACAGCCGAACACATCCTGATCGCGGCAGCCGAAGGCCGAGCCCCGACTCTCGAGAGGGGAGACGGGCTCGCCGGACTCGAGAGCGCGCTCATGGGACTCGCCCCGCCGGACGATGAGACCTTCTGGCGCCCGTGGATCCGCCTCGTCGTCAACGACCTCGAGCGCGCCTTGCGCCGGCCGATCGGGGACTGGAACCAGGCCTGGGCACGGTGGCTACTCCTCATTCCCTATAGCGTTCCGATGCCACGCGAGCGGCTGGCTCCGGCCTGGCCCCTGGTACCTCACCTGGCCGTCGGCGACCGCGCGCTGAGAAGAGCGCCGCATGGCTGACTCGTCTCCTTCGACGTCGTGGTCGACGAAGTCGATTGAGTCGCGGGAGCGGGGCGCTCACTCGCGCGTGACCTCGCGATCCGTCGGCAGCTTCCCCGTGGACCAGCTACCACCCAGCGCCTTGATCAGGAGCACGCTGGCGGTGAGCTGCCGACCGGCGATGCCGACCGCCGCCTGCTGGTTGGTGAGCGCGGCCGTCTGTGCCACCACGACGTTCAGATAGCTCACGGTCCCCGCGCGGTACTGGTTCGTGATCAGGGCGAGCGAGCGCTCGGCGGCCTTCACGGCTTCATCCTGCACGCGGGCCTCCTCCTCGAGGATGCGGAGCGCGGCCAGGTTGTCCTCCACGTCCTGGAACGCTCCCAGCACGGCCTCACGGTAGGTCGCGACGCTCCCGTCATACACCGCGCGGGCCTGGGCGGTCTGGGCGCTCCGCAGGCCACCGTCGAACACCGTCTGGGTGATCGAGGGTCCGACCGACCAGAAGCGGCTGGGCCAGATCAGCCACTTCGCGATGCTCCCGCTCTGGAAGCCGGCCGAGGCGCTGAGCGTGACGGTCGGAAAGAATGCGGCGACCGCGACGCCGATCTGGGCGTTGGCGGCGGCCACGCGGCGCTCGGCGGCGGCAATGTCGGGCCGTCGCTCGAGCAGCTCGGATGGCACGCCGACCGGGATGGCCGGCGGCCCCGTCGCGAGCGGCGCGGCGGCGATCGAGAACGTCGCGGGCGGTCGGCCGATGAGGACGGCGATCGCGTGCTCGAGCTGCGCGCGCTGGACGCCGACGTCGATCGCCTGGGCCTGCGTCGCCTTCAGCTGCGTCTCGGCCTGGGCGACGTCGGCCGCCGACGCCACACCGCCCGCGTATCGGTTGTGCGTGAGCTGGAGTGACGTCAGGTAGGCCGCCGCGGCCGCGTCCAGCAGCTGGCGCTGGGCATCGAGCGTGCGGAGCTGGAAGTAGTCCTGCGCCAGCTCGCTCTGGAAGAGCAGCCGGGTCGCTTCGAGATCTCCGGCGCTCGCCTGCGCGCTCGCCCGGTTCGCCTCGACGTTGCGCCGGATGCGGCCCCAGATGTCGGCCTCCCACGATACGTCGATGGGCAGGATGAAGTCGTTCGACGCGCTCGGCGATCCGCCTCTGGACGTCCCGCCCGTCGTGGCCAACGTCGCCGATGGCCGGGAACGGGAGTAGCCGACCCCGATGGTGGCCGTTGGAAAATACTGCGAGCGCGCGACGAGGACGAGGGCTCGAGCTTGCCGGAACTGCGCCTCGGCCACCATCAGCTTCTGGTTCGAGACGCTGACCTGCGCCGCTAGCTCGTTCAGCTGCGGGTCGCCGAAGGCCTCCCACCAGGCACCGCGCAGAGCCGCGTCGCTCGGCTGCGCGACTTTCCAGCCGGAACCCTCCAGCTCCTTGTAGGCGGGCGGCGCCATCACCTCGGGCCGCACGTAGCTCGGGCCGACGGTGCAGCCGGCGGCGACCACCGCGGCGGCGACGAGCACGGCGAACGCGGGGCGACCGCGGGTCATGCGCGCGCTCCGTGGGCCATCGGATCCTCGGCGGTGCCCCGTCGCCGTCGCTGCATGGCGAGCCGCAAGCGATCGAGCTCGAGATAGACGACGGGCGTGGTGTAGAGCGTGAGCATCTGGCTCACGATGAGGCCACCGACGATCGCGATCCCGAGCGGCCGTCGCAGCTCCGCGCCCACGCCGGTGCCGAGTGCCAGCGGGAGGGCCCCGAGCAGCGCCGCCATCGTCGTCATCATGATGGGCCTGAACCGGAGCAGGCACGCCTGGTAGATCGCCTCCTCCGGGCGCTGGCTCTCGCCGCGCTCCGCCGCGAGCGCGAAGTCGATCATCATGATCGCGTTCTTCTTCACGATCCCGATCAACAGGATGATGCCGATGAGCGCGATCACGCTCAGCTCCATCCGGCAGAGCCGCAGCGCCAGGATGGCGCCCACGCCGGCGGAGGGCAAGGTCGAGATGATCGTGATCGGGTGGACGTAGCTCTCGTAGAGCACGCCGAGCACGATGTAGACGGACAGCAGGGCGGCCACGATCAGGAGCGGCTGGTTCGCCAGCGACGCCTGGAACGCCTGCGCGGTGCCCTGGAAGCTGCCCCGGATGGCGGTCGGCAGCCCCATCTGCCGCGTCGCGTCCTGGATCGCGGTCACGGCCTCGCCGAGCGCGACACGAGGCGGCAGATTGAAGGAGATCGTCACCGAGGGGAACTGACTCTGGTGGTTGACCGCGAGCGCCGTGTTCGTCGGCGCGTAACTGGTGAACGCGGACAGGGGCACCGTCGCGCCGCCCGTCCCCGGGAGATAGATGTCCCGGAGCGTCTCCGGACGCTGCCAGTACTTCGGTTCGACCTCCATCACCACGTGGTACTGGTTCAGCAGGGTGTACATGATCGAGACCTGCCGCTGGCCGAACGCGTCGTAGAGCGTGTCGTCGACGAGCTGGGACGTGATGCCGAAGCGCGAGGCCGTGCTGCGATCGACGACGACCGAGGCCTGCTGCCCGCGGTCCTGCTGGTCGCTGCTGACGTCGACGACCTCGCGCAGCGCGCGCAGGCGCTGGAGGACCCGTGGCGCCCACGCGTCCAGGTCCCGGAGACTGTCGCCCTGGAGCGTGAACTGGTACTGGGCGTTGCTCGCCCGCCCGCCGACCCGGAGGTCCTGGACGGCCTGCAGATACGTCGGCGCGTCGACCACGCCGGCCAGGCGCTGGCGCAGCCGGCCGATGACCTGGTCCGCGCTGAGCTTGCGCTCGGCGAGCGGCTTGAGCGCGACGAACATGCGTGCGGTATTGGTGGTCGATCCGCTGCCGCCGCCCCCGGTGAAGCCAATCACATTCTCCACCGCGGGATCGCTCTTGATGATCTCCACGATCTGCGTCAGCTTGTCGCGCATCGCCTGGAAGGAGATGTCCTGCGCCGCCTGCACGATGCCGGTGAGCCGGCCCGTGTCCTGCTGCGGAAAGAATCCCTTGGGCACGGTGGCGAACAGGTAGCCGTTGACGGCGACGGTGACGACCGTCAGTGCGAGGATCGCGCGCGGGTGCCGCAGCACCCAGGCGAGGCTCTCCGCGTAGGCCCTGTGCATCCCCTCGAAGAACCGCTCGCTGATCCGATAGAGGCGCCCCCGGCTCGTGTCGGAAGACGCCCCCAGCACGGTCGCGCACATCATCGGAGTCGTCGCCAGCGACACCACCAGCGAGATGAGAATCGCCGCCGAGAGCGTCATCGCGAATTCACGGAAAAGCCGGCCGACGATGCCGCCCATCAGGAGGATCGGGATGAACACGGCGATGAGCGACACGCTGATCGAAAAGACGGTGAAGCCGATCTCGCGGGCGCCCCGCAGGGCCGCCTCCAGCGGCGGAAGGCCCGCCTCCCGGTGACGGGTGACGTTCTCGAGCACGACGATGGCATCGTCGACCACGAAGCCGGTGGCCACCGTCAGCGCCATGAGCGACAGGTTGTCGAGGCTATAGCCCAGGAGATACATCGCCCCGAAGGTGCCGACGAGCGACACCGGCACCGCCACCGCGGGGATGATCGTCGCGCGGACGCTCCGCAGGAACGCGAAGACCACCAGCGTCACCAGACCGATCGAGATCAGGAGCGTCCGCTCCACGTCGCGCAGCGAGGCCCGGATGGTCGTCGTCCGATCGAGGACGATCGTGAGATCGACGGCGGCGGGGGTCGAGGCCTGGAGCTCCGGCATCAGCGCGCGGAGACGGTCCACGGTCTCGATGATGTTCGCCCCGGGCTGCCGGAAGACGACCAGGAGGACGGCGGGCTTTCCGTTCGACAGCCCGGCCGTCTTGAGATCTTCGACCGAGTCCTCGACGCGGGCCACGTCCGCCAGCCGGACCGCCTGTCCGTGCCGGTAGGCGACGATGACGGGCACGTAGTCCGAGGCGTGGAGCATCTGATCGTTGGCCCGGAGCTGCCGGATCCGGGTGCCGTCGTCGAGGGCGCCCTTGGGACGATTCACGTTGGTGGCGGCGAGCACCTGGCGGACGTCCTCGAGCGCGACCCCGTACTTGGTGAGCGCGAGCGGATTCAGCTCCACCCGCACGGAGGGCAGCGAGCTGCCGCCGACGATGACCTGGCCGACGCCCCGCACCTGGGACAGCTTCTGCTGCAGGATGCTCGACGCCACGTCGTACATCTGCCCCCGGCTCTTCGTCGCGGAGGTGAGGGCGATGATCATGATGGGCGCGTCGGCCGGGTTGACCTTGCGGTAGCTGGGATTGGTCGGCAACGCGGCAGGCAGATAGCCACGGGCGGCGTTGATGGCGGCTTGCACGTCGCGCGCCGCGCCGTCGATGTTCCGGTTCAGGTCGAATTGCAGGACGATCGCCGTGGAGCCGAGGAAGCTCGCCGACGTCATCTCGGTCACGCCCGCGATGCGGCCGAACTGCCGCTCGAGCGGGGTGGCGACCGACGTCGCCATCGTCTCCGGGCTGGCGCCGGGCAAGGCCGCCTGGACCTGGATCGTCGGGAAGTCCACCTGGGGCAGCGACGACACCGGCAACAGCGGGAAGGCGACGGCGCCGGCGAGAAAGAGGCCGACGGTGAGGAGAGTCGTCGCCACCGGCCGCCGGATGAAGATCGCCGAAAAGCTCATGCGGGTTCCCGGCCAAGCGCCCGCCGGCGGAAGCGGCGCGCGAGGTCGTCGAAGGCGAGGTACACGACGGGCGTCGTGTAGAGCGTCAGCACCTGGCTCACGATGAGGCCGCCCACGATCGAGATGCCGAGCGGCCGGCGGAGCTCCGATCCCACGCCGGCGCCGAGGGCCAGCGGCAGTGCCCCGAGCAGCGCCGCCATGGTCGTCATCATGATCGGCCGGAACCGGAGCAAGCACGCCTGATAGATCGCCTCCACGGGCGCCCGGCCCTCGTCGCGCTCGGCGTGCAACGCAAAGTCGATCATCATGATCGCGTTCTTCTTCACGATGCCGATCAAGAGGACCACACCGATGAGCGCGATCACGCTGAACTCGGTCCGGGTGAGGAGGAGGGCGAGGAGGGCGCCCACACCGGCCGAGGGGAGCGTGGAGAGGATCGTGATGGGATGGATGTAGCTCTCGTAGAGGACACCGAGCACGATGTAGACGGTGACCAGGGCGGCCAGGATCAGCAGGGACTCGTGGGCCAGCGCCGCCCGGAAGGCCTGCGCCGTCCCCTGGAAGCTCCCGGCGATGCTGGCCGGGAGCCCCAGCCGATGCGTCGCCGCCTCGATGGCCCGCACCGCGTCGCCCAGGGCCGCGCCCGGCGCCAGGTTGAACGAGAGCGTCACCGACGGGAACTGACCCTGCCGGCTCAAGGCGACCGGCGCAATCGTCTCGGTCGAGGTGGTGAGGGCGCCGAGGGGTACGGTGCCCCCGCCCGTGCCGCGGACGTAGAGGCTCTGGAGCCCGGTCGCGCTCTGTCGGAAGTCGGGCTTGACCTCCAGGACCACGCGGTACTGGTTCACCTGCGTGAACATCGTGGACACCTGCCGCTGCCCGAAGGCGTCGTAGAGGGTGTCGTCCACGACCTGGGGCGTGACGCCGAGCCGGGCGGCCGTGCTCCGGTCGATCACCACGCTCGTGCCCAGGCCCTGGTCCTGCTGGTCGGTGCTCACGTCGCGCAGCTCCGGAAGCGCTTGCAGCGTCTCGACCAGGCGCGGCGCCCACCGGTTGAGCTCGGCGCCGTCGGGGTCCTCGAGGCTGTACTGGTACTGAGTCCGGCTCACGCGGTCCTCGACGGTGAGGTCCTGCACGGGCTGCATAAACAGCGTGATGCCCTCGACCTTCGCCAGCGCCCCCTGGAGGCGACGGATCACGTCGATCGCCGCCACCCGGCGCTCGGCGAGCGGCTTGAGATTGATGAGGATCCGGCCGCTGTTCAGCGTCACGTTGGTGCCGTCGATGCCGATGAACGAGGAGAGACCGGCCACCGCAGGGTCGCGGAGGATCACGCGAGCGAGCGCCTGCTGGCGCTCGGCCATGGTGGTGAACGAGACCGCCTGCGGCGCTTCCGAGATGCCCTGGATGACGCCCGTGTCCTGAAGCGGGAAGAAGCCCTTCGGCACCACGACGTAGAGCCAGAGGGTGAGCCCGAGCGTGGCCACCGCCACCAGCAAGGTCGACGCGCGGTGCCTGAGCACCCACTGAAGCGTCCGACCGTAGAGCGCGATCGTGCGCTCGAACACGCGTTCCGAGAAGCGGTAGACACGCCCCTGCTGTGCGGGCGGGGTGTGACGGAGAAGCTTCGCGCACATCATCGGCGTCAAGGTCAGCGACACCACCGCCGAGATGAGGATCGTGACGCCGAGCGTGACCGCGAACTCCCGGAAGAGCCGCCCAACCACGTCGCCCATGAAGAGGAGCGGGATCAGCACGGCCACGAGCGAGACGGTGAGCGAGAGGATCGTGAAGCCGATCTGCTCGGAGCCCTTGAGGGCGGCCGCCAGCGGCGCATCGCCCTGCTCGATGTAGCGCGCGATGTTCTCGATCATGACGATGGCGTCGTCGACCACGAAGCCGGTGGAGATCGTGAGCGCCATCAGCGACAGGTTGTTGAGGCTGAACCCCAAGAGCGACATCGCGCCGAAGGTCCCGACCAGCGACAGCGGCACCGCGACGGCGGGGATGACCGTCGCCGCCAGCGTGCGCAAGAAGAGGAAGATCACCATCACGACCAGGGCGACCGCCAGCAGCAGCTCGAACTGCACGTCCTCGACGGACGCGCGGATCGTGACGGTCCGGTCGGTCAGGATCGCGAGCTGGACCGCGGGCGGCAGCGACGCCTGCAGCTGGGGCAGGAGGCGTTTGATGCGATCGACCACCTCGATGACGTTGGCGCCGGGCTGACGCTGGATGTTGACGATCACCGCCGGCTCCCGGTTCATCCAGGCCGCCTGCTGCACGTTTTCGGCGCCGTCCACGACGTCGGCCACGTCGGCCACGCGGATGGGGCCGCCGTTCTTGTAGGCGACGATGATCGGCCGGTAGTCGCGGCTGGTCAGGAGCTGGTCGTTGGCGCCGATCACCGACGACCTGTGAGGGCCGTCGAAGGCGCCCTTGGCCTGGTTCACGTTGGCCGCCGCCAGCGCCGAGTGCAGGTCTTCGAGGGTCAAGCCGTAGGCAGCGAGGGCCTTCGGGTTGGCCTGCACCCGCACGGCCGGCCGCTGGCCGCCACTGATGCTGACGAGGCCGACGCCCGGCAGCTCGGCGATCTTCTGGGCCAGGCGCGTGTCGGCGAGGTCCTCGACCTGCGGCAGCGGGAGCGTCCCCGACGTCAGCCCGAGCGTCAGGATGGGCGTGTCGGCCGGGTTGACCTTGCTGTACACGGGCGGGGTGGGGAGGTCCCGCGGCAACAGCGTGAACGCGGCGTTGATCGCCGCCTGGACCTCCTGCTCGGCCACGTCGAGGCTCAGATCGAGGCTGAACTGGAGCGTGATGCGCGAGCTCCCGCTGGAGCTGGTGGACGTCATCTGGTTGAGACCCGGCATCTGGCCGAACTGACGCTCGAGCGGCGCCGTGACCGACGACGCCATCACTTCGGGGCTCGCACCGGGATAGAACGTGAGGACCTGGATCGTCGGGTAGTCGACCTGCGGCAAGGCCGCGACGGGCAGGAGCCGGTAGGCGAGCGCGCCGGCGAGAAAGACGGCGGCCATCAGCAACGTGGTGGCCACCGGCCGCAGGATGAAGAGCCGTGAGGGGTTCACGAGCCTCGCCGCGGCGCGGGCGCTCCGGGTCCGGGCTGGAGCGCGACCAGGCTTCCCTCCCGCAGCCGATCGGCGCCGTCCACCACGACCAGCTCGGCGGGCGCGACGCCGGATTCGATCGACGCGTTGTCACCCTCGGTGACACCGACTTTGACCACACGCACGGTCGCCGTGCAATCGGGCTTCACGACGTACACGATCGTGCCCTGGGCGCTCTGCTGGATCGCCGCGGTCGGCACGACGGTGGCCCCGCGCTTGACGTCGAGCCGGAGATGCGCGTTGACGAACTGACTGGGGAACAGGCGGCCATCGGCGTTCGGGAAGATCGCCTTGAGCCGGACGGTCCCCGTGGTCGGGTCGATCTGATTGTCGACGGTCAACAGCGAACCCGCGGCGAGGCGCTGTCGCTGGTCGCGGTCCCAGGCGTCGACGGGCAGCTCGACGCCGGCGTTGAGCTTCTTGAGCACGGGCGGAAGGCTATCCTCGGGAATGGTGAACACGACCGCGATCGGCTGGAGCTGCGTGATCACGACCAGCCCGTTCTGATCGCTGGCGTGGACGATGTTGCCGGGATCCACGAGGCGCAGGCCGAGCCGCCCGTTGAGGGGCGCCGTGATCCGGCAGTAGACGAGCTGGAGCTTGACGTTGTCGATCTGTCCCTGGTCGGTCTTGACGACGCCCTCGTACTGGCGAACGAGCTCGACCTGGGTATCGAGCTGCTGCGTGGGGATCGAGTCCTGGGCGACGAGGGTCTTGTACCGCTCGAGGTCCACGCGCGCGTTGCGCAGCAACGCCTCGTCGCGCGCCAGCTGCCCCTCGACTTGCGTCAGTTGGACCTGGAACGGGCGTGGATCGATCTCGGCCAGCAGGTCGCCGGCGCGGACGATCTGTCCTTCTCGGAAGAGGACCTTCGTCAGCTCGCCGTCGACCCGCGTGCGGACCGTCACCGTGTTGAGCGGCGTGACCGAGCCGAGCCCGGAGAGATAGACGGCCATGTCGGCCGTCTGCGCCGCCATCGCCATCACGGGCGCCGCGGGCGCGCGGCCGCCCGCCGGAGATCGCGAGGTCCGCGCCGGCGCCGCGCCCGACCGGGCCAGGAAGAGGTACGCGCCCGCCCCGAGGAGGGCGATGATCCCCAGCGCGATCGACCAGCGGCGTGCGCGCCTCATGATCTCTTGATACCGGGCTCCCGCGGCGCCGGTCGTTAAGACTTCGACAAGAAGTGTTAAGTCAGGGGGTCGCGCCTGTAACACTTCGGCGGCGCCGACGGGGTGCGGGTGTGCGCGGGCAGGGTCATCTCCACGACGAGCCCGCCGCCGGGCGCGTTCGCCGCCCGCACGGTGCCGCCGTGGAGCTGAATGGTCCGATGGACGATGGTGAGGCCGAGACCGACACCGCCCGTGTAGCGGTCGCGGCCGTCGCCCACCCGGTAGAAGGGGTGGAAGATGTGCGGCAGCACGCTTTCGGGGACGCCGCCGCCGTGGTCCCGCACCGCGATGACGACGTGCTCGGGATCGCGGGGCCGCATCGCGACCTCGACCGCGGTGTCCTCGCGGGTGTGGCGGACGGCGTTGCGGATGACGTTCTCGACCGCGCTCCGCAGCAGGTCGGGCGCGCCGATCGCCACGGACTCGCAGGCGCGGGTGATGCGCACGCCGCGGCGCCGGCTCTTCACCTCGAAGTCCGCGTCCTCGACCACCTCCCGCACGATCGTGGCGAGGTCGACGGGCTCGCACGCAGGCTCCGTGGCACCGCTCTCGAGTCGGGCCAGCATCAGGAGCTGGCCGATGAGCGCGTTGAGGCGCTCGGCCTCGCGCTCGATCCGGTCGAGCGGTGCCTGGTCCTCGCCGGCCTGCTGGCGGGCGAGGCCGAGGGCGACGTGGAGGCGCGAGAGCGGCGAGCGCAGCTCGTGCGAGATGTCCCGCAGCAGGCGCCGCTCGGCCGTCATGAGCGCCTCGATGCGCTCCGCCATCCGATCGAAATCCTGGGCCAGATCCGCCAGCTCGTCACGGCGCCGGCCGAGCCCCGGGGCCACGCGAACGGCCAGGTTGCCGGCGGCGACCTCCTGGGTGGCGGCGCGCAGCGTGGCGAGCGGACGCGCCACGTAGCGTGCCAGCGGGTAGCACACAACACCCGCGGTCAGGAGCACGGCCACGAGTCGCAGGAGCTGCGCGAAGGGCGCGTCGTGGAGGAGCCGGACGAGACCGATCGGCGTGCTGGCGACGAGTGCCCATCGCTGACCGTCGGCGCCGTCGATCCGATGCGCCTTCAGCGCTACGCCGCCGTTCACCTCCACGTCGGCGTGACCCGCGTCGCCCGCCCGCGCCGCGGCCGCGGCGACGCGCGGCGTCACCGCGTGCCCGGAGGCGTCCCGGCCATCCTGGCGGATCAGGACGGCGTGGATACGGGTCGAGCGCTCGAGGCCGTCGAGGTACGCGGCGAGGGCGGGCACGCCCTCGCGCTCGAGGATCGCGACGGCCCGGCGGCCATACCCCGACAGCGCGGTATCGCTGAATCGCTGGACGCGCACTTCGGGGGGCACCGACGTCGCGATGATGGTGACGTGGAGGGCCAGCGCCACGAGTGCGAGCGACGCCCAGAACCACAGCACGATCTTCAGGAACATCCCACGCATCACGAGTCTCCCTGCGTGTAGAGGTACCCCACCGCGCGCAGGGCGCGGATGCGCTCGCGGCCATCGGCGCGTGGACCGAGCTTCTTGCGCAGTCGACTCACGTGGACGTCGAGGCTTCGGTCGAACGGCGTCAGCGCCCGCCCGAGCGCGCCGCGCGCCAGGTCCTCACGCCGCACGACCGTGCCGGCGGCGCGCAACAGGATCACGAGCACGTTGAACTCGACCGCCGTGAGCTCCACCGGAGCGCCCGCCCGGCGCACGACGTGGCGCCGCACGTCCACCTCGATGTCGTCGACGTCCAGCGGCGCAGCGGGCTCGGTGGGATCGCCGAAGCCCTCGAAGGGCACGCGGCGCAGGATGGCCCGGATGCGCGCCACCAGCTCGCGCGGGTTGAAGGGCTTCGACAGATAGTCGTCCGCCCCCAGCTCGAGCCCCACGATGCGGTCCACGTCGTCGCCGCGCGCGGTCAGCATGAGCACCGGGATGTGCGACGCGGCGCGGATGCAGCGGAGGATGTCGAAGCCGCTCACACCGGGCAACATCACGTCGAGGACGGTCAGGTGATAGTCGCCCGACAGGGCGCGGTCCACCGCGCGCGTGCCGTCGGCCTCGGCATCCAGCGAAAACCCCTCGCGCGCCAGGTACTCCCGGACGAGCTCGCTGAGCTCCGTGTCGTCGTCGACGAGCAGAACACGGATGAGCCGGCCCTGGACGTTCGGATGGGGCGTAACCACGTCATTCACTTCGACACCCTGTGGCGCCGGGCGGCGACGCGCCGCCCGGCGCCGACCCCGGGGTGGTGACTGGTCAGTGCGCCCGGATGTTGGTGCCGAACTCCGTCGGGCCGCCGACCGCCGTCGGCGTGGGGCCACTGGCCGCGTCGGGCTCGGCGCGCTCGACGCTGTTGATCATGACTCGGTCCCCGTCCGTGGTGAAGTCGACCTTCACCCACTCGCCTTCGCTGAGACCCCGGAGCAGTTGGGGGTCGGTCGCGCGCAGCTCGGTGCCATCGGCGAGCTGGATCAGGTTGACCGCATGATCGATGAATCGCACCTGGCCGACCTTGACGCCGGCATAGTCGCCGCTGGGCCCGTCGGCCAGCGCGCTTCCCACGAACACGACGGTGCCGAGCGCCATGGCTGCTGTGAGGACGTGATATCCGCGCATGTGAGTCTCCTTGGTTGTTCGTTGCGCCTCGGCCGAAGGGTCTGTCCGCGACGGCCCGCGGCGCGCGCCACCGTACGTTCGAAGCTTCGGTGATCACCGTACTGGTGATCGGTGGTCAGCGCGACTGGAGGGCGCGAACAACCGGCGGGCCGCGAGACTCGCGGGCGCGGAGCCGGAGCCTGGAGGGGGAAGAGGTCTCGTCGTCGACGAGCCCGCAGGCGAAGTCGATGCGACGCGCAGAGGTCAGCGCTCCGGCGCTGACGGCGTCGACGGTCGGCGGCCAAAGGCCGAGACCATCGTGGCGATCGTCCTCGCCCGCCGGGTCGCTCCGCCACGCTTGACCGATCACCTCGGGCTCGGCGAGCAGCCCGAGTCCCTGGAACATGCCGACCAGCGCGAGCGTGATCAATCCCGTCAGCACGAGCCCACCGTACTCCCCCCACGAGGTCGGCTCAAGCGATTGCGCCCCTGGCTCGAGTGCAGGCCGCACGCCTTGACCACGGTTCCCCGGGCGTGATACTTCTCCGCCCGAGATGCACGGTCGAGAATATCGGCTCGCGGTCCGTCATAAAGTATGGCTCGACGCCGGGGGGCGCTTCGCCGTCGGCGACGGTGGGACGGAGCTCCTGCGCGCCATCGAGGCGACCGGGTCAGTCCGCGCGGCCGCCCGGCACGTCGGCTGGTCGTATCGCCATGCGCTCGCGTACCTCGACAATGCAGAGCGCGCGCTCCGACATCCGCTGGTCGAGCGAACGCGCGGCGGCCACGAGCGCGGTGGCGCGCGCTTGAATGCCGAGGGGCGCGATTTCCTGCGGCGCTATTCGCGGCTCAGACGACGGATCCAGACGGTGGTGCTCGAGCTCGCCCGTGTCGCGTTTTCGGACGCCCGGTGGTCCCCGACGCACGCATTGCGGAGTCGCCGCCGGCTCGGCGGGCATGCGGGGACCCGCGCGTCACGCTCGTGACCGTTCCCTTGATGACGGTCCGAGCGCACGTCATGGTCGCTCGGCCGGAGCGCTGAGGAGGCTCGATGCGACGAGGACTCATCGCGGCGCTCGCCCTGGCGACGATTCTGCCGCTCCCCGCCGGGGCGCAGCGCGCGCCGGTCATCCTGTCGACGACGACGAGCACCCAGGATTCGGGGCTGCTCGACGTGTTGGTCCCGCTGTTCGAGCGCCAGACGGGCTACGCCGTCAAGACGATCGCGGTGGGCACCGGGCAGGCCCTGGTCGTGGCGGCGCGCGGCGAGGCCGACGTCGTGCTCGCGCACGCACCGGAGCTCGAGAAGAAATACGTCGCGGACGGCAAGATGCTCAACCGCCGGATCGTGATGTACAACGACTTCGTCGTCATCGGGCCGGCCGACGACCCGGCGAAGATCAAGGGCACCAAGAGGGCGGCGGACGCGATGAAGGCCATCGCCGCGAGCGGCGCGCGCTTCGTCTCCCGCGGCGACAACTCGGGCACGCACCTGCTCGAGAAGCGACTCTGGAAGCTCGCGGGCGTGGACCCGGCCGGCGGGTGGTACATCGAGGCCGGTCAGGGTATGGGCGCGACCCTCGGCATCGCCGACGACCGGAAGGCCTACACGCTGACCGATCGCGGGACCTTCCTCGCGTTGCAGAAGCGTGTGCGCCTGCCGATCCTGCTCGAGGGCGACCGGCCGCTCCTGAACGTCTACTCGGTCATGGAGGTCAATCCGAACAACGGTCCCCGGGTCAACGCCGCCGGCGGCGGCGCCTTCGCCGCCTTCATGGTGTCGGCCGACGTTCAGAAGATCATCAAGACGTTCGGCGTCGACAAGTACGGCCAGGCCCTCTTCGTGCCCCTCGCCGGGATGAAAGAAGACGAGGTCGGCGGCAAAGAGTAGCCCTTAGCTCCGCTCGAAGGCCCGCTTGATCTCGGTCTCGGCCCAGAGGATCGCTTCCCTCGGCTTCTCCGCGTTCGTGACCACCCGCGCGAACATGTTGGGGATGATGTAACTGTTCGTGATGAGCTGGATCCGCTCGTCGGGCGGCGCGGGCCAGCCGTACAGATGCGAGTACCGCGCGGCGGGCTTGAGTGGCTTGTATTTCTTGTCCACGTCCCACACCGGGTGGTTCTCCATGTCGCGCCAGGTCGGATGGTTGTAGTTGTCGCCCGACATGATCCATTCGTGGTACTGCGCGGGCTCGAAGAACCACTTGAGAAAGTCCTTGGCGGCGTCCACGTTCTTGCTGAACTTCCAGATCCCCAGGCTTCGCGGGACACCGACGCTGTGCCGCCCGGCCGGTCCTGCCGGCGACGGGTGAAAGCCGGTGAGCTCGGCGACCGGCAGCTTCTGTTCTTTCGCGACGACGTAGTGGCTGATCGGGTTGTGGATCCACGAGCCCTTGCCCGAGTTCAGCCACTGGTTGTTCGAGGCGTTGTCCCACGAGAGCACGGCCGGGTCCATGGCGTCGTTGTACAGGGCCTGCACGTAGTCGACGGCGGTCTCCGTCGCCTTGGAGTTGATGGCGATCGTCTTGCCGTCCTCCGCGACGTCCTTGGCGCCGTAGCACCAGAGGATCGAGTAGAGCGTCGAGACCGAGTCAGTGGTCTGGCTGATGGCGAATCCCACGGGGTTACCGAGCTTCTTCAGCTTGCGCCCGGCGCGGAGCAGATCCTCCCAGGTGTCGGGCTCTCGCTCGCCGACCTTCTCGAACAGGTCGATCCGGTGGCTTCCCGGGAACGAGGTGAACAGATAGGGAATGCCGAGCCATTGCCCCTTGACGTAAGCATGCTCCTTGGCGAACACATACCAATCGCCGTGCTTCCGGGACAGGTCGTTGCAGATGTCGGAGACGTCCACTAGCCCTGGCTGGAAGAGCCACGGGTAGTGCATCTCGAGGCTCATGATGTCGTGGCCCGACTTGCTCATGAGCTCGGCCGACAGCTTGGCCGGCATCTGCACGCTCTGCACGTGGTCGATGCGCACGGTGACCCCGGAGAGCTTCGTGTAGCGCTTGGCGAGCTCGGCCAGCTTCGCGTCCGAGGTGGGCGCGTAGTTCACGGCGGTCAGGAGGTTCAGCTCCCTCGCCGCCCAGCTCGCCGGTGCTCGACCGGCCGCCAGGACGCCGGCGACCCCCGCGAGAGTCCGCCCGCTGGTCCTGAGGAACGCGCGTCGCCCGACATCGTCACGGTGAGCTCTGAGAGTGCGGCGTGACTTCGTCCCGATCATGGCCTACCTCCCGCCGGGGACTCTATGGTGGCGCTCTGCGGCTGTCAATCGCGGAAGGAAGCGGACGCACGCGGGGCCTTGCTCGCCCTTGACCGACGCGACGCTACGCGTCGGTGGTCAGTGCGCCTGGCTCAGATCGCCGGGCTCGAGGTAGGAGATCTCCAGATCGATCGCGGTCCGGATGTCGTCCAGCCGTGAGACCAATTCCGGATATCCCGCCGCCACGAGGTCGGCCTCGACCTGACACAGGTGTGCAGCAGCCCCGATGAGCCGCCGGAATCGAAACAGGTCGGTCATGACGGACCGCGCGGCAAGACGCGTGCCGATCGGTAACCTCTTATTGTTCTTGAGATCGCCAGTTATGGCGTCCGTGGTTCCGTGTCGGCTCGGCGGCGCAGCCGCGCGGACAGCGTCACCTGCTCGACAGGGGCCCACGAATGCGGCGGGAGCGCCGGTGCCGCGCTCGCCGAGCGCGGCCGGGGCCGCAGCCACGCCGCCCGCGTCGCGGGCCAATGCTAGGATGAGCGACCATCCGGAGGCCGGGAGCGATGCGTCGGGACTTCGGCTTCACGCCACGTGAGTGGAGCGCGCTGCGTGCGCTCGGGACGCCCTTCGGGATTCAGCGAACGCTCGAGGCGATGCCGTACCACGTCGCCACGACCGCCTGGGCACCCCGGCGCGTGCTGCGCGAAGGGACCGCGCACTGTCTCGAGGGCGCGATCTTCGCGGCGGCCGCCCTCCGCGTGCTCGGCCACGCCCCGATGGTCCTCGACCTGGAAGCCGTCCAGGACACCGATCACGTCATCGCCGTGTACCGGCGTCGCGGCCACTGGGGCGCCATCGCGAAGTCGAACTTCTCGGGGCTGCGCTATCGCGAGCCGGTCTACCGGAGCGTGCGGGAGTTGGTGATGAGCTACTTCGAGAGCTACATCAACCTGCGCGGCGAGCGCACGCTGCGCGCCTATTCCGGTCCCATCGACCTGGCGCGCTTCGACAGGACGCACCCGGGCTGGATGACGTCCGAGGACGACCTCTGGTGGATTCCCGAGCACCTGCTCCGCGTTTCCCATACGCGGATTCTCACGGCCGCCATGACGCGACACTTGTCACGGGTCGATCGCCGCTCGCTCGACGCGGGGCTCGTTGGATACCGCGAGCCCTTAGGGCTCAGGGATCGGTGGACGGAGGCGTGACCCCTTCGGAGGGCAGGAGGGCGGCCTCCTCGACGCAGACCGTCGTGGAGTCGTCGCGCCAGATGATCGCCCAGCCCAGGGAGCGCAGGCGCTCGTCGACGAGGGACTGCCGACGGTCGGCCTGCCGGCGCTCCGGACTCGGGGAGACCTCGAGCAGGCGCCGATCGCCGATCCGCCGGTCGACGATGACGACCACCTCGGCGTTGTCGGCGAACTCTCGCCGCAGGTAGTCCTGGAGCTTGGGCCGGTGACGGGACACGATGAACACGAGTTGGGCCATGGGACGTAGAAAATCGTAGCGTCCCGGTCTCCGTGGGTCAAGGCCGACCTCTGGCGCGGGGATTGATTTGTCGACGAGCCTTACGGTATAAGGCGTTTGTGATCCGTGTCCTTCCGGGACTCGCGCTCGCTTCATTCGCACTGATCCTGATTTCCGGCTCCAGCGCGCTCGCCCAGACCACCGAGGCCGACGTCTACGTGGCCCAGGCGATCCTCGACTTCGACGACAAGCGGTACGACGCGGCGCTCGAGAACCTGCGTCGTGCCCTCGAGCGCGAACCCGACCATCTCGAGGCGCTCTACTACACCGGCGCCGTCTACGCGGCGCAGCAGCGCCCCGACCTGGCCACGCCGTTCCTGGAGCGTGCCCGGGCAAAGGCTCCGAAGGACACGTCGATCGGCTTCCAGCTCGGCCTCGTCTATTTCGCCCAGCAGCAGTACGACAAGGCCGAGCCGATCCTGGAAGAGGTGTACCGAACCGCCCCCGACCTCGACGGCCTCGGCTACTACGTCGGATTCCTTCGGTACCGGAAGAAGGATTACCGGGGCGCGCTCAGCGCGTTCCGCGGGGGCCGATCGAGCGATCCGGAGATCCAGCAGCTCACGCGCTTCTACACCGGCCTGGCGCTCGGCGTCCTCGGCTTACCCGGCCAGGCGGCGGCGGAGGTCGAGCAGGCGCTCCGTCTGGCGCCGGGCTCGCAGCTGACGGGACCGGCCGAGCGGCTTCGCGACACGATCGTGGCGGCGCGGGACAAGGAGCGCCGGTTCTCGCTCGAGGCGCGCATCGGGTTCACGTACGACGACAACGTGATCGTGCGGCCCTCCGAGAACTTCCGCGAGCCGCTGGTGGCCGAGATTCGGCGCCACAACCACGAGTCGTACGGCGAGGTGTTCGGCCTCACCGCGGGCTACGTGTGGCTGCGGACCCCGGACTGGGAGTCGTCGATCGGCTACTCGTTCTTCACGACGTACGAGAACGAGCTACCGAAGTTCAACGTCCTCAGCCATCTCTTCAACGCGAACCTCAGCTACAAGACGTCGGTGTTCCAGCTGCCGGCGCAGGTGAGCCTGCAGTACGCGTGGGACATCCTGCACCTGGGCGGGGAAGAATTCCTCACGCGCAACACGGCGTCGCTGTCGGCGGTCCTGGTCGAGAGCGCCCGGCACTTCACCCAGGGGTTTCTGCGCTTCCAGGCGAAGGACTTTGCCGAGGTCCTGAATCCGCGGACGCTCCCGGACGAGGTCCGTGACGGTAACAACTACATGGCCGGCTTCGTGCACTTCGTCCGCTTCGAGGAGGACAAGCACTACCTCAAGGCGGGCTACCAGTTCGACTGGGACGACACCGACGGTCGCAACTACTCGTATTTCGGCAACCGGCTGACCTTCGGCGCCCAGTACACGGTGCCGTGGCAGGCGGTCCGGCTGAAGTACGACCTCGACGTGCACCTGCGCTCCTACACGGACAAGAACACGATCCTGCCCACGTACGCGCCCGGGACCAAGTGGCGTCAGGATCAGGAGATCACGAACATCGTCCGCGCTGAGCTCCCACTGCCCCGAAACTTCACGCTCGCCGCCGAGTACCTGAGGACGCACGTGTCCTCGAACGTCGAGATCTTCGACTTCACCCGCGACGTGGTGTCGCTGATTCTCTCCTGGTCGTATTGATTTAAATCGGGGGGAGCGATCGCCGCGGTGACCCCACGGCGTCGAGTCGGGGCGCGGCAGGCGCGCGAAATTTGATTGAACATCGGGGGGGAGCGAGTGCCGCTCCCCGCGGTGACCCACGGCGTCGGTTCCTGGCGTGGCTGGCGCGCGAATCTGGTTGAACATCGGGGGAGCGAGCGCCGCTCCCCCGATGGCCCCCCACCGAATTCCCTAGGCGTCCGGCACTCAGATCGTTGCGCCGGCCAAGCCGGCGCTCGACGTTGGTGACGACCGCGACGCGCTCGGCGCTCTCCCTGATGCTCGTCTGCTACTGCGCGACCTTCACGGTGCCACCACTCTGCACGGCGATGAGGCTGCCCGTGAGGCTGGCGAGCGGAGTGGTCGGCGTCAGCGCCACGCCGTTGATGCTGATGGTGCCGCTGGTGCCGAGGCCTCGGAGGGCGTTGGTGCCGATACGGAAGCTGTCGACGGCACCGGCGACGGGGATGCCGTTGATGATGGCCGTGGGGATGACGGAGTTGGTGATGTAAAGGGCGTTGCCGGTGCCGGAGAAGCTGACGAGCGAACGGCCGATCGAGGCGGAGGAGCCGCCGGAGACGTTGACGAGCAGGCCGTTGAAGAGCGTGAGCGTGCTGCCGTTGCCGAGGCTCACGAGGTTTCCGGCGATGTTGAGGACGCTGCCGCCGGCGACGTTGACGAGATGGCCGCTGAGGACGCTGAGGGAGCTGCCGTTAAGGCTGATCATGGCCAGGGCGTCGTTGGGGAGGGACACCTTGGCCTGGCGAACGAGGTCGACGACGTGGCCGGAGGTAGTGACGGCGGTGCCGCCGTTCAGGTTGAGGAGCGGGGCGGTGGCCTCGAGGAGTGCGGTGTCGATCTTGTAGGCGCTGCCGCGAATGGACACGGTGGCGCCATTGTCGGCTTCGAAGACGGTGGCTTGAGTGCCGAGCTCGAGCGGACGATCGGTCCCGACGGTGAGGCCGGTCTCGAGGTCGACCGCCGTGGCGCCCGAGCGGCCGATCAGCTCGAAGAGGTGGCCTCCATCGCTGCCCGTCCCGACGGAAAGAGAACCGCCTCGCATCCAGACCAGAGGCTCGCCGGCGCCGGCCTGAACGATGCGGCTCCCGTCGTCGAGACGCAGGAACGAGCCCGCGCTGGTCACGGCGCTATTGCTGAGGAGCGCGAAGTGATGGCCGGTGGCGAACGTGCTGCCGGTGAGCCATATCAGTGGCTCGCTGCTCTCGCCGGTGACCGCCTCGTCGGCCATGTCGAAGAAGGTCGAGAAGGCCTGACGTTGCTCGTGCACCGCGTGCAGGAGTGCGCTCTGCAGCGTGACGACGCTCGGTGGATCGACGAGCTCGCCGTACTCGATTTGATTCATCCCCCAGGTGTCGTTGCCGCTCACGCTGAACGAGCGGATGCCGTCGAGGTCGAGGGTGGCCAGCGTCCGGCCGTGCGGGCCGATCCCGTCGTCGTTGGTGGTCGAGCCCAGTAGCATGCCGGCGGTCCCGAACGCCTCGAGGAGGATCGAGCCCACCGGTGCGAGGCCGACTTCCACGCTGAGGTGGTTGGTCTTCGCCGGCGTGCTCGTGCCGGGCATCACGAACGACGTGGAGACCGGCGATACCAGATCGACCCGGTCCCTCGCGTTCACGCCGGCCCACGCGAGGGGCGGATCGTTGAAGATCGCGACGCGCGTCGGACCGAACAAAAGTCCGACGCTTCGGTACTGGTCGGTCACGAGACCGCCGTCTACGAGCCGTCCAAACGGCGGAGAAATCGCGGGCACGTTCAGGATGCTGTCCGGCGTGATCGTTCCAGGAGGCGCCGGCGGTAGCTGGGGGGTCGGGTTGCCGACGCAACTCGGAGGAAAACATACGCTCGGAATCGAAGAGCCCGTCGGCGTCAGCACCGTGGTGGTGCTACCCCTGTTACTGCCGGGGAACGGCGTGGGGATCGACGGCGGCGGTGGCGCGGCCGGCAAGACGAGCGACGTGATGGGCAGCGTGCCCGAGGTGAACGTCGCCACCGTGGCGCCCATGGCGGCGTTCT